>CZCA01000123.1_pt1 | contig 13452 bp, 12 predicted proteins | sample 591981 | NCBI WGS metagenome assembly CZCA01 (sample SAMEA3556810, study PRJEB10932) | anaerobic digester metagenome
GCCTCGTTGACTCGGTCCATCAAACCCCTGAGAAGGTCGTACGACCCGTGAAGGTAGCAACAAGTCCCGACACACACTCCTACATCGACTCGGCCGTCGACTTCCTCCAGGGAGAACTTGATGTCCTCTCCCTCTATCCTTCTGCGCGTGCCATACTCCGTATGGAGCAGCCCGTGTGAAGCATCTCCAAGAGGCTTGCCAAGGAACCTATCGTACAGTTGCTTCACGAATGGATTGTCATGAGCCTTGCGAAGCATCTGCATAGTATCGACATCGTACAAAGCCTTGGCCCTCTTCTTCCTGACTTCCAGGTGAGACGGGTTCGGCTGCCCCGCGCCTCCTATGCATCCTCCGGGGCACGCCATGACCTCAATAAGATCGTAACTCGCTTCGCCCGACTTGATCCTTTCAAGCACCTCGGCTGCAGCCCCAAGTGAGTGCGCAACTGCAAGCCGCACCTCATGTCCGCCAAGGGTCAATGTGGCTTCCTTTACGCCTTCCGCTCCACGGACCGCTTCGAATACGAGCTTCTTGCTGTTGCCTACTCCGGCAGACTTGTCAGGCTCCAGTATGTCGGAAGCCGCTCGGAGCACTGCTTCGGCAACGCCCCCGGTATTGCCGAAGATCATCCCTGCGCCAGTTGCCATTCCCAGGGGCAGATCGAACGCTTCGACTGTGAGGTCATCGAACTCGATTCCAGCCTCTCTGATCATCCTGGCAAGTTCCTGCGTGGTTATAACCGCATCCACATCAGGCCTGCCATCTGGGGCAAACTCCTTCCTCGTCGCCTCGAACTTCTTTGCCGTGCACGGCATCACCGAAACTACGTACATGTCTTCCGGTTCGATATCCAGTTCGCGACTGAGGTAAGTCCGCGCCAGGCTTCCGAACATCTGCTGTGGCGACTTGCATGACGACAAGTTGCCAAGATACTCCGGATGGTACTGCTCAACATACTTCACCCATGCCGGACAGCACGAGGTGAACTGAGGCAGGCGCTCCAGGCTTCCAGAAGCGAATCTCTCCAGGAACTCTGCCGTCTCCTCCACAACCGTGAGGTCAGCTGTGAATGACGTGTCGAAAACCAGGTCGAACCCGATCCTCTTCAGCGCCGCCACAACCTTGCCGGGCTCCGCCCATCCGGGAGCATGTCCAAACTCTTCTCCGAGAGCCACACGGACAGCCGGAGCAACCTGGGCGACTACCTTCTTCTTGGGATCATGAATCGCCTTCCACACATCATCAGTAGACGAGTGTATGGTAATTGCCGCAGTCGGGCAAACACTGGCGCACTGCCCGCACTGGACGCAATCTACATCAGCCAGGTTCTTTCCGAACGCCGGAGTGACCATGGAATATGAGCCGCGGTAGGCAAAGTCCAGAATCCCGACGCCCTGCACCTCACTGCAGACGCGCACGCAGTCTCCGCAGAGAATGCACTTGTTCGGGTCGCGTACAATCGCCGGCGTCGATTCGTCCAGAGGACGCATCTCGTCGGACTGTCCGAACCTGACGCGCGTCACGCCGAACCGTCTTGCCAGATCCTGAAGTTTGCATCCACCGTTCTTACTGCAGGTAGTGCAGTCACGGTCGTGATTGGCCAGCAGAAGCTCGATTATTGTCCTTCTTATCGCACGGAGCTTCTCCGTATTCGTCCTTACCACCATGCCCGGCTGGGGTTCGACGGTGCAGGATGCGATAACTCCCCTGCCCTCAATCTCAACTACACACATTCTGCAAGCACCGTAAACCGAAAGCTCAGAGTGATAGCAGAACGTAGGAAGGTCTATTCCCGCCTTGCGTATGAGCTCCAACAGGTTGCGCTCGCCCTCTATCGGAACTTGAAGGCCATCTACAGTTACCATCTGTTGCACAGACATCAATTTCCACTCTCCTCCGGTTATTGCAGCGAGATGGCGCCGAACGGGCAGGCCGCAGCGCACGCTCCGCACTTGATACACTTGTCCACATCGATAACATGAGGCTTACGGACCTCACCGCTGATGGCCTCAGCAGGGCACGACCTGCGGCACTTGCCACATCCCTTGCACAACTCAGGGTCGACGGAGTAGTTCCTGAAGGCAGTGCACACGCCGGCCGGGCATTTCTTGTCAACTATATGGGCCACGTATTCGTCGCGGAAGTATTTCAGCGTGGTCAGGACGGGGTTTGGAGCAGTCTTGCCCAGCCCGCACAGTGAGCTTTCCTTGACGACCCACGCAATCTCCTCGAGGTTGTCGAGGTCCTCCATCGTTGCCTCGCCTGCTACAATTTTTTCAAGTATTTCAAGCATACGCTTGGTTCCCTCTCGGCACGGCACGCACTTTCCGCAGGATTCATGTTGCGTGAACTTCATGAAGAAGCGAGCGACCTCAACCATGCACGTTCCTTCGTCCATGACCACCAGGCCGCCGGAGCCGACCATGGCTCCAACCTTTTTCAGGGCATCATACTCGAGTGGCGTATCCAGAAGCTCTGCCGGCAGGCAACCGCCTGACGGCCCGCCGATCTGCGCCGCCTTGAATGGCCGCCCAGTTCGCACGCCGCCGCCTATGTCGAAGACTACTTCTCTGAGGGTAGCTCCCATAGGCACTTCGATAAGCCCGGTGTTGGCCACCTGGCCGGTTATAGCAAATGTTTTCGTGCCCGGGCTCGACTCCCCTCCGATGCTATGGAACCACGCAGGCCCATGCAGGACGATAGCAGGCACAGTGGCCAGCGTCTCCACGTTATTGATGACTGTAGGCTTGCCGTACAAGCCCTTGTTTGCTGGGAACGGCGGACGCGGCCGGGGCATTCCCCGTTTCCCTTCGATGGAGGCCAGGAGGGCAGTCTCTTCGCCGCACACAAAAGCGCCCGCTCCCTCCTTGATGGTCACGTCGAAAGCAAAGTCGGTCCCAAATATCTTCTCACCCAGCAGCCCTAGCTGTCTCGCCTGGTCAACCGCGTTCTTCAGACGCGACACAGCCAGCGGATACTCGGCCCTGACGTAAACGTAGCCGTGGGACGCCCCAATGGCCCTTGCTGCAATCGCCAACCCCTCTATGACCCGGTGAGGGTCTCCTTCCATGACACTTCGGTCCATGAAAGCCCCGGGGTCTCCCTCGTCGCCGTTGCACACAATATACTTCGTGTCACCCTCAGCGGCATGGGCAAACATCCACTTTCGCCCGGTGGGGAACCCGCCTCCACCGCGCCCCCTCAATCCGCTTTCGAGAATCTCCTCGATGATCTCTCCAGACTCAAGATCGAGCACAGCCCGGGCAAGAGCCTTGTAGCCGTCACAGGCTATATACTCTCTTATGTCATCGGGGTCAATGGCCCCGCAATTTGCCAGCGCAACCCTGGTCTGGCTCTTGTAGAAGGGTATGTCGCCTTCGCCCAGGTAGGCTTCTCCGGTGACAGGGTGATGGTAGAGCAGACGCTCCACTGGTTCGCCCTTCTTCAGAGTCTTCTCCACTATTTCCTCTACATCCTCAGGCTTGACATGGACGTATAGTATGTGGTCGGGTTCTATTCTCACTAGTGGTCCAGCCTCGCAAAAACCATGGCATCCGCTTTTTGCGATAGCAACTGCGTCGACTGAGTTCCTCTTGAATTCCTCTATCACCTTGTCGGAGCCATTGGCCAGGCAGCCAGTGCCCGCACAAACAAGGACACGTTTCTTCTTAGTAGCAAGTTCCTCGCGAAACTTCTCAGCATAGGCATTCAGTTCTTCTCTTGATGTAATAGCCATCGCTACTTCTCACCCTCCCTCTCCAGCAGAGTGTCGATTATGATGCATGCTGCCTCCGGGGTCATCTTCCCGTGGACTTCGTCATTGATAGTCATGACGGGCGCTAGCCCACATGCCCCCAAACACGATACGGTCTCTACAGTGAACATCAGGTCGGGTGTTGTGAATTTTCCATCAACAAGTCCAAGCTTCGACCTAACCGCCTCATATACAGGCATGGACTGCCTCACATGGCACGCTGTTCCGTCGCATACCCTCACCACATACTTGCCCTTTGGCTCAAGCGAGAACTGGGCATAAAACGTGGCTACGCCGAATACCGTCGCAACAGACAGGCTCATAGCCGTGGCGATGTAAGTGAGTATCTCCTCAGGAAGATACCTGTACTCCGCCTGCACCTCCTGGAGTATTGGAACCAGCGAGGACTGATCACGACCATGCTTCTCAATAATCTCATTTACGCGCTCGAATTTTCTCTGCGCTGCCCTAACAGCTGTCATTCTCTCTCCTCCAGCCCAAGACTTCTACTTCTGTTTCGTTTTGGCGCTTAATAGTAGGTAACTGAAATGTCCTTGCCAAGCTCTCTAAGAATCCTCGCTATATCCTGCATCACCCGTTCCTTCAAAGTAGTGCTTATAGGCAGATCGGGGTTTTGATGCGCGGGGTTCACGGCCTTGCCCACCAAGAGGTCCACCTCATCCGCATCGAGCAGTTCCCTCGCCAGCAGGCTCGCGCCGTCCTCGCCCACAACAGGTTCACCCTGAACCAGCTTCTCCAGCGTCCTGGAGAGCGTTATTATCCCCTCGGTAACCAGGTCGATCCCTTTTATCCTTGCTATCGGAGGTACACTCCCGTGAAGCGTGCCAAGATCCACTTCGAGACGCTCCCCGATCTCCCGGGCAACGATGTTGCCGGTGGTCCCCCCGCATACTACCCTGGCCCCTGGCGAATCCATCAGACGCGACACCATCCTGGCATCATCCTCCGAGTTCTTTGGAGGACCGACTGCCAGAGTAAGGCTGCGCGGTTCCCGGACAACCACAGCAACTGCCGTCGTATCATCCCCGGGCTTTCCCGCATAGAACTGGTCGCAAACGTTCACAAGCCATTGTGCCAGAACAGACGCTCTCTTCTCCTCGCGGTTGATCTTCTTGATGTAGTCCGCAACGTTCGGCCAGCCCCAGCCGAGGTTGAGCACTCCACCTACCCCGGCGTAAATCACTCCGTCTGATACCAGAAACAACCTGTCTCCTGCCTTCATCTTAAACCTGGCTTCCTTGATCGACTTGTCCGCCACTTTCCTGTCAGAGCTTTCTACAGGAGCAACTGTGCCATTCGAGTAGAAGAAGGCGTCGGGGTTATCGTACTGCACAAGATAGGCGCTGCCGTCATTTGCTATCTGCAGTATCGTCAGCGTAGAGTAGGCTACCTTGCGCACCTGGCATATGGGCAGAGTATGGCCGATAGTCTCAACAACGTCGTCGATGGAAGCCCCACCGCGGAGCATGCTCACTGCGATGGTCGACGTCAGAGTTGCCAGGATGTTGGCTTTGACTCCGGAACCCAACCCGTCGCTGAGCACTATGGTAACCATGTCGTCATTTCGCGCGATCTCAACCCTGTCGCCACACAATTCCTCGCCATGCTTGGACAGAGAAGCATACGCCGCTTCCACATGCAGCTCACTCATGGGCGCGTCAACTCCTCATCCTGCATCTGCTTCATGAGCTGGGTGAGGAGCACCTTGGTTTCGGCAGTCGTCTCCCCAAGCAAACCTGCTATTTCCTGTGCCACCCTCATCTGCCTGTCGATGACAGCTCCTGCCTTCTCCAGCGTCTCCTCCCGGGCTTTCTGTATCGCCCGCGCAGTGTTATGCTCGGCGGTGATGTCGGTCCCGATAGCCACGACCAAGTCGCGCACTTCTACGTAGAAGACTATCTGGGATGTCCTCAGTTCGCCGTCGAGGTGCTCTTCCTCAATGCACATCAGCTCCCTGGTCTCGAATACCTTGCGAAAAGGTTCGGGATCCATGACTACACTGACATGCTGCCCCACGCATGACTCCGCGCTGACACGAAAGACCGATTCGAACGAGGGGTTGACGAGGACTATGTTGAGATCTCTGTCGACAGCCACTATCGCGTTGGGAGTGGAGCTTATGATCAGGTTCGACATAGACTCCGCCCGCCGACGCATATATGGAATGCACATCTCCACTTCAGCCATTCCCCGATAGACCGCTATGGCTTTCTCGCGGCACGAGTTGTAGCCGCATGCTCCACAGTTGAGCTCGTCCTCCGTGCAAAACTTGTCAGTTTGCGCAAGAATCTCCCGGATTTCATCTTCGGTCGGCATCGGCTGGTCAATCTCTCGCTCATGAAACGACATGCTCAACATATCCGGCTCGGGAGGCCTACTCTCGCCAGGCTCTCCTGCAGACAGCCCCGGTTCGGCGACGCTACCCGCCCGCCCCCGGGCAGCATGTTCCACAATCTTTCTCCGCCTCGACCATAAATCCAAATCCGATCGCATGAAGGGACCGGCTATGCATCCTCCCTCACATGAGAGCATCTCAACGAGCCTGATATCCTCGTGAGCCGTGGCATGTTCAAGAAAATCGATGGATTGGTCGACCCCTGTAATGCAGAGATCAGCGCCCCCCATGAAGCTGCCTGGGATTCCTGCTGTAGCCATCATGCCGCCTTCAACAGGAAAGAGCCTCGCGACCCCCGCCACATGCCCATCCCACTCGCTATGCTTCTGGGACGAAGGGATGATTCCGGCCTCTTCAAATAAGTCGCTCAGTTCTGCAAATGTGAGCACTGCATCGATGGCTCCGGTTGCCTCTTCCCTGTCAGCCTCGCGCTTTTTGGCTATGCACGGGCCGACAAATACGACCTTGCTATCTGGCCCAAGCGCTTCTTTGAGCATCCGCCCGTGAGCCACCATTGGCGATGCCACAGGCACCAGGTGGCCAAGTAGATGAGGATAATATCGCTCAACGAGGTTCACAATAACCGGGCAACTGGATGCTATGGCAGGCCTCTCGCACCTGTCAAGGGCCTTCATAGTCTGCTCTGTGACGTAGTATGCCGCCTCCGCTGTCTCAGCGACTACGTCGAAACCGAGTCTCCTGGCTGCAGTGGCAAACGATCCCGAATCTACATCACTGAAGGATGCTACGAAGGACGGCGCAACAGATAGAGCAACCTTCTTGCCAGAGGCCAAAATGGCACGCACAGCTTCCCGCGAATCCCGAACTTGTTTGGCGCCTTGAGGGCATATGCGCACACAGGTTCCGTCGCCGATGCACAGCTCGTCAATGATCTCAGCGTGTCCGTCCACCACCCGGATTGCCTTCATAGGACAGTGGCGCACACACTTGTAGCAGTCCTTGCAGTTGGCTCTTATCGTCTTGATCAGACTCAATTACCGCCGCCCCCCCGATCATCTTGATCCACTCGACAGACTGGAATCCCAGGCTTTCAACACCCTTTGCCATCCCGCTCGGAAATCCCAGAACCAATGGCCCGGCCCGCGCCAAACCCTGCAACGGAGCTTGCCAAGTGTTAGCGCCGCGAGGCCTCTTGCGTTTCCCGATCGCTCTGGCCGTCTGGGGCCTTTGGCGCTAAACCCAGCGGCTCTAGCACACGCTCACTGAAGATGCGAACAGCGCCATCCGGACTCATTGCAGAGTAGATCTCGCCATCTATGGCGATGGTGACGCCTTCTGTGCAACGTTCAAGGCAAAACACGCCCTTCAGTTCCACCTGGTTATACAGGTCATGTTCGGCTATGAGCGCCTGAAACTTCTCGATTACTTCAGGAGCGCCTTTGATATGACACGAACTCCCTACACACACCGAAATGGTTACCATTGTATCGCCGTCCCAACTTCGTGCATAGTTTCACAATTTAATAATAGCAGTTTCTTCTCGGGTTTACAACACCCTTCAATCTTATCTGTGTCTTTGAATTCCGCAAGACCCGGATCCCGGATTCCCCTCTCGTACATGAGAATACGCTCCCGCAAACAAACGCACAGCTCACGGCCATTTAGGGACTAGGGCTCCGGGTAGAATGAGTGGCAACGAGTGGAGTGAGCCAGGCGGGTCACAGAAGGGAGAAGGCCCAGAAGCGTTGCCTCCTGGGCCTCAAAGTTCAACTGGCGAGTCTGCCTGCAGGAATCTCAAATCCGTTCAAAGTGTTCGACTTGAACCACGAAAACTGTTGCTCCCCCTGCCATAACTTCAATGGGAGGAACGGCAAGGCCCGGGGACATAGGCATCGGCTGCGTTGTGATCAACTCCTGCCTGGTCTTGCATGTAGCACGTATTATCTCCAGCACCGAATCCATCTGGTCATCATCCACGCCTACTAACAGCGTAGTATTGCCCTTCCTCAGGAATCCCCCTGTAGAGGCAAGCTTCGTGTACCGATGCCCGGCATCAGCAAGCTCATCCTGGAGGACTTCAGAATAGTCATCTCTTACAATTGCGATCACGAGCTTCACCTATTAGAGCACCCCCCTTGTCTCTTTCTTAGTAATGCGCCTCCGCGATATTGACAATTTCAACGACCTGTGCATTTTCCCGAGTGTATTCTGTATGCCAAAAGCCTTCAGGAAGATCACGCATCCCACCGTACGCACTATGGTGGACACAATGTACGCCCCCATTACTCCCTTTTGAGAGATAACCAGTGCCGCAATGGGCGGCCCGATGATTCCCGTTGCGTTGATGAGCACGTTGAAGACAGCGATCCCGTTCGCGCTATCCTCAGGATTTACATACTCCAGTGTAAGGTTGAACAATGTAAACGCAAAACCGGCATCGAATATTCCCATGGCGGCCTTCAATATGAGCAAATAGACCAGAGACCCGTGCAGGCCGTAGACCACCGGGTAAACCGCAAATGCGATCAGGGACAAAGCATAAACCGCAGCCTCGCCTGCCTTTCTCGACACTACGCCCCACATAGGATAGGCCAGAACAGCCGTTAGACCTCCAGCCAGCGACAGACTGCCAATCGCGGCGTTTGAAAGCCCGAGGTCTCTCACGTACATGATAGAGTAGGCCGGAACGGCAAGATTGATTCCAAAATGTACAAGGGCAGCGCTTATCACAAACACCCGAAACTTGGGGCCGTATTTAGGGTCCGCAAATGGCCGCTTGATCCTCTTGCCAAGTGAAGTAGAGACTGTTTTCACGGGCACTACCGGAGGCTCCTTCATCTTGGACAGGAAATACAGCGACAGCAGCGACGCTCCATAGGATATTACAAAGAGCGCCACGTAGTTTATGGGGTAGGCAATCGCATCCAAAAGTACGCCTGCCAGCAGAGACGAGACCAATGTAACCAGCGAAGTGTACATGCTTCTCAATGCCAGAAGATGAGCGCGCTCTTCTCGGGGAAACGTATCGCCCATCAATGCCGTCCACGCAACCATTGTGACAACGGTTGGCACCGTTTGAAGCCCTATCAGGGCAATCAATGCCCCGGGCCGCAGGTTCGGCCATGGGAGGAACGGCACAAGGGCCATCAATATGTACACTGACTTTGCAAGGAAGTGTGTTTTCGTCGCAATCTTCAGCCTACTGCTGCTCCGCTCGACAATTGACGCCGCAGGAAGGTACATGAGCGTATTGATGAGGGCGGGCATTGCCGTTATCAGCCCAACAGCATGGTTGGAGCCGCCGAGGGCCATTACATATACGGCCAGAAATGGAGTGACCATCCCCATGCCTACGTTGGCGAACATCCCATCCAGGGTTGACATGCGGAAGTTCCACCTAAGATTCTGCCGTTTCTCCTGCTGTTTCTGAGTCGCCTTTCCGCTCACCTGTGCACCTCTTTCATGTCCGGGGACATTATGTGTCATCATGGCGCCATGCCGCGGTTGCGCCCAATGCCGCGCGCCCTTGGCGCTCTGCTGTTTTTCCAAAATACCGCTGCAATCTCCGGGAATCACGCCTTCACCACTATTAGCATAAAGGCTTCTACGCATAGATTCAACACCCTGCTTGCAGCTGCCTACCAGTCAAAGCCAACACGAAGGCATCAGAAACATCTTGCCTCTCAGCCATTCATAGTATCTCATTGGGGCATTCATGCGCGAGATGAGAGGGGGATATTGTCATGAATGACCAGGTCACTGTGGGATGCATGGCGGCCATCAGGGCTGCTGCCGGGCTAATTGAAGTAATCGGCGCCATAATCATATTGAGGCTCGGCACTGTCCCCAAAGCACTTCAGGTAAATGCCTTCCTTGCCGCAGCAGGGCCCATATTCATGCTGGCCGTAACCGGCGTGGGACTTCTGGGGCTGGCAGGCCGAATCCCGCCTGTAAAAGTCGTGCTCATTGCTGTGGGCGCAGGATTGATACTGGCCGGCTCCAGATAGGTCCCATAATCTGCAGATAGAAGCGACTCATGAAAAAAATGCCTGACATGAGCCAAATGATCCAGCGCAAATACGGCAGAAACCTGCGGCTGTCTTAACGGCGTCAATGGATACCTTGACGTATCCTGCCAGGCTCAGTCCTCTCTGCCGCGGCCTGCACGCTCAAGCAGGTCGTCGATGGTGGGAGCCCGCCCACAGCTTGCCGCACCTTCCGGGCAATAGCCCAGGTCTTCGCAGGACGCCCCCGCCCGCCAGAAGATGTTCGGAGCAATCTTTTTGTATTCCTCAAGCAAGCCGTCGAAAAGGTCGCGTATCTCCCACTGCGCCCTCTCGCAACACCTCAGGTTGAACATGTGCCTGAGCTGCCTGGCATTTGTCGTTATCACGAACCTCGTCTCCGTTGCGTTCGACAGCCCGAACCTCACATCCTCAGCTGGCAGCTTCGCCTCGTTCAAGCCGTATCTCTGGAGCTCGGCAATCTCCTCTTGCAGCTTTCGATATCTCTTGAGAAACTCGAGGTTCGTGTGGAAAGTTGGCGGCACCACGTACCTGAAATCGTCCTCCCGCACGTACCTCTGGGACTGCTGCATCTGGGATGTGTCAGCCGAGGCCTGCTCCGGGCCATTTATCCATGTCTCCTGGCTGCCCGCCTGCGGAACGCCGGGGTCTTTGAACATCTTCATCAACCTGTGCCTGTCATTCTGCTGGCTGGATATCCTGCTGTACCCTTCCACCGCAAAGCTGGTGTTCCAATGCTCCAATGCGCCAAGATGGCCTGAACGTATCAAGCCGCGCACGAATCTTCCGACGGCTTCATCATCCATAGTCTTGGCAGAAGAACCGCTGGATTCGCCATCTCCGCCCCATACCATGTCGTATAGCTCATCCACGCCTATTGGCTTGTAGCAAAGCCTGGCGAGTACAAGCAGACGCTCTGTGTTTACAGGCGTCCCCATAAACGGGTAGTAGAGTATTCTGAACTTGAGCCCAACCTCCCGCTCCATTTCCATCCCTCCGCAAGCACGCAGCCGCCACGCAGCTGTTCATCGAGTATTCCTATGGCCAGTAATGCAACACAGCCGTCGCGCCCTCGGCGCCCAACAAGTTGCTCTTGCCGGCTTGTCCGTCGACCAGAAAGGCCGGCGATTACGGCATTTCGCCGAGAGTTACTGTAACCTCACGCTCGCGCCTGCTGGCGCCAACGACAGTGAACTTCATCTTGTCCCCTATGGACGACTTGAGCACGCACCGTCTGACATCGTCAGCTGTGGTGACCTTGGCATCATCGATGGCGATGATTATATCTCCTCTCCCCAGGCCCGCGCGGTCTGCAGGGCTGCTCCGGACGACAGACGAAATGTAGATGCCTTGATCCACCGGCAACCCGTATCGCAGCGCGATACTTCTGTTCAAGACTACTATCTCCGCAACGCCAAGATAGGGCCTTCTCACCTTGCCATACTTGATGATCTCGTTTGCCACATCCCGCGCCGCGTTGATGGGGATGGCAAACCCAATACCCTGGGCCTCTTGAATAATGGCAGTGTTGATCCCCACGACCTTGCCATCTGTTGTGACCAGAGCCCCTCCTGAGTTTCCAGGGTTGATGGGGGCATCAGTCTGGATCAAGTTCTCCAGGACCAGGCCGCTGCTTTGATCTGTTTCTATGGAACGGTTCAAGGCGCTTACGACTCCGGCCGTGACTGTGTGGTCGAACCCGTACGGGTTTCCTATGGCGACAGCCGGCTCTCCAATGATGATCTGATCGGAGTTGCCTAATTCCGCTACTGGCAAGTCCTGACCTTCCACTTTGATGACTGCAAGGTCAGTATAGACATCTCCCCCAACTACGCTGCCAGGAAACTGGCGGCCATCTGCCAGCACAACCACTATCTCTGTGACGTTCTCTATGACATGGTAGTTTGTGAGGATATGGCCTGATGCATCTATGATGACGCCGGATCCAAGCCCCTCCCTCTCCTGTATGATGGGCCTGAAGAAAAAGGAAAAGACCAGTTCCTCCTGTTTAGTGGAGATCTTCACCACTGACGGGCTAACCTTCTTCGCAGCAACAGCCACTGAATAAGCCTCCGATGACAATCTCTCCTCAGGAAGCAACGCCCCGTCATCGATAGGAGCCGGCAGCTGAGGAACAGGGGAGACCTGCTGCTCGGGTATCCGGCCGATCAGCAACATCCCTACAACCAGTCCCCCGATCACCGCTCCTGCAAGAGCCGCCAAAAAAAGGGGGAAACCAAATCTGCGAGGCCTTCCCCATCTATCGTAGTATCCCATTACATCCCACCCCCGTCATCCAGGCCGCCCGTGTGTCGCCCCTGTCTCGCTCTTTGGAAGCAAGAACCGTGTCGAGTCAACCCAATAGTGCGTTAAGTTCGCCGAGAAGGGCGGAAATACCTTCGTCTGAATCCGCCTCAGCGTAGAACCTCACGACAGGCTCCGTTCCGGAGGCCCTCACCAGGAACCAGTCTCCGCCGTCAAGCCCGAACCTCACGCCGTCGACAGTAGACACATCCCTCACTCGTCTACCTGCCACCTTAATCGGTGGCCTTTCCATGAGCCTTCTCATCAGGGCATCCCTCTTGGCGCCATCGGGGAATTTCACATCGACCCGGCGGGTGTGAGATGTCCCGTACTTCCTCATAGCATCACTGAACGATTCGCCAAGGCTTCTGCCTTCGACCGCCCGGAACTCTGCAAGCAGAAGGTTTGCGAGAATGCCGTCCTTCTCAGGAACATGCCCGCCGATGGAAAGGCCCCCGCTCTCCTCACCACCTATTATCACACTCCGCTCCCTCATCACCTGGCAGATGTACTTGAATCCCACGGGCGTCTCAACGACGTCTAGGCCGTGTGCCCGGGCTATTCTGTCTATCAGATGCGTAGTCGCTATTGTGCGGACGACTGCACCCTGGGCTTTGCGTGTTCGCACCAGGTGGAGCAGGAGCAACGGGATTATCTGGTTCGCCCCGAGGTACGTGCCGTCTGAGTCGATGGCGCCGAATCTGTCAGCATCCCCGTCTGTGGCAAGGCCGAGGTCTGCGCCTGATGACACAACCTTCTCCCGGAGATCTCCCAGGCTTCCCTCTGAAGGGTCAGGGGATCCGCCTCCGAAAAGCGGGTCGCGGTGGGCATGGATCGTCTCAACATCACATCCCGCTTCCTTCAGTATTCTGTCGATGTAGCCGCGGCCCGTGGAAAACAACGGGTCGCATACGATCTTTGTGCGGCTTTTGGCGATGGCGCTCAGGTCAACGAGGGACTGGATATGCGATATGTACTTGCCTGAAGGGTCG
>CZCA01001465.1_pt1 | contig 13413 bp, 12 predicted proteins | sample 591981 | NCBI WGS metagenome assembly CZCA01 (sample SAMEA3556810, study PRJEB10932) | anaerobic digester metagenome
CTACTCCTATCATTATGGCTACCGCTGCAAATATGACACCCACTATTCCACCGTAAATTAGTCCTCTCCTTCCGGCTTTCTTGCCTGCGTTGAACCCTCCACACGCTATCGCCAATAGGGTTCCTGAGAGCGCAAGAGTGCCTAAGGAAGCGATGTCTGATGAAGTGTAAAATCCGTATACTCCTATGATAAGGAAAATGACGACTACCGCAATAATACTTGTAATAAGACCGGTTATAACCGCGGAAAATCCCGAAGAAACTTTGTCAATATCACGGGCTTTATCTTGGCTTCGAATTCTGTCAGGCCCTGCCCTCCCCCGCTTTTGCGGAATCATTTGACCACCTCCGAATGCATGTCAAAGGATGCATCTCTCGTATCCCTTAACATAAACATATTCCATGAGATGGCCAATAATTACGTCATTGGGTAGGTTACGCTTACAGATTCTCCAGGGCCTCCTTGACCTTCTTCATGTCTTCCCAGACAGGGCGCTTCTTTGAAGGATCACGTAAGAGAGCTGCCGGATGAAATGTAGGCATGTAGAGGATACCGTCTTTCTCGTGCCATTGGCCTCTTATTCTTGTTATTCTAGCGTTCTTATCTACGAGAGTTCTTGTGGCAAGGGCGCCGAGGCATACGATAATAGCCGGGTTTATCCGGTTAATCTGAGCGTCTAAGTAGTGGCTACAGGCAAGAACCTCATCAGGATTAGGCATACGATTCTTAGGGGGACGGCATTTCACTACATTGGTGATATAAACCTCATCCCGGGACAAGCCCACAGAAGCCAGAATCTTATCAAGCAATTGTCCTGCAGCGCCTACAAAGGGCCTGCCTTGTCTGTCTTCATCTCTACCCGGTCCTTCGCCCACGAGCATAACCCTGGCTTCGGGATTCCCCTCGCCAAACACCACATGTGTACAACCGGCTCTGAGACCACATTTGGCACAAGTAAGACATTCTGCTTCTAACCCTTCCAGGTCTAGCTCCTCACCGGACGTCTCTCCCCTGCCCTCTTTCCCCATTTTTTCTCCATGTTCCGTAATTTGATCTTCTTGTTGCAAAGCAACGTCCTGTGTCAGTTCAGGCCAAAGAGTGCCTTGGACATGGCCGGACGCTTCATTGTCACACACATCCGAATCACTGTTTTCATGATCCGGATTACCATTACCGGTATCAGTGGCTGATACCTCGTCTTGGTTCCATATAGGCAAGGTTAACTGATGCTCATTACCCGGCACTGCTATTCGCCTCCGAAGGATTAAGTATATTAGTATTTGTTCACAATGAAAAAACTATGCTGCACAGCTTCATTGCTTCCTACAGCTAAGCACCGCCAAAAAAGCCTGCACGACACCACCATCGAACTGCGTACCGCTGCCTTTTATCAAGGTATCACAAGCAATTTCATGTGTCACACATGCCCGATAGGAATCCGACGCAGTCATGGCATCGAAAGACTCAACGACTGCAATAATCCTGGCGCCAAGGGGGATGTCTTCTCCACTGAGGCGTCTCGGATATCCGCGTCCGTCAATACGTTCGTGATGATGCAGAACATCATTGGCAATATTGGAAAAAGGGGGCACACGCTCCAAAAATGTAGCTCCGAGTTGAGGATGAAGCTCTATGAAAGACCAGTCGTCTTCAGAAAGAGGTTCTGTCTTGATCAAAACATTGCTCGGAAGAAAGAGCTTGCCGAAGTCATGAAAAAGACCCGCGAAATATATACGTCTTATTTCTCCCGAAGGCAAGCCAAGCTTCTCAGCGATAGATGCAGCCAACCCTGCTACTCGTTGAGAGTGAGTGCTTCCGGCAGGTATGTTTCTGTCAATTGCCGATGTGACGAGTGTAGATATGCCTTGAAGTACAGCCTCTACATCGTCCCAGGAGGAAGCATATGATATCCCCAAATCAGAAGCCACGTATAGCTCACCGACCTTCACGCCATTTTACTATTTGAAGCAGTAACCAAACGGCCCGTGTGGGCCGTAGCAGCAAAGCAAGTCCTGTTTTTCGCCTACAGGCAATATTCGCCATCATAGCCTGAAGTCCTCCCTTTTCATTGCCTTCTCTGTAATCACGGTGCCCATCACTGGAAAAGTTCTAAAGTGTACGTACCGTGCGGGGCCACCCAAGACCTCGGAAGCGGATTAAGTTTGACATAGAAGTAGGCATCACGTATACTATGGATGTCAGACACAGTTCTTTCAAGCTGCTAGTCCAGGTCGGGGCATGGCGCAGGTTGGTAGCGCGCTTGGTTCGGGACTAAGAGGTCGGCGGTTCAAGTCCGCCTGCCCCGACCATTTACTTTCACCGTTTGAGGGAAATCCAATCTAAGTTCTGCTTCCCGGCTTCACAAGGGGGATTCGTCCTTCCTTACACATAGGACACCCGGCAGCATCCCACGATTCTATCTCCATTGACAGCACTTCGCGTTGCTTGACTCCGAATTTGATAGCGCCATTGCTACGATCAACAAGGACACCGACGCCTCTGACTTCTGCGCCACACTCCTCTACCAATTGCATGACCTCTCGCACGGACCCGCCTGTAGTAATCACATCTTCGACAACTAAGACACGCTGATTCGGATTAAGACTGAATCCGCGCCTGAAAGTCATCCTGCTATTTTCACGTTCCGCAAATATGGCAGGCACTTGAAGCTGTCTTCCTACTTCATATGAGACGATAATTCCGCCTATTGCTGGCCCGACCACAACTTCAATGCCGTCATCCCTGAACTCGTCTGCCAGGTGGCGAGCTAATACCTCTGTATAAGACGGATACTTCAACACTTGCGCGCACTGCATGTAATGGTCACTGTGACGTCCTGATGTAAGCAGGAAGTGGCCGCTTAGCAACGCGCCTGCATCCACAAAGATTCTAAGAGCTTTTTCTCTACTTAACACCGAGTTCACCCTCTGCTTGTTCAATCTCTTCCCCAATTCGCCTGGCTGCGGATACCGGATCGTCTGCTTGGGTTATGGCTCGTCCCACCACTATGTAATCTGCGCCTAACTTGACAGCTTCCCCCGGCGTAGTGATTCGCCTCTGATCGTTTTTGGCAGCCCATCGAGGACGGATACCCGGAGTCACCAGTTTGAAACGAGGCCCGCACGCAGCCCGTATTGCTGCAGTCTCCAACGGAGAGCATATCACACCGCCTGCACCGGCAGCCTCAGCAAGATGCGCCCATCTTACCGCCACATCTTTTACGGACATCCCGCCAATGAGAAGGTCCTCTTCAAGAATTCGTTGATCGATGCTGGTGAGGACAGTGACCGCTAACACCAGCGGAGGCTCTACACCTAAGGTAGCAGCCTCATCTTTCACCGCTTGAGCAAGAGCGCTAAGCATCGGAGTCCCGCCTGCAGCATGGGTAGTGAACATAGCACACCCGAGCCGTGTCATGACTCTTCCTGCCGAAGCTACGGTATTTGGTATGTCATGGAATTTTAAGTCCACAAAGACAGATCCCCCGAGATTTTGAATGCGTCTTACGACATCAGGGCCTACTGCAGTATAAAGTTGCATCCCCACCTTGAACGCGCCTACATGTCCTCGGAGTTTCTCTACCAAAGTCATGGCTTCATCCTCCGTATCTACATCAAGGGCCAATATGATTCTTTCTTTCGCCTGCATAATGCAACCTCCCTTAGATACCCACGAGTCAGGTGTTGTGTCAAGTAAGTAGAAATAACCAGGCCGTTATCAAACAGCCGCGAACCTTCGGACAGCTGGGTTGTTCATATGACCCACAACCCACATTACAGGATCGCTGCCCCGATAATCTCATGTAAACCGGTATGGCCGTGTCTTGCCATGTAGTCTTCAATCCCTGCCTTGATCTCCATAGCCAGCCTGGGATTTATGAAAGTCCCTGTGCCGACGGAAACAGCTTTTGCTCCCACCAAAAGAAACTCAATCGCGTCTTTTGCGGACATAATGCCTCCTCCGCCCAATATGGGGACATCCACCGCCTGATATACTTGATAGACCATGCGAAGGGCAATAGGCTTTATGGCCGGCCCTGACAGCCCGCCAAAAACATTTCCCAGGATCGGACGCTTCGTCTCAATATCCACCGCCATCCCTTGTACCGTATTAATCATGGAAATAGCGTCCGCACCTGCAGATTCAGCAGCCTTCGCTATCTCAACGATATCAGTGACGTTAGGCGATAATTTCGGCATTACCGGAAGATGAGTCACCTGCTTCACAGAATCAACGATCTTATAGACCATATCAGGAGAAGTCCCGAGCTGCATTCCTCCCATATCCACGTTGGGACAGGATATGTTCAGCTCAATTCCTCGGACTCCCTTCGCCGTCCCAATCATTGAAGCAAGCTCAACATACTCTTCGAAGGTTCTGCCTGCAATATTCACAATAACAACTGCACCCGACTTACGTAATCGCGGAAGGTATTCGCTTAAGAAAACCTCGACGCCTGGGTTTTCCAGGCCGATTGCGTTCAGCATCCCACAGGGAGTCTCAGCGATTCGCGGCGGAGGATTTCCGGCCCAAGGCTCTCTTGTCGTTGCCTTAGTGATGATTGCCCCTACATCGCCGGGGCCTATTAAGCCTTCATAGCCAAACCCGTATCCAAAAGTGCCTGATGCCATAACAACAGGGCCAGCAAGCTTAATTCCACCTAAATCAGTTTCAAGATTCATTGCCGCACCTCCCCCTCCCCTGCCCCAAACTCCACCTCAGCCATGGAGAAGACCGGGCCGTCACTGCATACCTTGGCGTAGCTTGCATCGCCGTTTCTGAGCCTCAATGCGCACCCAAGACACACACCCACTCCGCAGGCCATATACGACTCCAACGACACTTCCCCGGGAATGCCTCGCTCCTTAGCAAATTTCGCTACATGCGCCATCATCTCCAAAGGACCGCAGGAGTAAACAATGTCAGTACAGGCTTGTTTCCCAGTTGACATACGGGTTGGTTCTCCCTCCGATATGCAGGTTAAGAGATCTGTGACAAGACCTTTGTATCCCCTGCTTCCGTCCATGGTCGCAATATGGCACTTCGCGCCTTCCTGCTGCAACTTATCCAGGGCCACTAATTCGGATGCGGTTTCAGCCCCGTACAGGACATTTACATCACAACTTAAGCGCACAAGGCGATCCGCCAGATATACCAGGGGCGCGATCCCCATCCCACCTCCGACAAGTAGAGTTACACTTCCTTCGGCAGGGAGAGTGAATCCCCGTCCAAGGGGTCCGAGTACACTCAAGTATTCTCCCGGCTTTACCTGCGCTAATATTGACGTGCCCTTGCCTCGGATTCTATACAGGATGGAAATTGTGCCTTGCTCTCTCGTCACTCCGTAAAGGCTAAAAGGGCGTCTAAGCAGCGGAGACACTGATTCAACCGAATAAGGTTTGACTTCCATATGGACGAATTGACCGGGATCCCCATTACCGGCGATCTCAGGCGCGCTGCATTCAAGTTCATAAATCCCGTCTCCGACACGGTCATTTCTGATAATTTCGGCATTTTCTAAGAAGAACATCCATGGATACACTCCTTAATCCCCTACGCCGCGCTTCTACGCAAGGCGTCCTTCTCGGGCTACGATTTCTCCCCCGGAGATAGTCATCCAAGGCCAACCACGAAGCTCCATCCCATTAAACGGTGTATTCTTTCCTTTAGACTGGAATGCTGTAGGGTCCACGCGTCGAATGGTGTCAGGGTCTATTATCGTAATGTCTGCCTTTCGTTCAGGAGTCAACGTACCAAGATCCAAGCTCAAAACGCGGCTGGGCCCAACAGTAAAGAGCCTGACCATCTCCGTAATATCCAAGAGACCGGTATGAACCAGCCTATCCATGATTACGGCCACTGCAGTCTCAATGCCTGATATTCCAAAGGAGGCTTTTGCATACTCACAGTCCTTGCTCTCTACATTATGAGGCGCGTGATCCGTGGCAATGCAGTCAATGAGTCCTTCAGATAAGGCACGCACCAAGGCCTTGACATGGTTCTCTGAACGAAGGGGCGGGTTGACTTTGGTGTCTGTGTCATACGTTCCGACTACTTCATCGGTAAGGGTCAGATGATGCGGGGTTACCTCGCAAGTAACATGAGCTCCCGAGGATTTTGCCTCTTCTATGATATGGAGGGCTCCTTTTGTGGAAACATGACATACATGCAAGTGCGCTCCGGTTAAGGCCGCAAGCTCGACATCTCTCGCTATCATGATTTCCTCTGCCTCAGCGGGAATCCCCTGTAAGCCGTAAAGTGTTGAGTAATAGCCTTCATGCATCAGGCCGTCACGGGAAAGGTTCAGGTCCTCACAATGGGAGAGAATTGGGAGATTAAGCATGTGCGCATATTCCAAGCCATGTCGCATTACATCTGATCTCATAACAGGCTTGCCGTCATCAGAAAAGCCAATACACCCTGCTTGAGCCAGCTCTGCCATTTCACTGAGTTCTTCGCCTTCCAGGTTCTTCGTAATACTGCCGATTGGGAGAACGTTTATGAAGCCTGCCGCCTCACCTTTACGCTTGACATAACTTGCTACAGGCCCGTTGTGGATAACAGGATCCGTATTAGGCATACAACAGACTGTAGTAAAGCCCCCTACCGCTGCAGCTTTAGATCCGGTTATGATATCCTCCTTATGCTCATACCCAGGATCTCTGAAATGGGCGTGGATATCGATAAAACCGGGGCAGACGATCTTCCCCTTGGCGTCTATCACATCTTCGTCTCCGTCTACACGCAAATCCCTTCCGATAGCAGATATTTTACTGTTTATGATGAGGATATCACAGACTTCGTCAACGTTGTTTCCGGGGTCTATGACTCGTCCACCCTTAACCAGCAATTTCATCTCTTCCACCTCCCAACATCAGGTACAAAACGGCCATTCGAACAGCGACTCCGTTTGAAACCTGTTCGTTCACGACGCATCTTGGACTCTCTGCCAGCTCTGTGGATATCTCGATACCTCTGTTCATAGGGCCGGGGTGAAGAACAATTGCGTCGTCAGCGGCCAGAGCTAAGTGTTCCGGTGTAACCATGTAGAGCTCCCGGTATTCATCAATAGACGGGAAAAGTGCACCATGCTGGCGCTCTCTCTGAATACGCAAAACATTGATGACGTCAGCCCCTTTGAGGCCTGACTCGAGGTTTCCATAGGTTTTGACGCCCAGTTTCTCTACATCGGGGGGAATAAGTGTTGACGGTCCGATCACCCTAAGCTCGCATCCGAACTTACTGAGGCCGAAGATATTTGAACGCGCCACTCGGCTGTGAAGGATGTCACCGACTATAGCCACTTTCAGGCCTTCCAGAGTGCCTTTGCGTTCCCGAATACTGTACATGTCAAGAAGCGCCTGAGTAGGATGCTCGTTTATCCCGTCTCCTGCATTTATAACACGCATACCGGTATTTCTTGCCACGTAGTGAGGCGCTCCGCTTGAAGGATGGCGCATGACTAAGACATCAGGACCCATCATTTCAATGGTCTTGATAGTATCTTTCAGGCTCTCTCCTTTTTGCACACTACTCGTGGAAACACCTAGGTTGGAAGTATCTGCACTGAGATACTTCCCGGCAAGCTCAAATGAGGTTCTTGTGCGGGTGCTGTTTTCATAGAAAACAGTAATGATTCCCTTTCCTCTGAGGGCAGGCACTTTTTTCATGTCGCGCCTGATAATGTCCTTCATGGGGACAGCGGTTTCAAGTATTACTTCAATCTCTTCTCTGGTGACATCTCGAAGTCCAAGCAAATCTTTTCTTCTGTCGAATCTCACAAATCACGCCCCCTCTCCCCGCAACTGTCCCATCTCATGCAAAGCTTAAGGGGTATGGCTCCGCAACGTCTATGGAGAATCAGCAGGTGACAGGCGTTGCTCGATCCGACTCCCATATCCCTTGCCAGCCTCACGGGACTAGCTTAAAGGGTTTCTCATTCTAGTATTTGCTACTCCACAATTTCTTCAATGACTACTTTGTTCTCTCCGTCTATCTCCTCCACGAGAACGGAAACTATTTCTTGTCGAGACGTAGGAACGTTTTTGCCTACAAAGTCCGGTTTAATCGGCAGTTCTCTGTGCCCCCTGTCAATAAGAACAGCTAACTGAATACGTTTGGGCCTACCGATATCCATTAAAGCGTCCAATGCAGCCCGGGCCGTCCTCCCGGTAAAAATTACATCATCCACCAAAACTATGATTTTGCCTGTGATATTAAAATCCACCTCTGTACGATGCACTATCGGCGCAGGCCCTAGAGCAGTGAGATCATCCCTATAGAGCGTTATATCCAGGACACCGACTGGAGGCTTGATCCCCTCAATGCTTTCGATCAGGGACGCAAGCTGATGAGCAAGCGGCCCCCCTCTTCGTCTTATCCCGACGAGGGCTACATTGTCCACTCCCTTGTTTGCCTCATTTATCTCGTGAGCAATTCGCGTCAAAGCACGCCTGGTCGCTGCCTCGTCCATGATTAGCGCTTTCTCTCGAAATTCCACTTATCCACCTCCCTGATGTACACACAAAAGCCTGCTCCAGCCCTGAGGCTAGGCAGGCTCTTATCCAACTATCCCAAGTCATCGCTGTCATCGGTGCTTGTTAGCCTCATAGGGCTCTCTTGGACATCTTAGGGAATTGTATGCGACACTGGGATCAAAGTCAAGGCTTTTTCACAGGATTTTTTTCACAGGATCTTTCACGGATTATCGTTTTCCCGAGCCTCACATATCTCGATAATCACCCTATCGGCATTGCACATTCCTTCGCTATTGAGTTGCGCGATGTTTTCCACGGTCTTTTCCAGAGTATCATCAGCAATTCCCTGGGATCTGGATACTCCTTTACCGTTCATAGCAAGAAGAGCAGCAGTGTAAGCCTCGACCCCGCCTATTCCGACCTTGAGAGCGCAGCTCTCCTTAGCCCCGTCGCAGACCATACCTGCGGTATCTGCCAGCACAATCTTCATGGCATCACTTGCTTGCTCCTCTCCTCCACCCATCAAATATACCATGCCTGCTGCTGCCCCTGCGCCTGCCGCTACAACACAGCCGCATACTGACGAAAGGCGCCCCAGTCGACTCTTGACGAAACTCGTTGACAGATGGCTCACTGCTATGGCACAAGCTATTTCCTCCCTGCTTTTGCCTAGTTTCTCCCCTAAGATCAACACGGGCAAAACTGCAGTGATTCCGTGATTGCCACTGCCTGCACTGCTCATGACAGGCAGCAAGGCACCGGACATACGTGCGTCTGAAGCTGAGTAGCACCGGTAGCGTATTATATTGCTCAGATCTTTACTGAGCCATCCTTCCTGTATCAACTCATTAAGCCCAACCCCGAAGCCAAGGCCTGAGTAATCCCGGTTATTGAGACCGTACTCAGCCATCTCTCGATTAATCCGAGCGCCTTCCATGATGAATTCTATGTCTTCATCGTCAATCTGCTTAACCAGACCCAGAAGCTCATGGTATGACATCTCGCGCACCATGTCGGGCACGGAGAATGCGCCATTCCCGGACGCTGATACTGTCTGTACATTGGACGAATCGATGGATTCTCCCGGATCTGAATCTGAAACAGAGTTGCTTTGCTCTACTGTAAGTCCGTCTCTCGTAACCTCTGTTATCGAAGAGTGTTCATTCTCTATCACACAGGTTGCAACATGTTCTCTGCTTCTTACTTCAGCGCGCACATACACCCCTTTGCGGCTGGAATTGTGAATCACTTCCACCCTCTTATCGTCAACCCATTCTTGGGCGGCCTCTACATCGCTACGGGTAACGTCTTTCAGTACCTCAAGCCCATATTGAGAGTGACCACACCGCACAGCAAGTGCAGCGGCTATAGGATTGCCCCGCGCGCCGTCACATCCTGGGATTCCGACATCCAATCCATTCTTGTATATGCTGCTGCTTACGTCAACCTTCACAGATATGATAGGGTCTCCTTCCAGTTCTTCCCGTGCCCTTACCACAGCAAGAGCCACAGCGCCTGGTTCAGTGCATCCGTAGGCTGGACGAACTTCACTTTTAAGAAATTCTTTAATAGATAGCATAGCTCTCTCCTTCTACAGCTACACGACAATCTTCTCCGACTCGGACAGAATTCGTTTTATGTTCTGAGAATCAGGCAGGATGCAAGCTTGGCTGCTGCAACCAGTTCTTCCACAGCTATGCTCTCACGAGTCGAATGTGCTTGCTCAAACCCGATTCCAAGACCTACGCTTTCAATGCCGTTGGCATTAAACTGGTTGGCGTCTGTTCCTCCGTTGGACAATTCCAATGTCATCTTCCGCCCGATTTTGTCCAGCGCACACCTTAGCAATTGCACCGCCCTGGAATTCTCTTCTACATGGTAGCTCTTGTACAGCGTAGATGCCTCGAACTTCGTCTTAGCTCCACTCCTTGCAGCCTCGTCAGCAAAGCAATCCTCAAATTGTTTCAGGACCCGTGCTGCCACTGCATCATCATGACTTCGAACTTCACCGACTAAGTGAACATGTTCACAGACGATATTCATGGCCTCACCGCCTGTTATCATCCCAATGTTCGCTGTTGTCTTGTCATCCACCCAACCAAAAGGAACACGGGTTATGGCCGAGGCTGCAGTCTGTATGGCGCTAACCCCATCCTCAGGGTTTATCCCTGCATGAGCTGCACGACCTATGACGTCCACATCAAACTTGATATGGGTCGGAGCACCGGTTATAACTACACCTACAGGTCTTGCAGCGTCGAAGACGAACCCTGTTTCAGATTGCAGCTTCGAGTAGTCCAGATGGCGCGACCCTTGAAGTCCCTTTTCTTCACAGACAGTAATGACGACTTCAAGTGGCGGAAGAACAGACTGAGCCCGGCGAGCCATGCGAATTCCCCAAAGAATGGCTACCAAACCGGCTGCATCATCAGCACCTAAGACTGTGTCCCCTGATGAGACAATCCTGTCCCCTTCGAGGCGTGGCTTGACACCTTTTCCAGGCGGCACTCTGTCCAGGTGGGCACAGAGCATTATGGGTTTTTCATCAGAACACTGCGCTCCAGGCAACCTGGCTATGAGATTCCCGCAATTCCCGCCAATCTTCTTGCCGGCGTCATCACGTTCCACCTCAAATCCAAGCTCAAGCAGCTTGTCCTCCACAACTTTGCCTAGATCTGCTTCTTCATATGGTTCACTGTCTACTTGCACCAGTTCGCAGAATTCCCTGATCAGCTCAGCGCGGAGCTTATGCTCATCCACTGAAGCTACATGCATTTGAGATCCCCCCTGAGCCGTCATGCTTTGAAAATTGAGATTTCAGCTGTGTACTTGTTCAGTTTCTCCTCATCAACCTGATACTCAATATTGGCGTCCAAATAACCGTTGGTTTGCGAGAGGTCAGGAGTTATGACATCCTCAACCACAAATCGGTCACTGGTTTCTATGTCTGCCGCATATACAAAGTTGTCAAGTGTTCCGAGAGCCGTCTTTATTACCTGTCCTATACCGGTTTCGATCATTCCGCCGATCCAGTTACCGACTCCTGCTTTCTTGCATAGATCGTGGATCTTAATGGAATTCAAGAGGCCTCCTACACGACCGTACTTGATATTGATAATACGGCAGCTTCCAAGCTGAACAGCCTTACGAGCGTCGTCCAGTGTGTGGATGCTCTCATCAAGGCATACAGGTGTTTTGACTTCTTTCTGCAGACCTGCGTGGTCCACAATGTCGTCCTCTCCAAGGGGCTGCTCTATCATGAGAAGATTGAAATCATCGAGCTTCTTCAAGAAATCTATGTCTGTCACTTTATATGAGGAGTTGGCGTCTACCATGAAAGTAATGTCCGGAAATTCCTTGCGGACAGCCTTTATCAGCTCAAGGTCCTCACCGGGTTCGACCTTGATCTTTATGCGACGGTATCCCTCGTTGAGATAGCCTTCGATCTTCTTGAGCAAAGCGGAAGTACTTGGCTGCATTCCAATGCTTACACCTACGTCCACCTTGGGATTGCATCCCCCGAGAACCTGCCATAGCGGTCGCTTCTCAGCCTTCGCCTGAAGCCCCCATATTGCACTTTCCAGCGCTGCTTTGGCATGATTATTTCCCTTTATAAAGCCGACCTTCTCCATGAAGTCAGAAGCACCGCTAATCTCCTTGCCAAGCACGGACGGGATTATGAAATTCCCGAGGACTGTCTGGACAGATCCCACGCACTCATAGCTATAGATTGGAGCGAGAAACGGACACGCTTCACCGTATGCCACCAGTCCTTCTGAATAGACTTTTGTCACAACGGAGTGCTGGGCGGATATCGCCCCAAAGCTCGTCCTGAAGCTGGTCTTAAGTGGAATCGCGGTATGGATTACATCTACTCTGTCAATTCTCATATCCTACTCCCCTTTTTGCCTGCCTATTTATGTTTGGTCTCTTATTGCAATAACCCAAGTGCCCGAGGAATAAAAAGCGTCAGTTTAGGCATGAACGCAATTATCCCAAGAGCAATGGCATGGCATGCGAGAAACGGCCAGACCTCTTGCACGATATTCTCAAACTTCTCGCGCGCCACAGCACACGTCACAAATAAGACTGCGCCTACAGGAGGTGTGATTAGTCCGACATTAAGCGCGACGACCATTACTAATGCGTAGTGAACGGGATTAATACCCAGTTGCACCGCAATGGGCAGAAGAATTGGTGTCAGCATTATCAAAGATGCAGTGAGATCCATGAAACACCCAATGATAAGCAGAAGAATGATGGAAAGAAGCATGAATACGACCTGGCTGCCTCCGATGCTTAGAATGATATTAGCCATTTTCGCAGGCACTTGCTCAGACGCCATCACCCAGCTTAGGATTCCGCCCATTGATACCAGAAGCAACGATACTCCTGTTTTGCTCACAGCGTTCTTGAACACTTGCCACAGAACCTTGGCATCAAGCGTTTTAAAGACGAATCTCCCGATTATGACCGCATAAGCAACTGCGACAGCTGCAGCCTCTGTAGCTGTGAAGATGCCTCCCAGAATACCCAATATGATGATAGCCGGCATACCTAAGGCAATGAGGCCGTCCTTCACCACTTCTGCTTTGGTGCCTTTGTAGGCCTGTCCGTCCAACTGGTAACCCCTGCGCGCAGAGATGATACCGTTAAGAATCATCATCAAGCCTCCCAGAAGTAATCCTGGGAATATGCCTCCGGCAAACATTGCTGCAACTGAAATGCCTGCCGTGGATGCGCAAACCACCATAGGAATACTCGGTGGAATAGTTGGGCCGATTACTGACGCAGATGCTGTAAGTGCACAAGCATAAGACTTGTCGTATCCGGATTGCTCCATAGATGGAATAAGGATAGTTCCAAGCCCGGCAACTGCTGCTACCGCTGCACCTGACATAGTGGCGAAGATCACGTTAGCCACTATGTTGACATG
>CZCA01010135.1_pt1 | contig 13391 bp, 10 predicted proteins | sample 591981 | NCBI WGS metagenome assembly CZCA01 (sample SAMEA3556810, study PRJEB10932) | anaerobic digester metagenome
CCCTGGGCAGAAGACCTCACAGGCAGCCCTGGCGCCCCTCAATTTACCTGCTGACCCAAGCCAACATGCTTACCGGCTCGAAGTGCTGCTGCGCCTTGACGAGCCGCTGCTGATCGCTCGCCGTTCGGAGGCGGGCAATCAATTCGAGACCCTGGATGCTATTCCGGGCGGCGTGTTGCGCGGCGCACTGGCGTGGCGCATAGCCCAACGGTTTGCAGCGGATCTCGAAAGTCAAGGAGTGGCATTTCGGAACTTTGCCAACTTGTTTTTTGGCGACCTCGTGCGGTTTTCATCGCTGACGCCTGTAGAGGTGCGGGAGAAAAACCTCAGCACAGGCTATCTCACTGTCGTTGTGCCGCGCGACCTGTTCACCTGCGAGTTGCACCGCGGTTATCCGGATCGCAGCAAGGATAGAGGCCACGGTGTCTGGAGCTTTCTTGACGAAAACCGGCAGGAGTGTTCGGTCTGCGCCACCGAAGACACGGCTAGCGGTCGAAAAGCGGCATCGGTGAAGTTAGAAACGTTGGGTGGTTTCATCTCGCTGGTCAGGAATGCGCCTCGCTCGAAGCACAAGCCCAAACAAACGGTCGAGATGCACATCAGCATTGACCGTAAGAGTGGCCGGGTAAATACCGGCGGCCTGTACGGCTACGTGGCTTTAGAGCCAGGGCAATACTTTGTCGGCGAGATCACTTGCACCGATGAGAACGTCTGGAAAGCGCTGCAGACAATGGCTGGGCTGCGGCCGGGAGAGGTCAACGAGCTCAAGCTGGGCAAGGCTCAACAACGCGGCTACGGCAAGGTTAGCGCCGTGTTCCGGCCACGCGAGAAACCGCTGTGGCATCTGCAGTCCCTGAGCCAGCGCCTTACCTCCACCCAAAGCGTGACCATGCTCCTGCTGAGCGATGCCATCGTGCCCGATCCGTGGGGACGCTTTTGGCGTGGGTTCGACCCAGCCTGGTTGAAACGGGAACTGCGGCTGCCGCCGGAGGCCGAGGTCTCCATTGACAGGAACGAGGACAGCGAGGCGTTGGCGTTCTCTGCGGTTCGCACGGTGGATGCGTTCAACGCCAAGCTCGCTCTCCCACGTACGCGTGATATAGCAATCGTGGTCGGTTCCAGTGTACGTCTAACCTTCACCGGGATCACCTTAAGCGGCCTGTTGAGGGTACTGGAGGAGGTGGAAGCCCAAGGCATTGGCCTCCGTCGCGATGAAGGCTTCGGCCGAGTGGCGTTCAATCATCCGGTCTACCAGCAGCTTCAGAGCGTGGACAGTCCGATGCTTGACCTATCGCCGCTGGAACTGACAAAGGCAAACGGCTCGCATCCTTCCGTAGCGGTATTACAGTTTGCATTGGACTGGCTGAAAAAGCTGGACGATCAACCGTTGCGCCACTTCGACGAACCGTTCGAGGCGGTGGCTCGCCTGCTGCACACCTCTCGACAGACATCGGTCGAAGCTATCAAGCGTGAACTGGAGGGGTTGGGTAAGCCGGAAAATCTGCTCAGTATGCCCCTGTCCGGTCGGGACAAGCCGAACTTCTTCGAGACGGATGGTAAACAGGGCATGGAGATAGTCCAGAAGATGCTTGATGCCTTAGCTGACGAGCTTCGGACAAGGCATCTGGAGCAAAACCAGCAAGCCTGGCGCATCGGTCTGCAGCTGTTGGCTGCCCGGATCGCCGGCCCCGCCCGCCAGAAAGCCCAGGAACGGAGGTAACCATGACCTTTCGAGCGATTACTGCCAAGCTCACGCTGCGCACCGCCCTTCACGTGGGCACGGGCAAGGACACGGAGACCGCCGACGACCTGGTGCGCCGCGACGCGCGCGGTCGGCTGTTGATCCCCGGCACGGCCATCGCTGGCGCGCTGCGCAGCATCGCCACCCGGCTGGCGCCAAGATTTGATGGTGCAAAGCCATGTCAGGCGTTGATCGGTGCACAGTCGAACGATGCTTGTCAATGCCTCGTGTGTCAGCTCTTCGGCGACGTGAACCCGCACGAGGACACCAATGTCGCCACCGCCGCCCGCGTGTTGGTGTATGACGCCGTGTTGGACACATCGCCGGCGGTGCTAATCCGCGATGGCGTCGGCATTGACCGCGTCACCGGCGCTGCTGCGCGGCGGGAGCGCATCAAATTCGACTACGAGGTGCTGCCCGCCGGGGCGACCTTCAAACTTCGGCTGGAGATTGATAGTCGCCTGACGAACAAAGAGAAAACCCTTCCCCTACTTGCGGCTGCTCTGGCTGAATGGGAGCAGGGCCGTGGCGCTGTCGGCGGGCGCGTGGGGCTTCGGTTAGGCGCGCTCGATCTGACCGATGTGCAATGGATCGAGCGCGATCTTACGCAGACCGATGTGCTCATCGAGTTCCTGCGCACCGGACCGCCGTGGGATGCAAGCGACGGGGATCGGGATTGGCTTGCCAGCAAGGTGCGCCGCCTGATCATCACGTCGTATACCGGCGACCTTCCGGTTGCCCGCTCGTGGGCGCTGGCCGAGTTCACGTTGGCAGCGACCGGTCCTTTCCTCACCCACGACCTGGCCCAGGCAGGGCGTAGCGGTTTCGACCATGCGCCAGTGTTGGCTGCCTACGAGAAGTACGCAAAGCCCGTGCTGCCCGGCTCCAGCCTGCGCGGGGTGCTTCGCAGCCAGGCCGAGTGCATCGCTCGCACCCTGGCTACTTTTGCCGCATGGGACGGCGCGCAGGATGCGGAAAGTCGGAAGACGATGTTCCTGATCAGATGCCCGGCCTGTAACCCCTTAACGACAAAGAGCGATGATCCTGTGGCGAGTTGTAACAGCTTTATCAAGACCTTGCCGAAGGCGGAGCGGGACAAGTTTGAGCGAGAAGGGGCCGAGGAAAGGCTCTGTCTCGCCTGCCGACTCTTCGGCAGCACCTGGAACGGCAGCCGGCTGCGGGTCGAGGATGCTTCCTTTGTCGGCGAAAAGGTCGAGACCAAGGTGCTGGACTTTCTGGCCATTGATCGCTTCACCGGCGGCGGCCGTGACGCGGCTAAGTTCGACGCCGCGGTGCTGTGGAAGCCGAAATTCCGGGTGCGACTGTTCCTGGAAAACCCGCAGCCGTGGGAACTGGGCTGGCTGGCGCTGGTGTTGCGCGATCTGCACGATGGGCTGATCACCGTTGGCTTCGGCGCCGCCAAGGGCTTCGGTGAGTGCCAGATTGAGGACGAGAAGCTGACCTTCGGTTTTCTCACCGATGAGGACTTCCCTCTACCTGCGGATGACAGTCAAGATCCAACGGTGCAACAGGCAATCGGCGCGGGACAGCGGCTTTTGCAAGGTCAGCGGGGTGTGAGCGGAGTATTCCAGACGCTGGCGTATGACCAGGCGACGCTTGATGACTGGATGGCTCTGGCCGAAGGTTGGGTCAGAGTGTTCAACCAACAGGTGGCAAACCATCGACACGCCTTCGGTCTGAACAAGGACAGCTACTTTGACCAGGTTGACGGCTACTGGCTGTCTGAGCTTTATCCTGCGAGGGTGCCATGAACGACAAGAGCATTGATTTCGAGCAGTTGTACCAGAAAATGGAGCAGGCAAAGCTCGCTCAGGAAGAGCGTCCGACTATCCTGGGCGGTGAGTTTTCTGCTGAGCGCCTGAACGACTTCTTGAGCGTGTGGCGGGCCCGCTGGGACGCTATGCCCTATCGCATTTGGGAGCACATCAGCTTCATCGAGTTTGCCGACGCGCCGAAGCAACCCGAGTTTCTCCAACGCTCCGAAATCTTCGGCGAGGGCGGGCACCTTTCCCTGCGTCGAGATGGCAACCGTTGGCTGTGGCACTATGTAGGAGAAGCGGTGGCTCTGCCATTGCATGGCTTCGGTGCAACAGACTTTTGGGAGGTAAACCCCAACTGCCAGCTTCGGCGCTACACTGAGTCGGTTATTCTATGGAGTGAGAAGAAGGGGAGTGACAACCTCTGGTCTGACGGCCGCGTTGCCGCCGCTCAACTCAACTATCCGGTGAAATCCGACGGCCGTGTCTACCTGCACTTCTGGCGCTACACCGAGAACGGCCAGACGGCGTTTGTTTGGCACCGAAAGTTGAGCGATCAGCCGCTGCGCGAGGAGGACAAGCCATGACCGAGGGCGTGATCATCCGCTTCCAACACAACAGCGGCAAAATTCAGGGCGACGACGGCAAGACCTACGACTTCAACCGCAAAGCCATCGCCCAGGGCAGCGTCGAGAATGCGACGCCCGGCCGTCGTGTGCGCTTCGAGCCGGAGGGCGAGCGGGCGCGCAACGTGGTTTTGCTTGGTGAAGTCGTGTCGCTTGCGAAGACAGCGCCCGCTTCAGCGCCTGCCCCGCAGCCCCAGCAACCTGCCGCGTCGCAACCAACGCCAGCAAAAACGCCTGCAACCGGTCAGGCTAGCGCTGCACCGTACCGCTTCCTCAACCCCTACAACTTCGTGCGCACGCTAGAGGTGCGCAATCCGAAGTCTGCGCCATTGCTTGGCCGCTGCGCGCCGCCGCCGCATGACCGGTATGTGGGGCTGACGGGCCGGATCACCTGCCGCTTGACCGCCACCACGCCGATCTTTGTCTCCGACAGCGAGGACGTTGCCAAAGAAGCGGTTAACGGCAAAGAGCACCGCTCGCACCACTTTTTCCGCGATCCGGAAGGGAATGTCGCCATCCCTGGAACGAGCCTGCGTGGGGCTGTGCGCGCCATCTTTGAGGCGGCCACCAACTCCTGCTTCGCTCACTTTGCCGGGAAGAAGCGGCTAAGTTATCACCTGTTGCCGGAGCTGGCCCTGCAATTGGCGCCGGCGCAGATCCGCAAAACGGACGATCGTTGGGAACTCGAGCTGTTGCCTGGAACGACCCCGATCACGCCTAATCAGCGTCCTCCTGGTCACCAGTATGCCGCCTGGGTGCATGTGTATGACCCCATCCAAAGAAGCAGGACCGTCGCCCAGGCGCCCAACACACCATATGCTCAGCGAAAAAAGCTGTCGCTGGCGGGCTATCAGCATGGTGAGCGGTGTCAGGCTATCATCGAACCGATGAGGCACCCCCGACGCAACTTCGACTTCTGGAATGTGGTGCAACTAGCGAAACCAGATCAGTCGGCGCCAAAGCCCGTCGGCAACCAGCGTCTGGTCAACGGCTATCTCTGCATCACCAACCAGAACATCGAGAACAAGCACGATGAGCGCCTGTTCTTTACCACCCAGAACCTGAAACCGGTCGAGTTACCCAAAGAGGTGCGAGAGAAGTACGAGGAACTGCTCGCCGACTATCAAGAGCGACACGCCGATGAGGTCAAAAAGCGCACGCACCCTGAGCGCCCTGCAGGCCGAGAACCTGCCTTCAGCCGCTTTCTCCTTGAGCGCACTCGTCGCGATGAGCCCAGGCTGCGCGATGGCGACCTGGTATACGCCATGCTGGAGGAAAAGTCGCGCGGAACGTACACGGTGAAATTCATCGTGCCGGTCTCGGTGCCACGCGTTGGGTTTGAGCGCAAGATCGGCGAGCTGCTCTATCCGCCGGCGCTGGCGAAGTGCACCGAGTACGAGAGGCTCTGTCCAGCCTGTCGCACCTTCGGCTGGGTGTGGGGCGATGATGATCCTGATCAACCGAGACCCGAACTGGATAAGCCTACCGCCTACGCCGGGCGAGTGCGCTTCAGCCACGCCGTGTTGACCCAGGATGCTGGCGTCTTCGACGCCACTCTGGCCATCCTCTCGACACCCAAGCCGACCACGTATCGCTTCTACCTGCGGCCTCGCAACAGTAAGCCTCAGGATGGGCTGGATGATCAAAAGGTGGACTACGACAACGAAGGCCAGATCCTGCGCGGGCGCAAGGTCTATCGCCATCACGGCGACAGGCTAAACCTGCAGGAGTATCAGATCGTCAACGGCGTCAAAAGCGATCAGAACCGCACGGTGCGCAACGTCCAGAAGGCGGGCAGCGTTTTCGAGTTCACCGTGGACTTTGAGAACCTGGCGCCGGTGGAGCTGGGCGCGCTGCTGTGGAGCCTGCGGCTGGAAGGCTGGCATCATCGCATCGGCTATGCCAAACCGCTGGGCTTCGGCTCCGCACAGATCGAAGTTAGAACGGTTTCTTTGCTCGACCTCGAAGTCCGATACGCCTCGTTGACTGGCAAGAACGATGGCTGGAGCGACTATACCTCGGCTTGCCAGGAATGGATGGACGCTTTCAAGGATGCGATGGCGACGCGCTACGGTAAGCCTTTCGAGCGCCTGGAGAACATTCGAGACGTGAGGGCGCTCCTGGCGGACACGCCGCCGTTGCCCGTGCATTATCCACGGCCGACGCGGCGGCCGCAGGCTGAAGGAAAGCAGTACGAATGGTTCGTCGGCAATAAGCGCGGAGGGCAGACATCTAGACCTCGGCTAGCTTTGCCGTTGGCTGAGGACGATCGGGCTGGGCTGCCGTTGATTGACAAAGATGGCAACATCGTGAACGGGTGATATACTATGGCTAAGCACAAAAGTAAACCCACAGGTCCCTCTATCTCTCGCCAACAGCAGAAGGAAGCCAAGAAAGCCAGGCGCACGGCCGAGCGCGAGCGGCGCCAGGCGCTTGCCGAGACTCAGGCAGCCAAACTGCAGGAAACGCCGAAGCTGCCCTGGCCGGAGCCAAGACAACCCACTGAGAGCAGGGAGAGCTATCGCTTTCTCAACCCCTACAACTTCGTGCGCTACCTGCCCGAGCCGTCCATACCACCCGACGATCCTGATGCACAGTTGCTGGGCAGATGCGCGCCGCCGCCCCACGATCGCTACGTCGGCTTGACCGGGCGCATCACCTGCACGGTGGAAGCGGTCACGCCACTTTTCATCTCGGACAGCCACGACATCAAGGTCACCAAAGTGCGGTTGTCCGATGGTCGCGAGGTTGAGCACAAGAGCTATCGCTTCTTCCAGTACGCGGGCAAGGACGCCATCCCGGCCACCAGCCTGCGCGGGATGATTCGTTCTCTCTTCGAGGCTGTGACCAACTCCCCCTTCAGCGTCTTCAACGGTGCCGAACGGCTGGAGTATCGCATTGACCCGGCGGAGGCAGGGGACTTCAAGCCCGGCATCGTACAAAGTCTGCCCACCGGCGACCAGCCGGGCGTTATTGCCCTTTGCGAAGAGGCGCAAATCGGAGCCTACTACGACGATCCGGCTGCCAACATTCTGGACGACTCGTGGCGGTGCGGCGAGGAAGCTTATGCGATCGTCGGCAAGCCCAAGAACAAAAAGACAAAAGTGGAGTTAATCTCCCGAAACCACCAGGCGCTGGCATCGGATGGTCGTCAGGTTCGCCACGGTTGGGTCAAGGTGACCGGTCGCACCATTGACACGAAGCGCAACGAGAGCTTTTTCTACTACAAGCAGGACCCGGCCAAGGCGCAGAAGTTGTATTTCGACGCCGACCAGGAGGCGGACTTCAACGCCGTGCTTTATGCTCAGCTGCATGAACGCAAGGAGGACTTCCACACTCACGTCCAAAGCGAGCGCCTGGCGCCGGGGAATTTAGTCTACGTTGAACTAGAACCGGACGGGAAGACGGTGCGCAACATCGCCCTGACGAAGGTGGCGCGGCTCCGCTATCGGCGCGCCATCGGCGACCTGTTACCCGATCACTTGAAACCGAGTGATCAATACGAAAAGCTGGACATCGCCTCCCGCGTGTTCGGCTGGGTGAAGGCGACGCCCACCGAGGATCGCAAGGCGCGCGTAGCTTATGCCGGGCGGGTGCGTTTCAGCCACGCTGTCTTGGTCGAAGACAAAGGCGTCTACGCCGATGAGATGCCGCTGGCCATCCTCGGCGCGCCGAAGCCGACGACCACGTTGTTCTATCTCCGCAAGAAGGAAGGCGAATGGAGCGAGGGGGAACGCAAGCTACCGGGCGCTGCCACCACGATCGGCTACGACGGCCCCAACTTTCTGCGCGGGCGCAAGTTCTACCGCCACCACGGCGAGGCGCTCAACCGGCTGGACTACGAGCGAGCTGAGCGTCGCCGCGACCACCAAAACCGCAGCGTGCGCGGGGTGCGCGCCCCAGGCAACGTGTTCGAGTTTACGATAGATTTCCACAACCTGGCGCCTGTAGAATTAGGAGCTCTGCTGTGGACGCTCAACCTCAGCAGCGATGAGGAGTGCCTCTTCCGACTCGGATACGCTAAACCGTTGGGCTTCGGAAGCGTCAAGCTCTTTGTGGAACAGGTTGAGTTCTTAGACCTGAGCAGTCGCTACAATAGCCTCAGTGTTTCGGGATGGCATGGCGCTACATTGACCGAGCGCAGCAATTGCCTGGCCCGTTTCGAGACCGCAATGCAGCGTTGCTACGGCAAACCGCTACGCGAGCAGCCGAATATCACCGACTTGATTGCGTTGCTGACCGAACCGAAACGCTCTCAACCGCATCACATCCACTATCCGCGCATTGACCTGCGGCCGGATCCGGATGGGAAGAACTTCGAGTGGTTTGTCGCCAATAAGGCCAAGTCTACAAAACCGGAAAAGGCAGGTGCTAATCTGCCTTTGGACTTGCCAGGCATGGAGCAAGGGTTGCCACTGCTGCAGAAGGTTGAGAAGAAGTGATCACCTCCACCCTCCTCCACCTCATCGGCGAGCAACCCATGCCCGTGCTGTTGCCCGAGCGGTTCCTGCGGCCGGAGCAGCCGCTGTTGATCTGCACGGCCCGCACGCGGCTGGTGGCGCAGCGGTTGACGCAGTTGCCGCCACAAGGTGGCCGTCTATGTTTGCGCAGTGCGAGACAAATGTCAGGTCGTCTTGCTCTTCTGCCGACATTTGCGCAGCCACCGATCTCCATCATCGCCGCCAGAGAAAAGGATTGCCACAATCGGGACGGGAGGTTTGCCAATGATGTGCCGAAAAGGCGTTTCTCACCATCGTCCACTGATGGGCAAAAACCAGATGCGGTCTTCAAATTCATCGACTGTGCAAGTCTCCCAGATCAGAATTAATTCATTGGCTGTGGTGATGAGGGCATGATGAACGTTCATGATGAAGATTCCTGGCGCATGGTGACCACGGGCGAGATGGGTCTCCAGATGACCGGGCATGGAACGGCGGTTGTTAGTGACCAGAAGAAAGTCGTGGCGTTCGCACCAAATCAGAATGTCTGGATCCGACGCGCTCAACGGTGGGGCAGCGGGGTCGCCGATACAGCGCACGGTCAGCGTCGGCGCCATGCGCTGCAGAATCTGGCGCAGACGACGGTCCACATGCTCATCAAGCAAGTACTGAACTCGTCTCATGCCGTTGGGAGACTCATTGATGGCGTCGTTGGATTGCGCTCGGCATGGAGCCGCCGCAATTTTTCTATCACAGGGGTAGAGGAGCGTTGTTGTGCAACCCAGGCTCGTTGACTGTGAAGGAGCCAGTCCTCGAGGCGTCGATCCAGGCTGGCCTGATGGCGATAATAGTAGAGCAACACAGCGTAGATGTCGGCCTGCGTCAGGGTCGGAAAGCGCGTGGCAAGTTGTTCAGCGTTCAGGCCGCCATAAACATGTTCATACAGAATGTCTTCGATCCAGATGCGGTGGTCGCGCAGCCGAATCGCATCCGGCTCGCTGAAATCAAGATACTCGGTGAGTTCTTGCGAGGAGGCGACAAGGTAGGCGGCGCCCGACTCTGCAACAGCAGAAGGAGGAGCGGTGTCACCCATCCGTATCAGCTCGCTGCGAAGTTCGGAATCGCTCTGTACGATCTCGATCAGGAGGTCTCTGATAGTTTGTTTCAGTTCTTCTCTATCGTCCATGCCTGACAGTATAAACTTGCCAGAAAAGAAACTCAAACAGAAAAATTTCGATCGCGCTGCGTTAACGCCATCCAGCCGACAGCGGCCCGACAGCGGCTGGCGCAAGTGTTGCAAGGCCGGCTGTCGCACTGAGTGTTCACCGTAAGGAGCGACGCCATGGCCGCAACCCGTCTGCATCGGATTGAAAACATTCTTTCAACCATCCAACATCCCCCCTGCCTCGCTTCCCCTTTGCGGGAACGGTGCAGGCAAGCTTTGATGGAGGGAACACTCGATGAGCCATGAAACCATTGCTTTGGCCGGTCTGTTACACGACATCGGCAAGCTGATGCTGCGCGCATCGGTCGCCGGCCGTTACTCCTGGGAGCGCACGGCGCAGGGCGACTTCGGCTATAAGCACGCCATGCTCAGCGCCACGTTTGTCGAGGAGCTGCTGCCTGCGCCGTGGCGCAAGGAGGTGTTGGGGCCGGTCGGCTATCACCACAGGCCACAGAGCCGCTGCGACCGCATCGTGCAGATGGCCGACCATCTCTCCGCCGCCGAGCGCAACGACGGCCTGCAGGACGACCAGCCGCGCGTCGAACATCCCCGGCAACTGCTCTCGATCTTTTGCCAGCTCAAAGCCGACGATCAGACGCTGCCGGCAGACCGGCGCCGTTATCTGCCCCTACAACCGCTGCGGCTGGAAGAAAAGGCGCTTTTCTCGGCGGATGAGCTGTCGCCGGATGAAGTCTGGCGCAGCTACGAGACGCTGTGGCGAGACTTTCGTCAGGAGGCGGAGGCGCTGCGCGACGCCCACACAGACGCGGGCGACCTGCCCACCTATCTCGAAAGCATGTTGCTCCTGCTGCAGCGCTACACATGGTGCGTTCCCTCGGCGTATTACAGGAGCCTGCCCGACATCAGCCTCTACGACCACAGCCGCATGACCGCTGCGTTGGCGGTTGCGCTCGACCGGCCCGACGTTGACGAAGCGTGGTTGAAGCAATTGGACAAAGAGGGTGAGAACAGCCAGCTTGAAGTGGCATCCCTGATCGGCGGCGACCTCAGCGGTGTGCAGGACTTCATCTACACGATCACGTCGCGTGGAGCGACATCTGCCCTGCGCGGGCGTTCTTTCTATCTACAACTGCTCACCGAGGCCGTCGCCCGCTATGTGTTGCGTCGGCTCGACCTGCCTATCACCAACCTGATCTACGTCGGCGGCGGCAACTTCTATTTGCTGGCGCGACCGGGCGATCTCGCTGTCTTGTCAACAATTCAGCGCGAGATCAGCCGCGTGCTGCTCCAACATCATCGCGGCGCGCTTTACGCGGCGGTAGTGGGGCTGCCGTTGCACGGAAAGGATTTCTTCAGCGGCGAGATCAGCAAAGCGTGGGGACGGCTGCATGAACGTCTTCAGCAAGCCAAGATTCGCCGCTTCAGCGAGCTGCAGGCTGAGGAGCTGGCGCAGCTCTTCAACCCGCTCGACCACGGCGGACATGAAGATCAACAGTGCCAGGTCTGCGGGCTGGAGCATCCCGACACCAAAGCAGAGCGCGCAGGCGCCGACGCCGAGCCGGTGCACAAGTGTCCTGCCTGCCGTGCCTTCGAGGACTTGGGCGATGCGCTGCGAAGGGCGCGCTGGCTACAGTGGAGCGAATGCGAGGCGACGGCTCAAACGATGACGCTCGATCTGACCACGCCGCCCGAAGGCTGGCGCGAGGCATTGGCGGCGCTGGGGTGGACGGCGTCGGTATTCGACGAGGCTACTAACGCACAACCAGCGGCTGCGCGCAGCGTGCTATTGGCACTCGACGACGATGCGTTGACGATGCTCAAACCGACAGCGCAGACGGCGGTGGGGCGACGGCTGCTTGTCAACACGACGCCGATCCTCACCTTCGACGAACGCCAGGCGCTGCAGGCAGACCGCAGTTTCCCGGAGGACGAGCGCCGTCAGCTTCCGTCCGCCGACCGGGTCAAGCCCTTCAGCGTGCTGGAGCACTGGTCGCGCGGCATCCGACGGCTGGGGGTGCTGCGCATGGATGTGGACAATCTCGGCAAGCTCTTTCAAGGCGGCCTGGGCGAGCAGGCGACGCTCTCGCGCGTGGCGATGCTGAGTTTCGCCGTCAGCCTCTACTTCGAGGGCTGGGTGGCGAAGCTGGCGGAGGAGGTGAACCAGGCCACGCGGCGCCCGCCGGAGCAGGGAGGACGGCTCTACGCCATCTACGCTGGCGGTGATGACCTCTTCTTCGTGGGCAGTTGGGATGCGGTGGTGGAGCTGGCGATCGCCGTGCGCCGCGATCTGACGCGCTACGCAGCTGAACATCCAGGCATTCACGCCAGCGGAGGCATCGCGCTGGTGGGCGGCAAGTATCCGCTCTACCAGGCAGCAGGCGATGCAGGCGCCGCTGAGGAACAGGCAAAGTCACTGCGCTGGTGGGATGGCGCCACATGGCAACGCAAGGATGCGATCTGTTTCCTCGATGAACCGCTGCCGTGGGCGCAATTTGGCATGGAGTCAGAAGAGGGTGTACCGAATCATGCAACGGTGCATGGGCTGATGCATGAGATGATCAGGCTGTCGGAGCATGGCGCCCCCAAAGCGTTGGCACGGCAATTGACCGAATTCTACGGCGAGTATCGAAAAGCTCGCAACGCTCGCCGTCTTGTTCAAGCCGACAGCGACTGGACAAACGGCCCGCAAACGGTGTGGGGGCGCTGGATGTGGCGCATCACGTACACGCTCAAACGGATGGAGGGACGCCATGAACAAAACGAAACGGTGAAGGCGGGGCTGGCCAAGTTAGGCGAACAGTTGAAACGCGACAGCTATCGGATGATCGAACCGCTAGGCGTGGCTGCGCGCTGGGCAGAGCTTCTGCTGCGGGGAGACTAGGGCGTGAGCATTCGCTGGATAGCACAGTGATGGGGAAGAAATGAGTCGTATTCGCCGCTACTACGCGCCGGACGCCACAGTTTTCATGACGCAGGTCGTGTATCACCGTACACCGGTTTTTGAGCAGCCACAGTTTGTTGATCTGCTGCGGCAGAACTTACTGGCGACGAAGCGCCTTCATCCTTTTTCGATGACTGCCTACTGCTTCTTGCCGGAGCACTTCCACATCATGATTCGTCCGACCGGAGCAAGCAGTTTCAGCGCCATCATGCATTCACTCAAACCGAACTTCACCAAAGACTACAAGACCATGCTTGGCATCACCGGAAAGATGAGGTTTTGGCAAAAGGGTTTCTGGGATCACGTGATTCGAGATGAAGAAGATTTCCAGCGCCATCTGGATTACATCCACTACAACCCGGTAAAGCATGGTCTCGTGCTTCGACCCGAGGATTGGCCCTATTCCAGTTATCCGATATGGAAGGCGCGGGGCGTCTATCCAGACAAATGGGGATGGGAGCTTCCGTTATCCATTTGCGATTACAACTGGGACGAGTCAGAGGCGGATCGGGATTGACGTTTTGGGCAAAAACGGTGTTGTTGGGTAGACGGGATCACGCCGCTGCGAGCGGCGTCTACGGTGGAGGCGACGGTGTGGCGTAGGGGTGGCTCGCAGCTGCCCGGTCTCGGTCGAGGAAGGAATGTGGGTTGACGGGTGTTGTTGGAGAAACGAGACCACG
>CZCA01000828.1_pt1 | contig 13381 bp, 5 predicted proteins | sample 591981 | NCBI WGS metagenome assembly CZCA01 (sample SAMEA3556810, study PRJEB10932) | anaerobic digester metagenome
ACGGGCGCGGTGGTAACGGGCGCGGTGGTGACGGGCGTCGCTGCACCGAGCGGCGTCGGCTCGTCCACCGCCTCAAACCAGCCCGACACCTGAGCGTAGCAGCGCAGCTCCTCCTCTGGCTGATCCGCGGGGCGCCAGGGCCGCGTCAGCGAAACGCGCACGAGTGCGCCAGCAGGAAGCTCCGGCGGCGGCTCTTGGAAACCGACAAAAGCCAGCGTGACGTCGCCATCTTCAGCAGGATATAGGTAACGAATGCGATAGCTGGTTTCAAGGCGGCGCAGGGGACGATCCGGGCGCCAGAAGGTGGTGCTAAAGCCGGGCAGCCCACTCGACGCGGCGACGTAGAGTGCGCCGCTGCCTGTACGCTGGAGCTTGCCGTCGAAGAGCATCTTCACATTGCCAACAACGGGCGGCATCTGCTGTTCGATGAAGCGCTCCAGGTTGTGCATCTTGCCGAGGCGACGGCTGCTTTGCACCAGGATATCTTCCGTGTGGGGTGGGACGACGCGCGGCGCGGGCGCGACATCGATCTCCCACACCTCCCCCACGGCGTAGTGCATCCCACCGCCAGCGTGGGCATCAACATGCGCATCGAGCAGCCGCAAGCTGCGCCCATCGTCCAGCGCAATGGCGCCTACGCATGCCCCGCCTCCCATTCTGGTTTTGGCAACGATCAGGACTTTCATGGCACTCCCCTCGGAGGGTGAACGACATGTTCGCTTGCGTTAAAGCATGCCTCAGCAGGTTGAGGTGCACAACGGCGGAATGATCGATCATGGAGAGGATCACAATGAAATCCTGCAATATTGGTCTTCAGGTTGGTCATCAACCTTCCCGGCAGCTCTGAGCTGCCGGGAAGGTGAGCAACGGCGTCTGGCGACGCACGCCTACTTCAGCGGCAGCTCGGCAAAGATCGTATTGCTTCCCGGCACCTTGCTGAACTCAAAGCCCAGTTTCTGACAGACGCGGCGCATGCCCTCATTCTCCGGCAGGATTTCCGCGACGATGCGATCCAGCTTCTCGTCGCGTCCAATCTGGATCAGGCGGGTGAGCAATTCGGTGCCCAGCCCGGTGCGCTGATATTGATCGCCGATCAAGATCGCGAACTCGCCGTCGTTGGTGCCCTGAAGCTTGGTCAACTGGCCCATCCCTACGATCTGGGTGCGTCCACGCTCGTCCTTGCGCTCGGCGACCAGCGCCATCTCACGGTCGTAGTCAACGAAGCAGAGCATGGCGAGCTGATCGTGCGACATCAGTTGCGCCGGCGAAACCGGATGGAAATAGCGCAGATAGATGCTGTAAGGCGACAGAGTGCGGTTGAAGGACGCCATCATCGGCTCGTCTTCGGGGCGAATCGGGCGGATGACGACCTCCTCTTCATTGTGGAGCACGAAGGGGGCGCTGTAGCGCACTGGATAGGGGCGAATGGCCGAACGCGGCAGATCGTCCTCGCTGATTTCCGGGTCATGGAGCACTACACGTGCGTCAAGTGCAATGATCTGAGCCGGCGAAGCCAGCAGCGGGTTGATATCGATCTCTTTGATCCAGCGTTGTTCGACGACAAGCTGACTGAAGCGCACCAACAACCGTTGCAGCGCCTCGGTGTCTACCGGCTTGCGTCCACGCACGCCCTGCAACGCCTCCCACACCTTTGTCTGCTCCATCATGCGTCGCGCCAGCGTTGTGTTGAGCGGCGGCAGCGCCAGCGCCCGATCCTTATAAACCTCGACGAGGACGCCGCCAGTGCCAAAGAGCAGCACCGGCCCAAACTGGGCATCGATACTGCTGCCGATGATCAGCTCGTAGCCCTCTAGCTTCAACATCGGCTGGACGGTGACGCCCTGGAAGTGTTGGGCGCCGTGCCGTTCGGTGACCGCCACGCGGATCGTCTCGAAGGCGGTGCGCACGGCCTCCTCGTTTTGCAGGTTGAGCTGCACGCCCTTGACATCCGATTTGTGTGTGATCGTCTCGGAGTTGAGCTTAAGCACGACTGGATAGCCGATAGCTTGGGCTTCCTTCACGGCGTCGTCGGCGGTGGCGGCCAGGCGCGTCTCGACCGTTGGGATGCCGTAGGCGTTGAATATTTGCTTAGATTCATATTCAGTGAGGATCGTGCGCCCTTTTTCGCGCACCTCGTCGATTAGCCGGCGGGCGCGGTTGCGGTGCATCGTCTCGGCTTCGCTGGCGACAGGCAGCGATGGCGTCTCGTAAATCCCCTTCAAGTTGTAGGTGTAGCGCCACATGTAATTAAAGACCTGCGCCGCCGTGTCAGGATAGGGGAAGGTTGGGATGCTGGCGCGGTTCAGGATCGAGACGCCGGCGGCCACATCGGCGCCGCCCATCCAACTGGCGAGCACGGGCTTGCGCCCCAGCGACGCAGCGGCCTGACGTAGCTGTTCAGCGGTGCGCGTCGGGTCGGTCATATCCTGTGGGGTGAGGATGACGAGCAGGCCGTCGGCGTTCTTATCCTTCGACGCCACAGCTAACGTCTTGGCGTAGAGTTCAGGGCTGGCGTCCCCCAGGATGTCGATCGGGTTGTTGTGACTCCACGCCGAAGGCAGAAACTCGTTGAGTTCCGCCATCGTCTGTTCCGAAATCTCCGTGAGCTTGCCGCCACCCATGATCAGCGCGTCAGTCGCCAGCACGCCTGGCCCACCCGCATTGGTGACGATCGTCAGGTTTCGTCCCTGTGCGCGCGGCTGCTTGGAGAGCACCTCGGCCATGTAGAAAATATCCGAGATGCGATCCACGCGCAGGATGCCGACGCGCCGGAATGCGGCTTCCAGCACGTCGTCGCTGCCTGCCAGCGAACCAGTGTGAGAGGCGGCCGCCTTGGCGGCGGCTGCGGTGCGCCCGGCCTTGATCACGATGATGGGTTTGGCGAGCGCCACTTCGCGTGCGGCGGATAGGAAGCGCCGGGCATTGCCGATCGTCTCCATGTACATCACGATGGCCTTGGTGCGCTGGTCGTCCCCCAGGTAATAGAGCAGGTCGGCCCAGTCGACATCCAACATGGAGCCGATGGAGACGAATGCGCTGAAGCCGACATTGTCTTGCAGGCTCCAGTCGAGGACGGACGTGCAGAGTGCGCCGCTCTGGCTGATGAAACCGACGCTGCCCGGCAACGCCATCCCTTTGGCAAAGGTGGCGTTGATGCCCGTGAGCGGACTCATGACGCCCAGGCAGTTGGGGCCGATGATGCGCATCTGTGCGTCGCGCGCCTGCTCCAGAATTTGCTGCTCCAGCCTGGCGCCTGCTTCGCCTGTCTCCTTGAAGCCAGCGGAGATAATGATGGCGCCCTTGACGCCGGCTTCGACGCACTCGGCGATCACGCCTGGCACCGTCGGCGCGGGCGTCACGATGACCGCCAGATCGACTTGATCGGGCACATCACGAATGGAGGGATAGGCGCGAATGCCCAGGATGTTACTACGTTTGGGGTTCACCGGAAAGACGGTGCCGCCAAAGGGGTTGCGGATCAGGTTCCACAGCAGCGTGCGCCCTACGCTGTCCTCCTTTTCAGTGGCGCCGATCACCGCCACATTGCGCGGTTTGAAGATCGCATCCAGCGGGTGACGTCGAAACGCCACTTTCAATTCGGAGCTGTACTTGCCTGTACTCATTGATTTTCCTCCATTTGGCAATAAGTCAATGATTCGCGCAACGGCATTTCAACCGCCGGCCGGCAAGCGACCAGCGCCAGGCGCCGTGAACGAAGATTTCCGGGTGTCATCGGGCTGATTGCGGCAGAGCATCAGCAGTTGCTCCAGCTCGGCGTGTGAGAGCGGGTTGACGGCATAGGCATTGGCCCCCGCCGCCAACGCGGCGTCCCGATCGCCAGGCAGGTGCAACGTCGCCAGCACGACCAGCGGCGCCGCCCGTAGCAGATCGATCTTGCGGATGTTTCGTGCGGTCTGTAGGAGATTGTCGGCTGGGAGTGGGTTGTTGATGATGATCAAGTCGGGTTCTGCACTGACTGGCAACCCTTCCGTGCCCTGGAGCATCACCTCGACGCGATAGCCGATTGCGCGTAACTGACTGACAAGCAGGTCACTGGCGTGATCGAGAGAAGTCAGGACCAAAATGAAGGGCGACGCGGCGTCCGCAGGCGCGGTTTCCGCCGTTGGCGACGCGGCGTCCGCAGGCGCGGCTTCCGACACAGCGCGGCGCGGAAGGCGCACGATAAAGCGGCTGCCGCCTTTGCCGCTCTCCACGGTCAGACTACCACCATGCAACGCCACCAGCTTGAGCACAATTGTCAACCCTAGGCCGGTGCCTTCGTAACGGCGACTGAGGCTGCTATCGAGCTGAACAAAGGGGCGAAAAAGCCTGCGCAGGTCGCCGGCCTCGATGCCGATGCCGGTGTCCCAGACGGTGAAGGTCACGCAGTTGCACGTCTCCTCGAATTGCACATCCAGGCCGATGGCGCCGCCTTCCGCTGTAAACTTCACGGCATTGGAGAGCAGGTTGGTCAAAATCTGCCGCAATCTGCGTTCGTCGGCAATCATCGTCGTCACGGTAGGGGCAATGGTGCAGGTGACGCGCTGATGCTTCTCTGGCGCAACGGTGTGCTCCAGGCAAACGCGACACAGATGGTCGATATCGATCTCCTGCGCCAGCAATTGCACTTTGCCCGATTCGAGGCGCGCCACATCCAGCACGTCGCTGATCAGCGACATCAGGCGTTTGCTGGCGTCGGCGACTACAGACAACGCGCGATGCTGGCGTTCATCCAATGCACCGTAGGCGCCTTCGAGCAGAATGGCGGTCATGTTGATGATGGGATTCAGCGGCGTGTGCAATTCGTGGCTCATGGTCGCCAGGAACTCATCTTTCATACGCGCGACCTGCGCCATCTCCTGGTTGGCGGCGCGTAACGCCGAAGTTTGTTCCTGGATGCGCTCGGCCAAGCGCGCGCGCTCCTGTCGTAGTGCTGCTTCGACACGTGTGCGTTCGGACAACTCGTCCTGTACTTGCTGATGGAGCGCAGCGTTGTTCAGAGCAATTGCGGCAAAGGCGGCAAACGCGTCAGCAGTCTGCACACTGGCTGCATCAAAATGGCCTGGCAGGTGATGGCTGATGTTGAGCAGCCCTACCACGCGATCACGGGCAATCAGCGGTGCGCCAAGCCAGCAGCGAATGGCCGTGCTGCCAGGACGCACGCGCCAGCGCGGGTCGCGCGCCGTATCCTCGATCACCACCGGTCGACGCGTCGCAATCGCTGCCTGGACATGCGCCAGTTCGTCGAGCCGAAGCGTCAGCGGCTCCGCATTGACGGGAAAGATCGAACGCTGCGCCACAGGACGCAGCCACTCTTCTTCCAGCAACATGATCGAGGCGCTGTCGTAATCCACCAACCTTGCCAGTTGCTCCAAAATGGCGGGCAGCAAAACGGGCAATTCCAGATTGGAGGTGAGTGCATGTGCGACCTCCAACAGGACTTCGCTCAGTTGCTGTTCTTTTGCCGGCATGACACCTGACCTCATGGGTGACAGCCGCCTGACCGGGCGACTGTTGAACAACATCCATTCTCATCTACAGACAACATCCTTGGCAGGCCGCAGGTGACGATGCCAGCTGCTCTGTGGTGGCGGTCTGCCAGGGAATCTTGCCTGAAGGCTGCACGAGTTACGCAGCGAGACGATGCAACAACATGCAGTACGCCTGCTGGCCACGGACAAAGTTTTCCAACCGGAAGAACTCGTTGGGCGAGTGTTGGCGCTCGTCGTTTAGCCCAAAGCCAAAGCTGACTGTGTACGCGCCCAGCGATTCCAGGAACATCGCCGTCACCGGGATGCTGCCGCCAGAGCGCGCCAGGAATGGCTCCTTGCCGTAGAGTTGCACTAGCACATCGCGCGCCGCCGCATTGCCTGGATGATTGCCCGCCATCAGATAGGGCATGGCGCCATTTTCTTTGATCGACACCGTGACCTTGACGCCGGGCGGCGTGTGGCGCGCGACGTGTTCGGCCAGGAGCGCAGCGATCTTGTCTGGGCGTTGGTTCGCCACCAGGCGGCAGGTAATCTTGGCGTGCGCTTCGCTGGGCAGTACAGTCTTGACCCCCTCGCCTTGAAAGCCCCCCCAGATGCCGTTGACTTCCAGCGTTGGACGGCCCCACGAACGTTCGAGCGTGGTGTAGCCCGGTTCGCCAAAGAAAGCGTCGATGCCGAGTTTCTGCCGCACAGCCTCCTGGTCGTAGGGGACGCGGGCGATCTCGGCGCGGTCGCTCTCGCTGAGCGGCACAACGTCGTCGTAGAAGCCCTCGACCAGGATGCGGCCATCGGCGCCGCGCATCGAGGCCAGGATCGCAGCCAGCGCGTGGATCGGGTTCTGGATGGCGCCGCCATACAACCCGGAATGAACATCGTACGCTGGCCCGACAACGTCGATCTGCAGCGCAGCCAGTCCTTTCAACCCAACGAGCAATGCCGGTTGATCCTCGCTCCACTGTCCGCCGTCGGCGCTCAACACAAAGTCGCAGGCGAAGCGCGCTTTGTTGGCGGCGACGAAGGTGGGAAGGGTTGGGCTGCCGATCTCCTCCTGGCCTTCGAAGAAACACTTCACATTGATCGGGAGCCTGCCCTCGCTCCGGAGCAAGGCCTCCAGCGCCAGCACAGGCGCCAGCATATTGCCTTTGTCATCGCTGGCGCCGCGCGCATAGACGCGGCCATCCTTGATCACCGGTGTGAAGGGCGGGCTGTCCCACAGTTCCAGCGGATCGACCGGCTGTGTGTCAAAATGTCCGTAGATCATGACCGTTGGCTTACCCGGCGCGTGTAGCCAGTCGGCATAGACGACCGGGTGGCCGCCGGTCTCCAACATCTCGATGTGCTCCATCCCTGCGCGCTGCAATTGCGCCATCACCCACTCACCCGCCGCGCGCACGTCGTTGGCGTGTTCGGGCAGACTGGAGATGCTTGGAATGCGTAGGAAGTCGAGCAAGCGCGCCTCAAAATCAGCCTGATTGCTTTCCAGATAGTTTTGCCAGGTCATAATTGAGTCCTTGTACAACATGTTGACGTCAGAAGCCCGTTGCTATGGCGGCCGCAGGAGTCGGGCCGGTCGGACATCTACGTATAAAAGAAGATTTCACTCTATCATAGCGTCAGGGAGGAAAATCGGAAAACTTGTGCAGGGGGCACAGTGGATATCTTCTGATCGTCCTGCTATGCCTTTGCCGATTGCGCGCAGGTGGTGATATACTTTGTTTTGTTGGTGGCCTCTTCGGGGAGTAGCGCAGTCTGGCAGCGCACAGCGTTTGGGACGCTGGGGTCGGAGGTTCAAATCCTCTCTCCCCGACCAACCAACACTACAGCAACCGTGCAAGGCGTCATGTGCTTACCGTTCAGGTGAGCACATGTCATTTTGGCGCTCTTTGACAGGGCGTCGGGCGAGATAGAAAAGCAACGTTGCGTTCCTGGTTTCTGGCAAGACGGTACGATTTTCTGGCGCTGCTCCTCCTGGCGTGCGCCGCCGTCGCTATCCTGTTCCCGCTGTGGTCGCCTGGCATCCCCAATCCCGGTGACTTTCTAATGAGCGTCCACCGCATCTATGAGTTGGCGAGCGCGTGGGAGAATGGCATCTTCTATCCCCGTTTCGGGCTTGACCTGAATTTTGGTTATACAGCACCCCTCTTTCAATATTATCCGCCGTTGGCAAGTTATATCGGGCTGGCGTTTCACCAGGCGGGCATGGGGTTCATTGCTGCGGCAAAAGCTGTGGCTTCCCTGAGTTTGCTGCTAGCTGGATGGGGCGCATATGCCTACACCGTGACGTTGTTGAAGAACCGCTTTGCGGCGTTCGTGGCGGCAAGTTGTTACTTGCTGGCGCCTTATCTGCTCATGGTTATCTACGAGCGCGGCGCTGTCTCGGAGTCGCTCACCTGGGCCATTTTGCCCTGGCTGCTTTGGGCGACGCATCGTTATGCTGTCAACCACCGCCGCGGCGATGGGTTGGCCGTGGCCGCACTGGTTGCCTTGACGCTGCTCGGGCACAACGCCACTGCACTGTTTGTGGCGCCGCTTGCCGCTCTGTACGCTGCGGTGCTGGCAATCGTCATACGCGACGGGAAGGCGCTGTTGCGCGTGGCGGGAGCCTTCATCCTGGGCGCCAGCCTGAGCGCCTTCTACTGGGCGCCCGCACTGCTGGAGATGAATCTGACCAAATCCACCGAATTCATGTTCAGCGGCGGCACCAGCGTTGAAGCCAATGTCAAGCAACTCATCACCTTTGCACAAACTTCGCTGGTTGCGCTCTATGCTGGCCCCGAACGCTTTCGGTTTGCATTGTGGCCGCTGCTGGCTGCCCTCGCTGGCGTGATTGGTCTGGTCGCCGCCCGCCGCCGCCCGCCGCTGCTCTGGTTCTGGGTTGGTGTACTCGGTGTGACCGCCCTGCTCCAGCTCGACCTGAGCCTGCCTTTCTGGCAGCGCGTTCCGTTTGTGCGCTATATTCAATTTCCCTGGCGTCTATACGGAATCATTGCATTTTCCATTGCGATTCTCTTTGGCACACTGTTTGCAGGGGTGCGTCTGAGGCGTGGACGCAACGTCTGGCAGCCGATCATGGCGATAGGGCTGCTGATGCTCTTTGCCTGGCTCAGCCTGACCAACCTGCGTCCTGAGCGCCTGCCGATCTGGGAAGCCTTCGATGAGGCGGGCGTCAATCAACGGGCGATGTGGGAACGCGGTCAGATCGGCTATCCACTCTTTGGCGACTACACGCTGCGCACGTTGAGCATCGACGATCGGGGGCTGGCGCTCAGCCGCCCTGTCGAGGATCCGATGCGCCTGCCACCCATCGTTGCGCCGGAGAAGCTCGAAGTGCGCGCCGAGAATCCTGTGCGTTATGTGTTAGATGTAAGGGCGGCGCAACCCTGGACGCTGCGCCTGCATCGCCCCTATTTCCCTGGTTGGCAAGTGCTGGTGGATGGAACGCCGGTCAATGTGGCGGCGGGCGGCGTTGGCGGGTTGGTTTCGGCGGAGCTACCCGCAGGCGACTATCGCGTGGTTGCTGCGCTGGGCGACAACGACCTGCGCCGCGCTGCCAATGTGATCTCCATCGTGGCGCTGGCGATCTGGCTGGTGTGGCTATTGCCCTGGCGTCGCTGGTGGCTTGATGTTGGGCTGGTTATCGGCCTGAGTGTTGCCATCGGCGCCTTCATCACCTACCTGCAGACGGACGGACGTTTTGCCCGCTACCCATTGACCACACAAGCCAATTTCGCTGAAGGCATCCGTCTCGTTGGACTAGACCTGCCGACGACAACCGTCTGCGCCGACGACGCGCTGACGATGCGGCTCTACTGGTTCACCGACCGCACGCCGCGCACCGACTTCAAAATTTTTCTCCACGTGACTACGCTGGATGATGCGACGAAGGTCGCGCAAGTCGACACGATGCCGTTTGATAGCTTCAACCCGATGACGCGTTGGGAGCCGGGCGAATTGGTGGACTTTGCCCAAGCGATCCCGCTGACGGGGGTGGCGCCTGGGCGCTATCGTGTGCTCTTCGGCTTGTACGATCAAGAGACGGGCCAGAATCTGCAAGTGGAGCACGCCACGTTCATCTTGCCGGGCGACCGTGTGCAACTGACCGAGATCGACGTGGTTGACTGTACGCCATGAGCACATTTCGCGAACGCAGTGCTGTACATAGCCTTTCATCCGGCGGTGCAGAGCCTGGCGAGGAACGACCTTCTCCGCTGAGCTGGAGCCGCAAGCGCGCGCTCTGGCTGGAAATTGGCTTTGTCGTCCTGTTGTTTCTGGTGGCGCTGTTCCTGCGCACCTGGCAGCTTGACCACATTCCGCCTGGTCTCTATAACGACGAAGCAGCCTACGGCATGGATGGCCGCGCACTGCTGGCGGGCGATCTGCGCGTCTTTTACGAGCGCAACAACGGGCGTGAGCCGCTCTTCATCTATCTACTGGCGTTGGCCTTTCAGAGCCTGGGCGCCACCCCCTACGCGCTCCGCATGACGGCGGCGGTGGTGGGCGCCGCCACGGTGGTGACCAGCTACTGGATGGTGCGCGCACTCTTTCGCTTTGCACCCGAGCTGAACGACCAACCGGCGCGCTGGTATGCGGCGTGGACTGCGCTCTTTCTCACCTTCTCCTACTGGCACCTCAGCTTGAGTCGCGTCGGCTTCCGCGCCATCACGCTGCCGCTGGCGCTGACCATCGCTTTCGCACTGTTCTGGTTGGTGTGGCGACATTTGCGGACACCGGGCGGCGTACCGTGGGGACTGGCAAGCCTCGGCGGGTTGGCGCTGAGCCTGCCACTCTACACCTACACGGCAGGACGGATGGCGCCGCTGCTCTTCGCCTTCACGGTGGCGGCGACGTGGTTGTTGGCGCCTGGCTTTGCCATCGACCGCGCGCGGCTGGCGAAGACGGCGGTGGTGATGGCGTTGCTGGCGTTACTGGGCGCGCTGCCGCTGCTCTTCTATTTTGTCCAGCACCCCACAGCTTTCGGCGCCCATGCGCTCGAAGTCTCGGTGCTGAACACACAATACGCGGGCGACAATCCCCTGCTGGCGCTGCTCAGGAGCGCCGTCCGCACCTTTCTCCTGTTCGGCGTGCTGCCGGACGAAAATCTACGTCACAATCCGGCGCAGATTCCCGCCCTTGACCCGCTCCTGGCGACCTGGCTGCTATTGGGCAGCGGGCTGGCGGTCGTATATTGGCGCCGGCTGACAACGCTTTTTGTGCTGGCATGGCTGCTGCTGTTGGCGATGCCCGCGATCCTGTCAAGCGAAGGCGTGCCGCACTCATTGCGCATGATCGGAATGTTGCCGATCGTCTACGTGTTGCCGATGCTGGCGATGGCCTGGGTGACCACGCGCGCGCCGCGGCGCTATCGGTTGTGGTTGCGCTGGCTCCCGCTGCCCTTCCTGTTGCTTGCGGCCTATGTGGGCGTGACCAGCTATTTCGGCGCGTGGACGCCGATCGAGCGCTTCCGCGCCGCGTTTCGCACCGATTACGCCGACTTCGCGCGCACACTAGCGGCCAGCGACACCTCCGACACGCTGTGGGTGCTGCCCTTAATCGATGCACAGGCGCTGGCCGATGGCAGGTTCAACACCATCGATTTTTTCCAACGCGATCCTGGCGCCTTTACAACCTTGCCTGTGAATGAGGCGACAGCGGCCGCAGCGCTGACGCAGCTGACGCAGGGAAGGCGTCTGGTCAATGTGCTACGGCCCACAGATGCCCCTGATCTACAAGCGACTTCCTGGCTTTTCGCCGATGTGAAAGGGCTGCTCGAGCTCCTGCTACGGCGCAACAGTGCAACCACGCCGACGACGGGGCAGCTGGCGGGCATTCCCTACACGAGCTATGCGTTGGGCAACGCGCGTGACTTCGCGCTGCCGCCAACTGAGCGCACACTGCCCGGCGTAGTGTTTGGCGATCTGTTCCAGCTGACTGGCGTCAACCTGGGCGGTGGGAATCAGTGGACATGGCAAGAGGATGCGCTGGCGCTGCCCGCAGATCAACCGCTGTGGGCTGTACTGCGCTGGTCAACAGTGGCGGACGCGCCAACCACCCAACATAAGACCAGCCTGGTGTTGCGTGACGCTGTCGGGAATATCGTCGGCCAGTCCGATGCGCTCCTTATCAGCGACCGTCAACCGGGTGTGTTGGACAGCACCTATCAGGTGATCGATTTGCTGCCAGGAACATTGCCGGGCCGCTACAGGCTGGAGCTTCGCGTCTATGAAGACGCTACAGGACGCATCTATCCGGTCACCCAGGCGGGGCGACGCACTGCCTTTCTCTCCCTCGCCGAGGTGATGGTGCAACCGTCACTGCGGCCAGGGGCACAGATTGCGCCGCAGGTCATACTCGACGATGCGTCGATGCCGCACGATTTCCAGCTCATTGGCTACGACTTGCCGCGCACAGAAATCGCACCGGGTGAGGCGCTGCCGCTGATGCTCTATCTGCACGCGCCCATCACGCCCACGACGGACTACGCGGTGCGCATCACCTTGACCGACGGCAGCGGCGTTGTTGCCGAGGAGCAAGAGACGCCCGGCGGCGCAGCGTGGCCGCCATCAGCGTGGCGCGCGGGTGAGATGCTGCGCACACCGGCGCCGCTGCGGGTTGCCCCGACGCTGGCGAGTGGCAACTATCGGCTGCAGGCGGCGGTGATGGATGGCGCCCATGAGGTCGCGCGCGTTGATCTGGGCGAGATCACAGTCAGTGGACGCCCGCACGTGTTGACGGCGCCGCCCATCGACCAGCCGCTCGACGCCAGCTTTGACGAGAGCGTGCGGTTGGTTGGGGTCAATGCTGCGTCAGCAATCACCATTGCACCGGGCGCGACGATTAGCCTAACGCTTGTCTGGCAGCCTGCAAGCCCCTCGCTGCAATCGTTGGTGCGCTTTGTACAGGTGTTGGATGCCAGCGGTGCGTTGGTGGCGCAGCAGGACACGATCCCCTGCGACGGCGGGTGTCCTGCCTCCTCGTGGCTGGAAGGCGAGTATCTGCTCGATCCGGTCAACATCACGTTGCCGACCGAGACGCCAGTCGGTGCATACCAGCTGATCGTCGGTTGGTATGACGCCGACACGCAGCAGCGTCTGCCAGGGTTCGACGCAGCCGGGCAACCATTAGCTGGCGACGTTTTCACGCTGCCAACCGCGTTGAACGTCAGCCATTGAGTTTGAGGCGTTGAGTGTGAGCCGTTACTGACCTCTAGGTTAGCCGTTCATCTTCCTGGAAGCGTTGGAACTTCCTGGTGAACGATATGACGCTGCAACCTAGAAATCAATCAGTTTGAGGCGTTGTCTGTTGCCGGTGGTATACTATTCCAGCCTTCGCCTGTGCAACGAATCTTGCCATGATGAGTCCAGCAACCACGATATGAACAGCCAGGCCATACGAATTCTGTGGGGTGTACTATTCGGCATCTTGATGACGACCACGGTGTGCCGGGACGCGCACGCCAGTGAGCCTGCGCCTGAGCGACCGCATACGGAGCCAACGTCCACCGTCTATCTGCCCCTCATCATGGAGCCGCACCGCTTGTTTTTGCCAGTGGTTCATGGGCGACCACCCATTGACACACCGCACCCGGCAAACGCCGCCCTGCGTCAGAGCCTGAATAGCTATCTGACCTGGGAGGCAGTAGACCCACGCTTGCAAGGAGCCACCTACACGATCTATCTTGAGCGTGATGACGCCACGCCCGATGAAGCCATCGTCACCGGCCTGACGCGGACAGCATACGATCCTTTCACCTTCGAGGAGAACACGCGCTACTACTGGCAGGTGACGGCGACGACCGGCGATGGTCAACAGATCAGCGGCCCGGTATGGAGTTTCACGACCGACTACTTCCCAGAGACGCCGGAAATCGATTTGATGGTGGAAGTGCCGGC
>CZCA01003854.1_pt1 | contig 13371 bp, 21 predicted proteins | sample 591981 | NCBI WGS metagenome assembly CZCA01 (sample SAMEA3556810, study PRJEB10932) | anaerobic digester metagenome
AAGACCGCTTGTTTCTTGCCGTTCCTCCCACGACATTCAAGATTGGCGCCCGAATCGTGAAACCTTGAATTGAAACTTGAGTTTGAACGAGAGTCCCCTGCAATTAATAGCCTCTGAGAATCACCAGCGGCAAATCATCTCGCCCGCTCCACGGCGCTTTCCAATCCTTTTGGCCTTTTCCCTGATTGGTGGAAGCGTAGGCGCACAACCGCCCGCCGCAATCCGTCAATTCGATCTTCCCGCCCCGTCGGTTCAGTTCTTCGAGCCGAGTCTTGCTTTGGGCGATCTCCGCGTCGAGCCGTTCCAGTTCCGCGCTCCGCCACGACACCAGCGTCGAAGCGGCCAGCCACGCACCGAAAATGAGGATCAGGACGGCGACCGGCGCCGCGCCGCCGGCGATGGCTCCCCATTTCCATTGGAAGGTCTTCACGGCCCGTTGCAGGCGGTGTTCGATGGCGTCGGCAGACTTGGCGACCTCGGCTAATGTGCGAAGCAAGGGCTGTCCGGCATCCTTGAAAGTCCGTTCCGCCCGTTGGGACAGGGTTGTGAGCGTGTCGTGCAGTGTGGTTTCCACGCTCTCTCGAACCGCCGCTTGCAGGTGAAGAGCGGTTTTCTGCCCGCTGTGATCGAGGGCGTTCGCCGCCTGGGCGGCCCGCTGGCTGGCGGTGGTCAGCGTCCGCGTCTGCCCTTCGAGCCGCTCCAACAGCTCGGCGATGCGGCGTTGCTGCTCGTCGGACAGTTGGATCAGGGTGGCGAGTAGCTGCTGTTGATCCATGATCGTTTCCTTTCTCCTGATCGGAGGCCGTCGAACGGGTGAAAAAGGGTTCTGTCCGCCGTTAAGGCTCCATGTCGAACCCTCGCGACCGTTGCGGCAACGGTTCCTGGGCCTGGGCCTGCTCGCGTTGCGCTCGGAGCTGCTCCATCGTCTCGGCGAGGGCGGCTTGCAGGCGTTCCGCGAACGCTGGGGAACCGATCCCGATGGCGGGGAGTGGCTCCAGGAGCGGCGCCTGTTCCGCTTCTGGCCGTTGCGGGCGCTCCCGTTCGGCCTCCGGTCGCTGTAGGCGCCCCCGTTCCGCCTCCGAAGCCCGCTCTCGTTCGACTTGCCGCGCCAGTTCGGCCCTGAACTCGTCCAGGGCTTGCCGGCAGTAGGCCCGCGCTTCCGCCATCCGCGCGGCCTGTTCTTCTTGTTCCCGGTGTTGGGCGGCGGCGGTGAGTGCGTGGAGGTGCTGTGAAAGGTCGAGCGGCGCCAGCTCCCGCTGGCTTTGTAGCAGTTCGTCTTCGGCCTCCCGCCGTTCCAGCAGGGCCTCCCGCTGGTCCGGTGCCAGTTGCCGGACCCGTCGCCCGCCCAGGTGCTGCTCCGGTGCCCGGTCGATGCCCTGACCGCGCCGCCCAAGCCCGCGTGGCGGCGGCGAAGCTGATCCAGGACGGCAAGCGCCGGTCCGCCAAGGAAGAGCGCAAGGCCCGCGCCCATCGCTTGATCCAGCAGGGGGTGCTGTTCGATCTGGCGGGCTTGGCTCACCATGGCCGGGGGGAGTTGCTCGGTCTGCTCCTGGCCGCCGCCAAGACCGAAGACCCTCACCGCTGGGCCGCTTGGAAGCAGGCCGGCGATGCGCTGTTGGTCGAAAAGGGCGATGCGGCGGGCTAGCCCCTTCCTCGCGTCGCTCGGTCTCCGGCCTCGCGCGTTCCCGCCGTCGCGCGGTTTGCCGGGTCGCTAGCCCGGACTGTCGACGAGTTCGAAGTTCAGTTGCTTCCCGATGGCGGCGGCGGCGCGCTGCATCGTTTGCAGCAAAACCTTGTCGTTGTTCGGGTCGAGCAGGCGATCCAGTTGGGTGCGGCTGGTGTGCATCCGCCGCGCCATTTCGGTTTTGGTGAGTTGTTGGGCCTGCATGGCTTGTTCGATCTGCCACGCCAGCACCCGTTTGAGGGCGGTGGCCCGCGCTTCTTCGAGGCGGTTTTCTTCCCGGAGAAAATCTTCCAGGGTGGAGCCGATGTGTCGGGAGTCGATCATGGTCAGTCCCCTTTCATGCGCTGGGCCGCGAGGCGCAAGTCTCGGTCCGGCGTTTTCTGGGTTTTCTTGATGAAGCCGTGCAGCGGCACCAGAAACCCTTCGGCGAAACAGAAGAAAACCCGCGCGGTGCGCCCGTCCGACAAATCGCTTCGCAGCTCCCACAACCCCTTGTGGGAAGTCAGGGAGCGGCAGAGCGGCATCCCTTTGGGCCAGCCGAATTCCAGCGTTTGCAGGTCGTCGCCGATGATCTTGCGGTCCTCCGGGTTCAGGCTTTTCAGCCACTCTCGCACCGGTTCGACGCCCGTTTTGGTCCGGTAAAAGGCGACCGGCACCCGTTTTTGCTCGCGCATGGCTCCGTACCTCGCAAGGCGCATCGCACCTTACGCGGTGCAACCCCTCGCGTCAAGCCAGCAGCGGGCCGTCCAGGTCCTGGCGGTGCGGCGGCGTCGCCTTGACCCGCCGGTAGTCCCGCTCGAACGCCGAAGACCGCTCAATCGTCCGCGTTCAGGTCGGCCAGCAGGTCGTCGATGCTCTCCAGGCGCGCGCCTCGCCCGTCCTCCAGCTCCCGGATCGCCGCCGCCGTCTCGGCGTTCGGCGCCCGCACGTCGAACGGCAGCGCCCGTTCCGTCGCCACCCGGACCAGCAGCATCCGCACCGCGTCCGACACCGACAGCCCCATGTCCGCCAGCGTGGCCGCCGCCTGGGCCTTGATCGTCTCGTCCACCCGGACGTGGACCATCGTGGTGGTCGCCATCCCCGTTCCTCCCGAATCCGCCGAAATGAGATACATCTTATCTCGATTTGGCCCGTTCGACTACCCTTCGGTTCGGTCGGTGGGTTTGGTGTTCCTGCCCCTGCCGTTGGAAATGCCCTAGAACCGCTCAGAACAGCCCTGGGAAGCGTTTTGGTCTTGGGGTAGGGGGGAAGTGCCGGTAAAGCCGTTTTCGTCGCTTCTGGGCCTTCCTGTGGCCTTCAGCCGAACTGGGTTAGGACCGCTGCCCGCATCGTGCCACCCCTTGGAGACCGTCTTTTGGGTTTTCGGTGGCGTTCCCGCCGTCCCTTCCCGTGGTCGCTGCCCGCTCGGTGCCTCTGGGGTGGGTTTGGGAGGGGGCTACTGCACCCCTCCCAATCGAAAGTGACGTGAGCGAAGCGAACTCGTTTTCAAGGAGGCTTGGATGGGATGGGCTGGTCAAATATTGACCGGTTTTGTTGCCGAGCTCCCCTGGTGTTGTTAAAAAGCTGTTAGTGTAGTGTTAAGAAAAAAAAATGCAGCATAACCTATTATTTTATAATAATTTTTTTTATGGTGGCGTGTGCAAAGTAACGATAGGGCGTGTGCAAAGTAACGATAGGGCGTGTGCAAAGTAACGATAGGGTCTAAACAAAGTTATCCACAAAATTGTGGATAACTTTTTCTGTGAAATACAGGAATTCTTGCTTGGCCGTGTGTGAAATCACGATAGCTTGGCTATGCTTGAAAAAATGGTAGGAACCACATGAAACCCTTACCGCTCATGCGCAATCCGGAACGCGATTTCTTTGAATGTAGCATTTTTGCATCACTTCCCTACTTTAAGGATGACATGGCAAGCATGGAGCATCCTGTCTTTTCCCTCTCGACCAAGCCGGACAAGCGAACGTTACGCTACGAGCACAACGGCAACAAACTAACGATAATTCCAAGCATCCTTGGTCTTGCCACAATCCATGACAAGGATATTCTTCTTTATTGCGCCAGCTATCTTCGAGCCGCGATCAACCGTGGAGAGATACCAAGTCGCACCGTGCGCTTTACCGCTTATGATTTTTTTGTCTCAACAAACAGGCTACTGGATGGCCGACACTATCAGTTATTCAAGGAAGGTTTACGACGATTGAGCGGGACTCGCTTAGAAACGAATATCAAAACTAGCGGACTGACTATTGAAGAGGGCTTTGGACTTATAGAGGCTTGGCGGGCTGTAAAAGAGGATAACAGTGGGCGAGTTATTGCCGCAGAAATAAGGGTTTCCGAATGGTTTTATAACTCTATTATTGCTAATGAATTGCTGACAATCAGCCGGGATTATTTCCGCCTCCGCAAACCGTTAGAGCGACGTATCTACGAAATTGCTCGCAAACATTGCGGTAACGCGCAATCCCTCAAGATCAGCTTAGATAAACTGCATAAAAAAACAGGTTCAAGTAGCTCGCTACGAGAGTTTCGACGACTGGTCAGTAAAATCGTAGAAAAAAACCATCTCCCGGATTACGGGATTGAACTGTCTGATGACATGGTGACACTCACCAATCGCAACTGGAAAGCTCCTATCAGCGAAAATCAACATGCTTGGCCGTTCCTCAAACCGGAAACTTTCGCCAAGGCTAAAGCGGCAGCACCTGGTTGGGACGTGTATGCGCTCGAACAGGAATGGCGCGAGTGGATCGAAAAAAAGGGAACCCCCAAGCGGCCTGACGGCGCATTTATTGGATTCTGCAAAAAAAAAGGGGCTTGCAGTAAAGTTTGATTTGGGTCGCTCTATCCAAGAGCACGGTGGATTCTTAAAGTCGATCTTCCTAATATTTTTTCCGTAGCTGATAAGCTTCAAAACATTCCTTCAATAATTCGTTTAGTTTCATGTCACCGTCAAGGGCCGCTTGCTTAAAAGCTTTAACAAATCTAGGTGTCATGCGGAACTGTAACGGTACGAGCTCGCTGGAAGGAACTTCGCCGCGTTGTCGCATAGCCGCTCTAGGTGGCTTTGCAACAGGTTTGAGTTCGTCCGCAGTCAAGGGGACAGCTTTAGCCATTTGAATTACTCCCAGCTAACTTATTGAATCATTTTTTCATCAAGACACGACTTTAAGTCTTGCCATAACCTTGCGATTTCTTGCGCGGCGTGCCCGCGTGCCGCTAGTTCTGGGGCTGAATGACCATCCGTCATGGCAGCAGCATAAGGCACGCGGTCGGCAATGAAGGTTGTCGCTACACGACCGTGATGGGAAAGCGCCGCCACGGTCTGAGCCGTAATGCTGGCGTTAGCCTTAGCCTGAGTGATTACAAAAAGAAAAGGTTTCTTGGCTTGCTGCACAAGGGCAACAGTATGAGAAACTGCCCATAAGTCAGCCGGAGAAGGGCGCACGGGTATCAGCACAAGGTCAGCTAGCCCCAAAACTACAGCGTTTTGGTCAGAAATAGCCGGGGGCGTATCGACGAAACAATAAGCTGCACCCCGATTAGCGAGCAAAATCAAGCCATTTTCGAGTTGAGTAAATGAAACGTCAGCGCGTTGCGGTGTATCGGCGCTTCGGCGGTCGTGCCATAAGCTCAAGGTGCCTTGTTTGTCAGTATCAATCAGCCATGCCGGACTATCCCCTACTCGCTCGGCTTCAACGGCCAAGTGAGCGCAAAGTGTAGTTTTTCCGCTCCCGCCTTTTTGGGAAGTGACGACGATTGTTTTCATGAAAACATTTTTTAATTAAATTTTATTTTCATGAAATCATACTGTAACTAGGCGGTATGTCAATCCCCGGTTGGGGTAGCATTGCGGCTGCTCTGGGTAGGAGCCAGGAGTTGAGCGACCTCGTCGCCGCCGAGGTGGTTGCGGTCGTTCATCATTGCGTCTATTGTTACACTTCATGGAACGCCAGCGCGTCAGGGGCTTGCGCGGGGGGTCGGGGCGACACGGGACCGAAGGGCGCAGAAGGTCCAGAAAACGTCGTGCCACCGCTCAGGTTCGACTCAGCTTCGATGGCCTGCCAGCGCGCGCTGGGCCATCTCCAACTAACTCCATTTGCGCTTCCCGGTTGGCTGCTGCCGTAATAACTTCGCCGTGAACGATTTATCGGAGGAAAATCATGCCCATTCGTCTTATCTTCTGGGGCGGGTCGCGTGAAAGAAACTCTGACGGCACGGTCAGAAATCGTGCTATTAATGACAATAGTGCCTTTTATCATGCTGCGATCAATCTAACTAAAAATTACAAAGATTGGGCTAATACGGGCCGAATACTCAACAACCACCGGCTGAAAGCCGGTGGGTTGAAGTAACGGACTGAAAGTCCATGTGCGCGTCGACTGAACGACGCGCCTAAGGTTCAACCCGAAAGTCGCGAGCTGGATCTGGTTCAAAGTGATGATCCAAGTACTCCTTAATCATGTCTTCCGTCATATCCCCCACCGTCACACAAAAATAGCCCCGTGCCCAAAAATGCCGTCCCCAGTAACGCTTCTTCAATTCCGGAAATTCCTCAAACAACTTGCTCGCTGATCGCCCCTTGATATGACGCATCATGTCACTGACCGATAGCTCCGGGGGTGCCGAAACCAGAATATGTACATGATCTTTGCTCACTACCCCTTTGATAATCCGAATCTCAAAGGCTTCGCAGGTCTGCCGAACCAGTTCTCGAACTCGCTGACCGACATCCCCGATCAATACTTTGTAACGATATTTAGTCACCCATACAAGATGGTACTCGATCTTGTAAACTGTGTGGCTCCCGTACCGATAGTCCATCTCGCCCCCTGTGGCTTGTTGCAAACGTGTTCAGCAACTCTACCAGTCAGGGCTGGAGATGAAATCTACCCGCCTAAAGGCGGGGGTTTTAACCTTACATATCGAAATAAAAATAGATTGTGCTGATTCTATAGTTAGAACTATCAATAGCCAATCCGATAACTCTATAAAATCTTTGGATATTGTTTCACATGGAACCCCGATCTCCTTAAATTTTTCCGTGATTGAAGATAAAAATTGCGGCCTTTATACATCAGGGTTTTCAAGGACATTAGTTTGGCTTTATGCGCCGTTTGATAGTGAAGTCAATTCACCTGATAACAGATCGCGTAAAATTTCAGAAATTGACTTCGCGAAATTTACTGAGGACGCGAGAGCAGAATTTCATGGATGTAACGCAGCTAGTTGGAATCCAGCCTTGAATAGTTTAGTTGAGGAGTTTTCTAAAAACTTATTTAGCTCTGGTAAAACACGCGCTGTCTCTATCGGTCATACGGAGAAAGCAAACCCCAAAATTTATGGTGATAAAACAACGATCCCCCAGCAAGACTATCGCCACGGCGAGCGGGCAATTTATCATAATGGAAGGCTTCTTTATTACACAGATAAAACGGGTTACATATCAGATGACGAGATTAGCGCCAAGCTAAATTAAAACAGCAAAATGAGAGTAGCTAAACTATTTTTCAAACTTCTCTTTGTACTTGCTTTCTTATTTTTGATTGGTATAGCTTTACTGGTTTATAAATCAAGAGCAATGTTTACAGATACCATAACAATAGAAGGATTCTTTTTAATGAACGCTTGTGGTGAGAATTGTTTGGATATAGAAATTAGAAAAATCAAACCAGAAAAATATCAATATATTGTTGGTGAAACAATCGATCCTTATCAACCCTCGAAAACTGAGTTGGAAAACATTATCTCTGGCGGTTACAGAAGTGGGCAAAGTACATTTTGCTTAGTTGGTAAACTGCACAAACACAAGCATGGTTTTTGGATTTTCGCTACAGATAGTTACGATTTTTACACCGAGTCGATAAAAAGCGGTAAGTGTGATTAGCAAATAGATTGTGAAAGGCTTTTGAAGCGTTTGTATGTAAAATCACAACATAACAACACGCTTACTGGGACTGGTTCTGCTGCTGCGCGGCGGCATCAGCTCGTTAGCGCGGGTCGTTAGAACCCATCCGATTACCCATAACTTGCTAAACAATATCCGACTAGGTTCGCGTCTCGATTCTCCTGAAAACCGCTTGTTTCTTGCCATTCCTCCCACGAAATTCAAGATTGGCGCCCGAATCGTGAAATCTTGAATTCTGGTTAAGAAGGGCAACCGCGCGAAAGGGAGCGGTTCCGCGCGGCGACATGGGACGGACCATGCCGAAAAGTCCAATAAAGCGCCATCTGCCTTACAGCTAAGCGTGCATGAACGCGGGCAAGCACGCCACCGCCCGCTATGCTCTTATCACCGCGAAGCAAGAGCACGCCGACCATGACCACGTTCAGCATTGCGGCTGCCGCCCGTGCAGTGGGTACCAGCCGCACATCCATCCAGCGCGCGATCAAATCAGGCCGCCTGTCTGCAACCACAAACGACCTTGGCGAGCGGGTTATCGACCTGGCCGAGCTATTGCGGGTCTTTGGTCCACTAAAGGGAACCGGTCAAGACGGACCTGGCGAACAAGCCACGGTGCAGCACGGAGAGCAGCACGCGGACATGCACGGTGGGCAGCTTGGTACATCTGTTGGGCCAGTGTCCATGCACGCTCTAGTGGATGTGCTCAAAAAGCAGCTTGACGATGCGCGCGACCGCGAACGGGATGCACGGGAGCGCGAACGGGCGCTCATGGACGAGCGCGACCGCTTGCTGACCCTGCTCGAAACCGAGCAGCAGACCCGCCGCGAGTTGGAAACCAAACTGCTCCCCGCACCCAAGCCCGCGCCGACCGGCAAAGTCCGGGTGTGGGCTCTGGTGGGTTTGCTGGCGGTGGTGGCGGCGTTCGCCGGTTGGCACTGGCGCGACAGGATCGTTGCCGTGCTGGCGCCTTGACGGATCAGGCCGCCTTCAATCGACAAACACCTCCAATCCAACATGGAACCGCTTTGCCAGCGCCTTGGCTTGCCGAAGATTGAGCTTGCGCTTGCCCGCCAGGATTTCGGACACCACCCCTTGCGTTCCGACTTCCCGCAAGTCGGCTTGCGTCAAGCCGTGTTCGGCCATCATGAATTTGAGCGCGTCCAATCCCGTGGCCTTGCCGCACCCGGCGAAGCGTTCGGATTCGTAGCGTTCGATTTGGTCGGACAAAATATCGACCAAGCCGGATAGCGGGTGATCCTCTTGTTCGGCGCCGGCATCCAGCAGCGAATCCAGGTGAGCGATTTTTTGATCCAAGTCGGCGTCGTTGGCCGGCCGCGCGAGGATCGGCGCGACGTGGCGCCAGTGTTCGGCGATGGCGGCGTTCATTGCAATTTCACCTTGCTGTATTCGGCGTGTGTCAGGACTTGGCGGATGAAAATTTTGCCCTGTCGAAACTCGACTTTCGCGATGATGCGCAATTTGTTTCCACCCACATCGAAAACGTACTGATCGCCGACCTTATCGACGCTGGGAAACGTCGCCTTCAGTTGGGCGAAGTTCTCGAACGTGCTCGCCTTCGCGATTCGATACCAAGCGTCTAGCGCCGATGCGGATTCTTTGTACCGTTCCTTGGCTTCCCAGATTCGCTTTTGGCTGATGACGTGCATCGAAGCTTTGTTCCTTGGTTGGCGTCCCGAGCATCGTATATCTCATGTTGAGATAACACAAGGATACGTTCCACCACGACTGGCGGTTCCGGGCTGACGCCCTGAATCCGCCTGAAATTCACGATTCCCGGCGAAGTCGTGAATGGCTTGGCCTTGGCGCATCACTTTGTTTGATTGTATAATAACATATATAACTTGTTATAGGTGATGCCATGGCGACCACGCGCGATGCCCTGCTCGAAAACGTCCGGCGCTACCGGGAACGGATGAAGGCGCAAGGCTTCCGGCAACTGAGCCTCTGGGTGCCCGACACGCGCTCGCCCGAGTTCGCCGAGGAGTGCCGGCGCCAGTCGCGACTGGCCGCGCGGCGGGACGGCGAGGGCGACATCCTGGATTTCCTGGACGCGGCGGCCGGCGACATCGAGGGGTGGGAGCCGTGAAGCGAGGGGATTTGGTGACCGTCGCGCTGCAAGGCGAGTTCGGCAAACCGCGCCCCGCCTTGATCGTCCAGTCCGATTTGTTCAACGCCGAACACGCGACCCTCTCGGTGTTGCCGATCACCGGCGAGATCGTCGGCGCGCCGATTTTCCGAATTACCCTCGAACCCTCCAACGTCAACGGCTTGCGCGAGGTTTCTCAAATCATGGTGGACAAAATCGTCTCCATCGAGCGCGACAAGGTTGGAGAACCCTTCGGGCGACTGGAGGAAGAAACGATGCTGCGCGTCAATCGCGCCTTGGCGGTCTGGCTTGGAATAGCCTGACGTTCGGGTTTCTGGCTTGCGCTTTTTGGCAAGCGGGGGAGTGCCGGAGGGAATCGCAGAGGGAGTGCCGGAGGGAATCGCAGAGTGAAGCCAGATGGACGGTCGCGGGAAGGTCAAGCGAAGGTCGCGGGCTAGCTCTCGAAAGGTCGCGGGAAGGTCAAGCGAAGGTCAAGGGAAAGTCACGGGAGGTCACGAGCGGTAGTTATCCACAGGCGGAAGGCAGTGGAAGGGTTCACACCCTTTGCATCTTGCGATGCGGTCAAAAAACGACCAAACGGCTGCAACCCGATGAAAACCAATATAAAATATTGACATCAAATGACGCCAAATGTCACACATTGGCATACGTAATTTTTTATTGAATCTTATCAGTGAGTTATCATGAAGACGAAGCGCTCGGATCTGGTGGAAAAGCTGACGGTCCGCGTGAACGCCGAGGTGGTCAACGCCATCCAAAAATCGGGGCAAAGCGCGCCCGACTGGTTGCGGCAAGCGGCCCGAAATCGGATCGACGGCGAGCGGCAGGCGGAAACCCCGACCGGCAAACTCGAAAAGCAAATTGCCGCCCTCCAGCAACGCATCGACGACCTCAAACAGGACGGAATCCATTTGCGAAATGAAATCGCGAAGCTCCAGCAATCGGAATCCATCGTTCAAGCCGCGCTGCTGGACATGCGAAAAAACCAAGTCGAGCTTCGCCGCTCTCTGGAACAGATGAACGCCGGTTTCGGCCACGCCTTCACCGCGCTCGGCCAGTCGCTGCTGGTCGCGCTGGGCCAGCAGTTGCGGGAGCTGGTCAAGGCTCACGAAGAGCCGCCGAAGCGTCCCCTGCCGCCCCCGCTGCCGCGAACCCGGCTTTAGGAGATCGCGCAATGAACGCCAAACCGACCAAACCCGCCGCCCAGGCCGAGGCAAACAGCGCTAGCGCCGGAACCGATCCCCTGTTCGCCAAACTGAAAGCCATCGAGGCCCGCGCCATCGAGCGATCCAAACGGCGACGCGCGCAAGAATCGCTGCCTTTTTCCCCGGAGGCCAAAGCGGAACCCGCAATACCCGAGCAAACGGCGCAACTGATCGAGTTTCCGCAGTGGCCCGACGACCGCGGCGCCACGGCTCAAGCGGTTTTCCGCAGCGCCCTGTTTCCGGCCATGGGCTTCAAGGGGGGACGGCCGTTTCTCAAAGAAGAGCGGCTCTGTTCCGTCGAGGGCGTGGAGGTGTTCTTCACGGGCGAGCGGTTCGACCAATCCGACCTGGATGTCTATCTCGAACTGCTCAAAATCGCCCGACAATCCCCGTTTGGAGCGGAATGTCGCTTTTCGGCCTACAGCCTGCTGAAAGCGTTAGGTCGCCAAACGGGCAATAAGGATCACAAGTGGTTGCATTCGGTCATCGTCCGGTTACGTAGCGGCACCGTGGACATGACCGACCATCGAGCCCGCTATTTCGGCGGACTGGTCGATGGTGGTACCCAAGAAGAAGACAGCCGGCGCTACAAAGTCAGGATCAACACCGATTTCGCCTGCTTTTTCAAGGCGGGACTGTGGGCGAGCCTGGACAGCCGGCAGCGGTGCGCCTTGGGCCGCAACCAGACCGCCAAGGCCCTGCACGCCTACTACTCGACCCACGTCGCGCCGGGACCGCACAGCTTCGAGAAGCTGGCCGGCCTGATCGGTCTCGGTAACAAGACACGCCGCAACTTAAGAGCCAACCTCATCGAAGCGCACGACGAGCTCAAGCGAATCGGCTTCCTGTCGGGTTACGAGGTGCGGGAGGACACCGTCAAGCCAACGATCAATCACACCCCGAGCCAGAACCGGTACCTCGTCCGGCAGATCGTCAAAGCCCGCCGCGCCCGTCGTCCGAAGGACACGGGATAGTGAATGCGCTTTCACGGGATAGTGAATGCGCTAAAAATGAAAATTTTTGTTTATTTTCAATAACTTGCGTCTTTTTTTTCGGGGGATAACCGTAGGATAACCTTTTGATAACCCGCCGCGCCTGTGGATAACTCTGCTGCGATACAGCAAAAAAGAGCGTTCCGACCCCCCCCAGGCCCCCCCAAAAACGAGTTCGCTTCGCTCACGGCGCATTCGATTGGGAGGGGTACGGTAGCCCCCTCCCAAACCCTCCCCGAAGGCCCGCGAGCGGCAGCAACCACGGGAAAGAACAGCAGCCTCCCCGAAAAGCCAAAAGACGGTCTCCAGGAAAGAACCCGAACGAATGGTTACCACGGGAACAGTCGGCGACAACCGACCCGAAAGAGGCCAGCGGGGGAAAGGGAGAAGGCGAGGCCATCCGAAGGGGAACGAGGAAAAATCGACCCGACCGTCGCTCGAACGAGGCTTTTCCGGTCCGAGTAAAGCGGCTTAGCGGAACCGGTTCGGCGCTTTCCGACCGACCGGGATCGGACCCGGTCCCAGACCCCGCGCGCCGATGCCCCTAGAACCTCCTAAAAGGCCGTTTTCGGGCGTTTTCGGCCTTGGCCGGTCTTCCCCCCCTAGATCGTCCAGTTGCGCGCCTTGGAGCCGCTTGTGCGGCTTCGGGGACCGGTTGACCTTTCCGCCGTGCCGGCGGGGTTCGCGGACGGGTTGATTTGTACGCCAATGGCGCATATCGTGCGGCGATGGAATTCATCGAGACCCCCACCTTCACCCGTTTGGTCACGGCGCTGCTGTCCGGCGAGGAGTACCGGGCGTTGCAGAAAGAGCTGCTGGAGGACCCGGAACGTGGTGCTTTGATCCGGAGCGGCGGGGGGATTCGCAAGCTGCGCTTCGCGCGGCGGGGAGGCGGCAAGCGCGGCGGCGTGCGGGTGATCTACTACTGGGCGAAGGAGTGGCACCAGGTCTATATTTTTGCTGGTTTATCCCAAGTCGCAGAAGGACGATTTGAGCGATGGGGAAACCGCGATCTTGCGCGAGCTGGTCAAGGGGTTGTGAAGATGGAAACGACGCTGTTCGACGATTTGGTGCAGAGCTTGAAGGAAGCCCGGGCGATTGCCAGGGGCGAACGCGAACCCTCGCGCCGGTTCGACCTTCAACCGTTGGACGTGAAGGCCATGCGGGAGCAGATCGGGCTGTCCCAGGCCGATTTTGCGCGCTTGCTGCGCGTGAGCGTGCGCACCTTGCAGAATTGGGAGCAGGACCGCCGCCATCCGACCGGCCCGGCCCTGGCCCTGTTGAAGATCGTCGCCACCGCGCCCGAACTGGCGATTCGGTCTTTGCATTCGTGAGGCGGTTCCCGGTTGTCGTGACGGGCAACGGCCATCCCACTTTTTTGTCCAGTGTCGGACGGCCGGGACGGGGCGGGACGCCGCCCAAACTGGAGGGCGGCGCGAGAGACACGGGACGGACCGTG
>CZCA01002790.1_pt1 | contig 13337 bp, 6 predicted proteins | sample 591981 | NCBI WGS metagenome assembly CZCA01 (sample SAMEA3556810, study PRJEB10932) | anaerobic digester metagenome
GGGTATCTGCGCTGAGGGGGCATAAAGTAACCCTTTGGGAAAAGACAGCCGACCTTGGAGGCCAACTCCCTCTTGCTGCCGCGTCCCCTCAAAAGGACGAGATCGGCACGTTCAATGATTTCCTGGCGAGAGAAATGGAGAGGCTCGGTATCCGGGTTCACCTCAACAAGGAAGCGACAGTTGAGGCGATCCGCGCTGAGAAACCTGATGTCGTCGTGGTCGCCACAGGCGCGCGTCCTGCCGCAGTCGAAGTCCCCGGCGCAGATAGTAAGAATGTGGTGAAGTCATGGGATGTGCTTACCGGCACTGCCAAGGTGGGCAAAAATGCCGCAGTGATCGGCGGCGGGCTGGTGGGATGTGAGGTTGCTGAGTTCTTAGCCGAAAAAGGCCACGAAGTCACTATCGTAGAAATGCTGCCCCGGATAGGCGCAGACATCGGCCCGCTTGTAGGGCCTCTGCTTTTCGATCGGCTGGAAAAACACAACGTGAAGATCATCACCGGGGCAACGTTAACCGGTATCGGTGAGCGTAATATCACTTATGATAAAGACGGAAAGACTGAAACTCTTGGGGAATTTGATTCTGTCGTGATAGCGGTGGGCTCCACCCCTGAGGATTCTCTGGCAAATCAGCTGGAAGGGTCAGGAATAAGCTACTATGTTATCGGAGACGCGTCAAGCCCACGCCGCATAACACATGCAGTTCATGAGGCAATGAGGGTGGCGCATGAGATATAGAGCTGCCATAGAAGCAAACTACGGAGCAGGCAAGGAAGCAAGCTGATTAACGAACCAAGAAGGGGATCTGGTCACCCGCTCCCCTTCCGCTCCACCCCGGGTATGGCTTCCACCCTGGGTATGGCCGAGAGTTGAGCGATAATGGCAGCGTAGTCCGCCTCAGGAACCAGCAGTTCATGGGAGACGTTGTCTTTGTAGTCTGTCGTCTTAATCACTGTGTCATATTGGCTCAGCAAGTAGTTGACCTGATCTAATTCTGAGTATTCGCAAGTTATAACCAGAGGGATACGAGGGATGATTTCAACCCGGCCGGCTTGCTCCAAGGTAGCTTGGGCTGTGCTGTGATAAGCGTCAATAAGGCCTCTTACCCCTAGTTTTCGGCCGCCATAGTACCTTGTCACCACGACAACGGTATTAGTGACATCTGCTTTTAAGATCGCACTGAGAATCGGGCGGCCGGCAGTGCCTGACGGCTCACCATGATCATTGTAGTAACTCAAAGGGTTTTCGGAAAGCCCGACCCGGTAAGCATAACAGTTGTGAGTGGCTTGGGCATGCTCTTCTCTGATCTCAGCGATGAACTGCTTTGCTTCCTCCTCGTCCTGAGCAGGTGAAGCGTGGCCTATGAAAACAGAACGTTGGATTTTCTGTTCATATTGACTCTTTTTGGCGACAGACAAGAAAGCCATCTTTGAGCAGGACTCCCCTCGAATATTCCTCGGACTCCTATTCCCATAGCGAAGACGTCTACCGATTTACTTCCGAACCTTTCTCATCTCCTCGATAAAGCAGAGTCTCACGCCTAGGTTAAAAGCCTCTTCCATGGCCTCTTTGTTATGGGCAACCTCGCCTTTACGACCTGCGCTAACCCCAAGAGTCCCTATGATGTCCATCCCAAGATGGTCAAAGGCTTGTCTAAACATTCCTATGAGGTGTTCAGGCGTGTCCGGATCCGTATCACCATATGGAGTTACGATTCCAGCCTTCTTCCCCCTGAGCTTCTTCCATCCCCCCTGCTGAACCAGGGCAAACATTCGATCCATGAACGTTTTTATCTGAGCGGACGGGCCCCACCAGTACACAGGACTACCTATGACTAAGACGTCACTCGCCAAAATCCTCGGGTACATGTCCAGCATGTCATCCTTTTGAACGCAAACCCCGGTGGTACTGCAGCTCTCACACCCCTGACAAGGCGCAATGGCAAGATCACATACATTTATGACTTGGCACGAGGCTCCTACACTCGAAGCGCCTCGTACCACTTCGTTAACCAAGACTTGCGTGTTACCTTTCTTTCTTGGACTGCCTATAAGAGCCAAAACCTTCATTTGCTGCGTCCCTCCCGTTTCAAGCCCTCTTCCACAATACTACCGTAATGTGCCAATGGAATCAATTGGTCGCTCCTCAACCCCAGGAATTCCGCAAATACCGTTTTCCCTAGGTCTGTATGCCAGCTGATACCTTTTTTCTGGACACGCGTTCCAACTGGCACTCCTGTTGTAGCCGTCAGATTGGATGGAAGCTTTGCCCATCTATAAAAAAGCGTATAGGGCCCCTTTCCCCTACCCGGGTAATACCTTATTAACCATCCCAAAGCTCCCTTACACGGGATCTCAGCTGAATATGGCCTACCCAGTGAGCCACTCAAGCGAATTTTGGGACTCTCTTGTAGTCGTGTGGCCCACCCAGTGAGCCACTCAAGCAAATTTGGCCGCTGACCGATGGATAATTGGCTCTTCCTGAGAGCCAGTCCGGGGAATTTTGAACTTCCCTTCCCTGTGAGCGACTGGCTCGCAGAATCCCTGCCCTCAGCCCACGCGCTCTGAACCGCGCGAACTTCGTAGGCGTCAAATAGCGCCCACAGAGAATCGCGCCAATTAGATGTGATAATCCCCGTTTTCAGTCACCGATCTCTTGGAGATGGCTGAATTCCTGCCACTTCTTCGGATTTGATGCCTGTTTTTCGACCACGTTTTTGGAAGCGAGTCTCAGAGTGCCTGGAATTCGACCACCTGAAGCGGGTTCGGTGTATGATTTTCAGGCACTCTTTCGGAAAACGTGCCTGATTCTCCGCCACCCCGTGCAGAAAATTGCACGTTCTTAAGCGACTCCTGAGGCTCACTGCCTGAAAACCTGCCACATTTTTCGAAAAGGTGCCTGTTTTTCTGTCACCTTTCCAAAATATGTGGTCGAAAATCATACACCCCGAGAGTCCCGAAAAAAACCGTGCCTGGATTTCTGCCACTGGTCGGGCTTTGGGTGGTCGAAACTCGACCACCTCCACTGAGAATTTGCGCCTTTTTCGCTTGTTGTAAAAAATTGGGTGGCAGAGATTCTGCCACCTCAAGCTGGCCTAGAAGAAATGTGCCTGATTTTCGACCACCGATCGAGCTTAGAGTGGCCGAATTCCTGCCACCTGAGGTAGGCCTAGGAGAAACCTGTCTCAGCGACTGTCAAACCGCTGCTTCTAGACTCGTCTACAATGCTCTTCCACTCTTCCCTAAGGTCGCCTTTTGCCATGCAAAACCCCCTATGTCCCGATTCCGCTAAGGGGATTATCGCACCTTCGGCAGCCTAATACTAGGTGGGAGCTATTGTACGCTTACCGAACTTCCCTGAACCGCGCGAACTTCACTCGGCCCGCGAAACACACTTGGCAGAGCCCGGCTGGTCCGATCCTCCCTACCCTTGAAATGGGATCTGGCAGGAATCTGGGTTTGGCTAGAAGAATGAATGTGTTTACATCCGGAACCACTCATGTCGTCCCCACAATGTGGCTGAGGATCGCGGGGTTCGCATGGCAGTCTTGAAGATCACCGTGTTAGCATGGCAGTCTTGAAGGCCGCCGTGTTGGCATGGCAGTCTTGAAGATCGCCGTGTTAGCATGGCAGTCTTGAAGGCCGCCGTCATGGCATGGCAGTCTTGAAGGCCGCCGTCATGGCATGGCAGTCTTCAGGATATGTGGGAATGTAGTGCTTGAAAGCAGGTATACACACTATGAGACCATCTAAAACACGGGACTTAACACACGTTGCCATGTTCACTGCCCTTATGTGTGTGCTCGCATATGTCTTCTTACATCTGCCCATCAGCCCGGTGGCCATATCAGCTCAAACATTCGGAGTCATGCTTGCAGGACTCCTCCTTGAGCCTAATCTAGCTGCGTTTAGCCAGGCGCTATACGTTCTCCTGGGCGCCTTGGGTCTCCCAGTATTTGCAGGAGGGGCATCAGGTATCGGAATACTGATGGGACCAAGAGGGGGATACCTTTGGGGCTTCATTGTCGGGGCGTACGTCACGGCAACCGTGATTCAAAAGGCGAAGAAAACCGGAAAACCAATCACCTGGCCGGTGCTGGCCTTTGCGTCACTTATCGGCGGAGTAGTAATAGTCTATGCCATAGGCGTACTCCAGTTGGCAATAGTCATGGAGCTCCCTTTCCGGACGGCCTTCGCAGCCGGCGTACTCCCGTTCATTCCCGGAGATCTTGCCAAGGTCATTACAGCAAGCCTCATCGCAAGAAGGCTCAGGAGCGCGCTTTCTTACGATGTCTTTTAGCTTCCGGACAAACTCGATAACTCGTTCCGATGCTTTCAGTGCTTCATATGCTGTCTGTTCGTCGTAAGACTCAAACGGACTCCCGCTGGGATAAGCATCTGCGTATCTTGGGGGTATATGATGCCGATCCAGTGCCCTGGCGTCGGCAAAAAGGCTGTCCGGGATCTGTATCCCTCCGTCACTCAAGACGTTAAGCAATACGAGGACTGAATGACCTATTGCAGATAACCCTTAACATATCCTTCGCCCTTTTCCAACGGCCTGCTCCTTATCGGTGCGCAGATGCGCTATAGTCAAACTTTTCCCCCAATTCAGTCAATTGTGAAGGATTTCAACGCCGGGTGAAGAAATTGGAATAGCGGCTAGTCAAAGCGGTGGTAAATTCCCGCGACTTACGTTGGAGGTGATGCATTCTACCTTAGTAAAAACCGAGCTCAGGTAGGTACATAGGTGAGTTTCCGGAAATATCTGATGAGGGGGGAACACACGTGTCGAGATCCTCTATTTGGAAGCGTGCTTCGCTCATGGGTATTCTAATCGTGATCCTTGGCGCGTTCACTGTTTCTGCCAAGCCAAATGTCCCGATCTCTTTTGCTGTCAGCGAAGACCCATTTCCAGTGATCCCTGTTTCAAGAGGGCAAGCAGACACAGAGTGGGTGGACGGAGAGATCCTGGTCAAGCTGAAAGGGCATAGGTATGTGCTGGAGGCTGACGTAGATACAGAAGAGGCTGAAAACGCCTTCCACACTCTCAATACCAGGTTGGGAGCAGAAGTCGTAGAGTCAATAGCTGTGAGTGATACTGCCGATGTACATAGAATCAAGCTTCCCGAAACCATGTCTGTTGAGGAAGCTGTGCTAGTCTATGAGTCTAGTCCTTTCGTGGAATACGCTGAGCCTAACTATCTGTGGTATCCGGATGCAATACCTAACGATCGTTTCTTCCAATTAGGCTACATGTACAATATGCACAATATTGGCCTCAAGGCAGCCACAGAGAGATGGTTCCATGTTCCTTTGGTAGATGCTGACATTGACGCGCCGGAGGCGTGGGATCTTCGCACCGATGCGGGAGATGTAATCGTATGCGTCATCGACCAGGGCATACAGCACTACCATCCTGACCTTGCGCCAAATATGTGGGTAAACAAAGCCGAGCTAGACGGCGAGCCAGGTATTGACGATGACGGCAACGGGTTCATCGACGACATTTACGGATGGGATTTCTTCTACGATGACGACACGATCTATCACGAAGACGGTGATGAAGACTATCACGGCACACACTGTGCAGGCATTATCGGAGCACGCGGCAACGATGCGGTTGAAGGCGGTTTTCACGGCGGAGTTGCCGGCGTTGCGTGGAACGTTCAGATCATGTCATGTAAGTTCCTTGGCCCCGGAGGCGGCTACACATCTGACGCGATAAAGGCCTTGAACTACGCTAAAATGATGGGCGCTACCCTCGCCAGCAACTCCTGGGGCGGCGGTAGCTACAGTAAAGCTCTTGAGGAAGCAATCGAAAACTCCGGCATGCTTTTTATTGCTGCCGCAGGTAATGAAGGCACAGACAACGACATCACCCCGCATTATCCGTCGTCTTATGATCTACCCAACGTTATTGCAGTGGCAGCAACCGAATGGAACGATAAACTGGCCAACTTCTCCTGCTATGGACCGGACTCCGTGGACATCGGAGCCCCTGGCCATATGATCCTCTCCTGTTATCCTGATGGCGAAAGCAGCTTGTGGGCATGGATGGGCGGCACCTCCATGGCCACGCCGCACGTTGCAGGAGCAGCGGCGTTACTGATTGCGGAGTTTCCGGACCTTCCGTACTATCCCGGTGCTCCTGACTGGACCTTCGGACAGGAGACAATTAAAGAGATACTCCTAAAATCCGGAGACCCCCTGCCTGATCTGATAGGCAGAACGACTTCAGGCAGGCGTCTCAACATCAACAATGCGCTTGGCCAAAAATACCCGCCTGGCATTGAATACGCCAAGGCTGATGTAACGTTCGGCGCCCCGCCCCTTGCAGTCAAATTCCAGGCTGCGCTCGAGGATACAAGCAGGGTAGTTGACTACTGGTGGCAGTTGGACGGAGAGACAGTGCGCGGACTCGATGCGAATTACATACTAACATATGAAGGCTCAATGATTGCTTGGTTCTTCGCTGAAGGTATCGATGGATCGATTTCCAAATTGCCGGTGCAGGTAACTGCTGCTGAGCCAGGCACCATAATCTATGTAGACGACACCGGTGAATTCGACGTCGGAATTCCGCTAAACCTTCTCTTTACTTGGGCAGCTGAAGATGCCGGTATCCCGTACGTAAGAGTCGACACCAGGTACCCGCTTGGTCTCTCTGAGACCGCTGTAGAAAATCCGATCTTCTGGGACACCGGCTTCACACGATATGAAGTCGTATCTCCTTTTGATCAGGAATTCCTGGCAACCCTCATGGACAATGGCGGAAAGGTGTTCATAGCAGCTCCGGACTATTTGGGAGACATGGGCCTGGATTGGTTCGGCGCTGACTATCTGCACATAATGGGCGCCTATGGAGTCAACTTCCCAATTGACATCTACAAGGGTGTTGAAGGCGACCCAATAACTGACGGCATCGAGATGGAATTGCAAGTAATGACGGTAAGAGACGACCTCGTCGCTCCCGACCTGCTTTCTCGCACGATGATGACAGGCGCTTGGGATCTCACCGAAGGCGATGAGGAACCGACAATTTACGATCTCCCCGGTGCCTTAGGCCTACGCCATGCCAACGATACATATAGGCTCGTCTATCTGGCGTCACCTTGGTCTTCGCTGATGTATGCATGGGATGGCTACGATCCGGAGGATCCGGACATTAACACCACACCATATTTGCTCACAAAGATCTATGAGTATCTCACAGGCGACATCAACATTCCACCTGCTATCGACAAAACAGAGGCAAGCCTATACTTTGCAAAACCGGGCCAAGAAATCACATTTGCCTGTGAGGCCCACGACCCTGACGCCATTGAAAATGGCGAAATCTCATATCTATGGGATTTCGGTGACGGCACCTCTGCCGACACAGCAATAGCAAGACACACATATACAGAACCTGGCGAATACTGGGCTACCGTATGGGTGCAAGACGCCGAAGGTGAGGTTGTCGGTGCTGAGCTTTATGTGGCAGTACTCAATCGTCGAGGCCTGGTTTTTGTCAACGACCATCACCCAGGTGAGGACGATACCGGGGAGTTCTGGACATATCTTCTGGATAGACTCGACAAAGAATACATCGAGGTCGGATCTGCTGACGTAGTGACAGACGGTGGAGCCAAAGCGGGCCTAGATCAATTCAGAGTCATCTGGACGTGTGCCCAGTACGGCGGCCTTGACGATGCAGAACAAGCTGCCATAGCTGACTTCCTGGACAAAGGCGGCAGACTGTTCCTTACCGGCCCTGAAGTGCTGTGGGAACTTGACCCTGACGAAAGTGAGTTCGTCCGGACCTATCTGCATGCGATAGGTAAGGAAGACGATGTCGGCACCACCTTCGTAACTGGAGTCGAAGGCGATCCCATTACAGACGGACTAGAGATACTCTTTGATGACCTTGACTTAGTTAACGGCACTGATTCCCTGGTTCTCGCTGAAGGGGCATATCCGGTATTCCTCAATGATACAGGCGAGCCGTGTGCTCTGAGATATGAAGGCGAACACCGCTTGGCTTTCTTTGCCTTCATGTTCGAGGCGATTCCAACAGCGAGCTCTGAAGCGGCCAGGATCGGATCAGACAACGCGGAAGAACCTCCGTTGCCGCCATCCATTGCTGAGCTCCTTCTGGACACAATAATTGACTGGCTCGGCTTGCAACCTGACGTGACAGTCCTCGCGCCGGTCAGCGGAGACAAGTGGTACGGCAAGAACGACGTTAGGTGGGAAGCCATTCATCCTGATGAGGTAGACCTAACCATTGCGCTGGCATACTCATTCGATGAAGGAACAACGTGGACAACGTTCGCAACAGGCCTGGCGAACAATGGAGTATACAAATGGGATGTAAGCGAGACACCCAGAAGCGGCCCCTGCCGTGTGAAGGTTGTTGCATCTGATCGCTTCGGCAACTCCGGTTATGCGATAAGCGGTGAATTCCTGCTAATCAATGCAGGCGCTAATTCGTTCGTCGCAGGACCTGTGCCGGCGTCCGATGTAATCAACTTCTACATCAACGCATCGGGCGGCGCCACACTCTATATATATGACATGGCCGGAAGGCTCGTATTCTCTCATGAAATCACAGCCGGGCAGTTCTTCTACGTATGGCCACTGGTGAATAAGGCAGGCAAGCCACTTGCTAACGGGCTGTACCTCTGCTACATGGTAACAGCAGACGGAACCAAGTCCGACATTATGCGGCTTGTCATCAGCCGCTGATTGAGGAGGTGACATCATGAATAGGAAACTTACGAAACGGTTAGTAATGGTCGCCCTGGTGGCGATGGCAGTCACTCTATTTGCGCAGACGGCGCTTGCCGCGCCTGCCGGGAATCCGGTGGGAACGGCGGTGATCTTCGATATCGGAATGGGCGCCAGGGCGCTGGGGATGGGCGGAGCATATGTGGCAATTGCCGATGATGCCAACGCAATATACTATAACCCGGCAGGGTTAACATATGTAGAAGGGCACAACGTTACGTCACTATATTCATCTCTGCTTGGCGCCGGCAATTACCTCGGTGCAGGCTATGCACAGAAAAACCTTGGGGTCGGCGTAGTGGGCTTGATGTCGACTGTGACTGAAAGAGATGAGTACGGCAACCCGGGTGACTCATTCGGATACCGTGAAAGCGCCTTAATGGGCGGATATGCAGGCAAGTTCGGGATGTTCTCCCTCGGCGGCTCATTGAAGCTCTATTCTCAGGCTGCGCCAGGCAACACGGGATTCGGGATTACTGCAGACATCGGCGCACTCGGGGATTTGCCTTCAATCGAAGGATTGAAAATGGGAGGACTCCGAGTCGGGGCAGTTGCACGAAACTTCATCGGCGCAGTCAAGTACCAAAGCGGACATAGCGATCCCTTCGATCCGGTATTCGTCATGGGCGCTTCGATGAAGCCTATCCAGAAGCTGACCGTAGCTCTGGACTTTGACATCACGAATACCACAGGTCACCTGGGAGCAGAGTATCTAATCACGCCTCAAGTGGCAGTAAGGGCGGGAGGCATTCTCGCCGGGGATGGCAATACGAGGCTCACAGCCGGCGCGGGCTTCTCCTACCAAAACTTCCGAATTGACTATGCATACCAGACACACCGCGTACTTTCTGATTCCCATTGGCTGTCATTGGGAATATCGTTCTAGGCGAACACGAATAAGGCCCCCTAATAATACAGGGGGCCCTTCGTTTCTCTTAAACGGTCCATTCATGCGGACGATGTCGGGCCGTATCAATGTCAGATGCTGTCAGGGGTGACGAAGATGGAGACTTTCTACCATGATAGGTCCGGAGCCCGGGCCGAATTTTATCAAGGCAACCCGCTTGGGGAGCCGTCCCCGGGTGCAACACCGGCAACCCCGCACGGTACGTACACTTTCCGGAACCGGCGATTGCTTATGGTAATCTACTTAGTTGTGCCCATTGTCCTGCTCCTCCCCCTAATTCATACCGAATTCGCCTACGCAAACGAGTTACAAGGTCCATCTCTCCATATCGGCGGTGAGGTGGAATTCAAGCTAAAGTACGCTTGGGGCGATGCGGCCGCCCTTGTTGGGTCGGGTTACACTGCAGGTCAGGCCGATGTCTTGCAGGTGCTTTCCCTTAACGTGCACGGACAAGTAACCTCTGGACTATCCATTTCCGCCAATCTTGACAACCGGAAGGACGGTAACCTGCAAGTACTGGAGCTGAGGCTCGATGGAGATCCGATCAAAGGCCGGTTTGGCGGCCTGTCCGTGAGATCGGAAAACCCATATACGACATATTCCGGGCGTCTGCGTGGCCTGGAACTCAGTGCCACGTTTCCCACGGTTGAGGCAGGAGTTACAGTCGGGCGCGTGCAGGGAATTGCCGCAAAGAAAACATTCCGGGGCAATTCTGCTGAAGAGATAATACTTTATGAGCCCCATGCTCCCTATGGCCCCTCCCCATCTACCGGCGGATTCCGGGCTTCCATCGAAGGTATGGAATACTACCTGATGACAGGTGCATATGATCCTGATTTCATGGGCACGTGGATACGATACGATGATGAGCAGACATCCGGTGAAGGCAGAAGCCTTGAGGCGACTTTGGACTTGTGGAATCTGGGATATCTGTATCTTGATGACCCTAATGAGCAAGGCGGAATATGCGCAGGCGGGAAAATACCCCTTGCCAACGGGCAGTTCGTGACAGTCTCCTCCACTCGAGATGTGCTGGCCTTGCGGTTTGAGATTCGAGACATTCTACGCGGCCAGATACAGGCCTTGATCCGGGCTTACAATGCCAAGCACGGACTTTCAGGAAGCAGTCAAATGAGGTACCCCTTCATCTATGAAAGCGAAACTGAGGCAGCTTTCCTCGAGGATTTGCTCACACTCCACGCCTACATTGCGGCAGGAACGGAAAACGGGCACGGCGCAATAGCTCTGGACGTAAAGGCTGACTCCTACTTTCGCCAACGCCTCTATGACCTTGGACAGACGGATATTGCCCCCGGTTCAGTTGAAGTGGAAGTGCGCAAGGACGGGAAATTCCTGCCTGTAGAAACAGAGACACCTCTTGTGTTTCAGGTAGGGTACGATACCGGCATAATTGAGTTCGATTTTCCCTCAAGGTTCTTCGATATGTATGACGGAATCCGAATCCGGTACAACTATGAGACAGCTATGGGCACATTTAACCTGGGCTTATCTATTGCTGAAGGAAGCGAGAAGGTTTACCTCAATGATGTGCTCCTTGAAAGAAACATAGATTACTCTATCGATTACGAGCTAGGCATCCTTACCATATTCCGGATGCTTGAACCTGACGATGTAGTACGGGTGGAATACGAGTACTTCAGAGGCCCGTTTGGCAAAGTGACAGACTACAAAGCAAATTTCTACGGCGCCACAGTGGGATGGACACCTAACGATAGCCTCAAGTTAAAGCTGGAGCTTGCCATGTACGCCGATGATCCGAAATCCGCAGCACTGCCTGAATTGACTCCTACAATGCCAAACACCCACACAATCGTGGGGTTTTCCGGGAAGTACAACTACAAGGGGTTAACTATATCCGGTGATCTGGCTTTCAGCCACGACAAGTTCCCGTTCGATGATAATCGCAAAGCTAATGCTGCCAACACAATATCGGGGATCATGGGTGCTGTTGATGTAGAAGGCACGTCATATATAGTAATCTCTCACAATGACGGAATAAGCGTCGGCGGAGGAGAGTTCCGCAACTACAGTGTAGGCTCAGGACTTTCATCGCCAACTGTGCGTGATATGGCGTGTGCAGACGACACCTGGTTCTTCGCAACAGACAGCGGACTCACTGTTTTCTCTGCAGCCCCCGGCCCCTCCGGTCAGAACCCCTTCGACTATGTAAGTAATTGGCGAAGAATATATGCGTCAGCCGGCTTACCCGGCAACAACCTGGCCTGTGTGGCGGTAACTCCTTGGACTGTTTGGGTCGGAACTTGTGACAGTGGATTAGCGTCTGCGGATCTAGGTAGCTTAGATACATGGCGGACGTATGCGAAGTCTGCCGAGTCAGGCCTGCCTTCAGATGCTATCTCCGATATCGCCTATGATCCCATTGACAATTTGATTCTGGTGGGATCCGACTGCGGCGTAGCTGTGTTGAGCGGGGTCCGCTTTAAGTCTGAACTCCAAGACGTACGTGTGAAGTCTCTTTGGTCCTCAGCCAACACCGTCAATGGCTTTCGCACTTTTGCAGCTACCGAAAGCGGGGTTTACGCCAGGGCTGACGACAGCCGATGGAGCCGGATCCTTGATACTTCGGAAGTGAGAGATCCTCTGTCCATCGCGCTCTGGAATGGATTGCTGTGGATAGGCGCTTCAGACGGACTGTATCTGTGGAACGGCACAACCTGTGAAATTGTCGAGGCTACAAGGGGATATGCCGTTACTGCAGTAGGCATAGGTCCGGGACACAAATATGAAGGTATGGAAACTTTGTGGGCGGGAATCGCCGGAAAACCCGTGGTAGGCGGAAAGGATCTCTACAAAATGGTGGGGTTTGAAGTCCTCACGCCTGAGATAGTTGCCGAACATGAAGGCCCTGATCTCTGTGTTGCAACTAACGACTCCAGGCACTATGTGGATATTGCAGCCCGGGAGCACACGGCAACAGGGCATGCTGCACGGATCAACGCCAGGTACGCTCTGGGAACAGGAAGCCTATACGGAAACTATGAGACTCTTTCCCCGGGGTTTACGAAAATAGGTCAGGCTTCAAGGCTGGCTATGGATGTGTGGAGCTTAGGCACAGAGTGGCAGTTGGGTTCCAGAGCCGGTGTCATGGCTGAACACTCCGGGTCGCGCACTCAGGCCTATTCCGGAGTGAGCCGGGATGAAGCCGGTAAGGAAATCCTGGTCATAACGAACAGAATAGGCGGAACAGTCGACATAGGGCCGAAGGTAGACGTCTCATACAGTATTTCGCAGATAGATGATAACGAAGCACCCGGATACGAACGGCACGAGCATACTTTATCCGTCGCAGGCCGTCAAAGCTTCTTTGACAACCGGCTTAGTGTCGGTGCAGGCTATGAGACTACCAGAAGCCAGAACATGATAAAGCCTGAGAATTCTTATGTTCAGGTCAGCCTGCGGGGCGATGCCACACTGACAATAGACGCCCTTTCCATATCAGCCCGATATCGAAAGCCTGTTAAGACCTTAGATCCCGGAGGGCAGGATCAACATGTTACAGGGATAATGGAAACCGGCATAAGCGCCCAGTGGAGCAAACAACTCGGCCCCATAGCGTTAAGGACATACTATAGACAGACTACGCGGGATAATATCGCTACTCTCAAGACTTTCGACGAC
>CZCA01001316.1_pt1 | contig 13284 bp, 10 predicted proteins | sample 591981 | NCBI WGS metagenome assembly CZCA01 (sample SAMEA3556810, study PRJEB10932) | anaerobic digester metagenome
TCCTCCCAGTTCCAATCTCGCGATGGAGGCTCGACCCCTGCCTCCTCGAAGATCGCCGTGTTGTAGTACATCACCATGTTGTTCCATGAGAAGGGATATTCCATCTGTTTGCCGTCAACTTGCAACATCTCTCTCAACACGGGGTGAATGTCGTTGTCCAGTATTTCTTTTTCGGCGGGATCGGCAAGGAAGTAATCGTCGAGTGGGGCAAGGATTTTCTTGTCTGTGAGCAGACCAAGCCCTTCGATGGCAATCATGATGACGTCGAGTTGTTCGCCGCCTGCAATCTGGGTCACGATGCGATCAGAGTAACCTGCCCATCCTCCTTCGCTGATGTTGGTTTGGGTGAGCAGCAGGTCAATGTCGGGCAATTGCTCCACAGCGCGTTCAATTGCCGGCTGCCATTGATCGATAGGCATCTGTGTTGTGGCGACAATTCGCACCTTTGCTTTTGCCGGCGTCGCGCCCCCTCCATCCGATGTTGCGCTAGGAGCCACGCCTGGTGCACACGCGGCAAGCAGTGCTCCTGTTGAGGCGAAAGCTGTCCACCGCAGCAACTCGCGACGACTCAGTGTGCGCTTTTCCATAAACTCGTTCAGGCCTGACATCTTTCTCTCTCTCCTTGTTGACTAAGAAAAACACGGTGATATCCACACTTGTGGAAGGAACAAACGCTGCGCTCAGACATGTGTGCTGCGCGTAGAGGCGCGGATAATCAGCTTGGAGGGGACAATTTGACGTACGGCGATCTGCTCTTTACCTTTGATTTGCGCCATTAGCGAATCGAAGGCTAACACCCCCATCTGTTCTCGTGCATAGTGAACAGAGGTAAGAGGCGGGCTGGCGGACTCTGCGCTGGCTAAATCATCGAATCCGATCAAGGCAATGTCATCAGGCGACCGCAGACCGGCTTCTTTGATCGCCTCGAGTGCGCCAAGTGCAGCCCGGTCGCTGACGGCGAAAACTGCGGTTGGGATGTTTGGCAGGCTCAAAAGTTGTTTCATCTCTCGGTATCCCTTTTGAGGATAGCCGCTCGAAATGGAGGGCTGTTGATATTCTGGCGCTACTGGGACGCCCAGCTCCTCCGCTGCACGCAAAGCACCCCACCGCCGATCGACCAAAGTGCGGTATTTAGGCGGCCCTTCGATCAAAGCAATTCGTTTATGGCCGAGTTTGACAAGGTGTTCGTATGCCTGAAACGCTCCCCACTCATTGTCGGGCACGACAGAACTGATCGGTGCATGTGGTATGTATGTATCCACCAATACGAGAGGAATGCCGAGCGTATGCAGTTCCAGAGCAAGCGCATCATTTTCGGGACATCCACCCAGGATGATGACGCCCTGCGTTTGATTCTCTTGAACAGACTGCGGCATACGGCCTTTCTCAACGGTGGCCAGAAGCATTCCCATTCCTTGTTGACGAGCTTGTGACTCAATACTACGGATAATTGCGCCGTAAATCGCTTCAGGAAACGCCGAAAGCGATAATTCCTCCATCATGAGCGTGAACAGCTTTGCTTTCGAGCCGTTGGGGGAGCGATTGCGCGGGGTGTAGCCAAGCCGGCTGGCTGCTTCAGCGATTCGTTGTCTGGTCTCGGCTGCGACTCGTTCGGGAGATTGGAATGACAGCGACACCGTCGAAATCGAAACACCGGCCTCTTCTGCAACATCACGAACTGTTATACGCCGTGCGCGTGCAGATTCACTCATCGCATTGGCACCTGAAAGATATGAACCTGTGAGGAGTTTTGCTTCGTGAAAGATAGTAACAGCAACCGTTCGATCTGTCAATAGGAATTTCGATACATATCTGTCGAAATATTGCTGAGAATTTCGATGCTTTGACTTTTCTGTTCGATAAGTTTTTGGTTGATTCACCCCGATCGTTGCCCAAACACAACTGAGGGCATTTGAAGATGATCATTTGTTCTTTGTGTGAGGGGACATCTGATACAGGCTGTTCGAACACACGAATCGTATAAAACTCGCCCAAATTGGGGGGGTACATTTTGGTAAATGCTGTGCTATACTTAGAGCACGCCGTTTGTTGTGGCTGGCCCCAATCCAGCCTTCGGGGGACAACAGACGGCGTATTTTTTTGCGTTGAGTTGGGAGAGGCGAGTTGCGAGCAGTGGCTGTGTGCCCTACAATCAGCCTGCCGCACAGTCGAGCCTGATCACCCGAACTCATCACTGGAAAATCACCAGACAAGAACGCTCGTTATGACTACCAAACCATTCCTGCCGCCCAGCAAGCAGGCGGCTTACGCCCTGGGGCAACTGGGGTGGTCGACCCTGGTCAATATCATCGGGTTGACGTTGGTCTATTTCTACCTGCCGCCAGCCAACGCAGGGCTGCCAACCCTGATCACGACAGTCGTTTTTCTCGGTGTTTTCAACGCCATCACATTGATCGCTGCCTCTGGACGGTTGTGGGATGCTATCACCGACCCGCTGATTGCCAACTGGAGTGACCGCTCGCGCCACCCGCGTGGGCGCCGTATTCCCTTTTTGGCTGTGGGCGCACTGCCAGCGGCGCTCTTTTGCGTGTTGATGTTTGTGCCGTTGGTGCGGCAGGTCAGCACGATCAACATCGTGTGGCTGGTTGCTATGCAGATGCTCTTCTATCTGTTCCTGACCGTCTACGTCACACCCTACTTCGCGCTGTTGCCGGAATTGGGACACACGGCCGGCCAGCGCCTCAATCTCTCTACATGGATTTCGATCACCTACGCGTTGGGGATCATGGTGGCGGCGCAGACGCCAGCGCTGGCGGAACTTGTCCAGAGTGCATTCGGGGTGGCTGATAAGATCACGGCGTTTCAGTTTGCCATTGGTGGACTGGCATTCGTGGCGATGGCGCTGATGTATTTGCCCGTGATTTTCATCGATGAAAACCGCTTCTGCGAACGGACGCCCTCCGACGCACCCTTGCTGACCGCCGTGCGCACGACCTTTCGCAACGTCGGTTTTCGCTACTATGTGGTGGCGGATTTTGCCTATTTCATGGCGCTCACCATCGTGAACACCGGCTTGCTCTATTATATCACGGTGTTGCTTGGGTTAGAGGAAGCATTGGTGAGCGGGTTGCTGGCGATAATGGTGATCCTTTCCTTCGTCTTCTACCCACTGGTCAACTTGCTGGCCAAGCGCGTGGGCAAGAAACCGCTCATCGTCATGGCGTTTTTTTGGATGAGCGTGATCTTCTTCGGCGTCTATTTTCTGGGCTGGATGCCGTTGCCTCCTACATTGCAGGCGTATGCGTTGATCGTGCTGTATGCAATCCCAATTGCCTTCCTCGGCGTGCTGCCGAACGCCGTGTTGGGTGACATTGCCGAGCACGATGCGCGGCGCACCGGCCAGCGGCTGGAGGGCATGTTCTTTGCCGCTCGCACCTTGATGCAAAAGTTGGGACAAACGCTGGGCGTCGTTGTCTTTGCGTCGTTGACAATCTTAGGGCGCGACCCCGGCGCCGATCTGGGCATTCGGCTGAGCGGACTGGCGGGCTTCGCTTTATGTCTGTTGGCAGGGTTGATCTTTCTCCGCTATGATGAGCGACGTGTACTGCAAGAGCTTGAGACTGTTTGAATTGCAACAAGCTCGACGCCAGGGAACGGAGATGCAGCAATGCATCAGAAAAAGCGCAAAGAATGCAAACATTTCTCTGCCTCGCGGAAAGTGATTCTTGCAATACTCTATTTTTGACAGTTCGTCTTGCCTCTTTATAATCACGGCTATCGCACACCGATTGTGCAGCCTGTCGACAAAGCTACTTCATACTTGCCCGAGTCGGTCCCCTGCTTGCGATGAATCCATCTGCAACACAACTGGACAGAACCTGTGTACCGACGCAAATTGAACCGAGCCTGGGATACACTGAGATCGATGCCGATGCCAGCCATCGCTTCCGATCAACTTGTCGATCTTCACAACGACTTGACCGATTACGACACGACAGTTGCGCAAGAGCTGCGCGAGTTTCTGCGCGGCAACCCGGTCAACCGCAGCCGGCTGATTGTGGACATGGAATTAGAGGAAACCCTGCGCAATTTTAAGGCCGAGACGCCGGCTGAGGTCGAATGCCGGCGCGACATGTTGCGTTACAAACGGCGCATCGACGACGTGGTGCGTGAGTTGTTGCGGATGCTCGATGATCGCCCTACACCACGCCGCACCACCGAGAAATCTCACAGAGAACCGGTCTAACCGGGTCCAAGGTCGAGATCAGCGTCTCGCGCCAGCAGATCTGCGATCGTTTCTCGCCGCTGAATGACCCGCGCCTGCCCACCATCCAGCCACAGGACAGCCGGTTTGCGCGCCCCGTTGTAGTTGCTCTGCATCGCCAGATGATAGGCGCCGCTCACTGGGATCGCCAGCAATTCGCCCGCCTCCAACGTCGGCAGCGGCAGCGCTTCGATCAGGATGTCTCCACTTTCGCAATATGGCCCGGCAATCCAGGCGGGATTCGCCGGCGGACGGTCAGGGGCCAGCACCGGCAGCGCGCTGTAACGCGCGCCATAGAGCGCCGGGCGCGGATTGTCGGCCATGCCGCCGTCGATAAAGAGCCAGCGCCGCGTCGCTGTCTGTTTGACCGCGCCCACCGTGTAGACGGCGACGCCAGCTCGCGCCACCAGACTGCGCCCTGGCTCCAGATGCAGCGTCGGCAATTTCAGCCCGCGCTGCTGGCACCCGGTGACAACGCCTTGCGCCACAAAACGCACATACTCGTTCAAATCGGGCTGTGGCAAATCATCTTCGTGATAGGCGACGCCCCAGCCGCCGCCCGGCGACAAGGTGTGCGGCTGCCAGCCGGTGGTCGCGGCAAGCTCGGCGGCCAGGTCGAGCACGATCTCCAGCGCCGGGCCGATGGGCGTCGGGTCGTGAAAGTGCGAGCCTTGGTGAAAGTGCAGTCCGCTCAATGTCAGGTGATGTTGCAGACAATGATGCACTGCTTGCATGATCTCTTGTGGCGCCATGCCGAACTTGCTGTCCTCTTGCCCGGTCTGCCGATAGGCATGTGTGTCCACCGCCACACCTGGTCGTACGCGCAGCCACAGGCTGGGTGACGGCGACGTTGTCTGCAAGCGCGGCGTCAATCGTTGCAGTTCCGCCAGATTGTCCACTACGATGACCGCTGCGTGCGCCACTGCTGCATCCAGATCGGCGTCGCTTTTGTTGACGCCATGCACCAGGATGCGCTCACGCGGCACGCCTGCCGCCACTGCAATGCCGATCTCGCCAGCGCCGGTGCAATCCACCCATAGTCCGTGGCGTTGCGTCCATTGCGCTATGGCGCGTGAGAGATAGGCCTTTCCTGCATAGGTGACAGCGCTATTGCCTGGATAGAAATTTGCCAGCGCCGTCTGATATGCCTGCGCCGCAGCATCGAGTGTGGCGGCGTCGAAGCAGTAAAAGGGGGTGCCGTGCTCTGCCGCCAGTGCACGCAGATCGCAGCCGCCGATGGTCAACGCGGTGCGCCCTTTCTCGTCTCTCGGCGCCAGGGCAGCAGTCAGCGGAAAGAGCGCCAGGCGGCGCGCCAGTAATGAGTCAGGTTCTGTGGTGTACATGGATGCCCTACGGTGTTTCGAGCAAAACCAGGATAATGCCGACCAATGTTACGGCAATGCCTACGACGGTCACAAAGCTGGGAATTTCTCCGAGCAAAAAGATGCCCAGGAGCACGCCACCCGTGACTTCTTGTGTCGCCAGCAGATTGACAGATGTAGCGCGCATTCGTCGCAGCGCTGCATTATAGAGTGTGTGCCCCAGCCCCAGCGGCACAACCGCCAGCGCCACCACACTGAGGATAGCCGGCAACGTGTAGCCCCCTGCCGAGAAGTTGAGCGCCGCCATCGGCAACAGCCACAAGCCGCCCGCCAGATAGACAGCGCCAGCGTAAACGAGCAGCGACACATGGTGACGTTGGCGCCGCCCAGCGATGCTGTAGATGGCAAAGGTGATGGCGCTCACCAACGCCAGCGCGTCGCCGATCAGCATCGTGCGGTCGAAGTTCGGCGTGAAGCCGGCCATGATCGCCACGCCCACCACTGCGATCACGATCCCCAGCCACTGGCGCGGGCGCAACGATTCACCCAGCAACCACCATGACAACAGCGCCGCAAAGATCGGCGCCGTATAGACCAACGCCAGGCTGTGGGCGATGGTGGTGAAGCTGAGCGAGCCGATGTAGGCGCCAAAATGGACGGCGGCCACCAGCCCAATTGCCACGAAAACCGGCCAACGCGTCAGCCCGGCCCATGCAGCGTCGCGTAGCGCCGCCACGCCTAACACCAGCAGCCCGGCTAACAACAACCGCCCGGCGGCGATCTCGTAGCTGGAAAGGCTTGCCGCAGCCCAGCGCACCAGCACCGGGCTAGTGCTAAAAAAAAGCACCGCCAACCCGACCAGCAACAAACCACTGCGGGTTACCAGTGCACTCGATTCTGGTTGAGGTTGGGCGGCGGACGAGGCGCCGGAGATGTCGCTCACAATCAACCGACCGGGGTTGGGTGCATCAGAAAGGAGTCATTGTAAACAAAGAGGCAATCATGCTGAAAACCATACTGAAAACGATCAGCAGGCTGACGCCGTAGAAGATCTTTTCGTTGCGAGATAATTTCCTGCGAGCCATACGAACTGCCTACTCCTTATTCCAAGAGCCATTTCACAATATGTAGATTATAGCACATGCGCCCACAGATGAGCATACTTCAAACCGCTGCCGGTGTTGAAAAGGACAACGCTTTCATCCGGCCTGATCCAGCCCTGTTCCAGCAAGTGCACCAGCGCCGCCAGCGTCGCCGCCCCTTCCGGCGCCGGGAAGACGCCGCTCTTGCTGCCCATCACGCGCGCATAGTGCAACATCTCTGCGTCTGTCACCGTCAGCGCCACGCCGCCGCTTTGTCGGATTGCCCGAAGAATCAAAAAGTCACCGATGGCGATCGGCACGCGCAACCCGTCGGCCACCGTGCGGGCGCCCTGCCACAGCTCGGCGTGTTCAACGCCCTGTTGATACGCCCGCACGATCGGCGCACAGCCATCGCTTTGCACCGTGACCATGCGCGGGCGTTTGGCGCCGATCAGCCCCATGCGCTCCATCTCGTCGAAGGCTTTCCACATACCCACCATGCCCGTGCCGCCGCCTGTGGGGTAGATGATGACATCGGGCAGTTCCCAATCCATCTGCTCGGCCAGCTCGTAGCCCATCGTTTTCTTGCCCTCCACGCGATATGGCTCTTTGAGGGTGCTGACATCGAACCAGCCGTGTGCGGCTACGCCCTCGCGCACTTTGACGCCGCAGTCGTTGATCAGTCCATCGACCAGCGTGACATTGGCGCCCAGTTCGCGGCACTCCACCTGGAAGAGGCTGGGCACATCTTTGGGCATGTAGACGTGAGCGGGTAGTCCGGCCACTGCTGCATAGGCGCTTAGTGCACAGGCCGCGTTGCCTGCGCTGGGGATCGCCAGTTCGCGCGCACCCAGTTCATACGCCCGGCTCACGGCCAGCGCCAACCCGCGCGCCTTGAAAGAGGCGGTTACATTTAACCCTTCATCCTTGATGTACGTCTGCGGACAACCGATTGCCTCGCCCAGCCGTTTGGCATGATGCAGTGGCGTCCACCCTTCGCCCAGCCGCAGCATCGCCCAGTCGTTCTGCACCGGCAATACTTCCTCATACCGCCATAGACTTGGCTCGCGCCGCCGGAGCGCCTCTTTCGTCAGCGTCAACGCCGCCGTCGCCAGATCGTAGCGCGCCAGCAAGGGCTTCCCACAATCGCTGCACAGATTCAGCAGCCGGTTCGGGGCGAACTGCTTGCCGCAGTTGCCGCATTCAAGATGGGTGAGGGTGGATTTCGTTTGCGCCATGATGTCGCTCCGGCTGATGCAGGTTGGATGAAGTCGAGCGGCAGTATACGTCAGGCGTCCGACGTGAGCAAGCGTGCTGTTTCGACGATTGTGAACCAGCGCCTATCCCCTACGCACGCCCGGGCGGATGCAACAGATGTGGTATAGTGAAGCTGGCAGAACAACCCATGAAGAGAAAGAGGATACGCCATGCACAACCGCACTCCTACACCGTCAGCCGACAATGACGAATTGCTCTGGTTGCTCGACCATGCCATGCTGGCGCAAGGCGCGGCCATCAGCCGTACGTTTGCCGGCGTCGGCGCCATGTGGCAGCGTCCTTATGCCGCCACGCAGCCGCGCGCTGCGGCTGCGCTTGCCTCGGTGTGGTTTGCAGCCTACCCCGCCGCCATCATCACGCGACCGGATGAATCGGTGTTGCACACGTTGGGCGAGCCTGCACTCTGGCAAGCCTTTGCTGAAGTGGGCATCCAGGCCGTCCACACCGGGCCGATGAAGCGCGCTGGCGGCGTCAGCGGGCGCGCCTTCACGCCTTCCATCGACGGCAACTTTGATCGCATCGGGCTGGAGATCGACCCTGCGTTGGGCACAACGGCGGAGTTCATCGCCATGTGTCGCACCGCCAAAGCCAACGGCGCCATCGTCATCGACGACATCGTGCCCGGACACACAGGCAAGGGGCCAGATTTCCGCCTGGCTGAGCGTGCGTATGGCGATTATCCGGGCATCTATCACATGGTCGAAATTGCGCCAGAGGATTGGGCGCTGTTGCCCGATGTCTCGGGGGGCAAGGATTCTGCCAATCTGTCGCCGTCCGCCGTGATGGCGTTGCGCGACAAGGGCTACATCGTCGGCCCGCTTGCGCGCACCATCTTTTATGAGCCGGGCGTTAAGGAAACAGACTGGAGCGCAACGGCGGCAGTGCTGGGGGTGGACGGCGTGACGCGGCGCTGGGTCTATCTTCACTACTTCAAGGATGGACAGCCAACCCTCAACTGGCTCGACCCATCGTTTGCCGGGCCACGGCTGGTGATGGGCGATGCGCTCCATTCGCTAGGCGTGCTTGGCGCGTCGATGTTGCGGCTGGATGCTAACGGCTTTCTCGGCGTAGAGCGGCGCGCTGATGGCACGGTTTGGTCGGAAGGGCATCCGCTATCGGTGACGGCGAATCAGTTGATTGCAGGGCTGGTGCGCAAGGCGGGTGGCTTCACCTTCCAGGAATTGAACCTCACTGTGGATGACATCGCCGCCATGTCGCACGGCGGCGCCGACCTTTCCTACGATTTCATCACGCGCCCTGCTTATCACGTGGCGCTGGCGCTGGGTGACGCCGAATTTCTGCGCCTGATGCTACGCGAGATGCACCAGGCAGGCGTCGATCCGGCGTCGCTGGTGCATGCGCTGCAGAATCACGACGAGTTGACGTTGGAATTGGTGCACTTCTGGACGTTGCACAAAGATGACCGCTACAGCTTCGGCGGGCGTGAACTCACCGGCAGCGAACTGCGCGACCACATTCGCGCCGAGATGTACGCCCGGCTGAGCGGTGCGGCGGCGCCCTACAACCTGCCCTTCACCACCAATGGCGTTGCCTGCACCACGGCGTCGATGGTGGCCGCCGCCCTGGGCATCCGCAACCTGGATACGCTGGATGCAGAACAGATCGCCGCCATCCAACGCGGCCACCTGCTGCTGGCGATGTACAACGCACTCCAGCCCGGCGTCTTTGCGTTGTCTGGCTGGGATCTGGTCGGCGCGCTCACCGTGCCCGCCGCCGATGTGGCCAGCCTGATGGGAGACGGCGACACGCGCTGGATCAACCGCGGCGCCTACGACTTGATGGACATTGCGCCCGAAGCCACGCACTCAGCGGCCGGCTTGCCACGCGCGCGGGCGCTTTACGGCGCTCTGCCCGCGCAGTTGCGCCGCCCCGATTCGTTCGCCAGCCAGCTGCGCCATCTGCTTGCTGTGCGCCGTCGTTATCGCATCTTCGAGAGTCGCCAGGTCGCCGTGCCCGCCGTGCAGACGCCCGGTCTGCTCGTGATGGTGCACGAGTTGCCCGATGGCCTGGGCACGGAGATCACCGCGCTCAACTTCAGCGCCACACCGATCCAGGAGACGATCACCCTGGAAGGCATGGCATCGCAGCCTGTGCATGAGCTGTTGCACGATGTTCCTGCCGGCGCCATCGATGCCCAAGGACGTTTGGCAATTGATCTGGCGGGATACGCGGGAAAGGCGTTCCTGGTGGCAGCAAGTCACTGAACTTGTCGAGACAAAACGATAACGAAACGCAAATGAAACCCATACGTTTTTTGATCAATGTTGGGTGACTTCGGCGCGATAATAGAAGCAGTCACAGACTTCGCAGAGGAAGTGTGTTGTTGCTATGAAACGTGTTGAAGGTGAAGTTCCGTTTGGTGATTACCTGCTGTGGTTGCTGGAAGCGAATCAGGAAGATGCCATTCTCCCCGTGGCGCAGCTTTCTCATCAATTCGACCATCGTTATCTTGCCTGGGAAACGGTGCGGTTGGCGCGCAACCCCTTTTTCGAGAACGGCACCGGCTTCGAGGGGTACTGGGTGGGGGACGCCGGCTCCGCTGAAGAAGCACTCGATCGCTTGCTGCGTATCGGGCGTGAGGCGCTCGACAGTCAGGTGCGCCTCTATCGCTATCAAGCCGACTTTCGCCGCAAATTGATGAAAACCTTGCTGGGGGAAAGCGCCGATCTAGACGCGCTGATGGAGTGGTCGGTCACGCTGGGGGCGCTGTTGGGGCGGCTGCGCTGCAACATCCACCGCAATCCACAGGCCGGCGAGTTCCGCCGCGAAACCTACCGCCAGGTCGAGGGGTTGCCGCCAATCCGTTATCATGAAGAAGGCGATGACTTGCAGCAAGCCTACGAAATTCGCGACGCTGACCATCCCGATCAGCCGCGCCTGCTCGTCGACCCCAATCACCTGCGCACGACTGACCAGGAAGCCTGGAAAGTCGCCAGTGAGTTGGGCAAATTCGGGCATCCCCTGGTGCGTGAAGTTTTGCTGGCGAAACGGTGAGGCGTCTCGCGTCAAGAGCGAACATAACGAGTGACGGTTGACGCCTGATGAGAGGCGCTTCACCCCTCCAACGCCCAGTCCAACATCTCGTTTGTCTCGCGCACGCGTTCGTAATCGCGGCGCGCCCGCACCAGCATGTCGCCCAGGGCATGGATGCGCTGGCGCAGCTCGTCTTCGCTGGCGGCTGTCTCCCACGCTTCGCGCAGCAGATCCTCAAAGGATTTGGCGCCCTCTACGTTGCCCAGAATCATGTCCAACTCGCCGATCACCAGTTCGAACATGCGAATCTTGCGCGCCAACAGGTCGAGCACGTGCGCCTCGATCGTCTCGTTGCAGCTCAGGTTAAAGATGGTGACATCGTGCTCCTGCCCCAGCCGGTGTAGCCGCCCGATGCGCTGTTCCACGCGCATGGGGTTCCACGGCAGGTCGTAATTGATCAACTGATAGCAGAACTGAAGATTGCGCCCCTCGGCGCCGCTCTCCGTGCTCACCATCACGCGCGCCCCGCCCGCCCGCTCGGGTGTGCGGAAATGCGCGATCGCAGCTTCCTTCTGCTGAATATCCAGCCCGCCGTGAAAGCCCACCGCGCACACCCCACGCCGGTTCAACTCCGCCAGGATGCTCTCCTGCGTCTGGCGATATTCCGTGAAGATGAGAAACTTGCCGGGGAAACGCTCCAGAATCTCCAGCACGGCGGCCAGCTTGCGACTTTGTGGGATCGCTTCCGCCAGGGCGAGGAAACGTTGCAATTGCTCACGCACCTTTTCCCCGTGCGCTGCGTCCGCCAGCATCTTGCGCAAGGTGGCGGCCAACGCCTGTGGGCTGCTGCTTAGCTCCTTTTGCAATGTCAGCAATGTCAGTCGCAGATGTTTGGTGCTGTCGGCGTCGTGAAAGCGCCGGCGGATATACTCGGTCACTTCGCGATAGAGCGTCCACTCCGCCTCGCTCAACTCCAGGTGATAGATTGCTGCCTGACGCCGGGGAAATTGCACGTTGACCTTGCTGCGCCGGTTGCGGATCATCACATCGTTGAGCAGCCGCCGCAGCGAAGAGGCGTTGCGCGGCTGACGCGGATCGTAGCTATCAAGAAAGTGGCGGCGGAAGGCCAACACCGTGCCAAGCTGCCCCGGCGCCAGGATCGTGATCAAGCTGTACAACTCCATCAGATCGTTCTGCACCGGCGTCGCCGTCAGCATCAGCACGTAACGCTTGCGCACCTGGTTGACAAATTGCCAGGCCAATGTGCTGCGATTTTTGAGCTTGTGCGCCTCATCCACAATCAGCAGATCATAGTCGCGCGCCAGGATCGCCTCCCGCTGGTGCGCCAGCTTGGCGCGATCAAGGCTGGCGATCCAGCGCCCCTGCTCTGCTGTCTGCACCGCCTGCCACGCCGCCGGTTGCTCCATTACGGTGAAGGTTTCGTTGAACTTGTTCTGCAGCTCCTCGCGCCATTGTTCGGTAAGCGAAGCCGGCGTGAGCACCAACACGGTGCGCACCAGCCCGCGCTGGATCAATTCTTTCATGATAATGCCGGCTTCGATTGTCTTGCCCAGCCCCACCTCGTCGGCCAGCAGCGCCCGCCCGCGCATCTCGCGCAGCGCACGCAGCGCCGCCTCCAACTGGTGCGCGTAATGCTCGACGGCGATCTCGTCGAGACAGATCAGCCGGTCGAAGCCGCGACTGAGACGCAGCGCCTCTGCCTCCAGCCGTAGTTGCAGGATCGGCAACGGCTCTGGCGCCCGCGTGCGCCCATGCGTCCGCAGGAAATTCTCCAGATTCTGGTTGGTTTCGATCAGGCGCGGGGGCAGCGTGACGCCCAACTGCTGAATCCGCTCTGCCAGCGAGTGATCGACGTTGTAGCGATAGCCACAGCGGAAGCACTGCAGCGCCGTTTCCTCGTCCAGCCAGCCGCATTGTGGGCACCGCTTGCCCACCACCGCCTCGGCGTGCTTCGGCTTTTTCTTGGACGGTTTGCTTTGTTGTTCTGGAATCTCGAGCCACTCGAAGCGTTCGTATGTCATAGCCTGGGATAGTAGCCTTGAGAGGGGCAATCCGCAAAAAATGGCTTCATTCTCTGATCTTTCGTTCATTTCAACGCGCAATGGTATGATGGCGGCCGGACAACTTTTTTTCATCCCAAAAGGAGCGACAATGGCGACGATACGTGCAGGCAACCAGGGCGTCCTTGTTGTCGTCGATGTGCAGGCGGGCGTGATGAGTGAGACTTGGGACTCGCCGCGCGTCATCCAGAACGTGGCGCACACCGTTGCACGCGCACGTGCGCAGGGGGTTCCCGTGCTCTGGGTACAGCCTGTCTCTTATACACATCTCCGAGCCCACGAGACCGTACTAGATCTCGTAT
>CZCA01003115.1_pt1 | contig 13218 bp, 8 predicted proteins | sample 591981 | NCBI WGS metagenome assembly CZCA01 (sample SAMEA3556810, study PRJEB10932) | anaerobic digester metagenome
CGCAGCCTCCTCCAGGTCGCCGGCGTACAAGACCTTGCCAGAACGCCTTTTGTCTGCCTCTTTTATGTCTTCACCCATGAAGCATACAACTGCAGGTTTGGTCCCTTCGTCCAGCATTTTTATTAGGCTCTCACGAACATCCGGATGCGGTGGCTTTGATATTAGGACCTTGACCGCAGTATTCGGGTCTCTTTCGAGGACAGCCAGCCCCATCTTGGAGGTGATTCCTCCTACCTCCATACTCAGATCTCGGCCACCTGTTCCGATAGCTTCTGAGATTCCTTCACCGAGCATGTCAATAATGGTCATTACTTGCTGCATCCCAGTACCGGACGCAGCTACAATACCAATTTTCCCGGGTCTTACTTTATTCGCAAACCCTAATCCCAGGCCGCCTACGACAGCAGTACCGCAATCAGGCCCCATAACGAAGAGTCCGTTCTCTTGGCCCAGCTTCTTTAGAGCGACTTCATCTTCAAGAGACACATTGTCGCTGAACAAGAAAACGTGTAAGCCATTGGCAAGAGCTGCTCGAGTTTCTCTCGCGGCATATTCTCCCGGAACGGATATCGCTGCTATTCCGGCACCGTCCATGGCAGCGGCTTCTGATAGAGTAGCATAGGCTTTGGGTTCCTTTGTCCCAGGTTCCTGCCGGGTAGGTCTCTCCAGGTTCTCTTTGATGACTTGCTCACCTTTATCCAATGCATCCTCAGTCTCAGCCACAAGCGCAACTATGAGATCATTGGCTGTAGCCGCCTTAAGTTCTTCGCCGACAAAACCCATTTCTCTCACTGCGTCTTTATTGAGCTCAGTTGCCATACCCACCTGCGCTGCGACCATCTTGTCTATGTTCCGGACTGTCTGCGTCAGGCGCATCAGAGCAATAGAGTCATAGTAGCTGTTAGGTCTTATCACCAACCTTTTGAACACCAATCATACCTCCTTTGCCAATCGAGGGCGAGGTACATGCCTAGCCCTATATCACAGCCGGATGTAGCGCCCACTGAAATCAGCTTATTCACTGCGTCCACGGTTTCACAAGGTTCTCCTCTCAGCAAGCAAACCAGGGCACGTTCTATAACTTCGTGAGCTGACCCTTCCAGCGCTTCTCTAATGAAGAAGGCACTGAGGTCACATGTTTTGTCCAAGTTCTTTCTGACCCCGGCTTCCCAGATGTCACTTGCGCTTTGCACAAATCTTCCATAGACAGCCCTCGTCAAACTGATACCAAGGACTAAATCGTCTCCACTTGGAGTAAGGCCCGGCCCAAACCCGATTATCCTAGCCAAGGCAGTCTCCAGTCTTTTCTCGTCATTGTGAAGCAAAGCTCCTCTGATGTCACTCAAGACGCCTGCAGACCCAAGCCCTGCTCGGTAAGTGTCAGAATCGAATGCCTCACCTGACAGCGGGTCAACCCCGTTCAAAGTTACGGCAGACTCCAAAACGGTCATATTTTCATCTCTTATGGAAGGCACGCAATCAATGGCCTCTAAGGGGCTTCTCCACCGCCTGCTGCCACTGAAATCCACCACAGTCGTTTCTCCCAGCCGCAGCTTGGAGGGAGCGGACATACGGACTTCGTCTCCTGGCGAGATGCCAAGGGCAAAAAAGGAAAATCCTCCTGATACTGCCACAGTTACACAATCTTTGCCGCATCCTCTTCTCAATGGCAAAATAGTCAAAAATCCGGATTCAGCCACAAGGTTAACTGCTGCATCAAATACACTATGCACCCTGTATGTCTCTTTGCATTTCGACACTCTGTCGAATCCTGTGCCGTGCTGGACGGCAACTAAGTATGAGTTCATTAGTTTTCACTCGTTTTCCGACGTCTTGGGTGATCCCGCACGATATGCACACTTTCTGGAACCGGCGATCACTTGCGGTGATCTACTTAAGTAGGTAGGTATATCGCACATACTCATATCAGTGACATAATTCCAAATCGCACAGCGATAAACCTTTATAGAATGACTATAAAGTTTGCTAGTCTCTTATGTTATAAAGTATCATAGTGCCGGAAAGAACCATCAGATAAGAGGCAGGATAATCGTATTACTGGCATCCGTCCAGATGGTGCCCCATATCGAAAATCGTGGATAGGCGAAGAGCTGTCTGCAAAGACAGACGCTGGTCAGCATGGTTAGGATCGAGCCCGGTGAGCTCCTTTATTTTCTTCAGCCGGTAAAGAATCGTGTTGTAATGCGCATATGTAAGTCTTGCAGTCCTCCGGGCATTACCGTTGGTTTCAAAGTACACTTCAAGGGTCTTTAGAAGCTCGCCTCCTTTTGAAACATCATAATCTCGAAGCTGGCCGATAACCTCATCTGCAAAGCGCTTCTGTTCATCTAAGTCAGCCTGGCCTAATAGAAGGCCGTATATTCCCAGCATTTCATAGTGGATGTCTTGACCTTTACCGAAAATTACCTTGCCCAGATCCAGAGCTGCCTTGGCCTCTCTGAACCCTCTCTTAATACCCTTAACGCCACTGCCACAGCGGCTGACACCCGAACTCACTGTCCATCTCGTGAGATTGCTGCGGGCCTTCTTGAGCAGCCGGTTCGCCCAAGGCACAATATCATCGCCTTTGACTCCCTCAGGATGGACAAAAAGTAGAATTCCACTGGCATGTCTGGTCAAAATATATCTTAGGCGGTTTCTCCGGCAGAAATCAGAAAGAATAGTGGTAGCCTGGGTTTTCGCCAGTTGACATGCTTTTTCATGCTCGGCTATGTCAGTGATTGCCTGTGACGGCAAAACATCGAAAAGGACGGTGACGTAGTCTAGTCCCAGATCCCACCCAAATGTCGTTGCGCGTTCCACAAATCCCTCTTCATCAGGATTGTCCGAAGAAAACAGCTGATCCAGAAATTCTGTGCGGTACTTCTGCTCAACCTGTGTCACGTCATGACAACGGATTATGTCAAGGGCGATGAGAGGGCATAGGCGCTCCAGACTGTACAAGTCTGTTACGTCAAATTCGCCAAAGAACTTCACTGCTGTAAGAGACCCGAACTGCTCATTTGCAGCGGTAACCGGCGCACGGATTATCTCAGCATTATAGCCGTTTGTCTCTACCTGATTACGTTTAAACCAAAGTACGGTGCCTTCTACACGGTCAGTGAATGTCTCAGGCTCAAGAAGCTCCGTAGGCCTATCAAGCAACTCTGTGATCAAGGCCTCATTGGGAGGCCCCCAACGCATCCCGGAGAGTACTCTTCGTAAATTCAAGGAATCTTCAATAGATACAACTGCCTGCAGAAGGTCGGCTGCAGCCCCCGATATTTCCTGAAGGCCTCCTCCTTCCAGAAGAAGGTTTATGAATCTTCTGTGAGCAACGAGACTAAGCTGCACAAATCTGCTTTGACGATTGACAAGCTCTGCCAGAACAGCTGATATTAGGTCAGAGAAGTTGGCTTCACGAGGGAGTTCCAAAAGAGGCACCTCTAACTCATTTGCAGCATCTATCATGTGAGGTGGAATTGCGTGTATATACCGTTTCGGCTTCATACCAAGTACTGCTAATCCCTTACCGGCAAGGGTGGGCAACAACGCTCTTTGAGCGTCCAAATTGTCTTTTATTGCATAACCTGTTGTTAACAGCATGTCCCCTTCTCGAACCCAATCCAAGATATCAGGGACTTCCATAACATTAATATTAGTGACAACCCTATCCAAGCCGGCCTTTCCGCCAGCCACATCAACCCCGGAAAACTCAGGCAACTCAAGAACTTCTCTGACAGTGATTCCAACTTCATGAAACATCTTGCGACCCCCTATGAACCACCGGCAGTCAGCGACCAAACGCTGCCTGCAATGTTCTCTTTATCTTGCCATCTTTTTCTAGATTCGACGCCCACGCCATTAATTCCTTTGAGGCAGACAACAAAGGGAGCCCGCGTCTTGGCCCCCTTTGCCATCACAGTAATCGATAGCTAGTAAAAACCCGGGCAAAGCACCGAGTTTGATTTACGCTTCGGATCTCGGCAGAATCTGGTTGAGGATTATGCCAAGTATGGCTGCAAGACCCATACCGCCAAGCTGGGCGTTGCCCCACAGGGTGATCATTGCACCGCCGATACCTACAACCAGAATTACGCTGGCGATAAACAGATTTCTGGAATCCTTCAAATCAACCTGGTTTTCCACCATAGTCCTGACGCCGATAGCTGCAATCATACCAAACAGCACAATGGAGATTCCCCCTATAACAGGATCGGGAATCGTTCTGATGGCTGCGCCAAGTTTCCCTACAAATGCCAGTAGGATAGCGATGACTGCTGCTACCCTCATTACCTCAGGCTTCCACACTTTAGTCAGAGCCAGGACACCTGTATTCTCAGAGTAGGTAGTGTTCGCAGGCCCGCCAAACAAACCTGCAAGTGATGTGGCAACACCGTCTCCCAGGAGTGTCCTTGTCAGACCGGGATCTTCTATGAAGTCATCCTCGACTGTAGCGCCTACGGCAAGGATATCCCCTACGTGTTCCACCATACTTGCAATGGCTGCAGGGGCTATGATCCCGATAGCTGCAATGTCAAAGACAGGGAATGTAAATTTGGGCATTCCTATCCATGCTGCTTGCACCACCGGAGCCGTATCTACGTTACCTGTAATCAAACAAATAATGTAGCCTACAACAATTCCTGAGATAACCGGTAACAGTCTTAGAAATCCTTTAACATAGAGGTTGACAATAGCTACTGTAGCAAGAACGATAAGCGCTATCGGCCAATTCTGGCTCGCGCTTCCAATAGCAACGGGCGCCAGGTTCAACCCTATTACCATGATAATAGGTCCTGTGACCACAGGCGGAAGTATCCGTTGCATGAACTCAGGGCCAAGAAAATGAATGAGGATTCCGAAAACGACGTAGAGTAAGCCGGCTACAATAATTCCTCCCTGAGCTGCAGGAATTCCCTTTTCTGCTACTACGAGCGCTACCGGCGCAATAAACGCAAATGACGATCCCAAAAATACCGGAAGTCTTCCTTTTGTGACAAAATGAAACCATAGGGTACCGATTCCTGCTGTAAACAAAGCTACACTGACATCAAAGCCGGTTAGGAGCGGAACAAGAACTGTGGCTCCGAACATAGTGAACGCATGTTGGAGACCGAGTAAGAGCAATTGGTGTGTAGGCAGATAATCCCCGGGTCTGATTGGCCCCATGATTTTCGTCTCAACCGTTGGCTTTGTGCTAGCCATTACTTTTCCTCCCTTCGTGCTCCTTCGCTATTCACTCAATCACTGAAGATATAGCTAGCGAACAGATGCACGTAATCTCTCTTTAAGCGCCAAATACACTTTCTCTGGTGTCATGGGTAATGTCCTCACCCTTATGCCTGCGGCATGGTACAACGCATTGGCGATAGCCGGAGGCGTCGGCACCATGACATGCTCTCCTATACCTCTCGCTCCGTAAGGTCCGTCTTCCTGAGGAACCTCCACGAAATCAACGATTAACTCATCAGGTATGTCAGCTGCAGTTAAGATTTTATAATCAACATATGACGGATTTAGTAGTTTCCCCTTCTCGCTGAATTTCATTTCCTCAAGCAAACCGATACTTAATCCCTGTATTACACCTCCTTCTACTTGAGTTGTGGCAGTAACGGGGTTCAGGACTCGCCCTGCGTCATACACTGCAGCTACTTTCAAGACACGTATTTTCCCTGTCTCGACGTCAAGCTCGATTTCCACAGCTTGAGCTCCGTAAGTCCAGTTCGCTACCGGCTTTTCACTCTGACCGGTTTCTTCATTCATAGCGGTAATTCCTTCCGGGATAAACGTCCCTCTTCCTATTACAGGGCCTCCGTAACCACTGAAATCCGGAAGAGTGACTCCCAGTGAAAACGTACCTATGGGAACTGATCGTTTCGGATCATTCTTCACAAAGACCTGACTATCAGAGATTTCTATATCCTCAACAGGAACGCGGAAATACCGGGACGCGTGGGCCAAAACCTGACGCCTGGCATCCTTGGCAGCGGCCTTAACCGCTCTGCCACATGAATAAGTGATTCTGCTGGCTACAGTCTGCCACTCATATGCGCTATAATCAGTGTCAATAGGTCGTATTCTGACATCTTCGTAACGAATTCCAAGCTCATGCGCAAGTATCTGAGCCAGAACGGTAAATGAGCCTTGTCCCAGTTCTTGAGCGCCAATGCTCAGCTCGGCAGTCCCGTCGTCGTTCAGCTTCACAATAGCTGACGACGCTGCATCATTAGGCATGGCAGGGGCCTTGGTCATACACGCGATTCCCTTTGCCCGCATTTTCTTCGTACCGGGTTCAATGACTCCGGGTCCGCTTACCCCTTCCCAACCGATGAGTTCCGCAGTCTTTTCAAGGCACTGGCCTATGCCAGGGTTACGAAGCACCTGCCCTGTAGCGTTTGTAGAGCCATCCCTCTGCAGATTAATCCTGCGGAATTCCAGAGGATCGATGCCCATTTTGTGGGCAATTTGGTCTATCTGTTGCTCCATCGCCCAGTGATTCTCGCTGTGACCGAAACCACGCAGCGGTCCTCCAACAGGTTTGTTAGTATACACACAATATGAATCTGTCTTCATATTAGGAATGTCATACACACCGGATGAGCTGTATCCTGCGGCTCTTGTCACGTTCACGCCATACTCGGTAAATGCGCCGCCATCCCAGTACATTTCAAATTCCTGGGCAATAATCCTGCCGTCCTCTCTGACTCCGGTCTTAAGGCGGCATAACATACCCTGTCTGACAAAAGTATCTCTGAACTCTTCTTCTCTCGTACAGACCAGCTTAATCGGGGAATTCCTGCACTTCAGCGCAAGAGGTACCAGAGTCGCCTCAACATTGAGCCCGGCCTTGCCGCCAAAACCTCCGCCCACATACGGCCCGATGACCCGCACCCTATTCATAGGCCAGTTGAGACTGTTAGCCAGAATGTTACGCATTGCAAAGGGCGACTGCGAACTTGCCCATATGGTCAGTCTGCCTTGACGATCATATAGAGCTATCGCAGCGTGAGGCTCTATGGGCGAATGTTGAATATGAGGCACATAATACTCGTCTTCAAATATCAAGTCAGCCTCGGCAAAACCCTTTTCCACATCTCCTTTGCGTATTCTGAAGTGGTTGCTGATATTCGTATGAGGCATGGGGAAGAAAGCAGATCCAATCTCATATTCATGGAGATCAGGATGCACCAGTTCAGCGCCGGGCTTTATTGCTTCACGAAGATCAAGCACAGGAGGAAGCTCTTCATATTCCACATCTATCAACTTCAAGGCTTCTTCAGCAATTTCAGGGGATTCAGCTGCTACACCCGCTACCGGCTCACCGAAATAGCGTACTTTATCTATTGCATAAGGAGTGCGATCTTTTAGATAGAGTCCCATCCTATGCGGGAAATCCTTACCTGTGACAACAGCCTTCACTCCAGGCATATCCTGCGCTTTCCTTGTATCAATGCGCACAATGCGAGCATGCGCATGCTCGCTTCGCAGCAGTTTCGCGTACAGCATCCCTGAGAACTTCAGGTCTCCTGCATAACGTGCTGCCCCGGTCACCTTCTCCAGAGCATCATTCCGTATAACACCTACACCTATATAGTCTTTCCGTGCCACTATCGCTCACTCCCCTTGTCTTGGGACTCGGAGCTCACTGAAACCTGCATTATCGCATCAATGACACGAGCATATCCTGTGCATCTGCAGAGGTTCCCGCTTATAGCTTCAACAACCTCATCCCGAGTAGGACTTGGGTTTCTAAGAAGCAACCCCTTGGCTGACATTACGATGCCAGGGGTACAGTATCCACATTGAAGCGCACTGTTATCCACTATGCTTTGCTGTATCGGGTCAAGCGAGTCTCCTTCGCTAAGACCTTCTACAGTAAGCACTTCCCGGCCATTCGCTTCCACTGCCAGCATGAGGCAGGAGTTAACCGGCTTGCTGTCTACCAGGACTGTGCATGCTCCGCATTCTCCTTTGCCGCAACCCTCTTTGGCGCCAATTAAGTCCAGTTCCTCGCGGAGAAAGTCTAAAAGCCTCATATGAGAGGATACTCTCGCCTTGACCAACTTACCGTTAACTGTTATCTCTATGTTATGAAGCACGGCTCACTACACCTCCCCGGTTGCTGCAAGGCCTGCAAGAGCTTGCTCAATCGCGTTCTTAGTCAATACCTCGACCATATCAAGACGATACCTGTCACTGGCTCTGACATCACTGATAGGAACAGCCGTCTCCTTTGCTGCCGCCGCAGCAAGGGCTATTGCTTCTTCATCCTTCCTGCTTAACAAGATAGACTCAGCTTCTCTTACTCTTATTGGAGTTGGCGCCACTGCACCCAGGGCAATCCGGACCTCTCCGCCGGCCAACGCCAAGCAAGCCACACTGACAATAGACAAATCGACTGAGTTGGTCCTTCCCAATTTCAGATATACCCCGTATGATTTCGTATCCGGCTGAGGAATTCTAATCTTATAGACAAATTCCCCGTGCTCCAGGATGGTGCCGCCGGGCCCCGTAAAAAACTCACTAATAGGAATCAGCCGGGGTTTTCTCGGCCCCCAAGTCTCAATCTCAGCTTCATATACTAATAGAGCAGGTGCAGTATCAGCTGCCGGAGAAGCATTGCATATGTTTCCGCCGATTGACGCCCGATTTCTGACTTGAAGAGATCCTACGGAATGGGCTGCCTGCGCCAACAACCCGTATTCTGAGCGAATAGTCGTATTCCCTACGAGCATGTTTAAAGGTGATGCTGCGCCTATGGATAAACCTTGTCCGTTCCGACACTCTACTCCTTCGATTCCTTCAATTTCCTTCACATCTATTAATGTCTTAGGTCTCTGCTGTCTGTCATACATACGCACAAATAGATCCGTTCCGCCTGCGAGAAACCTGCCATTGGGGCCTGCCTCAATAGCGAAGCTCACCGCATCCTCCTTGCTTTGCGCACGTACATAATCAAAAGGTAACAGCACCGGTCGCCCTCCCTTCCACGCGTCTCTGCTTTTGCAGCTTCATGCTTCAAGCAAACGTCATAGTGGGCCTACTTTATACTTCCGATTTCTCTAACCTACCAAGAATAACCTTCGTAATATTACACAAAATATGCCATTTCAAAGTAGATAATCGTCACAATTAATGGTTTTTTCAGGCAAAGAGTGGGGTTCAGCAGTCTTTGACCCTTGTAGTTCCGAGGAAGTGATGATATGAGTTAGAATTTCTTACAATCTGACGAACATTGCCTGATTTCATGAAGACAGTGTGGTTTAAGAGATCCGTCATTGCTGTGAGACATATACCCGATTAAGGTATATGCCTCACAGCCCTAATTCGCAGTAACATAAAACTAATTGTCATATGCCATATGAGTTCTCAAACATAGAAGATATGGCTCTTCTCATATATGTATTGCCATGCCATGGACAGCTTGGGCTGCTTCAACCAACGCTTCGGCAAGCGTAGGATGGGCATGTATTGTGTCTGTGAACTCATGTACAGTCATCTGAGTTCGTACTGCCAGTGTCGGTTCAGGGATAAGGTCAGTCGCGCCCGGCCCCACAATATGGACCCCAAGTATCACATCAGTGCCTGCGTCAGCCATGACCTTGACAAACCCGTCAGTCTCACCCATAGCCAAGGCCTTGCCACTTGCCATGAAGGGGAACTTACCTACCTTCACATCAAGGCCCTGCTCTTTCGCCTGACTCTCATTCAGCCCGACACTCGCTACCTCGGGCCTGGTGAAGATAGCGCCAGGCACGGCATTATAAGCCATACACTTCTTGTCACCTGCAATATTATGAGCAGCTACTATCCCTTCATGAGACGCCACATGCGCAAGCATAATATTCCCTACTACGTCACCGATAGCGTATATTCCCGGGACATTTGTCGCCATTTCCTCGTTCACCGTTATCTCGCCGCGCTTATTGACTTCAACCCCCAACTCCTCCAAGCCGATTCCTTCAGAGTTTGGTCTCCGTCCTACTGACAGTAGGGCCTTCTCAGCGTCAAGTTGCCGGCCTGAGTCAAGAAGCGCTTTAACCCCTTTGTCACCTTCTGTAATATTCTCAATCTTCACGCCACACATCACGTCAACTCCATGCTTCTTCAAAGACATCTGAATCACGCGAGAAACATCAGGATCTTCCATAGGAAGCACAGTAGGCATAATATCAACAACAGTCACCTTACTACCGAGACCGGCGAATATGAAAGCCAGCTCACATCCAATGACACCGCCGCCGACAACAAGGAGGCTTTCAGGCACTTCCGAAAAATCCAAAGCCTCATCACTGGTAATAACACTTCTTCCGTTGTAACCGAAAGACGGAAATACCAGTGGCCTTGAACCCGTGGCAATTATTATGCTCCCGGCCTTTATCTCCTGGGAACCGTCATCTGAATCCACGGCAATTCTTCCGGGCGCCACAAGCCTGCCTGTCCCCTTCATAACCTTGACCTTGCCCCTCTTAAGGAGAAAACCCACACCTGCTCTGAGACGGGCGACTATCTTGTTTTTTCTGGTGATCATCTTGCCGAAATCCACAGACACATCCTTGGCCTCGACGCCATACTCTCCCAGCCGCTTGGCCATCTGAAATGCTTCCATGCCTGCAATCAGAGATTTGGTTGGGATACAGCCTCTATTCAAGCATGTTCCGCCAACCTGATCCTTCTCAACAAGGCACACGCTCTGTCCCAACTGAGCGGCTCTGATAGCTGCAACGTATCCTCCGGGGCCTCCTCCAAGTACTGCAACGTCATATTCAAACACAAAGACACGCTCCTTCTCGCATTTATTACCGTTTTGCTCCGGACAGTCAACCTACAAATGGGCCTTACATCACCAAGCTGAAGCTGAGACTTCACGGCCTGTTTTGGTAGACTCGCGGAACCCTCCTGCTTATTCCGCAAAGGACTTCGTGGCTTATTGTGTGGGCTTTCTCTGCCACTTCCTCTGCAGTGATCTCTTCCTTTCCTTGCCTGCCTATGATAATAACCTCATCTTCCATATCGACTTCTAAGTCGCCTGCGCATACCATGAACTCATCCATACATACTCTGCCTACTACCGGAAGCCTATTCCCCCTGATAAGCACTTGTCCGCGGTTGGAAAGGGCTCTGGGGAAACCGTCCGCATATCCGATTGGCAGAGTTACAATGGTGCAATCCCTATCTGTAGTGTACGTAGCCCCGTAACCTATGGAAGCGCCTTTAGGACACCTCTTCACAAAACCCACTCTGGTCTTGAGAGACAGAGCAGGCGTAATGTCCAATTCTGACCTAATCCCTCTGGCTTCCTCGCCTGAGAGCGGAGTCACCCCATATATGAAAATCCCCGGCCTTACAATATCAAACCTGGCCTCAGGGACAGTCACTGCAGCTACACTGTTGGCTGCATGGTAGTATTGCGCTTGAATACCGTTGCTCTTGAGAGCCTCAGTCGCATCATTAAACAAGGAGAGTTGACGATAAAGAAAGGACCTGTCCTCGGCCTCAGCAGTGGCCAGGTGCGTAAAAACGCCTTCAATTTCAATATTTGGCAGCATGGCAATGCGCTTCACGAAACTCACTGCCTGGTTCGGATATAAGCCGATACGCCCCATACCGGTATCGATCTTCACGTGGCACTTAGCCTTTTTTCCCTCCTTGACGGCAGCATTGGACAAAGCCTCAGCAAACTCATACGTAGCCACCGCGCATGATAGGTTATAACGCAAGGCTGCCTGTGCTTGAGTGGGGAATAGCTGGGCAAGAACTAGTATTGGAGCGATAATTCCGGATCTCCTGAGAGCTATGCCTTCTTCAACCAACGCAACTCCCAGCCAATTTGCTCCGTTATTCAAGGCTGTACGCGCTGCAGGTATCGCTCCATGGCCATACGCGTCGGCTTTTACAACTGCGAGGATTTCACAATCGGATCCCACTATCTTACGAATGCCCTGTATGTTGCGGGCTATACACGTAAGATCGATTTCAGCTATGGTAGGCCTATCCCGACGGCCATCCCACATGTTTCTCGCCTCTCTCCTCTACCAATCTACGTAAGGCCTCAGGCACACTCTCCAGAATGTCCGTGGCGGTAACACCCATCTCACCCAGTCTCAAACACGCGATATCACCGGCGAGTCCATGTACATAAACGCCTAACACAGCTGCTTCCAAAGCTCTCATACCTTGGGCCAAGAGCCCTACGATAATGCCGGTAAGCACATCCCCGCTACCTGCAGTCGCCATTCCCGGATTGCCTGTTGGATTAATATAAGCTGTCCCCGATGGGTCAGCAATTATTGTGCGAGCGCCTTTTAGAACTACAATCTTTCCCCACTGGGACACTGCCCGAAGTGCCACGTTGAGTCTGTCACGCTTGACCTCTAGTATAGAGAGACCTGTTAATCTCGCCATTTCTCCGGGATGAGGAGTAAGTATAATCGGCGCCTTCGCTGCTTTCAAAGTACCGGGATCCTGAGCAATCGCGTTTATCCCATCAGCGTCTACAACCGTTGGAACAGAGGTCGTCATCACCATATTCCTTACTAGTTGAGCAGTTTCACTATGAGTTGATAAGCCGGGCCCGATAGCCAGTGCAGCAGCGCCGCGACTGACGCCGTCCAAAAGAGGTTGAGCTTGTAGGCTTATGCTACCTGATTCAGTCTCCGGAAGCCCCCGAGTCATGACCTCAGTTAGCTTTGAGTTCATGACTCCCTGCAAACCGCTGGGAACAGCAAGGGTTACAAGGCCTGCGCCTGCTCTTAAGGCTGCAGTGCTTGTAAGCGCGGCAGCGCCGGCCATATTAGGCGAGCCGGCAATCACTATCGCTCTCCCGAACGTCCCCTTGTGAGAGTCTTTGTCCCGCCGGGGGAGCCAATGCCTAATGCTATCACCCATGGAAAGGTTCAACTTAAGATTTTCATCGACCAAAAGGGATTCGGGAAGGCCGATATCAGCGATAACCAACTCACCGGCATAAGCTGCGCCCGGGTAAAGAACCAGCCCCACCTTGGGAAGGCCGAAAGTCACTGTATGATTCGCCCTGATACAGCTGGAACTTGCCCTGCCGGTTGTGGAATCCAGTCCTGAAGGAACGTCAACCGCAACAACAGGCCTCCCTGACTCATTGACAGTATCAATGACATGACTGATGTATCCCTCTGTTTCTCCCTTAAACCCCGTCCCGAATATGGCGTCTATTACCAAATCCGACATGGACATTGC
>CZCA01000516.1_pt1 | contig 13211 bp, 14 predicted proteins | sample 591981 | NCBI WGS metagenome assembly CZCA01 (sample SAMEA3556810, study PRJEB10932) | anaerobic digester metagenome
GAACTTGTCGCCGCCCACGCGGATGCTGCCCGAGTACACGATGCCACCGAGCGAGATCACGCCGACCTCGGTGGTGCCGCCGCCGATGTCGACCACCATCGAGCCGGTCGCGTCCGACACCGGCAGGCCGGCGCCGATCGCCGCCGCCATCGGCTCCTCGATCAGGAAGACCTGAGAGGCACCGGCCGCCAGCGCCGCGTCGCGGATCGCGCGGCGCTCGACCTGGGTGGAACCGCAGGGCACGCAGATGATGATGCGCGGCGAGGGCGACAGCAGGCGCGAGTCGTGCACCTTCTTGATGAACTGCTTGATCATCTGCTCGGTCACGACGAAGTCGGCGATCACGCCATCCTTCATCGGCCGGATGGCGGTGATGTTGCCCGGCGTCTTACCGAGCATCTGCTTGGCCGAGTGACCGACGGCCTGGATCGAGCGCTTGGCGTTGGGGCCGCCCTCGGTGCGGATCGCCACCACCGAAGGCTCGTCCAGCACGATGCCCTTGCCGCGCACGTAGATCAGGGTGTTGGCCGTGCCGAGGTCGATCGCGAGATCGTTGGAAAAATAGGAGCGCAGGAAACCGAACATGAAACCTTCCGAAACCGGTGGAGTGGTCGAGCCGCGTGAGGCCCCGCCTGCAAGCTGCGAGGCAACGCGAATGCCCCGCCTGTCGGCGCCATGCGCCGCAGCCCCGGCGGGGCAAAGACAGTTATGATAACCTACAAACCTTTGTGGATTCAGCAGGTTTTGTTACCTCATGTCGCTGTCCAATGACCAAGTCGGGCACATCGCCCGCCTCGCGCGCATCGCGCTTTCCGACACCGAACTGGACGCCACCCGCGCCAAGCTCAACGGCATCTTCGAGCTCATCGAACAGATGCAGGCGGTCGATACCACCGGCGTCGAGCCAATGAGCCATCCGCAGGAGCTCGCCACCCGCCTGCGCCCCGACCTCGTCACCGAGCCCGACCGCCGCGAGGCCTTCCAGCAGATCGCGCCGCAGACCGAGGCCGGCCTCTACCTGGTGCCGAAAGTCATCGAATGATCCGCTGCGCGGTCCGCCCCACGACCTGCGCCGAGCGCGCCAGCCCCCTCGCCACCGCGACGCCAACCTGCCTGCCCGACAAATGATCAACGCATCCCTTCCGGAACTGCGCCGCGCGCTCGACGCGCGGCAGATCTCCGCCGTCGAACTCGCGAGCCTGTTCCTCGACCGCATCGACGCGCTCAACCCCGCGCTCAACGCCTTCATCACCGTCGACCGCGAGGGTGCGCTCGATGCTGCGCGCGCGGCCGACGCGCGCATTGCCTCCGGCAGCGCCGGGCCGCTCACCGGCATCCCGCTCGCGCACAAGGACGTGTTCTGCACCGAGGGCGTGCTCACCACCTGCGGCTCGAAGATGCTGGCCAACTTCGTCAGCCCTTACGACGCCCACGTAGTGAGCCTGCTCAAGGCCGCCGGCGCGGTGAGCCTGGGCAAGGCCAACATGGACGAGTTCGCGATGGGCTCGTCGAACGAGAGCTCGTACTACGGCGCGGTGAAGAACCCGTGGAACCTCGAGCGCATCCCCGGCGGCTCATCGGGCGGCTCGGCCGCCGCGGTCGCCGCACGCCTGGCGCCGGTCGCCACCGGCACCGACACCGGCGGCTCGGTGCGCCAGCCCGCGGCCTACTGCGGCATCACCGGCATCAAGCCGACCTACGGCCTGGTGAGCCGCTACGGGATGATCGCCTACGCCTCCTCTCTCGACCAGGGCGGCGCCTTCGGCGCCAGCGCCGAGGACTGCGCGCTGCTGCTCTCGGCGATGACCGGCTTCGACGAACGCGACTCCACCAGCCTGGAGCGGCCGACCGAGGACTACGCCGCCGCGCTCGCCGCGCCGGCTTCCGCCCGGCCGCTCGAAGGTCTGCGCATCGGCCTGCCGCGCGAGTTCTTCGCCGAGGGCATGGCGGACGACGTGCGCGCCGCGATCGAGGCCGCGCTCGACCAGTACCGCGCGCTGGGCGCCACCACGGTCGAGGTCTCGCTGCCCAACGCCAAGCTGGCGATCCCCGCCTATTACGTGATCGCACCGGCCGAGTGCTCGAGCAACCTGAGTCGCTTCGACGGCGTGCGCTACGGCCACCGCGCCGCCGAGTACGGCGACCTCGCCGACATGTACGCGAAGAGCCGCGCCGAGGGCTTCGGCGCCGAGGTCAAGCGCCGCATCCTGATCGGCACCTACGTGCTGTCCCACGGCTACTACGACGCCTACTACCTGCAGGCCCAGCGCCTGCGCCGCCTGATCGCGCAGGACTTCCAGGCCGCGCTGCAGCAGTGCGACCTGATCGCCGGCCCGACCACGCCGACCACCGCCTGGGCGCTCGGCGAGAAGGCCGACGACCCGGTGCAGATGTACCTGTCCGACATCTACACGATCGCGGTCAACCTCGCCGGCCTGCCCGGCCTGTCGCACCCGGCCGGCTTCGGCGCCGACGGCCTGCCGGTGGGCCTGCAGCTGATCGGCGACTACTTCGCCGAGACCCGGCTGCTGAACGCCGCGCACCGCTTCCAGCAGGCCACCGACTGGCACGCGCGCCGGCCGGGCTGCGTCGCCTGAGTCCGGCCGGCCGCATGAAGACGTCGCTGCGCCCGCTCACCGGCCGCCTCGCCGCGCTCGGTGCCGCCGTGCTGCTGACGGCATGCGCGCTGCCCGGCCTGCCGCCCCCCGCCGACGCGCCGATCAGCGACGAGGTGCTCGCGAGCCCGAGCTCGGCGGGCAAGCGTCTGCGACCGATGCCCTGGCGCCCGCTCGACGTGCGCGCCGACTGCCGCTTCCGCGACGAGGCCGGCTACGTCACGCGGATCACGCTGGACGTCGCGCAGTCGAAGGTGAAGGCCTTCAGCGCCGACGTCGACATCCCGCGCCGCGGCAGCTGCCGCTTCGACGGCCCGTTCACGCAGACGCGCGAGAAACCGAGCGTGCAGCTGCGCGCAGCCGACGGCTGCACCGTGGACATCTTCGAACAGGGCAAGGCCGTCACCGTCGGCTTCGCCAACTGCGCCAGCCGCTGCACCCGCGGCGCCTTCGATTACCTGTGGCCGATCATCGTCGATCGGACCAACGGCCAGTGCCACTGAGCGCCCGGCCACACGCAACACGAGAACACACCATGAGCCGATCCGATTGGGAAGTCGTCATCGGGCTGGAAGTCCACGCCCAGCTCAACACCGTCAGCAAGATCTTTTCCGGCGCCAGCACGGCGTTCGGCGCCGAGCCCAACCGCCAGGCGAGCGCGGTGGACATCGCGCTCCCCGGCGTGCTGCCGGTGCTCAACCGCGGCGCGGTCGAGCGCGCAATCCGCTTCGGCCTGGCGATAGGCGCCCATGTCGCCGAGAAGAGCGTGTTCGCGCGCAAGAACTACTTCTACCCCGACCTCCCCAAGGGCTACCAGATCAGCCAGTTCGAGCTGCCGGTGGTGCAGGGCGGCGAGATCACGATCCGCGTCGGCGAGGGTGAACAGGCCTACGAGAAGACGGTGCGCCTGACCCGCGCCCACCTCGAGGAAGACGCCGGCAAGAGCCTGCACGAGGACTTCCACGGCATGACCGGCATCGACCTCAACCGCGCCGGCACGCCGCTGCTGGAGATCGTGTCCGAGCCCGACATGCGTTCCTCCGCCGAGGCCGTGGCCTACGCCCGCGCACTGCACGCGCTGGTGCGCTGGATCGACATCTGCGACGGCAACATGCAGGAGGGCTCCTTCCGCTGCGACGCCAACGTCTCGGTGCGCAGGAAGGGCGCGACCCAGTTCGGCACGCGGCGCGAGATCAAGAACCTCAACTCCTTCCGCTTCCTGCAGCAGGCGATCGACTACGAGGTGCAGTGGCAGATCGACACCATCGAGGACGGGGGCACCATCCACCAGGCCACGGTGCTGTTCGACCCCGACACGGGCGAGACGCGCATGATGCGCAGCAAGGAAGACGCCCATGACTACCGCTACTTCCCCGACCCCGACCTGCTGCCGCTGGTGATCTCGCCCGAGTGGAAGGCGCGCGTGCAGGCGGAGATGCCCGAGCTGCCGGGCGCGATGAAGGCGCGCTTCATGGACAACTGGGGCCTTTCGGCCTACGACGCCACCACGCTCACCGCCTCGAAGGAGGTCGCCGATTTCTACCAGGCGACCGTATCGGCCGCGGGCGTCGCGCTCGCAAAGCCGTGCGCCAACTGGGTGATGGGCGACCTTGCCGCCCGCCTCAACAAGGCCGAGCTCGACGTCTCCGCCTCGCCGGTGTCGCCGGCGCAGCTCGCCGGACTGGTCGCCCGCATCGCCGACAACACCATCTCCAACGCCATCGGCAAGAAGGTGTTCGAGGCGCTGTGGAACGGCGAGGGCGCGACGGCCGACGAGATCATCGACAGGCAGGGCCTCAAGCAGGTGACGGACAGCGGCGCGATCGAAGCCATGATCGACGCGGTGCTCGCCGCCAACCAGAAGTCCGTCGACGAGTTCCGCGCCGGCAAGGAGAAGGCCTTCAACGCCCTCGTCGGCCAGGTCATGAAGGCGAGCAAGGGCAAGGCCAGCCCGGCCCAGGTCAACGAGCTGCTGAAGAAGAAGCTCGGCGCCTGAGCCTGACCGCCACGCCGCGGCTTGCGCCGCGTCAATGTCTCCTTTTGTAATTGGTCACATTCTTATATGGTTGAATGAAGACCACGCCGGGCAGCGTTCCCGGCACAGGAGGAGACCGTGGAGACGATCGCCGAATTCGTCGAGTGGCTGGGAGAGGACCGTGGCCTCGCGCTCGGCGGGCTGCTGATCGGCGCCCTCTTCGGCTTCTTTGCCCAACGCTCGCAGTTCTGCCTGCGCGCCGCGGTGGTCGAGGTGGCGCGCGCGCAGTTCGGGCCCAAACTGGCGATCTGGCTGCTCGCCTTCTCCTCGGCACTCATCCTCACCCAATCCCTGCTGCTCATCGGCCAGTTCGATACCGGCAACGTGCGTCAGCTCGCCAGCCAGGGGAGCCTCTCGGGCGCCGCCATCGGCGGCCTGCTGTTCGGCATCGGCATGGTGCTCGCGCGTGGCTGCTCGAGCCGGCTGCTGGTGCTGGCGGCCAATGGCAACCTGCGCGCGCTGCTGTCAGGGCTGATCTTCGCCGTGACCGCGCAGGCCTCGATGAGCGGCATCCTGTCGCCGTGGCGCGAAGCGCTCGCCGGGCTGTGGACCGTCGACGGCGGCAGCGCCCGCGACCTGCTCGCCCTCACCGGCATGGGGCACGGCGGAGGGTTGCTGTTCGGCCTGGCCTGGCTCGCTGCGGGCGTCTGGTTTGCGCGCCGGCACCGGGTCGCGGCCTGGGGCTGGATCGGCGGCATCGGCGCAGGGCTGATGGTGGGCGTAGCGTGGTGGTTCACCTGGCGCATGGCGGGGCTGCTGTTCGAGCCGACGCCGGTGCAGAGCCTCTCCTTCACCGGCCCGTCGGCCGACGTGCTGATGCTGGTTCTGTCACCGCCGGGCCAGCTCCTCAACTTCGATCTCGGCATGGTCCCAGGGGTGTTCCTCGGCTCCTTCATCGCCGCCTGGTTCGCGCGCGAGCTCAAACTGGAAGGCTTCCAGGGGGGGCATGCCATGCGGCGCTACATCATCGGTGCAGTCCTGATGGGCTTCGGCGGCATGCTGGCCGGCGGCTGCGCAGTGGGCGCCGGGGTGTCGGGCGCGGCCGTCTTTGCCGTCACTGCCTGGGTCACGCTCACCGGCATGTGGGTCGGCGCGAGCTTCACCGACTGGCTGGTCGATCGCCAGGGCGCCGCCAGCTTCCGCAACCTGGCAGCGCCCAGCGCACCGTGACGCATTGCCCGGCCGGGCCGGCATGGCGGCGTGGCACGCCCTCGCATGGGTATACTCATCGGCATTCCACGTCCCTGCGGAGCGCACCGCCATGTGTCAGTTGCTGGGCATGAACTGCAACGTGCCGACCGACATCTGTTTCTCCTTCACCGGTTTTCGGGCCCGCGGTGGCCTCACTGATCATCACCGGGACGGCTGGGGCATCGCCTTCTTCGAAGGCAAGGGCGCGCGAGTGTTCCTCGACCCAGCGCCGAGCGCACAGTCGCCGGTCGCCGAGCTGGTGAAGCACTACCCGATCCGCTCGCTCAACGTCATCGCCCATATCCGCAAGGCCACGCAGGGTGAGGTCAGGCTGGAGAACACCCACCCCTTCCAGCGCGAGCTGTGGGGGCGTTACTGGATCTTCGCCCACAACGGCAACCTGAAGCATTTTGCCCCACCCTTGTCCGGGCGCTTCCTGCCGGTCGGCACCACCGACTCCGAGCGCGCGTTCTGCTACATCCTCGACACCCTGGCCGATCGCTTCCCGCTGGGCACGCCGACGGCAGCCGAACTGCATGCCGCGCTGCGCGAGCTGGCTGCCGAGATCGGCGCCCTCGGCGAATTCAACTTCCTGCTCTCGGATGGCGACTGGCTGTTCGCGCACTGTTCCTCGCGACTGTCGTACATCATCCGCCAGGCGCCCTTCCCGGTAGCCCATCTCTCGGACGAGGATCTGGCGCTCGATTTCAACCGCGTCACCCAGCCGAACGATCGCGTTGCCGTGATCGCGACCACTGCGCTGACCGACAACGAGGACTGGATCGCCATTGCGCCGGGCAACCTGCTCGCGTTCAAGGACGGCATGCCGGTCACGCTCGGTGAGACGAGAACCGTTGCCCAGGACTTCCCGCGCACGCGGCCCGATGCGTAACAGTTCCTCGCCGGGCGCGTGGCGAAGGGGCTAGATTGACCGTCCGCTTTGACGCTTCCTGACGATCGAGACCGAACATGGACTGTCCGCTGTGCGCACTGCCCCCCGAAAACGTGATCTGGGAAGACGGACGCTGCCGGGTCATTCGCGTCGATGACCCCGCCCACCCGGGCTTCTGCCGGGTAGTTTGGGGCGAGCACGTCGCCGAAATGACCGATCTTTCGCGCGTTGACCGCACCCACCTGTTCGATGTCGTCATGGCCACCGAGGCAGCGCTGCGCACCCTGCTGCATCCTGCCAAGATCAACCTCGCCAGCTTCGGCAACATGGTGCCGCACCTGCACTGGCACGTGATCCCGCGCTACCATGATGACCGTCACTTTCCCGAGTCGGTGTGGGGTGCCCCACAGCGTGAAGGACGGATCCACCCCGCACCCGATCCGGTGGCCCTCGCGCGCGCGATCGACAGCGCGCTGAACCCTGGCGGGCCAGATTGAGCATCGCACCTCCGATGGACTACGACCAGCCTGCGGCCTGCCTCGACGCGTTGCAGAGGCTTCACCCGATCGACTACGCCAGAACCCACGAAACGCTCTCGCGTATCGTCCAGGGCCTGCTCGCCTCGCGTCCGGCACCCAATCAGCACCTCGAGGTCCTCGAGGCCGCGCGCGACACCCTGAACTTCGCTCAGGGCGAGATGGCCCGCGCCTATACGGCCCACCCGCTACCCCCGAGCCGCGAGGCCGAGCGGGTATTCGACAAGGTCGTGGGCCTGTGGCAGGCAATGGCGCGCTCGTATGCGGCTATCGCGGAAGCGGACGCGCGCGAGGGTACGCTCGAGGACCAGCGCGCACTGCTCGCTCAACGCCGGATCTGCTACGAAGGTCTGGCGCTCATGGAATATTTCCGCGCACATCGGGCGCTGCCTGTCGGCATGTGGCGCGCCGTGCACAGAAGCTACCAGGATGCGGTACGCGAGGGACTCGCCCGCGTGCGCGTCGCCGACACACTCAACGAGGTCTGGCGCGCGCAAAGTCCGCACGAGGCCTACGTCGCGGTGCTGCTGGTGGAACTCGCCAATCCCTACGGCCGGAGCGAGCGCGAGCTCAACTGGGTGATGCGCTGGGCGCAGCGCTTTGCGCCCTACTGCGCGCTCGACACCAACGTCGAGGGCCAGAAGCCAGGCGCGTACGGCGTCGACACGGACAGCGATTGCAGCCTGCGTCCGCTCGGCCTGCTCGCGCGCACGCCAGGCCTGCTGCGTTTCGACGGCAGCACGCTCGCGATCCAGATCCAGGCCGTGCTCGCCCAGTTCAAGCGCGGGGTCAAGCCCGCCGCGCTCGGGTTGGGCGAAGACTGCTCAGCCAGCGTCAGCGCACGGCTGCTGTTGTCCCTCTACCGACCCTGGGGGCTGGCCTCCTCCGGGCGGCGCTTTCCACGGCGTGCAAGAGGGGGACGGGTCGAGCTCACCGGCGACTGGCTGGCAATCGGTTTCGCGCTCAACGGCGAACTCTTCCAGCAGCCCCGCGCCAGCGCGACGCCGCGCGGCCGACTGAGCGACGATATGTCGCTGCTCACCTTCGGCGAGCGTGTGCCCCGTGTCACCGAAACCAAGCCCGCTGCGCCCGCCCGCGCCCATCCACTGGCGTTCGAATCGGAACAATGGGAGGTGCTGGATCAGTCGGTCAGCGGCTTCCGCCTGCAGCGCCCCAGCGACGGCGTGCGCCTCGAGCATCACCAGCTGATCGGCATCCGGCCGCTCGACGCTGACCAGCTGCTGATTGCGGACCTCAGCTGGCTGATGTACCGCAGCGAGGGCATGCTCGAGGTTGGCGTCAATGTCCTGCCGGGTGTGCCGCGCGTTGTGTCGGTGCGCCCTCAGGCGCAGACGGATGGGCGGGAGCCCTTTCATCAGGCCTTTCTGCTGCCGCCGTCGCCTGCCCTGAAGTCCGACGGCTCTCTGGTGCTGCCCCCAATGTGGTTCAGGCCGGGCCGCCTCGTCGAGCTACGCGAGGGCGACGCGGTGCGCGAGGTCTGCCTGCGCAAGCTGTTGCTGCGTGGCACCAACTTCGACCAGTGCAGCTTCGAGCCGGCCGGGCAGCTCAATCCGGCCTGACACGCGCGGGCGGGAACCGCATCGCGAAGCGGCTGCCTTTGCCCAGTTCGCTATCGACGCGCAGTTCGCCCTGGTGGCGGGTGACGATGTGCTTCACGATTGCCAGCCCGAGCCCGGTGCCGCCGGTCTCGCGCGAGCGGCCGCGATCCACCCGGTAGAAGCGCTCGGTCAGCCGTGGAATATGGGCCGGATCGATGCCGATCCCGTCGTCCTTCACCCAGTACTCGCCGCCCTCGTCGCTGACCCTCCAGCCGATCTCGATGTGACCGCCGGCGGGCGTGTAGCGCACGGCGTTGCTGGCGAGGTTGGAAAACGCGCTGTGGAGCTCCTTGCTGCTGCCGCGCAAGGCACCCCCCCCTTCGAGCACGCACTGCAGCGTATGACGCCCGGCCGACAGCAGCTCGGTCTCGCGCATGACCTCCTCGACGAGCGCCACCGCATCGACCTCTTCATCGATCTGAGCGGGCGCACCGGTCTCCAGCGCGGACAGCGTGAGCAACTCCTCGATCAGTCGCTGCATGCGGTTCGACTGCTCGCTCGCCAGCGTGAGGAAGTGAACGATGTCCTCACGGGAAAAGTCGTCCATGCCGTCAATCAGGGTCTCGAGAAAGCCACCCACCACGGTCAGCGGCGTGCGCAGTTCGTGCGAGACGTTGGCGACGAAATCGCGCCGCATGTTCTCCAGGCGCTCGAGCTGGGATATGTCGCGCGACAGCACCATGCGCCGACTGCCGGCGAAGGCGATGACCTGCACTTGCAGCGTCCTGTCCCGCCGGCGCAGCGAGCGCATCACCAGCGGTTCGGCATATTCGCAGCTGGCCAGATAGGCGATGAATTCGGGCTGGCGGATCAGGTTCGGCAGCGGTGTGCGCAGGTCCTTGCGGCGATCGAGGTCGAAATGCTGCTCGGCCATCGGGTTCATCCACTCGATGACTTCGTCCTCGCCGAGGTAGATCACGCCATCGGGCATGGCGAGCGCGGCCTGCTGGAAGCGGCCGAGCTCGGCGGACAGTCGCTCCTTGACCTCGCACTCGCGCTGGAAGCGGTTGCCGATCTCCTCGAACACGCTGCCCCACAGGCCCTCGCCCTGCGGCGCAGGGGTGCCGATCGGCTGGCGCGCCCAGGCGACAAGCACACGCAGATTGCGCCCATGGATGATGGCGGCGGCGATGAAACCGACCCCGATGAGCCCGAGTGCCGCGTCAATGCCGCGGTAAAGGCCCGCCAGGAGGGCAAGGACGATCACCGAGATCACCGGAGCGGCGACGCTGAAGGTCACATAGGAGAGCGGGCGGTTGATCACGCGGAATCCAGGAAAGGCGCGCAGCCGCTCAGGAGACGGTGGCAGCCTGCTGCGCCTGCACCGAGAGCCGATAGCCGCTGCCGCGCACGGTCTGGATCAGACCATCGTGCTGGGTCGGTTCGAGCGCGCAACGCAGGCGACGGATGTGGACGTCGACCGTACGCTCCTCGACGAAGACGTGGTCGCCCCACACCTGATCGAGCAACTGCGCACGCGAATGCACGCGCTCGGGGTGCGTCATCAGGAAATGCAGCAGGCGGAATTCGGTCGGTCCGAGCGCCAGCGCCTTGTCGCCCGCCGTGACCCGGTGCGTGGCCGGGTCGAGGCGCAGCCCACCCAGCTCAACCGCATCCTCGGTCGCCTGGGGCGCGCGCCGGCGCAGCACGGCCTTGATTCGGGCGACCAGCTCGCGCGGGCTGAACGGCTTGGTCACGTAGTCGTCGGCGCCGATCTCCAGCCCGGTCACCTTGTCCTGCTCCTCGCCGCGCGCGGTGAGCATGATGATCGGGATTTCGCGCGTACGCTCCTCGGCACGCAGCCGGCGAGCGAACTCGATCCCCGATGCGCCCGGCAGCATCCAGTCGAGCAGCACCAGATCGGGCAGCGCCTCACGCACGATGCGCTGGGCAGTTTCGGCATCCGAGGCGCGGACGACATGGTGGCCCGCGCGCGCGAGGTTGGCCGCGATCAATTCCTGGATCGCAGGTTCGTCTTCCACAAGCAAGATGTTCGCTGGCATGCCTGAACTACTCCCTTTAAGCATCTGCGCGAGTGTATTGCAGCTCCTTGAAGCTTTGATGACACGTCATCGAAGAGAAACAAGGCCCGCTGCGGATGCCGCGCCCTCGCCCGGGAACGCCGATCCGACGATTCGGGTATGATTGTGGCCCTTCCAGCGGGACTGATGTCATGGCCGGACTCGACGAAAACACCCCGATTCCCACCGAAATCACCTTGCACCGTGGCTCCAGACGTCTGGAGCTTGTCTTTGACGACGGCAGCCGCTTCGATCTGCCCTTCGAATTCCTGCGCGTCTACTCCCCGTCTGCTGAAGTGCGCGGCCATGGCCCCGGGCAGGAGACGCTGCAGCAGGGCAAGCGCGACGTCGACATCGTCGATCTCGCGCCCGTCGGTAACTACGCGATCAAGCCGACCTTCTCTGACGGTCACGACAGCGGCCTGTATTCCTGGGACTACCTCTACGCGCTCGGCCGCGATCAGGAGTCGTTGTGGAGCGCCTACCTCGAGGCGCTGGAGCGCGCTGGCGGCACCCGCGACCCCGCCAAGGTTCCGCCCCCTGCACCCAAGGGCGGCGGCTGCGGCCATCACCACTGAGCAGACCATGAGCGACAAGACAACCCACTTCGGCTTCCAGACGGTAGACGAGCAACTCAAGCAGAAGAAGGTGGCCGAGGTGTTCTCCTCGGTGGCGCAGAAGTATGACGTGATGAACGATCTCATGTCCTTCGGCCTGCACCGACTGTGGAAGCACTTCACCATCCAGGTGTCGGGTGTGCGCGAGGGCGACCGGGTGCTCGACGTTGCCGGCGGCACCGCCGACCTCTCGCTTGCCTTTGCGCGCAAGGTCGGACGCAGCGGACAGGTTTGGCTCACCGACATCAACCACGCCATGCTCTCGCGCGGCCGCGATCGCATGCTCGACCACGGCTTCGCGATGCCGGTGGCGCAGTGCAATGCCGAGAAGCTGCCCTTCCCCGACGACTGGTTCGACTGCGTCACCGTCGCCTTCGGCCTGCGCAACATGACCCACAAGGACGTGGCGCTCGCAGAGATGCGCCGCGTGCTGCGCCCGGGCGGACGACTGCTGGTGCTGGAGTTCTCCCGGGTCTGGAAGCCGCTGTCGCCGATCTATGACCTCTATTCCTTCAAGCTGCTGCCTTGGATGGGGCAGAAGGTGGCCAATGACGCGGACAGCTACCGCTATCTCGCCGAGTCGATCCGAATGCACCCGGGACAGGAGGAGTTGAAGGCGATGATGGAACAAGTCGGCCTGGGCCGGGTCGACTACTTCAACATGAGTGCGGGCGTGGTTGCACTGCACCGTGGCTACAAGATCTGAACCTGGAGACCCCGACACAATGAAGAGCTTTTTTCTTTCCCTCATCGTCGCCGTGATGTCGTTCGGCTTCGCTGCCTCCGAGGCCGAGGCCAAGCGCCTTGGCGGTGGNNGGCGGTGGTAGCAGTTTCGGCATGCAGCGTCAGGCGACCCCGCCCGCCCAGCCGCGTCAGCCGGCCGCCACGCAGCAGCAGGCACCCGCTGCCGGCGCGGCAGCTGCAGCTCAGCCGAAGCGCTCGTGGATGGGGCCGATCGCCGGTCTCGCTGCCGGTCTCGGCCTTGCCGCCCTGTTCTCGCATCTCGGCTTGGGCGAGGGCTTCGCGAACTTCGTGATGATCCTGTTGCTTGCGGCAGCTGCCTTCTTCATCTTCCGCCTCATCTTCCGTCGCGGCGCCAGTGCCCCGGCGCAGGGTGGTCGCGGCTTGCAGTACGCCGGCGCGCCGGCATCGGGCGCCCCTCAGGCGCCGGCTCAGGCCTTCGAATCCAGCCACGCCTTCGGTGGTACGTCGGCGGCTGTTTCGGCGAGCGGGCTTGAAAAGGCCATCGCCTCCGGTTTCGACGCCGAAGGCTTCGCCCGCCAGGCCAAACTCAACTTCATCCGCCTGCAGGCCGCGAACGACGCCGGGAACCTCGACGATCTGCGCGAATTCACAACGCCTGAGGTGTTCGCCGAGATCTGCATGCAGCTCAATGAGCGCCGTGGTGCCGAGCAGCGTACCGACGTCGTCGAACTCAATGCCGACGTGACCGACGTGGTGGAGGAAGACAACCGCTACGTCGTAAGCGTGCGCTTCACCGGGATGCTGCGCGAGGAGGCCGGTGCGGCGCCTGCTCCGTTCGACGAGATCTGGCATCTGACCAAGCCACGCAGCGGCAGTGGCGGCTGGCTGATCGCCGGCATCCAGCAAGCCCAGTAAGCGACTTCGTCAAGCACGCGGGCCCGCCTGTGCCTCGTTCGCCTACGGGCGAAGGTGGGCATGGC
>CZCA01000075.1_pt1 | contig 13192 bp, 11 predicted proteins | sample 591981 | NCBI WGS metagenome assembly CZCA01 (sample SAMEA3556810, study PRJEB10932) | anaerobic digester metagenome
GCGCTAAGCTTCGCGCTCGCTCATCCCGGAGGCGCCTGCCATGCCCAGACCCCGCATCCTCGTCACCCGCCGCTGGCCCGACGCCGTAGAGCGCCGGCTGTGCGAACTGTTCGACACTACGCTCAACGCCGACGACCACCGCCTGTCCGCGGACGAACTGCGCGCCGCGCTGCGCGACCACGACGCCGTGCTGCCGACCGTCTCCGACCGCCTCGACGCCGACGTGCTCGCGGTCGACGCACCGCGCGCGCGCATCCTCGCCAACTACGGCGTCGGCTACAGCCACATCGACGTGGACGCGGCGCGCGCGCGCGGCCTGGTGGTCACCAACACCCCGGGCGTGCTCACCGACTGCACCGCCGACCTGGCGCTGACCCTGATGCTGATGGTGGCGCGCCGCGCCGGCGAGGGCGAGCGCGAGCTGCGCGCAGGGCGCTGGACCGGCTGGCGCCCGACCCACCTCGTCGGCACCCGGTTGAGCGGCAAGACCCTCGGCATCGTCGGCATGGGCCGCATCGGCATCGCGGTGGCGCGCCGCGCACAGCACGGCTTCGGCATGCGGGTCGTGTTCTTCAACCGCAGTCCGGTCGCCGCAGAGGCCCTCGCCGGGCTGCAGGCGACGCAGCTCGCGCGCGTCGAGGACGTGCTGGCGCAGGCCGATTTCGTCTCCCTGCACTGCCCGGGCGGCGGCGCCAACCGCCACCTGATCGACGCCGCGCGTCTGGCGGCGATGAAGCCGCACGCCTTCCTGATCAATACCGCGCGCGGCGACGTGGTGGACGAGGCGGCGCTCGCCGCGGCCCTGCAGCACGGGCGCCTGGCCGGCGCCGGCCTCGACGTGTTCGAAGCCGAGCCGCAGGTGCATCCCGGCCTGCTCGCGCTGGAGAACGTCGTGCTGCTGCCCCACCTCGGCAGCGCCACGCGCGAGACGCGCGAGGCGATGGGCATGCGCGTGGTGGACAACCTGATCGCCTTCTTCGACGGCCGGCGGCCGCCCGACCAGGTCAGCTGATCCCGTCCGGGCCGTCAGACGAACACCGGCTCGGGCTCCAGGCGCACGCCGAAGCGCGCCTCGACATCGACCACGATCGCATCGGCGATACGCCGCACATCGGCCCCGGTGGCACCGCCGCGATTGACCAGCACCAGGGCCTGGCGCTCGTAGCAGCCAACCGGGCCGAGGTCGCGTCCTTTCCAGCCCGCCTGCTCGATCAGCCAGCCGGCGGCCAGCTTCTCGCGTCCGTCGGGCTGGGGGTAGTGGGGCATCGCCGGGTGTGGGGCATCGCCGGGTGCGCGGCGAGCAGGCGGGCGCAGGTTGCGGCCTCGACCACCGGGTTTTTGAAGAAGCTGCCGGCATTGCCGATCTCGGCCGGGTCGGGCAGCTTGCGGCGGCGAATGGCAATCACCGCGTCCGAGATGTCGAGCGCGGTCGGCGCCTCGATGCCACGCGCCGCCAGCTCGCGCGCGACGTCGGCATAGCGCGTCACCGGCCGCCACGGCCGCGGCAGGCGGAAGCGCACCGCAGTCACCAGCCACCTGCCCGGGTTGCGCTTGAATACGCTGTCGCGGTAGCCGAAGGCGCAGTCCTCCGGGCCGAAGCTGCGGCTGGCGCCGGTGTCGAGTTCGGTCGCGTCGAGCGAATCGAAGCGATCCAGGATCTCCAGCCCGTAGGCGCCGATGTTCTGGATCGGCGCCGCGCCCACCGTACCCGGGATCAGCGACAGGTTCTCCAGCCCGGGCCAGCCCTGCGCCAGCGTCCACCGCACGAAGTCATGCCAGCTCTCGCCGGCGCCAGCTTCCACGATCCACGCATCGGGCTCGATGCGCAGCAGGCGGCGGCCGCCAAGTTCGACCTTGAGCACGGTGCCGGCGAAGTCGCCTGTCAGCACCAGGTTGCTGCCGCCGCCCAGCACCAGCCGCGGCACGTGCGCCCAGCCCGGTTCTCGGGCCAGCGCATGCAGTTGCTCGACCGTGCGCGCACGCACCAGGCGCGCAGCACGCCCCGGCAGGCCGAAGGTATTGAAGCGGCCGAGGTCTGCGCCGCGTGCTTCGAGGGCGGCGGTCATGTCAGCGCTCGGCGGACAGTGCGCCATCGATGCGCCCGCCCGCACCCTGCGATGCCGCAGGCTGGATCGGGAACAGGCGGTCGTAACCCATGTTGAACAGCAGCGCATAAAGCGTGTAGGTGATCGCCAGACCGATGTCGGCGATCAGGGCTTCGAGCCAGCCCATGCCGGTCCACCACATGATCACCGGCAGGGTCAGCACGAGCAGGCCGGTCTCGAAGCCGAGCGCGTGCGCGCAGCGCAGGCGGAAGGGCCGGCGGTCGGCGGTGCGCCCGGTGAGGCGGCCCTCGATCCAGTCGAAGCTGGTGTTGTAGCAGCCGTTCCAGATCGCGGCGATCAGCGCCAATAGCGCGAGCATGCCGAGCGACTCGGTCAGCGGCACGCCGCTGAGCCAGGCAAAGGGCGGGGTGATCAGCAGCAGTCCGCCGACCTCGAAGAGCGCGATCTGACGAATCCGATCGCCCAGGGAGCGAAGCTTGGGTGTGGATGACACGCTGGAATCCTGCAAGGCACGCGCCCTCGCGGAGGGCGTCGATCAGCACGGGTCGTCCCGTGGAAAACCGACGGTCGCTGCGTTCTTGCGCATGGCGGGCGGGGTCGTCCCCGCGTCGGATCCGGATTGGCCGTGGAAGGCGCCCTATTTTTAGCAAATCCGCGCATGCACTGGCAAGCCGGCTGCAGCGGGATTGCTAGTATAGGCGTCTTCGCCTGCCCCATCCGATCGACAAGGAGCCCATATGAAAACCGCACTCGACCTCGTCGCCGCCGCCAAGGCCCATGTGCGCGAAATCGACATCGACGCCGCCGAGGCGGCCATCCGCGATGCGGATGTGCTGATCGACGTCCGCGAGGCCGACGAATTCGCCGCCGGCCACATCCCGGGCGCGATCAACATCCCGCGCGGCCTGCTCGAGTTCAAGCTCAGCAGCACGCCCGAGCTGGACTCGCGCGATCTCAGGGTGGTGCTGTACTGCAAGACGAGCGGTCGCGCCGCCTTGTCGGCAGTCGCGATGCACGAGATGGGCTACGTTCGCGTGCAGTCCATCGCCGGAGGCTTCGATGCCTGGGCGGCCGCCGGCAAGCCGGTCGGCAAGCCGAGCCTGCCGTCCTTCGGCTGAGACCGGCGCTGCACCGGCGAGGCGGTAGCCGCTTCACGCGGCGCCTGCCTTGCGCAAGCACAATCCATCCCGCCGCGCACCTCGACTAAACTATTTGCCGCAAATGTTTTCACAGTGTCCTCGACGTGCCGCGCCTGTTGATGGGCGCGGACGACATTCAACGTCCCGCCCATGCTCCCCACCCTCATCCCCATCGGCGCGCTGCTGTCCGGCATCGCCCTGCTGCTGCTCGGCTCCGGCCTCATCAATACGGTCATCCCGCTGCGCGGCAGTCTGGAGGGCTTCTCGGCCAACACCCTTGGCCTGATCGGCTCGACCTACTTCCTCGGCTTTTTCCTCGGCACCTTCGTCGCGCCCCGGCTGATCCGGCGCATGGGCCACATCCGTGCCTTCGCCTTCTTCGGGGCCTCGGTCGCCTGCTGCATCCTGCTGCACGCCATCGTGGTCCATCCCTGGTTCTGGATGGGCTTGCGCGTGCTCACCGGCGTCGGCCTGGTCGGCTTCTATGCGGTGATCGAGAGCTGGCTCAACGACCGCACGGCGCCCGAGCGCCGCGGCCAGGTGTTCGCGGTGTACATGGTGGTCAACCTCGCCGCGCTCGCCAGCGCCCAGCAGCTGCTGCGCCTGGACTCGCCCGCGACCTTCACGCTGTTCGCAATCGCGGCGGTGTTCGTGTGCCTGTCGCTGCTGCCGGTGACGATGACGCGCTTTCCGCAACCGCAGATCGGTAATCAGGCCCGGCTCAAGCTGCGCCTGATCTGGCGTGCCGCGCCGGCGGCCTTCGTCGGCGCGCTTTCGTCGGGGCTGTCGATGGGGGCGTTCTGGAGCCTGACCCCGGTGTATGGCGAACGCACCGGCCTGGAGCCCGTCGACATCGGCCTGCTGATGACCGTTGCGATCGTCGGCGGGGCACTGTTGCAATGGCCGATGGGCCGGTTTTCGGACGCCGGCGACCGCCGCCTCGCGCTCGCGGTGGCCGCCTTCGGCGCCGCGCTCGCGGGGGGCGTCGTCGCTGCGCTGGGCCATCTGCCCTACGTACCGCTGGCCGGCCTCTTCATCTACGGCGGCATGGCGTTCGCGGTGTACCCGATCGTGGTCGCGCATCTGGTCGATCACCTGCACCAGGACGAGATCCTGTCGGGCAACACCGGCGTGCTCTTCCTGCACGGCGTCGGCGCCGCCGCGGGGCCTGCCATTGCCGGCGCGCTGATGGGCTGGATCGGGGCGATCGCGCTGCCCCTGCACCTCGGGCTCGCCTTCCTGCCGCTGGCGCTGTTCGCCCTTACGCTGTCGCGCCGCAGCGAGGACGAGATCGTCGACGAACCCGCACAATTCACCCCCATGATGCGCACCTCGCCAACGGTGCTGGAGATGGTGTCGCCGGAAGAGCCGGCGGACCAGGATGGCGAAGCCGGACCTGAGGATGCGGACGCGGACGACGGTGCGGAGACACTCCTGGCCGAAGCGCCGGCGCCCGCCGCAGCCGGAGACCCAGCCACCGACGCAGCGCCTGCCGCACTGCCGCCCACCGACCCCGGCGCCCTGCTCAGACCCCTGCCATCGTCTGCGCCCACCACAGATACAGCGGAATCCCGAGCAGCAGGTTGAAGGGGAAGGTGACCGCGAGCGCCGCCGCTACCCCGAGCGCCGGATTGGCCTCGGGCACCGCGATCCGCATCGCGGTCGGCGCGGCGATGTAGGACGCGCTGCCGGCGAGCGTCATCATCAGCACCGTGCCGCCGACGCCCAGGCCCATCACCTGCGCCACGCCCCAGCCGGCGAGGGCCAGCACCGGCGGCAGGGCGAGCGCACTGGCGACCAGGAAGGCGCCGGCCTTCTTCAGGTCGGGCAGGCGGTCGGCGGCGATCAGGCCCATCTCGAGCAGGAACAGGCACAGCGCGCCCTTGAACAGATCGACGAACAGCGGCGCCAGCGGCTCCAGGCCCTGCGGCCCGGCCACCCAGCCGATCAGGATGCCGCCGCCAAGCAGCACGACGCTCTTGTTGGCGAACACCTCATGCACCAGCGCGCCGGCGGTCGAGCTGCCGTCGGCGGACTTCACCCCCCAGCGCGCGATCAGCGTGGCGACGATCAGCGCCGGCGCCTCCATCAGCGCGGCGAGCAGGGCGAGGTGGCCCTCGACCTCGATGCCGCGCCCGGCCAGCACCGCCGCGCCCACCGCGAAGGTGACGATGGAGACCGAGCCGTAGTGCGCCGACAGCGAGGCGGCGTCGGGGCGCGAGAAGCGCAGACGGAAGAGCGGGAACACCAGCAGCGGGATCAGCGCGCCGAGCCCGATCGCCAGCAGCGCATCGACCCACAGCGTGGCGCTCTCCGAGCGCGCGATCTCCACCCCGCCCTTGAGGCCGATCGCCAGCAGCAGGTAGATCGACAGCGTCTCGAAGACGGCGGCGGGCAGGCGCAGCCCGGAGCGGGCGAGCGAAGCCACCGCGCCGAGGGCGAAGAAGAAGGGAACGGCATCGATCATGTGTTGTTTTCCTCTGTGTGCGGCGCCCGCGCCGGAGCGGGGCCGGGAGAACCCCGCGCCACCGCGGCGGGCGGATGCAGGGTTCGAGCGCACGAATTTTGCCGCGCTGCACACATGCAGAAAAATGATTTCTTCCTCTCTTTTAAATAGACTTCTTTCTATATATATCCTCCATTCCGACGATGCGCCTCACCTTCCACCAGCTCCGCCTGCTGCTCGCCGTCTCGCGCCTGGGCAGCGTCACCCGCGCCGCCCAGCGCCTGCACCTGACCCAGCCCACGCTGTCGGCGCAGCTGCGCCAGCTCGCCGAGCAGGTCGGCCTGCCGCTGTTCGAGCGCGTCGGCCGCAAGCTGCACCTCACCGCCGCCGGCCATGCGGTGCTCGACACCGCACAGCGCGTAGAGCAGGAGCTCGAGAGCCTGGACGAGACGCTCGCCGAGCTGCGCGGCGACGTCGTCGGCCGCCTGCAGCTGGCGGTGGTGAGCACCGCCGAGACCTTCATCCCGCGCCTGCTCGGCGACTTCCGCCGCGAGCGGCCGGCGGTCGAGGTGTCGCTGGTGGTGCTCAACCGCGACGCGGTGATCCGGCGGCTGGCCGACAACCGCGACGACCTCTACATCATGAGCCGGCCGCCGCAGGCGCCGCCGGTGGTCGCGACGCCCTTCCTGTCCAACCCGCTCGTGGTGGTGGCCGCGGCCGACCATCCGCTCGCCGGCCAGGAGAGCCTGCCGATCGAGGCCCTCGCCGACGAGGAGTTCGTGCTGCGCGAACCGGGCTCCGGCACCCGCCAGGCCGCCGAGCAGTTCTTCGCCGCCCACGGCCTCGCCCTGCGCCCGCGCCTGGAGCTCGGCAGCAACGAGGCGGTGAAGCAGGCGGTGGCGGGCGGCCTGGGGCTGTCGCTGCTGTCGGCGCATGCGCTTGCCCACGCGGTGGACGAGGGCATCGCCGTGCTGCGGGTGGAAGGGACGCCGCTGCCGAACCAGTGGCAGGTGGTGTATCCGGCGGGCAAGCGCCTCAGCCCGCTCGCCGGCGCCTTCCTGGCGTTCCTGCGCGAGCGCGCCGCCGAGCTCGACCGCGCGGCGCAGGCGCGACTGGACGCCGCACGGCGCTGAACATCGGCACACTCACGCGGCCTCAGCCAATGAACCAGGAGGAATAAGCTCGGCGCCATTCGGTCTTTGCGATGCATAAGGCGGGCGATAAGCTGCGCCGTCCCTCAATCTCGCCGCCTCGTGATGCCGCTCCCCGAGCTCCACGCCCCGCTCCTCGTCGGCCTCGTGCTGATCGCCCTGTTCGCCACCTTCGTGCGCGAATGGCTCAAGCCCGACGTCGCGGTGATGGTGGCGGTGGGCGTGCTGCTGGCGACCGGCATGCTTAGCGCGAAGGAAGTGCTCGGCGTGTTCGGCAACAGCGCACCGATCACCATCGCCTGCCTGTTCATCATCAGCGCCGCGCTGTCGCGCACCGGCTGCGTGGACCAGCTCGGCGAGTGGCTCGCCGCCGCGGCCGGCGCCGGCGAGCGCCGCCTGCTGCTGGCGCTGATCGCAGCCTGCGTGCTGGTGTCGCCCTTCATCAACAACACCCCGGTGGTGATGGTGATGATCCCGGCGGTGATCGCGGTGGCGACCCGCCAGGGCCTGGCGCCCTCACGCCTGCTGATCCCGCTCTCCTACGCCACCATCCTCGGCGGGCTGATCACCATGGTCGGCACCTCGACCAACATCCTGGTCGACGGCGTCGCGCGCGAGCAGGGCCTGGCGCCGTTCTCGATGTTCGAGATCAGCCTGCCGGCGATCCTGATGGCGCTGGTGGGCAGCGCCTTCATGCTGCTGTTCGCGCCCCGCCTGCTGCCGGTGCGCGAGACCCTGAGCCAGCAGTTCGGCGCCAGCGAGCGCTGGTTCATGACCGAACTCTTCGTGCCCGAGGGCTCGCACCTCGCCGGCAAGACGCTGCGCGAGGCGCGCCTGTCGAACGGCATCGTCAAGGTGCTCAACCTGGTGCGCGGCGACAGCGAGATCGCCGACCCGGCACCCGAAACGCGGCTCGAAGTGGGCGACCGCGTCGTGGTGCACAGCCGCAGCGACGCCATGGTCGCGCTGCGCAGCACCGATGGCATCGGCCTGCAGGCGCCCGCGGGCAACGGCGGCCACGACCTCGAGACCCTGCGCCGGCGCGACCTGGTGATGGTGGAGGCGATCGTCGGCCAGACCTCGCGCTACATCCTGCGTCCGATCCGCGACCTCGACCTGCTCGCGCGCTACGGCATCCACCTGGTCGCGGTGCACCGGCGCAACGCCTCGTTCGCGCAGATCGGCGAGGACTTCGAGCTGCAGGCGGGCGACGTGCTGCTGGTGGAAGGCACGCCGGCGCAGATCCAGCGCTTCTGCGACAACGGCGACCTGTTCGCGCTCACCGAAGGCCGCCACATGACCAGCCGCCGGCACAAGGCGCCGGTCGCGCTCGCCACCATCGTCGGCGTGATGCTGCTCGCCGCGCTCGACGTGATGCCGATCGAGGGCCTGGCGCTGATCGGCGCCGCGCTCGTCATCGCCACCGGCTGCGTCACCCGCGACGAGGCCTACAAGGCGATCGAATGGCCGATCCTGGTGCTGATCTTCGGCATGCTCGCGATCAGCATCGCGATGCGCAATTCCGGCCTCGACCAGATGCTCGCCGCCCAGCTCGCCGCACTCGGCGAGGGGATGTCGCCGTGGCTAATGCTGTCGCTGGTGATCCTGATCACCTCGGTGGCCACCGAGGCCCTGAGCAACAACGCGATCGCGGTGCTGTTCACCCCGGTCGCGATCGGGCTCGCCCAGCAGATGGGGGTGGATCCGCGCCCCTTCGTGGTCGGCGTGATGTTCGCCGCGAGCTGCAGCTTCGCCACCCCGATCGGCTACCAGACCAACACCCTGGTCTACAGCGCCGGCAACTACCGCTTCGCCGACTTCGCCCGCCTCGGCATCCCGATGAACATCCTCACCTGGCTGCTGTGCAGCGCGCTGATTCCGCTGTTCTGGCCCTTCCAGCCGTAAGCCGGGCCTGCCTTCCCGCTCACTCGGCGGGCGTGATCCGCGGCGCGGGCACGCCGGCGGGCGGGACGGCTCCCTCGACCACCCCGGTGATCCTGCCCTCGCGCACCCGGCTCGCGGCGCCCTCGCCTTCGCGGAGCTCGCCTTCGGGAAGCTCGCCCTCGGGGACCAGACCGTCGGGGACTTCGCCTTCCGGGACCTGACCGTCGGCGCCCCCGGTGGGCGCGCCCTCGGGCACCGCGCGCATGCTGAGCCCGGCCTCCTCGGACTGCCCGTCCGCTTCAGGCGCAGCCTCGGCGTCCTCGACGGCGCCTTCCTCGCCCGCCCCCGCCGCAGCCGCGCCCGCTGACAGCGGCGGCGGCAGACAGGCGTCTGCGCTCGCCGGCTCCAGGTGCGGGATCAGCAGGGGTCCCATCGACTTCAGGATCTGCACCGGCAGCCCGGAGGTGAAGCGGTAGCTGGCGGCATCGGGACCGATCACGTAGGCGGTGAGCGTGCCGAAGTGGCGCGGGCCGAGGTAGAACACGAAGGTGGCGGTGCGGTTCATCGCCAGCCCGGCGCGGCCCTTGACCACGATGCGGTTGTCGCCGGTGCCGGTCTTGCCACCGAGCGCGAGCTCGGTACCGTCGGCGAGCTTGAACGCGCCCGCCAGCCGGCGCGCGGTGCCGCCCTCGACCACGTCGGAGAGCGCGCCGCGCAGCGCCTGCGCGACCTCGGGCGCCATCACCTGCTCGCCTTCGGCGGGGCGCACCGCAAAGGCCGTCTCATAGGGTGTGTCCGCGGCAAAACGCACCGTGTCGATGCGCCGCGTCGGCAGGCGGCGGCCGTCGTTGATGATGATGCCCATCAGTTCGGCCAGCGCGGCCGGACGGTCGCCCGAGCTGCCGAGCGCGGTGGCGAGCGAAGGCACGAGGTGGCCGAAGGGGTAGCCCAGCCGCGCCCAGCGGCGGTGGATGTCGAGGAAGGCCTCGACCTCGAGCAGCGTGAAGATGCGCGAATCCTGCGCGCCCTTGGCGCGGGTGCGGAACAGCCAGCGGTAGACCTCCTGGCGTTCCTTCTCGCTCGCCGCCACCGCGTCGGCCAGGGTGGCCTCCGGGTGCTGCAGGCGGAAGGCCACCAGCCACAGCTCGAGCGGATGCACGCGCGCCACGTAGCCGCGGTCGGGCAGGTCGAAGGCGTCCGGGGCATGGCGGGCGTAGAGCTGGCCGATGCGCGCCTCGCTCAGCGCCCCGTCGCCGAGGCGGCGACCGAGGAAGGCGGCGAGTGCGGCGGGCGGCGCCTCCGGCTCCAGGTAGCGGAACACCGCGGCCAGGCGGTCGGCGCCCGGGCGCAGACCATCGAGCAGCATCGAGCGCATCTCCTCTGCGCTGCGGCCCTGGTACTTGCGCCAGAAGCGGCGCAGGAAGGCCTGGCCCTCGCGGTCGGCAAAGCGCGCCAGATACTCGACGCGGCGCGGATCCTGGTTGTCCTCGAGAAGGCGCGCGGTGCTGCCCGGAACCTGGTACATGGTGTGGCGCACGATCTCGCGCATCAGGCGCACGAAGGGCAGGTTGATCGAGGCCTGCAGCGCCTCGCGCAGCGTGGGCTCGCGGCCGTTGTCGCTGGCGTTGAAGTTGCCGAAGACGTGGCGCCCGCCGCCGGTGAAGAAACCCTCGCCCGGATTGGCCGAGAAGCGGCGTTCGAGCGCGGCCTCCAGCATCGCCGGCAGGCTGCGGTCGGCTGCGGTGGCGAGGTGGTCGATCGCCCAGCGCGTCAGGCGATCCTGGCCGTCGACCTCGACCCGGCGCAGCGCCGGAACGTCGAGCGCGGACAGGCGGCCGTGCAGCTCGGCGACGAGCTCGAGGTAGGTCGCCAGCACGCGCAGCTTGGCGGTGGAGCCGAGCTCGAGCTTGGAGCCCTCGTTGATGTCGAGCGGCTGGTCGGTGGTGTCGGTCTGCACGCGCACGCGGTTGCCGCCCTCGGTGCGCTCGACCAGCGTGAAGCTGTAGCGCACCGCGCCGAGCGTGGCCGGGTGCAGCATGCGCTCGCCGATCAGGCCCTGGCTGCGGGCGAAGGCGGGGTCGCCGAGGCGGCCGAGGTAGTCGCTGACCGCCTGCTGCAGCCCGCCGTGCAGCGTGGTGCTCATGCGCGCGTCGAGGCGGTCGAGGCCGTACAGCGAGGTGCCGAGCATGCCGGCCAGGCGCGCCCGCACCGCGGTCGTGCCCTTGCCCGGATTGGCCGGCACCACCGCCGGATCGGCGGCGAGGTCGCGATAGACCAGCGGCTGGCCGAGCGCGGCATCGCGCAGCGCGGGGCTGATCAGCCCGGCCTCGGCGAGCAGGCGCAGGTGGGCGTCGGTGCTGCGGGTGAGCTCCTCGCGGCCGCCGGCGAGATACCACGACGGCCGGCGGTGGGCGATCATCAGCGCCACCACCTGGCGCAGGGCCTGGCCCTGGGCGATGCGCTCGGCGCCCTCGCCCTCGGGCGCGGAGAGCAGCGCATTGACCCGGTCGAAGTCGGCGCCGAACCACACCCACAGGCCGTCGCCGAGGCCATTGACCTCGCCATGGCCGGGCGCGGCCGACAGCGGCACGGTGTTCAGGTAGTCGAGCACCAGGCGGCGCCGCACCGGCAGGGTCTGCTCGCCCTCGCGATAGGCGCGCACCGAGGCCGACACCATCTGGCGCAGCTTCTCGCGCGCATCCAGGGTGATGCCGTCGGGGGAATGGCGGTACTTCTCGATCTGGGTGGCGAGCGTGCTGCCGCCGGGCGCGTCGAGGTCGGCGTTGACCATGCGCCCGAGCTGGCCGAGCGCCGCGCGCGCGAAGCGCACCCAGTCCACCGCCGGGTTCAGCGTCGGCCGCGATTCGTCGAGCAGGTCGCGGTTCTCGATGAACAGCAGCGCCTGGGCGACGATCGCCGGCACGTCCTCGAACCGCTCGTAGCCGCGCCAGGGATAGCGGAAGCCGTACAGCGGCTGGGCGCGGCAGTCGAAGACGTCGAGGCCGGCGCGGGTCTTCTCGACGTAGGGCGGGAACAGGCCATGCTCGACGTGCTCGATCAGCGCGTCGTTGAAGCGCACCTGTTCGGTGAGCGCGAAGCCGCGCGCCTGCAAGCGCTCGGCAAAGCGCGGCAGCGCGGTGTAGCCGAGGCGCTGGTCGAAGGGGCCGTGCGCCGGGAAGCGGATGGCATCGCTCGGGCCCGCCACGAGGCTGTAGTCGAGGCGCGCGGCATGGCGTGCGATCTCGCGCGCCTGCAGGCGGGAGGTCTTGAGTTCGTGCCACAGCAGCCCCCCCCCTGCCACCACCGCCACCAGCAGCACGATGACGATGAGGGCGGCGAGCACACGCCAGGGGCGCAGCGGGCGCGAGGCGGACGGCTGCGCAGGGGACGAAACCTCTGGATTCACTGGAGAACGGACCGATATTGCATTGCGGCAATTATCCCCAATCCGTGCCGCAAAAATGACGCTGTTACATGCGCACCACACCGCGCGCGGCCTGCCGCGCAGGCGTGCACGCACTCAGGGCCGGCACACGCTCTCGACGGGTCGGCGGGCAGGCTCAGCCCCCTCGGGCTAGTCGACCTTGGAATGATTGTGGTGGCGCGCCTTCAGGCTGGTCGAAGGCAGGATTCCGAAGGTCTCGCGGTAGAGCTCGGCGAAGCGGCCCAGGTGCGTGAAACCGAACTCGAGGGCGACCGCGGTGACGTTGGCGACCCGGCTCGCCGGATCCATCAGCGTGGTATAGACGTGCTCGAGCTTCTTCTTGCGGATATAGGCCTTGGGCGTCATGCGCGCCTGCTTCTCGAACAGCAGGTAGAGCGAGCGGACGCTGAGGCCGGCATGGTGGGCCAGGCGCTCGGCGGTGATGTCGTGGCGGACGTTGTCCTCGATGAACTGGACCACGCGCGCGAAGCAACGCGCCTGCGCATCGGGCTCCTCGTTCAGGCAGCCCTGGTCGAGAGCGGCGATCAGCTTGCAGGTCAGCACGCGCGCGTAGTTGTGCAGGATCTCGGGCGACGCCAGCTCGGACTCGAGCTCCTCACGCACCAGCTCGCACAGTTTCAGGAATCGCTGCCATTCTTCGGCGCGCAGCGGAGCCGTACTGAATGCGGCGCCCCCCTCCGGCCTGATCCAGCCGTGTGCCTGGCAGAGTTCGTTCACCGTCTCGGCCGGCAGCCTGACAACAAGGCATTCGAAATCGTCCGAGCAGTTCAATGCCCCGGACTGCATCGCCGGCCGCAGGAACACGTGCCCGGCACCGATGGGTCGGGCATGCCGGGGCAGGGATGGCCTGCACTGGCCATTCAGGATGAGGTGCAGGTCATAGCTTCCTTCCGCCGCGGCCTTCATTGAACCAGCCGATTCGCCGCTGCGTGTCTGGGAGAGGTCGACCACGTCATGGCTGACCGGCCAATCGGCGGGAAGATCCGCTTCGCTACCGGCCGTGTGGCGCAGCTTGATGGCGGCCCCCATCCGGCTATCCGCTTGAAATGCGCTTCGAGTGG
>CZCA01001079.1_pt1 | contig 13180 bp, 10 predicted proteins | sample 591981 | NCBI WGS metagenome assembly CZCA01 (sample SAMEA3556810, study PRJEB10932) | anaerobic digester metagenome
TGGCTGGTCAGGTGCGAGATGACGACCGCGAGGATGATGCCCATCAGCAGCCCGCCGATGCTGAAGCTGTTGAGAAGCAGCATCCACAGCAGCACGAGGACCAGGGTGAGCCACGGATGCGGCAGCCAGCGCTCGAAACGGCCGCGGGTATCGGCAGGGGAATGTCTTGTGGCCATCAGCGTACCTCTCCGGCAAGGCCGAGCACCGCCTCGATGTAGCCCGCCGGGGCGTAGAGCTGTGCAGCGGTGAGCTCGAGCCAGGCGTGGACCGGTCCGGCGAATACGGTCAGCAGCGCCAGGCAGGCGAGCAGCCCGCCCACAGCGACGAAGGGCAGCGCATCCGGGCGATGGGCCGAGGCCGGCGCTGCCTGCAGCGCGTGCGCCTTCCAGAACAGCGTGCTGCCCCCGCGCGAGAAGCCGACGATGGCGATCAGCGAGGTCGACAGGATCAGCGCCCAGAACCAGACCGCATGGGGCGAGGCGCGCACCCCGTCGAGCACCAGCAGCTTGCCGATGAAGCCCGACAGCGGCGGCATGCCGGTGATGGCGATCGCGGCCGCGAAGAACAGCGCGGCGATCAGCCCGCCCTGCGCGATGCGCGGCGCGAGCACCAGCCGGTCGCGCAGGAGGCCGCGGCGCTCGGCAACCAGATCGGCGATCAGAAACAGGGCGCCGGCGGCGAGTGTGGAGTGGATGAGGTAATACAGCGCGGCGCTGGTGGCCTGCTCGGTGAACACCGCCACGGTGGCGAGCAGCATGCCCATGGAGCCGATCACGGCGAAGCTCACCATCTGCCCGAGGCTGCGCGCGGCGAGCACCCCGGTCATCCCGAGCACCAGCGTCAGCAGGGCCGCCGGCAACAGCCAGGGCGCAGCCAGCCAGGCCGCCTCGCCCGCATCCGCGCCGAAAGCCAGCACGTACAGGCGGATGATCGAGTACGCGCCCACCTTGGTCATCACCGCGAACAGGGCTGCCACCGGCCCTGGCGCGTTGGCATAGGTGCCGGGCAGCCAGAAATGCAGCGGCACCAGCGCAGCCTTGACCGCGAACACCAAAAGCAGCAGCACCGCGCCGGTCTGCAGCAAGGCCTGGTCGGCCGCTGGCACCTGCGGAACCTTGACCGCGAGGTCCGCCATGTTGAGCGTTCCGGTGACGCTGTAGATCAGCCCGACCGCGATCAGGAACACCGAGGAGCCGACCAGGTTGGTGACCACGTACTGCACGCCCGCCTTCACCCGCAGCCCGCCGCCGCCGTGCACCATCAGGCCGTAGGAGGCGATCAGCAGGATCTCGAAGAACACGAACAGGTTGAAGAAGTCCCCGGTCAGGAAGGCGCCGTTGATGCCCATCAGCTGGAACTGATAGAGCGGATGGAAGTGCTTGCCGCGCAGGTCCCAGCCGTTGATCGCATACAGCAGCACGCCCAGGCCCAGCACTGCAGCGAGCAAGAGCATCAGCGCCGACAGGCGGTCGAGCGCGAGCACGATGCCGAAGGGCGCCGGCCATGCGCCAAGCGCATAGGTGCGGACGCTGCCATCGCCGGCGATGACGAACAGGCCGAGCGCAATCGCCAGCATCGCCACCATCGAGGCGACCGAGAACACGCGTGCCAGCACGCGGTCGTAGCGCGCAGCGATGACCAGCAGCGCGCCGACCACGGCCGGCACCAGGATGGGCAGGATCAGGGCGTGGTTCATGCGCGCGCTCCGCCCTTCCTGGCCCCCGGGCCCGCTGCCTGCTTGTGGCCCCGCAGCTTCCAGTCGTCGTCGCTGGCCTCGGGCGAAGCATCGCCAGGCAGGTCGACGTGGTCGTTGCCGGTCTCGAGATAGGCGCGCAGCGCCATCACCACGATCACCGCGGTCATGCCGAAGGAGATCACGATCGCGGTCAGCACCAGCGCCTGCGGCAGCGGGTCGACGTAGCTGATGGCGTCGGCGGTGATCACCGGGGGCTGGTTGATGGCCAGCCGACCGGTGGCGAACAGGAACAGGTTGGTGGCGTAGGTGAGCAGCGACAGGCCCATGACCACCGGGAAGGTGCGCGCACGAAGCACCAGGTAGATCCCGGCGGCCGTCATCACGCCGATCGCGCTGGCGACGAGAAACTCCATCAGGCGGGCTCCTTGGGCACGGATGCGCTCGGGTCCACATCCATCGCGGTCTTGTTGATCGAATGCGGGTTCGTCCATCGCCCCATGCGCGACAGGTTGGCCAGCGCCAGCATCACCGCGCCCACCACGGTCAGGAACACGCCGGTGTCGAAGGCCATCGCACTGGCAAGCTCGAACTCACCCACCAGCGGCAGGTGGAAGTGACCGAAGGTCGAGGTGAGGAAGGGCTGGTCGAGCACCATCGCGGCGACGCCGGTGGCGCTGGCAACGAGCACGCCGGCGCCGATCATGGCGTGGTAATTGACGCTGACCCGGTGCGCCGCCCAGCCGAATCCGCTCGCCATGTACTGCATGATCAGCGCGATCGACACCACGAGCGCGGCAATGAAGCCGCCGCCCGGCTGGTTGTGGCCGCGCAGGAAGATGTACGCGCCGACCAGCATCGCCAACGGCAGCATCACCCGGGTGGCCACCACCATGATGATCGGGTGGCGATCGGCCGACTGCGGCTGATCCGGCGACCAGGCGCTCAGGCGGCGGCCGACGCGCCCGAACAGCGTGCCGTCGAGCAGCGCATAGATCGCCAGCGCGGCGATACCGAGCACGGTGATCTCGCCGAAGGTGTCGAAACCGCGGAAGTCGACCAGGATCACGTTCACCACGTTGGTGCCGCCACCGCCCGACACCGAGTTCTCGAGGTAGTAGTGCGACAAGGAGGTCCCGTCGCGGGTGAGCATCGCCCAGCTCGCGCCCGCCATGCCGAGACCCGCCGCGACGGCGAGCGCACCGTCACGCAGGTGGCGCAGCGGATCGGCACGTACTGCGGAACTCTGCGGACCGTACTTGGGCAGGAAGTAGAGCGCCAGCAGGATCAGGATCACCGTGGTCACCTCCACCGAGATCTGCGTCAGCGCCAGGTCGGGCGCCGACAGATAGATGAAGGCGACGCACACGATCAGGCCGACCGTGCCCACGATCAGCACCGACAGCACGCGCCGGCGGAACAGCATCACCGTGAGCGCGCAGCCGCCCACCAGCAGCACCCAGGCGACGATCGCCGCCGGTGCCGCAGGCAGCAGTTCGCGCGCACCCGCGCCATGGGGCGCGTTGAAAAAGGCGACGAAGCCGGCGACGGTGACCGCCGTGATCGCAAAGGCCAGGTAGCGCTGCAGCGAACCGTTGTGCAGCCCATGGGTGATGCGCTGCGCCACCGCCACGGCCGCGGCGATGAAGCCATCGAACAAGGCCTTCGCCTCGGGGTGGGGCCCCGCCCGCCACAGCGCATGAACCCGTACATACGCAGCCAGCGCGGTCAGGCCGACCGCCACCGCGATCACCGACAGACCGAGCGCCGGCGTGAAGCCGTGCCACAGCGCAAGGTGGTAATCCATCAGCGCACCGCCGGTGACCGCGCGCGAAACCACCGCCACCAGCGGGCCAGCCACCGTGTCGGGGAAGAGCCCGATCGCCACCACCAGCACCACCAGCAGCGCCGGCGGCAGCCACATCCCGGCGGGCGGGTCGTGCGGCGTGCGGGGGTAGTCGTCGCGGCGCGAACCGAAGAACACATGCACGATGTAGCGGAACGAGTACGCCACCGAGAAGCACGCCGCCAGCGTCGCCAGCGCGGCGACGACCCAGCCGTTGCCCAGCCAGGCGGTGTCGACCGCCTCGTGCAGCATCATCTCCTTGGAGATGAAGCCGTTGAGCGGCGGCAGCCCGGCCATCGACGCCCCCGCCACCATCGCCATCGTGGCGGTGATCGGCATCAGCTGCAGCAGGCCGCCGAGGCGCCTGATGTCGCGCGTGCCGGCCTCGTGGTCGACGATGCCGGCGTTCATGAACAGCGCGGCCTTGAAGGTGGCGTGGTTGAGAATGTGGAACGCCGCCACCACCGCGGCCAGCGGGGTACCAAAGCCGAGCAGCATGGTCACCAGGCCGAGGTGGCTCACGGTGGAGTAGGCCAGCAGCCCCTTCAGGTCGTCCTTGAACAGCGCGATCCCGGCCGCCACCAGCATGGTCACCAGGCCGGTGGTGGCGACGATGTAGAACCATTCTGGCGTACCGGCCAGCACCGGCCACATGCGCGCCATCAGGAACAGCCCCGCCTTCACCATGGTGGCCGAGTGCAGGTAGGCCGACACCGGCGTGGGCGCCGCCATCGCGTGCGGCAGCCAGAAGTGGAAGGGGAACTGCGCGCTCTTGGTGAAGCAGCCGGCGAGGATCAGCACCAGCGCCGGCAGGTACAGCGGCGAGGCCTGGATCGCCTCCTTCTCGCGCAGGATGTCGGTGAGGTTGTAGGAGCCGGCGATGTCGCCCAGGATCAGCATGCCCGCGATCATCGCCAGCCCGCCGGCGCCAGTCACGGTGAGCGCCATGCGCGCGCCCTGGCGGCCTTCGGGCAGATGCTTCCAGTAGCCGATGAGCAGGAAGGACGACAGGCTGGTCAGCTCCCAGAACACCAGCAGCAGCAGGATGTTGTCCGACAGGACCACGCCCACCATCGCGCCCTGGAACAGCAGCAGGTAGGTGTAGAACACCCCCATCGGGTCGTCCTTGGCGAGGTAGAAGCGCGCATAGACGATGATCAGCATGCCGATGCCCAGGATCAGCCCGGCGAAGAACAGGCCCAGGCCGTCGAGGAAGAAGCTCGCCTGCAGGCCGAGCGCCGGCAACCAGTCCCAGCTCGCGGTGACGATCTCGCCGCGGAACACCGCCGGGACGTGCGACATCAGCAGCGCAAAGGCCAGCAAGGTGAAAGCCAGCGTGCTGATGGCGCAGACACTGCGCCCCGAGCGGATCATCAGCGCCGGAAACAGCGCGCCGATGAACGGCAGCAAGACGATCAGGACAAGACTCATCGGGACATCCGCCAAGGATCCATGAAATTGAACGACACCGGCCGAAAGGCCCGCCAGGCGCCATGCGCAAGGTGTTTTGGGCCAAGTATATAGCGAAGGCACCTGGCCGCTGTGCGACACGCAATTTCACTAGGCGAAATCCACGCTGGCAGTTACCATTTCACGAAGTGATATCCACTGCACCATGAAGAGCCCGCCGTACCCATGACGAAACCCGAATCGATCGCCACACCGGAAGCCAGGACCTCGTCGATCCAGGTCATCGAGCGCATGATGAAGCTGCTCGACGTGCTGGCAAAGCATGCCGACCCCGTTCCGCTCAAGCAGCTCGCGCTCGAGACCGGGCTCCACCCCTCGACCGCGCACCGCATCCTGGGTGCGATGACGCACAGCGGCTTCGTCGAGCGCTCGGAGGCCGGCATCTACCGGCTGGGCATCCGCCTGCTCGAGCTGGGCAGCATCGTGAAGTCGCGCATCTCTCTGCGCGAGACGGCAATGCCCTTCATGCTGAAGCTGCACGCCGCCACCGGCGAGAGCGTCAATCTTGGCGTGCGTGCGGGCGACGAGATCGTCTATGTCGAGCGCACCTCGAGCGGACGCGCCTCGGTGCGGGTCGTGCACATCGTCGGCGCACGCGCGCCGCTGCACACCACCGCCACCGGCAAGCTCTTCCTGGTCGAGGACGGCCTCGAGCGCATCCGCGACTACGCGCGCCGCACCGGCCTGCCAGCGTCGACACCGGCCTCCATCACCACCCTGACCGCGCTGGAAAAGGAACTCGACCGCGTGCGCCGCCACGGCGTGGGCTTCGACCTCGATGAAGTCGAGGCCGGCGTGCGCTGCATCGCCGCGGGCATCCGCGACGACAACGGCGAGCTGATCGCCGGCCTGTCGCTGTCGACGCCGTCCGAGCGCTTCAACCCTGACTGGGCACCGCTGGTGAAGGAGACGGCCGACGAAATCTCTCGCGCGCTGGGCTACCTGCCCGCACGCAGCTGAATCCGCACAGGGAACGGCGGCGACCTAGCCGCCGATCCGCGCCGGCGCCGCCGCCACCCGCTGGGTGGCGGTCTGCTCGAGCCACTTGCGCACGCGCTTGGCGTCGGCGGTGCGGGTGTAGCGGCCGTCAGAATCCATCAGCACCATCACCACCGGCTGCTGGTGCAGCCAGGTCTGCATGACCAGGCAGCGGCCAGCCTCGGAAATGTAGCCGGTCTTCGACACGCTGATCGCCCACTCCGGGCTGCGCACCAGGCTGTTGGTGTTGCCGAAGCGCAGCATGCGGCCATTGATGTCGACGTAACGCTCGTGCGCGGTCGAGAACTCGCGAATCAGCGGAAACGACGCCGATGCGGCAACCAGCTTGGCGAGATCGCGCGGGCTGGAGACGTTGCCCGGGTTGAGGCCCGTGCTGTCGTGGAAGCGGGTGTTCCACAGACCCAGCAGGCGGGCCTTGACGTTCATCGCCTCGACGAACGCGGCCTCGCCGCCCGGATAGTTGCGGGCCAGCGCGGAGGCCGCGCGGTTTTCGGACGACATCAGCGCAAGATGCAGCATGTCGGCGCGCGTCAGCGTGGTCCCCAGCGACAGGCGCGAACCCGTGCCCTTCAGGCGGTCGATGTCGCCCTCGGTGATCTCGAGTGGCTCGGACAGGCTCTGCCCGGACTCGAGGACGACCATGGCCGTCATCAGCTTGGTGATCGAAGCGATCGGCAAAACGGCGGCCGCGTTACGCTCGAGCAGCACTTCGCCGGTGTTCTGATTGACGACATAGAAGGCGCTCGAGCCCAGCACCGGCATGCCATTGGCGTCAAGCGTGAGCGCTGCCTCGGTCTGGTCGCCCAGCACCGACGCCGGCGCGACCGCGAGTGCGGCGGGCGCCGCCTTGCGCAGGGTGACGCGCACGGGCGCCGACTTGCCGCGCCCCGTCGTCCCGGCCCTGGCCGTCCTGGTGACCTTCGATGTCGCCTTCCGCGCCGGTTTCACCTTGCTCGCAGCCTTGGCCCGCGCCGCCGGTTTGGTGACGGCCTTCGGCTTTGCGGCAGCCTTCTTGACCGTGGAATTGGCAGCAGCGGCCGTCTTGGCGCCACTGCGGCTGGCGCTGGAGGTCGCGCTCGCTGTTCCGGATTGCAGCGCGAACAGCGCCGCGAGGGCGGCAACGAGGACTCGGAATTTCATGATGGCGGCGGGCAGAAAGAAGGACTTCGCGGACAGCGGGCGTTTCGTTTTAAAAATAAGCAGATACAGAAAGGATTTCAAGTCGTTTCGAAGTTCGACGTGAAATTTTCCAGCTTTCGTGTGCCGGCACCCGGCGTACGCCTTCCGCCCGTATGCGCAAGCCTCGTCACTCCAGGCGCAGGAAGCGCCTGAGTTCAGGGGCGCGCGACATTGCGTCATGGTAGCCGAGCTCGATCAGCGCGCGCGTGAACTCGGGCTCGAACAACAGGTAGGAGAGCAGGGTGGAGCCGTCGCGTCGCAGCGTTCCCAGCCCACGCAGCACGGTCCTGAGCAGCGTCGGCAGGCTGCGGGCGTGGCGGCCCGCTATTGTATCGAGTCGCTGCGAAGGCTGGATGACCAGCGTCTCGATCGGCCGGAACGGGATGCCCGCCGCCTTGCGCTGGGCCGGATCCAGGCGGCCGACGGTCTCGTTGATCCGCGCCAGGCTCTCGAGGTCGACCTCCAGCGTGTCGAGAAAGATGCTGGACAGCGCGTGCCCGGCGATCTGTGCAGGCGACGGGTAGCGCTCGACCCGAACCCGTCCCTCCTCGGCCGTGCGTCCCGCGCCGATGACGAGGATGCGGTCCGCGCCAAGGTGGATCGCCGGGCTCACCGGAGCGAGCTGGCGCATCGATCCGTCACCGAAGAACTCCCGGTTGATCTTGACCGCCGGAAAAACGAAAGGCAACGCCGAGCTGGCCATCAGATGGTCCACGCGCAGTTCGCTGCGCACGCCCAGACGCTGTGTGCGTCGCCAGGGCAGGATGTCGATCGAGCCCTGAAAGAAGGCGAGGCTCTCGCCGGTACTGTAGCCGGAGGCGGTGACGCTCACCGCATGGAGGTCGCCGCGCTTGATCGCCGGGCCAATCGCGGCGAGGTCGAGCGCGCGCCCGAGCAAGCCCTGCAGAGGCGTGTTGTCGAGCAGCGCACGCGGCGTCTGCCGGACCAGCCAGCCGGTAAACAGCGCCGACCCCCAACGCAGGCCGCTGCCAAGCAGCGCCGCCGGATCGACCCGGTAGACGTCGTGCACATGCAGCCCGCGCCAGATGCGATCGATGTGGCGCACCGCGCGCCCGAAGTCGCCCGCGTGCACCGCGAGCGCCACGGCGTTGATCGCCCCGGCTGAGGTCCCGCACAGGATCGGAAACGGATTCCCCGCCCGCTTGCCACGCAGTTCGCGGATGGCATTGAGCACACCGACCTGATACGCCGCGCGCGCGCCGCCCCCGGTCAGCACCAGCGCTGCGCGCCCCGCTTGCCCGTCCATCGTCCCGCCCCCGATCACACTTGCGCGTCAGCATGGCGCAGCGCGCGACCGGGAGGCAAGGGCAAATGTCGCGGCGCCGGCCTCAGTCGGCCTGGCCCGCCTCGACCACGGTGAGCGCGGTCATGTTGATGATGCGGCGCACGGTCGCCGAAGGCGTGAGGATGTGCACGGGCTTGGCTGCGCCAAGCAGGATCGGCCCCACCGTCATGCCGCTGCCGGCCGCGTTCTTCAGCAGGTTGAAGGCGATGTTGGCCGCGTCCAGGGTCGGGAAGATGAGCAGGTTGGCGTCCTCGCGCATCTTGGCGTTGGGGAAGATCTGCAGGCGGTGGCGGGCGTCGAGCGCCGAGTCGCCATGCATCTCGCCCTCGACCTGCAGCTCGGGATGGCGCTCGTGCAGCAGGCGCAGCGCGGTGCGCATCTTCTCGGCGGTGGGCGAGTCGGCCGAGCCGAAGGACGAGTGCGACAGCAGCGCGATGCGCGGCTCGATGCCGAAGCGCTTCATCTCCTCGGCGGCGAGCAGCGTCATCTCCACCACCTGTTCCGGCGTCGGGTCGTAATTGACGTAGGTGTCGGCGAGGAAGACGGTGCGCTCGGGCAGGTTGAGCAGGTTGACCGTGTACAGGTTGTCCACGCCCTCGCGCCGGCCGAGCACGGTCTCGACGAACTCGCGGTGCAGGCGATGCATGCCGTAGGTGCCGCAGATCAGGCCGTCGCCGTAGCCGAACTTCAGCAGCAGCGTGCCGATCAGCGTGGTGCGGCGGCGCACTTCCTTCTTGGCGTACTCCACCGACACGCCGCGCCGCTCCATCAGGCGGTGGTAGTGCTGCCAGAGCTCGTTGAAGCGCGGATCGGAGTCCGGATTGACCAGCTCGAAGTCGCGCTCGGCCGTCATGCGCAGGCCGAAACGCTCGATGTTGTTGAGCACGACGTCCGGACGGCCGATCAGGATCGGGCGCGCCAGGCGTTCGTCGACCACCTGCTGCACCGCGCGCAGCACCTTCTCGGATTCGCCCTCGGAGAAGATGATGCGCTTCGGGTTCATGCGCGCGGCGGCGAACACCGGCTTCATGATCAGGCCCGAGTGCCACACGAAGTTGTTGAGGTGACCGCGGTAGGCATCCCAGTCGGTGATCGGACGGGTGGCCACGCCCGAGGCCATGCCGGCCTCGGCCACCGCCGGCGCGATCTTGACGATCAGGCGCGGATCGAAGGGGCGCGGGATGATGTATTCGGGACCGAAGCCGCCGACCTTCTCGCCGTAGGCGGCGGCGACGATGTCGCTCTGCTCCACGCGCGCCACCGCCGACCTTCTCGCCGTAGGCGGCGGCGACGATGTCGCTCTGCTCCACGCGCGCCAGCTCGGCGATCGCCTTCACCGCGGCGAGCTGCATCTCGTCGGTGATGGTGGTCGCGCCCACGTCCAGCGCGCCGCGGAAGATGAAGGGGAAGCACAGCACGTTGTTGACCTGGTTCGGGTAATCCGAACGGCCGGTGGCGATGATCGCGTCGTCGCGCACCGCCTTCACCTCGTCGGGCAGGATCTCGGGCATCGGGTTGGCGAGCGCCAGGATCAGCGGCCTGGCCGCCATCTTCGCCACCATCTCGCCCTTGAGCACGCCGCCGGCCGACAGACCGAGGAACACGTCGGCGCCCTCGATGATCTCGGCGAGCTTGCGTGCATCCGTCTTCTTCGCGTAGCGCGCCTTGATCGGGTCCATCAGCGTGGTGCGGCCCTCGTAGACCACGCCCTCGATGTCGGTGACCCAGATGTTCTCCACCGGCACGCCGAGCTTGACCAGCAGGCCGAGGCAGGCGAGCGCCGCAGCGCCGGCGCCGGAGGTGACCAGCTTGACCTTCTTCAGATCCTTGCCCTGCAGGTGCAGGCCATTGAGCACCGCGGCGCCGACCACGATGGCGGTGCCATGCTGGTCGTCGTGGAAGACCGGGATCTTCATGCGCTCGCGCAGCTTCTGCTCGATGTAGAAGCACTCGGGCGCCTTGATGTCCTCGAGATTGATGCCGCCGAAGGTGGGCTCGAGGGCGGCGATCATGTCGATCAGCTTGTCGGCGTCGGGCTCGTCGATCTCGAGGTCGAAGACGTCGATGCCGGCGAACTTCTTGAACAGCACGCCCTTGCCTTCCATCACCGGCTTGGCGGCGAGCGGGCCGATGTTGCCCAGGCCGAGCACCGCGGTGCCGTTGGTGACCACGCCGATCAGGTTCGAGCGCGCGGTCAGCTCGGCCGCCTGCGCCGGATCCTCGACGATCGCATCGCAGGCCGCGGCCACGCCAGGCGAGTAGGCCAGCGACAGGTCGCGCTGGTTGGAGAGCACCTTGGTGGGCGTGACCGAGATCTTGCCCGGGCGCGGATAGCGGTGATAGTCGAGCGCTGCCGCGCGGATCAGTTCGTCCATGCTTGTCTTCCCCTCTCGTCTGGTGATGTTCTTGGCCTAGAGCGCCGATGCCGGCGCATCAGTGCCGAAGGATACCGCGGAACGACTAATTACCGCATTACGAAAAGTAAATTTGCGATGTGAAAAATACGTATATTGCCCTTACTGATCTTCATGATAGTCAGCCAGACGCTGATCGAAACCGCCCGGCCATGGCATAATTATGGGCTCTTGCGGGACAGGACCCCAGCCTGCACCGCGCCAGTCGCAAGATCAGGCGCCACGCGCCTTCGCAGCCCGCCGGCCAGGCAGCACCCTGCATCACACGATGGCCGACCGACGGGGATGGTTTCGCATCACAGCACGGGAGAGCTGTTTACATGTCTCAGAACCACGCCCAGGCGGCGATTGCCGCTGCCCCCGATTACGTCCGCCATGACGGCCTGAAGAAGTGGGTCGGCGAGATCGCCGCCCTCACCGAACCGGACCGCGTGGTCTGGTGCGACGGCTCGCAGGAAGAGTACGACCGCCTGTGCGCCGAGATGGTCGAGTCCGGCATGCTGATCAAGCTCAACCCGGAAAAGCGCAAGAATTCCTACCTCGCCTGGTCCGACCCCTCCGACGTCGCGCGCGTCGAGGACCGCACCTTCATCTGCTCGCAGAACAAGGGCGACGCCGGCCCCACCAACAACTGGGAAGACCCGGCGGTGATGCGCGAGACCCTGAACGGCCTGTTCAAGGGCTCGATGCACGGCCGCACCATGTACGTAATCCCGTTCTCGATGGGCCCGCTCGGCAGCCCGATCGCCCACATCGGCGTCGAAATCTCCGACAGCCCCTATGTCGTCGTGAACATGCGCACGATGACCCGCATGGGCCGCGGCGCGATCGAGGTGCTCGGCACCGACGGCGAGTTCGTGCCCTGCGTGCACACCGTCGGCGCCCCGCTCGCCCACGGCGAAAAGGACAGCCGCTGGCCGTGCAACCCGACCACCAAGTACATCGTCCATTACCCCGAGACGCGCGAGATCTGGTCCTACGGCTCGGGCTACGGCGGCAACGCGCTGCTGGGCAAGAAGTGCTTCGCGCTGCGCATCGCCTCCACCATGGCGCGTGACGAGGGCTGGCTGGCCGAACACATGCTGATTCTCGGCGTCGAGTCGCCGCAGGGCGAGAAGACCTACGTCGCGGCAGCCTTCCCCTCGGCCTGCGGCAAGACCAACTTCGCCATGCTGATCCCGCCCAAGACCTTCGACGGCTGGAAGATCACCACGGTCGGCGACGACATCGCCTGGATCAAGCCCGGCCCCGACGGCAAGTTCCGCGCCATCAACCCCGAGTTCGGCTACTTCGGCGTCGCCCCGGGCACCTCCGAGAAGACCAACTTCAACGCGATGGCCACGTTGAAGGAAAACATCATCTTCACCAACGTCGCGCTCACCGACGACGGCGACGTGTGGTGGGAAGGCATGAGCAAGGAAGCCCCGTCGCACCTGGTCGACTGGCAGGGCAAGGACTGGACGCCCGAGATCGCCAAGGAAACCGGCCGCAAGGCCGCGCACCCCAACGCGCGCTTCACCGCCCCGGCCAGCCAGTGCCCGTCGATCGACCCGGCCTGGGAAGATCCCGCCGGCGTGCCGATCTCGGCCTTCATCTTCGGCGGCCGCCGCGCCACCACCGTGCCGCTGGTGTACCAGGCCTTCAACTGGAACTTCGGCGTGTACATGGCCTCGACGCTGGGCTCCGAGACCACCGCCGCCGCCTTCGGCGCGCAGGGCGTGGTGCGTCGCGATCCGTTCGCGATGCTGCCCTTCTGCGGCTACCACATGGGCGACTACTTCAACCACTGGCTGCGCATGGGCCACGTGGTCGAGGACACGCCCAAGATCTTCTGCGTTAACTGGTTCCGCATGGACGACAAGGGCAACTTCATGTGGCCCGGCTTCGGTGAGAACATGCGTGTGCTGAAGTGGATCGTCGAACGCTGCCAGGGCAAGGTCCAGGCCAAGGAGACCGCGCTCGGCTGGATGCCGCGCTTCGAGGACCTCGACTGGACCGGCGCCGAGATCACCCGCGAGGAGTTCGACGCCCTGACCAAGGTGGACGCCGACGCCTGGCGCGCCGAGCTCAACTCGCACAAGGAGTGGTTCGACAAGCTGCAGGACCGCCTGCCGCGCCAGCTGGTGCTCAAGCGCGAACTGTTCGAGCTAGCGCTCAACACCGATTGATCGCTCCCAGCGGGCGCCGGCCGAAAACCCATCGGTCGGCGCAGCTCGCGGGCCTGCTCACGCACCCGCCGCTCAAAGCGCCGCAGGCGCTTTTTGCTTTTCTGA
>CZCA01001305.1_pt1 | contig 13169 bp, 9 predicted proteins | sample 591981 | NCBI WGS metagenome assembly CZCA01 (sample SAMEA3556810, study PRJEB10932) | anaerobic digester metagenome
GGCATACGAGATCTAGTACGGTCTCGTGGGCTCGGAGATGTGTATAAGAGACAGGGGTCATCAACCCGGCCGCGCCAAGTGCAAGCATTTTCGTGGGAATCTGGTTCATCAACAGGCTCAGTGACTTTATGTCTCAGACAGGGTAGCAAGCAGCAACTGCCGGCAAAGGAGTATACCGCACAGGATTCTTGGCCTGCAATGTTATCCGTTACAGAAACTCCTGTCGCGCCGTGCAGCCCTTTTCGAGTCACAACGGCTCCAGTTGTATAATCGACTGTCCAGCTTGGGTGTGCGCGATAGGTCGCCACCGCAGGTGGATCAATGATTGAAGATCGTACGGGCTGCGTGTCAGCACGCGCCTATCAGTGAAAGGGATGCGGAACTCTTCATGACTGTTCAAACATCAGAACGCCCGACGTCACCCGACGCCTGGGAAATGGATGATGAGATCGATCTGCGCAAGTATCTCGACATTCTCATCAAACGTTGGCGCGAAATCATCGTCATTACAATCGCTGTCGTTGTAGTAGCGGCGGCAACCGTGCTCATACTGCGCTTTGTGCAGGCCCCCACCTACGAAGCCGACGCCAATGTCGCCATCGTGCGCACGCAAACACAAGTCAATCTCGACGAACGCTTCACCACATCCTCCGGCGAGGTCACCAATGCCGACGTCAACTCTCGTCGTAGCGCCCTGTTAGGGCTGGTCTTCAACGGCGCCATCGCCGAACGCGTCATCGCCGAGTTGGGCAACCAGCTCGACAAGCAAGAACAGGAGCCAGCAACATTATTGCGACGCATCGACGCCACACTAAGCTCGCCTGGCAACCGCGCAACGCAAAGTGACCTGATCGCCATCACGGCGCGCTCCGATTCACCGGAGAAAGCTGCTGCGATTGCCAATGCCTGGGCGCGCCACTACGTGCAAGAAGTCAATCGCATTTACGGTCAAGTGCCAGACGAAATGATCGCGTCGGTGCAGAGCGAGCTTGATCAAGCCAAGACGAATTACGAAGCTGCACAACGCAACCTGGAACAGTTTCTTGCCACCTCTCCGGTCAATTCGCTACGCCGTCAGGCGCAAGAGACACAAGAGGCGATCTCCGCGCTGCAGCGCGCCAACACGGAGGCGCTCTCCAGTTATGTGCAAGAAATTTTGGCTTCTTACAAGCGGATCGTCAACGCTTATCTCACTGCCCAGACCGACAGTCAGGTATTGGGCTTTCAGCGCGAGCAACAGACCCAACGCCAGTTGCTGGATGCCTATTTTCGCGCCTATGGCAACGCAATGGTTGACACCTTCGACACCCAACGCGAACGCGACACCCGCCTGATCCGGCTGTATTACGATCAATGGCTACGCACGACCGCGGCGCTCTCGACCGCGCGCACACTCCAGGCCGGGTTGGAACAAGGCGGCGAGGGCGCCGTCTCCAGCACAGCGACTGCCTTGCAGGTGCTCAAACTGCAACTGGTGTCGACCTTGACGGGGGACATCTCCACGCAACAGCAGGCGTCCGGCAACGTGTTGCCAAACCAGGATATCGGGACGTTGGCCACTCAAGGCAGCGCAAATGAGACGAATACACCGCCTATTCAGAATATTCAAACCATTCAACCGAGCGCTGGCGACAACAGGCCGCAGCAACTGGCCCTCCAGATCAACCTGACGCCTGCCACCGACGCCACGCTTGCCAGCTTGACAGCTGATCTGACGGGCCTGATCCAGGGGCTGGAGACGCAACTGACCGTGTTGGAGCAAACCATTGCCGACTTCAATACGGCGTGGCTCAGCGGTGAACGGTATCAAAACCTGGGCGCTTCGATCCCTGACGAAAGCACGCTGGTCAACGCCATCCGGGCACAATACCCGGAACTCTTCTCGCGCGGGCTGTTTGCAAAGCTAGCGGAGGACGCCGCACAAAGCAGCACCTTGGCCAGCGACGGCCAGGCGCAGGCCTCTGAACTGCTCAAACTGGCCGGCGCCGAGACTATGCTTCTGTCCAGCCAACCACAGGCGCCCATGATGGAAAGCATCGTCCAGCTTGAGGAGCGCCTCAAGACGTTGCAGTCGCAATTGGAGGAGCAAAGCGCCATCAGCCAACAGGTGACGCAGCTGCGCGACCTGGCGTGGGAATCCTACACCGCGTTGAGCAACAAGCGCGCTGAGCTGGTGCTGGAGCGCGCCGCTGCCAATAGTGAAGTGCGTCTGGGCACCGCAGCCATCCCGCCCGATGAACCGGTGGAGAGGATCAGCCTGAGCTTAAGTGTGCTCCTGGCGGGCGTCGTTGGACTCTTGCTGGCAGTCTTTGTCGCGTTCTTGCTAGAGTACTTGGGCAAACCGCCTCTTTTTACGCGCACATCGGTCAAGGCATAGCTGCGGAACACGCCAGCACATCGAGTGTGCGCCATGCAGTTGAACGATCAGGCGTCATGCGTCGAAAATGGCAGAGCACCCACGCTCGACCTTGTTGAACGCGTGACGCCTGACGCATTGACGATTGACGCCTGATACAACCATGCCTCAATCCGAGCTTCCCAGTTTTGTAGAAACCTTGCGTCTTGCGCTGCGCCTCGATTCAACCGTCTATGTCCAACTCCAACACAATGCATTGGGGTTGCTCTACGCTACGCTGATCGTCCTGTTGGCTGGCGTCTCCGAGTCATTGGGGCAAAGCATCGTGCTTTTTCTCAATCGCGTCCGCCCGCGTCGCTTCGTCCTGGCGCTCTCGATCACAACCGCCAGCCACATCGTTGGCTACTTCTTATGGACGTTGACGATCTGGTCGATTGGCGGTTTGCTCACCCAGCGCACTCAGCCCTGGCATGCGGTTGCCGTCGTCGTCGGTCTGGCTTACGCCCCACAGGTCTTCGCCTTCTTTGAGCTGACGCCCTATCTCGGCAACCTGATCTGGGGCGTACTCTCGCTGTGGAGCATGATCGCCATCGTCGTGGCTCTGCACTTTGGGCTGGGCCTGGCAACCTGGCAGGCGCTGCTGGTCTCGTCGCTAGGATGGGTAGTCATGCAGGCGCTGCGCCGTACAGTGGGCGGGCCGATCCTACAACTACGCGCACTCTTGCAGCGCCGCGCCGCCGGTGTGCCGCTCATCGTCAAAAAGAACGATGTGGCGGAGTTGCGACGCCACCCGGTGCGCGACTGGTACAAACAGATCGAAGCACGGCGGCGTAGTGTGCACCTCTCCCCCGTCCGCAAACCGCGTTCATCACCCAACGAGCAATCGCATGTTCACCACATGGAATGATCTGTTATTACTGCCATTGGCGGCGATCATCATCTTTCTCTTCTGGGCCGCATTGACGCCCTTCGAGACGTTGGGCTGGTGGGCGGGTTGGTTTGGCGACACCATCTACCACGACGCCACGGAAAGTTCCTCGACATCGCGCCCGACGCCAGAAGCACCGCCGGGAACGCCCCCGGCGAGCGCCTACGTCCTCTTCCTCAGCGGCATCGGGCGCGTCTCCGGCCAGACGCTCAGCTATCGCGAACAAGGCTTTATCGACCGGCTCCGCCACCGTCTGCCCGACGCCGTCGTCATCGACAACATCTTTCCTTACTCCGTGAACAACCTGGCGCTGACAGGCCAGCCGATCTTTGCGCGGCTTTGGCAATGGGCGCTCCGCCGCAAATTGGAAGGCCCGGCGCTGGCTGGCTATCTGATCAACACACGCAACATGTTACAAGTCGCCATCGCCGCCGACAAACGCTACGGCCCCATCTACAACCAGGCGATGGCAGAAGTGATGCTGGACACGATCATGCGCTACCAATTCGACCCGGAGCGCCCGGTGCCCATCGTTCTCATCGGCTATAGCGGCGCCGGCCAGATGGCGATTGGCGCAGTCACCTACCTACGCGAGTGGACAAATTCACCTATCTACGTGATCTCGCTCGGCGGCATCTTTAGCAGCGACCCAGGCCTCCTAGTGGCCGACCATGTCTATCACCTGTGGGGCACAAGGGACAAAGCTCAAATCTGGCGCTTTCTGATGCCGGGGCGCTGGTCGTGGCTGGCGACCTCTGAGTGGAATCGCGCACTTCGGCAGGGGCGCGCCACGATCATCCGCCTGGAAGGCATGGGGCACACCGGGCGCGGCGGCTATCTCGGTCGTCATCCTGCCCCTGACGGCGGCCCCTCCAACATCGAACGCACGGTGGATACCGTCAGCGCCATCATCGAACGAGCCGTGGCAGACAACGCCCCCCAGGCGCCAGCACAGACCGGCGAACTTGACGCATGGCGCCAATCTCACTATAGTGAAGGGCAATCGAATATCTGCGTACCTTCGGGGCAGGGTGCGAGAGCAATCTCAATTCCCGACCGGCGGTGATCCAATTGGGCGACAAGCCAGATTGGTAAGCCCGCGAGCAAGACATCAGCCGCATGATTGACATACGGCGTTGTCAGGCACGAGTGCGGTGACCAGGACCATCCTGGGATTCCGCCGCCGACGGTATAGTCCGGATGGGAGAAGGCGCCAGCAGTCAGCCGGTCGATGGCCAGGCTCTGTTTGCTGCAAGTAAGTCCCGGAGTCACTTATTTGATTCCGGGATTTTTTGTTGCAGCCACATCGCCTGCTTCGATGGTCGCGCCTGCGCTGCTCCGTACACGTCCCAAGGTATGCAATCCTGGGACGTTTTTTTCAGCGGCATTCCGGCAGCTTTGCTCGGCACGCGCCGCATAGGAGCAAACACAACATGTTCGAGACACAGAAAGCCAATCTCAGCCTCCGGTGCGAACCGCCGTCTGCCTGGTCATGGCGCAGCCGCCTGGTGCGACACCAGACGCGGCTGGCGGCGCCACTCGTCCTGTTGGCCGTGCTGGCGCTTTGGGCGCTGTTGGTCGCCTGGCAGGACTACCCGCCCTTCATCCTGCCCTCGCCGGCACTCGTCTGGCAGAAATTCTTGCTCATGGCAGCGACCGGCTCACTGTTACTGCACATCGGCGTCACCCTGCTCGAAATTGCGTTAGGGCTGCTCATTGGCCTGAGCGCCGCCTTTGCCCTCGGCTATCTATTGGGTAAGCATCGCACACTGGAACATCTTGCCTCTCCCTACATTGTCGCCAGCCAGAGCATCCCGATCGTCGCAATCGCACCGCTCGTGGTCATCTGGATGGGCAGTGGCCTCGCCAGCAAAGTGGCCGTCACTGCGCTGATCACCTTCTTTCCGGCGCTGATCGCCACTATCGTTGGCATCCGCAGTGTTGACCCCGATCTGCACGATTTGATGCACAGCCTGCGCGCATCACGCAGCCAGCTTTTCTGGAAGCTCGAACTGCCGGCTGCGCTGCCGATCATCTTTGGCGGGCTAAAACTCAGCGCCACCCTGGCCGTCGTCGGCGCCGTCGTCGGCGAATTCATGGGCGCCAATGCCGGGCTAGGCTACTTGGTCAACCTCGGTCGCGGCCTGCTCGACACACCGATGATGTTTGTCGCCATTCTGCTGCTCGTCGTCATTGCGCAGGCGCTCCACTTCGCCGTCGCCGCGTTAGAAGCGCGGCTCCTGCGCTGGCAGAGAGTGTGAACAAGCGCTGCGCCTGCCGCCATCACGTGTCTAATCAATTTTTATTTCATGATACAGCCCAGAGGCACATCAAGATGAATGTCAAGACAATTCTCCGCTCCATCCTCCCCCTGCTCGTGGTGATCCTGAGTGCGGCGGCGTGCGCCCCCCTGCCTGCGACGCCTGCAACCGGCAATGTCGGGGCAACGCCTGGCGTCGAACAGGTCAAACTAGGACTAGGTTTCATTCCCAATGTCCAGTTTGCCCCCTATTATGTTGGTATTGAGAAGGGTTTCTACCGTGACGCCGGCATCGACCTGGAACTGAGCTACGGCTTCGAGAACGACTATCTCAAGCTAGTGGGCGTCGGCGAGTATCCGTTCATGGTGGGCAGCGGTGATCAGGTGGTGTTGGGGCGCGCACAGGGGCTGCCGGTCCGGTACGTGCTGAATTGGTACAGCCGCTATCCCGTCGTCGTCTTTGCCAAAGCCGAGCGCGGCATCACGACCCCCGCCGACCTGGCGGGCAAGACAATCGGCATTCCCGGCGCGTTCGGCGCCAGCTACGTCGCCCTGCGCGGCATTCTAGAAGCGGCAGGGCTGAGTGAACAAGCGATCAAGCTAGAAAGCATCGGCTTCACCCAGGCAGCGGCGATCAGCGAAGACAAAGTGGACGCCGCCGTCGATTATGCAGTCAACGGGCCGGTCGTGCTGGCGCTGGCTGGCGTGCCCACCACGCAGATATCACTCGACGACTATCTCGTGATTCCAGCCAATGGCCTTGTCACCAGCGAAAAAATGATTGCCGAACGTCCGGAATTGGTGCAGGCCATGGTGCGCGCCACGCAGCAGGCGATCGAATACACTCTGGCGAACCCGGACGAGGCCTTTGCCATCGCCCTGAAGACTGTGCCCGAAGCTGGCGGCGAAAACGAAGCCGCCAGCCGCGCCGTCTTCGACGCATCACTGGCCTATTGGACGCCGCGCCCAGGCCAGACGCCGGGCGCAACCAACCTCTCTGACTGGCAGGCCGCCGCCGAGTTTATGCAGCGCATCGGCTTGGTTGACACTGTCGTCGATGCCGAGACGCTCTTCACCAACCAGTTCATCGCCGGTAAATAACGCATGGACGCTGCCACGCCAACGCCGATCTTCGTCGTCGACGGCGTTGCCAAAGGCTTCACCGACGGCCACCGCCCGATTCAGGCGCTCCGCCCGATCAGCTTCCAGCTGCACGCCGGCGAGATCGTCTGCCTGGTCGGGCCGAGTGGCAGTGGCAAGAGCACGCTGCTGCGCATCATGGGCGGCCTCATTCCACCTGACGTCGGCGCCATGTGGTTCGAGGGCCAGCCACACCGCGCACCCAACACGGCCATCGGGTTCGTCTTCCAAAAGACGAACCTGATGCCATGGCGCACAATTCTGCAAAACGTCCTGCTTCCTATCGAGATTCAGCAAGGCAAAGTGTCGCCAGCGCAACGAGAACGCGCCGAGACGATGCTTGCCACGATGGGGCTGAAGGACTTCGAGCACGCCTACCCACGTCAACTCTCCGGCGGGATGAACCAACGCGTCGTGCTGGCGCGCACGCTACTGCAACAGCCGCGCCTGCTGTTGATGGATGAACCCTTCGGCCAGCTCGACGCGCTGACGCGCGAGCGCCTGAACCTGGAGTTGCTACGCTTGCAAGCGGCGGAAGGCATCACCATCTTGATGGTAACGCACAGCATTAGCGAGGCAGTGCTGCTGTCCGATCGCGTCTTTGTCCTCAGCGAACGGCCTGGACGGTTGATTGCGCAGGTGGAGGTGCCGCTGCCTCGCCCGCGCACACTGGCGCTCATGAGCACCCCCACCTTTGGCGCCATCGCCATGCAAGTGCGCAGCCTGATCGGCGAAACCGGTTAGCCATCACCCCCGAAACAGACCACACAAAGCTGTATTTTTGACACTTATCCAGCCGCGTGCTATTGATACAGGATATGCGCACTGCCGGCGCGCCTGTAGGCGTAACCGTGTGCAGCGCATAGGCGATATTTCCGCAGCAATTCTTGGTGATGAGAGCGATATGTCTGACATTGAAAGCGCCGACAAGCAGCCCCCACGACGGGAAAACCTGGATTTTATCCGCGAGATAGTGCAACGCGACCTGGAAAGCGGTCGCTATCATGGACGCGTCGTCACGCGCTTTCCGCCTGAACCGAATGGCTATTTGCATATCGGGCACGCCAAGTCGATTGCGCTGAATTTCGGCATCGCCGAGGAATTTGGCGGCGTCTGTCATTTGCGTTTCGACGACACGAACCCGGAAACGGAGGACATGGAATATGTCGAAGCGATCATGCGCGACGTGCGCTGGCTTGGCTACGACTGGGGCGACAAACTCTTTTTTGCTTCGGATTACTACGCACAATTATACGAATTTGCCGAGCGCCTGATCCTGGAAGGCAAGGCGTATGTCGACAGCCTCGACGAAGAAGGCATCCGCCAATATCGCGGCACGGTGACGGAGCCAGGACGCCCCAGCCCCTACCGCAACCGCTCGGTAGAGGAGAATCTCGACCTCTTCCGGCGGATGCGCGCTGGCGAATTTCCCGATGGCGCACATGTGCTACGTGCCAAGGGCGATCTAGCTGCGCCCAACATGAAGATGCGCGACCCATTACTCTATCGCATTCGCCATGCGACCCACTATCGCACAGGCAACGCGTGGTGCATCTATCCAATGTATGACTACGCGCACCCAATCTCGGATGCTATCGAAGGGATCACGCACTCGATCTGCACCCTGGAATTCGAGAACAACCGCGCCATCTATGACTGGACGCTCGACGCCCTCTATGAGGAGCCGCGTCCCCATCAATATGAGTTTGCGCGACTGAATCTTGACTACACCGTGATGAGCAAGCGCAAGCTGCTGCAACTGGTGGAAGAAAAATATGTCAGCGGCTGGGACGACCCACGCATGCCGACGATTGCCGGGCTGCGACGGCGCGGCTACACACCAGAGGGCATCCGTCTTTTCTGCCAACGCATTGGCGTCGACAAGACCAACAGCCGTGTACGCTTCGAGGTGCTGGAAGATGCGATCCGCGATGACCTCAACGCACGCGCACCGCGCGTGATGGCAGTGTTACGCCCGCTCAAGGTGACACTCACGAACTACCCACCCGAACAGGTCGAATGGCTCGACGCTCCCTACTGGCCACGCGATATCGATAAAACAGGGTCGCGCCGGACGCCATTGACGCGCGAGATTTACATCGAACGCACCGACTTCAGCCTGAAGCCACCACCGGATTGGACGCGTCTCTCGCCCGGCGGCGAGGTGCGGTTGCGACACGCCTATTTCATTCGCTGCGACGAAGTCATCACCGATCCGGCCAGCGGCGAGATTGTGGAGTTGCGTTGCACCTATGATCCGGATTCGCTGGGACGCCCCGCTTCGGCGGCGCGCAAGCGTAGCACCGCCATTCAATGGGTGTCGGCGGCGCACGCACTGCCCGTAGAGGTGCGCCTGTACAGCAAGCTCTTTGCCGTCGAGAATCCTGATATCACCGAAGAAGGCAAGAGTTTCAAGGATTACCTGAACCCCAACTCCATCGAAGTGCTTGCCAACGCCCTGGTCGAACCAGCACTGGCTGATGTCGCCGTCGGCGAGCGCTTCCAGTTTGTACGACACGGCTATTTCATCGTTGATCCCGATGCGCAGCCAACCCGGTTGGTCTTCAACCGCATCGTCGAACTGCCCGACGCCTACAATGCCAGACAGGTCAACCCCAGCCCAAAACCTGATTCTGAGCCAGCCGTTCCTGCGCCAGGCGAGGCATCCGTAGGTTCACTCTCAGAAGAACGAGCGCGGCTGCGCGCCGCTGACAGTTGGCTGGCAGAGCGCTACACATATTACATCAACACGTTGGGGCTTAGCGCCGAACAGGCCGACCCATTGACGGGCAGTCGCGCGGTGGCGACCTTCTTCGAAGCAGCGTTGGCAACCGGCGCCACCGCGCGCACAGTAGCCAACTGGGTCAACAACGAAGTCCTGCGCCAGCTCAAGGAAAAAGGCATCGATGGACTCGCCTTCAACGGCGCGGACCTGGGCGAACTGGCAAAGCTGATCGACAGCGGAGCGATCACGACAGCAGCCGCCAAGACAATCTACACCGAGATGGCGGCAGGCGCGGGTGCGCCGCGTGAGATCATGCAGCGCCTGGGGCTTAACCAGAGCCTGAGCCAGGAGGAGTTGCAAGCCATTGTGGCGCAAGTGCTGGCCGGGCTGCCGGAAAAGGTGGCGGAATATCGGGGCGGCAAGGCAAGCCTGCTCGGTATGTTCACCGGTCAGGTGATACGGGCAGCGGGAAACAAGGCTGATCCCAAGCAGGTGCAGGCAGTGCTCAAACAGCAACTTGAGGCATAGCGGAATTCTGACGCGATAGTGACCCGCAGATTGTGCAGATTTCGCACTGGCAGAGCACACTGCGAAATCTACATGATCTGCGGTTTTCTGTTAGGAAAGCGAGACCAATCATGACGGCGCCATCCACTTCCCCGGCGCGGGTGCGCTTTGCACCCAGTCCAACAGGCTTTTTGCATCTCGGCGGTCTGCGCACAGCGCTCTTCGACTGGCTCTATGCGCGACACACCGGCGGGCAATTCATCCTGCGCATTGAGGACACTGACCAGAAACGTTACAACCCGGAGAGCCTGACCGACCTGATGCGCAGTCTACGTTGGCTGGGGTTGGAATGGGACGAAGGCCCCGACGTCGGTGGGCCGCATGCCCCTTATATCCAGAGCGAACGCCGCGCCCTCTATCGAGAGTACGCCGAGTGGCTGGTGGCGCAAGGCAAAGCCTATCGCTGCTACACGACGGAAGCCGAACTGGAGGAGTTGCGCGCCAGAGGACTGCCCTATGACCGCCGCCATCGCAACTTGACGCCAGCCGAACGCGCCGCCTTTGAGGCGGAAGGGCGCAGCGCTGTCATCCGCTTTGCTGCGCCGCTGAGCGGAACGACCACCGTTCACGATGCAATCCGTGGCAACATCAGCGTCGAGAACGCTACCATCGCCGACCCGGTGCTGCTCAAGAGCGATGGGCTGCCCACCTATCACCTGGCAGTCGTGGTGGATGACCATCTTATGGAGATTACCCATGTCTTGCGCGGCGAAGAGTGGATTCCATCGGCGCCACTGCATCAACTATTGTTCGAAGCGTTTGCGTGGCCTGCGCCCATTTTTGTCCACCTGCCCGTTATTCTCGACCCCAGTGGCAAGGGCAAGATGAGCAAACGCAAGACGGTCGTCGATGGCCGCGAATTCTCACCTTATGTGCGCGACTACATGGCGGGCGGTTACTTGCCCGACGCCGTGTTCAATTTTCTCGCCAATATGGGCTGGAGTTTCGACGCCGAACGCGAGATATTTACGCGTGAGGAAGCAGTCGCCCGCTTCGATGTCGCCGACATCTCGCCTAAGGCCACGGCGCTGCCCTTTACCAAGCTGGAGTGGATGAATGGCGTCTACATTCGCCAGATGGCAACGGCGCAACTCGTCGATGCGCTGGCGCCCTACGTCGCCGCCGATCTGGGTCTGGACGCGGAGGCGCTGCGCCACGACCGCCGGCTGATCGAGCTGACGCCCCTGGTTCAGGAGCGCATCAAGTTGCTGACTGAGGCGACAGCACTGATCGATTGGGCCTTCGTCCCCGCGACGCAGATCACCTATCCCGACCCGACGCAGCTCATCGGCAAAAAGCTGACCGCCACCGAGAGCCTTGACGTACTGGAAGCCGGCGCGCGCATTATTGAACGCATTGAACCGTTTACACCGCCGGCATTGGAAGCGGCTTTTCGCACACTTTCCGAGACGATGCAGATCAAGGTCGGCAGCCTGTTGACCCCCTTCCGCGTCGCCATCACGGGCAAGACGGTGGCGCCGCCACTCTTCGAGAGTATGCACGTCCTGGGGCGAGAAGAAACACTCACCCGCATTGGCAATGCCGCCGCGGCATTACGCACACTGGCAGCGACCACAGTGTAAACGTGCAGGAATCTCCCTGGAATTTGGCTGTTTCCAGACAGTGCGGTATACTTTTTGACACTGAGTCAGGCCGGTGGGGGATAGTTTAATCGGCAGAACACCTGACTCTGGATCAGGCAGTTGGGGTTCGAATCCCTGTCCCCCAGCCAGCAAGAGTCATGACAGCGTGACACACCAAACGGGCGACCTGCTCAAGGTCGCCCGTTTGGTTATTGTGCGGAAGTCGATGCGTTGTCGGGAAGCGGCGACGCCCCGCACGACGCCGCCGTCCTTGCCGCTTCCAGCCCCTGCGCCCCCTGCCTGGTCGCTGTTGCTCCGTTGCGTGCACACGCTCTGGGCGCACGGCGCACCCCTCACTGCTTTGCCTTGTGTTCGGCTGGCCAGGCGCCTGGGCTGGAATGCAGCGCAGGCTGCGGAGCCGGAACCGCAGCCTGCACTGCCATCGAAGGAGTCTATCTAATCAACCCGCATTGTCACGGAATGATTAGCACCTGCCCAACATAGATCATGTTGGGATCCCACAGCCCGTTCACCTCGCACAATTGCTGCACCGAGACGCCGTACCAGGCGGCGATCTGGCTCAGCGTGTCGCCGGGCTGCACTGTGTAGCTCTGCACCGGGTTCCCTGGCCCGGGCGCAGGGTCTACGGGCGCACCGCACCCCGGTAGGGTGAGCGTCTGCCCCACAAAGATCAAATCCGGGTTGTAGATGCCGTTCACGGCGATCAACTCGTGCAGGCTCACGCCATGCTGCCAGGCCAGCGACGCCAGTGTGTCTCCAGGCTGCACCACCACGCTGCATCCACCGCTCCACCAGCCGCCCCCACATTCCGGCGCTGCACCACACCCGCCTCCCGGCCATTCCTCNNGCTGCGGCCATATCTCGCCACAATCCGGCGCCGACCAGCAGCCATCCACGATCGGCGGCTGCACCGGCCCGCCATATCCACCGCACGCCGTCACCTGCACCCCGTCGATGTTGAAGTCCATCTCGACTTGTGCAATCCCCCACTTCTTCCACCCTCGAATGTACAGCGTCAGGTCGCTCGTCGGCGCCACAAACTTCGCCGTGTACTTCACCGGCGCGCTCGGCTCCGTGCGCGATGTGATCGGTCCGAAGTTCATCTCCGTCCAGTTCGTCACCGCCTGCCATGTCGCATTGTAACCAGGCGCATAGCCCCACTGCCCCGCAAAGCGGTAGGGGTCGTCCTCGTTCCCTTCCCCTCGCAGCAGCCCGTACATCGTGAACTCGTAGGTCACACCCGGCTGCAACCCTGTGATGTACTGGTAGATGCCCGCATAGCGGTCGTTGTCCACTGGATACACGTTCTTGGTGTTGATTTCGATGAGCTGGCTGTGCGCTCCGTCCGACCGCACGCGCGACCACTCATCATCGTAGAAGCCGTAGTTGGCGCCGCCCCCGTTGGTGAAGTAGCCCCAACTGTTGCCCACCTTCCCCACCGACACAGCGTTGAAGCCTCGCTCAAAGTCGCCGTTGTAGACCAGGTTCGGCCCCACGCACGCCCCTGTGGGCAGCGGATAGACGGGCGCCACCGGCGCCATCACCGGCGGATACTTCGCCTCCACCATCCCCCCGCTGTAGCCTGGGTC
>CZCA01004613.1_pt1 | contig 13145 bp, 9 predicted proteins | sample 591981 | NCBI WGS metagenome assembly CZCA01 (sample SAMEA3556810, study PRJEB10932) | anaerobic digester metagenome
CTGCGCAACGCCGAAGTCATCGAGGCGATGGGCATGCTGCAGCACATCCACCAGCGCTGGATGGACAAGCAGCATGCGTTCCTGCAGCTGCAGGCACAGGCCTCCGACAAGGCGGGCGGCTTTCAGGCAGGCACCAAGTTCGTGCAGACCACGATGGGCTCGCTGCTGCTGGGCCTCGGCGCCTGGCTCGTCCTTGACAATGCGCTGGCGGGCGGCCCCGGAATGATGATCGTCGCCTCGGTGCTGGGCGGACGCATGCTGGCGCCGCTGGTGCAGATGGTGAGCCAGTGGCGCGCAGTGGTGAACGTGCGCGACGCGTGGCGCCGCCTCGACCAGCTGCTCACGCAGCTGCCCGAGCGCCCCCCGGCGATGCCCCTGCCTGCGCCGCGCGGCTTGCTGAACGTGGAGAACGTGATCGCCGGGGCGCCCGGGAGCAACGCGCCGATCCTGCGCGGTGTCGCCTTTGCGCTGCAGCCGGGCGAGGTGCTGGCGGTGGTGGGGCCCTCGGCCTCCGGCAAGACCACGCTCGCCCGCCTGCTGGTCGGCCTGTGGCCGTGCATCAGCGGCAAGGTGCGCCTGGATGGCGCCGACGTGTTTGCGTGGGACAAGCTCGAACTCGGCCCCCATCTGGGCTATCTGCCGCAGGGCGTGGAACTGCTCGAAGGCACGCTGGCCGAGAACATTGCCCGCTTCGGCGAGGTGGATGTGGACAAGGTGCACGAGGCAGCGCGCTTGGTCGGCCTGCACGAGTTCATCCTGTCCCTGCCCCAAGGTTACGACAGCCCGGTGGGACGCGACGGCGCCATCCTGTCCGGTGGCCAGCGCCAGCGCGTGGCGCTGGCGCGCGCCCTCTACAGTGACCCCGTGTTCGTGGTGCTCGACGAGCCCAACTCCAGCCTCGACGAAGCCGGCGACGCCGCGCTAGCCCATGCGATTTCTCAGCTCAAGGCACGTGGCACCAGCTTCGTGGTGATGACCCATCGCACCAGCGTGCTGGCAGTCGCCGACAAGATGCTGGTGCTGCGCGACGGCGTGCAGCAGGCCTTCGGGCCGCGCGATCAGGTGCTGGCCGCGCTCAACCAGGCTGCGGCGCAGGCTGCCCAGCAGGCCCAGGGCGAGAAGGTCTCGACGCCGGCGCCTGCGATGGTCGCTGCACGTTGAACACCCCCCTCACGAACGAACCGATCGAATCCAACATGGCAGCCTCCGGCTTCTTCGGGCGCAGCGAACTCGCCGCCACCCTTTACACCTTCCGGCGTGAATTCCTCATCGTGGGCATCTTCAGCCTGGTGGCCAACGTGCTGATGCTCGCCCCCACGCTCTACATGCTCCAGGTCTACGACCGCGTGCTGGTCAGCCGCAGCGAACTGACCCTGCTGGTGTTGTCGCTGATCACGCTGTTCTTTTTCGCGGTGATGGCGTTCGCCGAGTGGTCGCGCTCGCGCCTGCTGGTGCGCGCCGGCGTACGCCTGGACGCGGTGCTCAGCACCAGGGTGTTCAATGCCAGTTTCGAAGCCAACCTCAGCCAGTCGGGCGCCCCAGCCCAGCGGGCCTTCAACGATCTGACCGAGGTGCGCCAGTTCCTCACCGGGAACGGCATCTTCGCCTTCTTCGATGCGCCCTGGGCGCCGATCTACATTGGCGTGCTGTTCTTCCTGCACCCCTTCCTGGGCTGGGTCTCGATCGCCTTCGCCCTGGTGCAGGCGGCGCTGGCCTGGTTCGGTCACCGACGCACCCTCGCGCCGGCCGAAGAAGCCTCGAAGGCCGCGCTCGACGTCAATCTCTACCTGCAGGGCAAGCTGCGCAACGCCGAGGTGGTCGAGTCGATGGGCATGCTATCCGGCCTGCGCGAGCGCTGGAGCAGGCGCCACGCCGAGTACATGGATCGCCAGGGCGTGACGCAGAGCATGACCCATCGCATCACCGCGATCAGCAAGTGGGTGCGCTACTGCCAGCAGTCGCTGGCGCTGGCCGCCGGGGCGCTGCTGGTGATCGAGGGCGAACTGACCCCTGGCGCCATGATCGCCGCCAACGTGCTGATGACCCGTGCCCTGGCGCCAATCGACCAGATGGTCAATACCTGGCGCAGCTTCATTGGCGCGCGTAGCGCCTTCCTGCGCCTGGAGCAGCTCTTGCGGGCCCACCCGGAGCGCGACCCTGCGCTGAGCCGCGTGCCGCCGACCGGTGAGGTGACGCTGCGCGAAGTGATCGCGACCGCACCTGGACGCGCGACGCCGATCCTGCAGGGAGTGAGCCTGCAGGCCAGCCCGGGCTCGGTCACCGTCGTCCTCGGCCCTTCGGGCTCGGGCAAATCGACGCTGGCGCGCGTGCTGATGGGCATCTGGCCGGACGTGTCTGGCGAGGTGCTGCTCGACGGCCATCCGCTTGACGGCTGGAGTCGTGCCGAACTCGGGCCGCATGTCGGCTACCTGCCGCAGGACGTCGAACTGTTCGATGGCACGATCGCCGAGAACATCGCACGCTTTGCCGAGATCGAGTCCGAGAAGGTGATCGCCGCCGCCCGCAGCGCCGGCTTGCACGACATGATCCTGCGCTTTCCGAAGGGGTACGACACGCCTATGGGCGAGGCCGGAAGCCTGCTTTCAGGCGGCCAGCGCCAGCGCATCGGCCTGGCGCGCGCCATCTATGGCGACCCGGCACTGATCGTGCTCGACGAACCCAATGCCAACCTCGATGACGTCGGCGAAGCGGCGCTGATGCGCGCCGTGCGTGAACTCCGTGGCAAGGGGCGGACGGTGTTCCTGATCACGCACCGGCCAGGCGCGGTTGCGGCCGCCGATCAGCTGCTGGTGCTGCGCGACGGCCGGGTGCTGTGCCAGGGGCCGCGCGATTCGGTGCTGAGCTGGCTGCAGGCGCAGGCCCGCCCGGCCAATGCCACGCCCGCTTCACAGCCCCCGTCCGCTGCGCCGCCTGCACCTGCGCCTGCGCCGGGCTGAACCGCGCGCCACGCTCCCCTGGCCGACCGACTTCGCAACGATTTCCGCTGGATACGACAAACATGGCTAATTCCGATTTCAACAACCTCCCGACGGCCACGCCTGGCAAGGGCGAGCCCCCCGCCGACACCGGCCGCGCCGCCCGCGTCGGCCTGTGGGCGCTGGGCCTAGGCTTCGGCGGCTTCCTGCTGTGGGCGGCCTTCGCGCCGCTCGACGAAGGGGTGCCCGCGCAGGGTACCGTGATGGTCGATACCAAGCGCAAGACCGTGCAACACCTCAGCGGCGGCATCATCAAGCGCGTGCTGGTGCGCGAAGGCGAGATCGTCCAGGAAGGACAGCCACTGATCGAGCTCGATGCCGCCACCGCACGCGCCAACTACGAGTCCGTACGCCAGCGCTATCTGGGCCTGCGCGCGATGCAGGGCCGCCTCGAGGCCGAACAGACCGACGCTGACAGCGTGCGCTTCCACCCCGATCTGATCGAAGCCGCATCCGACCCGCTGATCAAGGTGCAGATGGACACCCAGCGCCAGCTGTTCCAGTCGCGCCGGGCGTCGCTGCGCGCCGCCCTGCAGGGCATCGAGGAGAGCATCCGTGGCCAGGAGGCGCTGCTGCAAACCTACCAGGGCATGCTCGGCCCGCGTCGGAGCCAGCTCGCGCTGCTGCAGGAGGAGTTGAACCACACCCGCAGCCTCGTCGCCGAAGGTTATGCGCCGCGCAATCGCCAGCTCGAGCTCGAGCGCCAGGTGGCCGAGTCCAATGCCGCGATCGCCGAACTGATGGGCAACTCGGTGCGCGCGCAGCGCGCCATCGCCGAACTTCGCCAGCAGGCGGTCGCCCGCCGCCAGGAATACCGCAAGGAAGTCGAGACCGAGCTGGGCAACGTGCTGCGCGAGGTCCAGTCGGACGCCGAAAAGCTGGTCGCCGTGCGCGCCGACCTCGAGCGCACCGAGATCCGCTCGCCAGCCTCCGGGCAGGCGATCGGGCTGGCGGTGCAGACTGTCGGCGGCGTGATCCAGGCAGGCCAGAAGCTGATGGACATCGTTCCCGAGGATGAGCCGCTGCTGCTGGAAGCAAAGATCGAACCGCACCTGATCGACAAGGTGCGCACCGGCCTCATGACCGACGTGCGCTTCAACGCGTTTTCGCATTCACCGCAGCTGGTGGTGGAGGGCGAGATCGTGTCGGTATCGAGCGACCTGCTCACCGAGCAGGTCGGTGGGGCGCAGATTTCCTACTACCTCGCCCGCGTGAAGGTGACTCCCGAAGGGATGAAGGTGTTGGGCAAGCGCCGCCTGCAGCCCGGGATGCCGGTCGAGGTCATCGTCAAGACCGGCGAGCGTTCGATGCTGACCTACCTGCTCAACCCGCTGACCAAGCGCCTCGCCGCATCGATGAAGGAGGAGTGAGCATGCGCACCCGCCGCTTCCTGCTTACCGCAACGCTGGCGGCCCTGCTGGGTCCGCTCGGCAGCCCGGCATGGGGTCTGGATCTGATGGAGGCCTACCAGGCCGCGCTCGCCCAGGACGCCCGCATCCGTGCTGCACGCGCGGCGCGCGACTCCGCCGTCGAGCGCCTGCCCCAGGCGCGCGCGCAGCTGATGCCGAACGTCGCGATCAACATTGGCCGCAACAAGAACGACATCGATCGCACCCAGGAGAACGCACTGGGGCGGGACGTGACGTTCAACGAGGAGTACTTCAGCTACAACCAGACCCTGCAGCTGCGTCAGCCCTTGTTCCGCATGCCGCTGTTCGCCGGGCTGCGCCAGGCGGGCTTCGTGGTCGAGGATGCAGAAGCCACGCTCGAGCGCGAGCTGCAGGACCTCGCCTCCCGCGTCACCGGCGCCTACATGGAGGCGCTGCTGGCGCAGGACGCGCTCGAACTGGTACTCAAGCAGAAGGCCGTGACGACCACCCAGCTGGACGCGGCACGCAAGTCGCTGCAGGCGGGCTTCGGCACCCGCACCGACATCGACGAGGCACAGGCACGGCTCGACATGAACATCGCGGAGGAGTTAAGCGCGCGCCAGCACGTCGAGTTCACCCGCCGCCAGCTCGAGATCCTCATCAATCAGCCGGTCGACAACCTGGTGACGGTTGACACACAGCGCCTACCCCTGCTGCCGCCCGAGCCGGCCGATGTCGGCTCATGGATCCGCCTGGCCGAAGAAGGCAGCCCCGAGGTGCGTGCCCTGCAGGCCCGGGTCGACGCCGCCAAAGCCGAGATCGCCAAAGCCCGTGGCGGGCACTACCCCACCGTCGATGCGGTGGCGCAGATCTCGAAGAGCGGCAGCGAGAACGTCACCTCGCCCAGGTCGAGCTACACCAATCACCTGATCGGCCTGCAGGTGAACATCCCGCTTTTTGCCGGCGGCTATGTGAACTCCACCGTTCGCCAGGCGATCGCCGAGCAGGTGCGCGCCGAGGAAAACCTCGAGGCCACCCGTCGCGACCTGGCGGTGCGCGTACACCGCGAACACCGGGGCGTGACCGAAGGTGTGCTCAAGGTGCGCGCGCTCGATCAGGCAGTGCGCTCGGCGCAGCAGCTGGTCACGTCGAGCAAACGATCCTTCGAGGCCGGTAGCCGCACGATGGTGGACGTGCTCAATGCGGAGGCGCAGCTGCAGACCACGCTGCGCGACTTGGCTGAAGCGCGCTACCTTTATTTGGTGTCGAGGGTGCGGCTGCGCGCACTTGTGGGAATGGATCGGGAGCACAACATTGGAGAGATCAATGGCTGGTTGGGCGCCATCCACTGAGCGCCTTGTGCTGCTCCCCGCATTCAGGAAGCCCGAAAGATCTCGATCGGGTGGTTGATGCCGCGCAACGTGACGCAACCCATCGATTCAGTCAGATGCTGCTTGAGACCCGCGTTTGCGCTCGGGCCAATGACGAGGTCGGTGGGCAAGTGGCGCGCAGCCTCTTCGAGGCGTGCGGCAAAATTGATGCAATCGCCGACGGCTGTATAGGTGCTCCTAAAGTCTGTGCCAAGATCTCCGACTAATGCGGTGCCGCTTTCGATACCAATTCGTACCCTGAGCGGTCTGTGCCCCCCGGACTGCCACTGCGTGTTGAAGGTAGCGACCTCTGCGAGCATCCTCTTTGCGGCTTGCAGCGCCCGGTCCGCTTGGTCAGAGCAGGGGAGTGGCGCGCCCCAGAACGCAACCAGGCCGTCGCCCGTATATTTGTCCAAAGTGCCATCCTCGGCCAATACTGGACGAGTCAGGCAGGCGAGGAAGTCTTTTGTCAGCGTTGCCGCTTCTGAAAGTGGGAGCGAGGAGATCGTCGCCGTGTAGTTCTCCATGTCAGCCACCAGGACGGTTACTTGACACAGCTTGGGGTCTAGGCTGTGAGTTAAATTGCGTCGCAATATTTCGTTGAGCACCGGGGGTGCCACGTAATGCGAGAGCATGCTTAATAGCCCGCGACTGCGTCGTTGAGTCTGTCGCCATTCATATGGCACGCCAAGCAACAGCAGCATGAAATACCCCCAAAGAGGCGCGCTCAAAGACCACTCCGCCCCACGCAACACTGCAGATATCGCGACAATGCCCCAGGCGGCAGTGAAACCAAGCAGCAGAAACACGCCGCCCCATGCTGAAAAGCGTGCGATACCGATCACCGCGGCGATGATGCTGAATACACACCAGGCGACGAAGAAAACGTGATCTGGTGGTGATTGCGGCAGACCGGCCTCGGCCAAGTCCAGGAGTCCGCTCAAACTCACGGCGTGCACCATCACGCCTGCAGTAATTGGTGCAAGCGGGGTAATCACTCGGTCACCCAGGCTTAGCGACGAAGATCCCACCAGTACATATCGACCCGCGATCAGGTCAGTGGGTGCTTGCTCATTCAAAATGAACGCCGCTGGGATGACCGTGTAGGCATTCAGTGCCCGGCTGTAAGGTATCCGCCACTGTCCGTTCGCATCGGTTGCGGGAGAGGCGAATTGCAGCTCTCCTCCACAGGTGATCAGTGCTCGAGCGAAGTGTGGGTAGTCCAGGTCCGCATAACGCGTCTGAATCGGGATGCGCCGCAAGACGCCGTCCTGATCTGGCCGATAACCAATGTTGCCGACGCAGGTGGCACGAGAAAACCCTGGGTTATTGCCGATGTAGCCCTGCGCGGGGAGTGCCGGCTCGCCTTGACCTGGTTTCTCGCCCCCGATTGGCTCGCCCTGCAACATGAGCACACTGCGGGCCGTGTAATCGAACACCTGCGCCAGCACCACGGGCCCGTGTTCGGCGAGCGATGCCAGCCGACCATCCCCGTCCGCGCTCCCGGCCGTCGGAAATACGATATCGAGTCCTACCACCTTCGCACCATAGGTTCCGAGCAAGATCTCGACCAAATCAGCGATCTGCGACCTGGGCCACGGCCAGGGGCCAATGTCCTTCAGCGAGTCCTCGGTGATGTCGATGATTGCGATGCGGTCTTCGGGCTGGGTGATCGCTGTGGCTTGAACAATACGGTCGCGAAGCGACTCGTCGATCCTGTTTGCGAACTCCGGCCGTTTCCAGTCGACGAAAAGCACCAATGCGCACGCAAACAAGGCAACAAAGCTGCGCACAAACGAGGGGGAGGCAACCTGTTTCATTGCAGTACCGAGCCCACGCGAAGCCAGCCGGAGCTAATAGTGGCCGTGCCCGAAATTCTCCGCAGGCTGCGATGGAATGCGCTTGGCCGCCTGGTCACGGAGACAGCACCAGTCGTCCGATCTGCCACGCCAATTGGCCCGCAGCAATACCGATGATGTTGCCGGCCATGTCGAACACGCAGAATCCACTCCCGAAGCGAAAATCCCAGCACTCCTTTGCCAAACCGATCAGCAAGACGATCAGCAACGCGGTGGCAGCCGGCATGGCCGAAAGCGCAGCAAGGGTGAGCCAGAAGCTCCATGTCATGTGTTTGCCCTTGTCCTCCTCCTTGAGTTTTGCCGGTAGCTGCAGAAAGAACTGGCGTATTGCGTTCGTCATGGCGTATCGAGTCCCTGCGGTATGGTACGTGTCTGCTTCAATACCGGGAGTCGAGCGTAGTCATACGGCCAGCGCCTGGTCGCCATTGGCTGCTTTTCGAAGTTTTTCAGGCTGGCGTATGATCAGTCGACGCATGTCCTTTTCGACAATGCCTTTCTGAATCAATAGCTGCAGTGCCCGCGAAACCGTTTCTCGGCTCGTATTGGCCATGATCGCGATCTCTTGCTGGGTTGGCATCCTGTCGATGGTGATCATGTCGCCATGGCCTTTTTCGGCAAATCGATGGATCAGGGCAAACACACGCTGAAACGCGTTCGGAATGCCTAGAATGGTGCGGTAGTCTGCCGCTCGCCGTATTGATGCGGCCATTCGTTTCAGCAATCGCTCGGCCACCAGCGGATTGTTGTAGATCAAAGCCTGTGCCTGGGCTTTGGGCAGCAGTGCAACCAAAGAGCTCTCGGAGGCCATCACCGAAGCTGATCGCGGCAAGTCGTCGATCATCGACAGCTCCCCGAAATACTCGCCCGGAGTGATGATCGATAGCCCGATTTCACGCCCCTCCTCAGTGACGTCGATGGCTTGCAGGCGCCCCGAAAGCAGGAACAACAGGCAGTCGCCCATTGTTCCTTTGTGCAGGACGTATTGCCCTTTTGTAACGGTGCGAATGTGAAGGGCGGCCGCTACCTCAGCGAGGACCTTCGGGTCGAGGCCTGAAAGCAGGGGCACCTTGTGCAGTGCGACCTGGATGACGGGGCGCGTGGAGGTTGCGCCGTCGGCCTGCACAGGAGGGGAGGGATTGCCTTGTTCGCTCATTCCGGGATTATGCCGTCACACTGGTGGCCGAGACAAAGCGAAGGCGTCAGCGTTCCCTTCACTTGCACCTTCAGCGCCCCCCCTCCCTGACCCAGTAGAACACGAGGGACTCGCCGTTGAAACGGTACATGGGAACTGTGTCGACATTTCTCGTGTGCTGGTATTCGATGCGAAATGAGTCTTGTCGAGACAGTTGCATCTCCCATCCGCTGGTCAGAACATGGCGCCGCTGGCGTTGGGACATCGCGAGCAGTGGGGGGGCGTAGGGCGACTCCCCTTGCAGGAGGCGTGCGTTCCAGGACGCATAGACCTTCCAGTCGTGCGTCGGTTGATGGGCCCAGTCGACGCTCATCGTTGGGCCCATGCGGTCACCGCCGGGGCGCCTATCCAGCGCGATATCGACTAGCCATCCAACGGATGCGCGGGTCGACGTGCGCGCCGAGGGCTGCCACAGCAACGGAGCACTGATTGCAGTCTCCCAACTATCGAAGGCCGTTCGAGTCGGAAAGTGCGCATGGGCCGTTCGGATGTCCAGCCCAAACATGAGGTGAGGTTGCTGCGCCCATCGTGGTAGGGCTTGAAGGCCGGCTGACAGCGTTTGCTGATACAGCTTTCCGCCCAAAGTCCGCAGGCTGGCATTGACATCAGCCGAACCTGAGCCGGAAGCGTCAGATAGGGAACGTTCATAGCCAAGCAGTGCGATGGCGTCATCAAAGCCGGCGACCGAGGCGTAGCGGCGGGCGTGCAATGCACCGTAGAGCCGGTCGCGCACGTTCTGTCTGCGGCTTATCTGCAACTGCACGGCTGCGAAAGTGCTGGCTTGCGGCAGAAATTCATCGTCAAGCGTCACATAGAGCGGTGCCGTGCTGCTGCCGAGCGAGAACGACCTTGTCGCACTGCCTTGGTTGGCATTCGTCTCGCGCCCGACGGCAAAGATGGCGCTCCATTGCGTACCTTTGTCGGCGCGGGCACAGCGGCGGAGCCGGAGCTCCCTGATCAGCGGGGCAAGGCGCGGTGGCAGTTCGAACGTGCGCTCGAGTACATCAAGGGCGGCATCGGCTTTCGCCGTGTTGCCGATGTTGCAGTAAAGAATCGCCAGGTCCAGCAGCGCGCCTGCGTGTTGCGGATACGCGCGCCTGAGGGCTTCGAGTCGATCGATCGCGTCTTGCCAGTCTTGGGCCCGGATGGATGCCTGCGCCTGCTCGTACGCCTCATCGTCGGGGGTGTTCGCCGCCGCCATGCCGACTACGCTCGAAAGCGCGAGCCCCGAGACAAAACGCACGAATCTCCACGAGACCCGGGCAAGGGAGCCGCGGATCATCGTATCCAGGACGTTGCGCCGTAGGCCGTGATGTGGTCATTGACCCGGTGGTTGAAGAGCAGTCCGGCCTGGCTGGCATTTTCCCCGGCCAGCGCACCGTTCACAGCTGCGTTTGACGAAATGACGCTCGACACGAAGCGTCCGTCAGGGAACAGTCCGCCATTCGCAGAGATGGTCGCACTCATGTTCTCCGCACGCACGTTGAAGCGGGTCGTGAAGGTCTGCCGCCCGAAGTCCACCGTAAGCCGGGCGTCGTCGATCGCTGCTGGCACCGTCAGGCCACGGCGCTGGTCGCGAAAATAGCTTTCCTGATCCTTCAGCGTAAAACTGGCTACGCCCTCGTTCGGCATCGTGAATGCAGGTGAAACGTCTCGATAAAGAGCGAAGTGACCGTTCGACGCGACACGCTCACGGTCCGCCCGAATGTCGTCGGACCTGGCTGGATCCAGCAAGTCCGACCAGCGTCCCCATTTCACGAGGGGCCGGACCGGGGCGGTGTGCGTGAGCGCGGCACCGACGAGTTCGTTCTTGTTGAGCGTATCGGCCGCAAGAGCGGGCTCTTCTCCTCGGTCTTTCGGCCGGCTTAACCCATCCGTGGTGTTTGGCGCAGGCTCGGCCGCGGACGGGGGGGCTGCAGTGTCCGGATGAATGCCCAAGTCGTGGTCTTCGAGGATGTCTGGCTTGCTGCCGTTCGCGGTGGCCTGAACCACGAAGCGCTGGTGACCATTTGCGAACAACTCGGTGGCCAGCGCACCCTCGCATGGACCTAGGGCATCGGCTTGGCAGTGCTCGCCGATCGGCGTAACCACGATGCCGCCCGCGGCGACCGCTGCGCGCGTGACCAGTGGATCGGCAAAAATGGTGAAATCCGTACCCCGCACCCCCAAGGCGGCCACCGGGGTATTGACACGAAACTGCTCCGGACTCCTCTTCGCCCATGCGCCGGTGATGTGGCGGACCACGCCGCTAGACACCACGATGCGCATGCGCGTTCCCGCGCCGTCGGATTCATCGTGTACATAGTCGGACACCACGACACGCGAATTCGGCCGCAGGATCAGCAGGCCTTGATCGGGGAACTTGACGTGCAGATGGCCATCCACGCCGGTCTCGAGTACCGCTCCCTCACGGATCCGCGTTCCCGCGGAAATCTGCCCGAGCGTGGCGTTATCGATGCGAATCGCCCCGCTGGCAAAGGTGATCTCCCCCGCATCGCCGGCAATCGCACGACCGTGAAACAATACGGCCACGACCACCACGAGTAGAGCGAGTTGTTTCATCGCGACTCCTGGGGATGCGCACCCACCAGATAGGGCGTGCATCCGATATGACGGAAATTCTTCAGTGCGTATAATTGCGCCGATGTTTAAAGTCTACATCGAAACCTTGGAGCCCGCTCAGCTTCAGTCTCGCCTTGAGACGCTTCTGCAGGAGGGCGGGGTCCGCGTTCCGGTCAATCGTTACCTTGCAGAGCAACAGCCGCAAACGGGCGTGCGCCGTTTGGTGCGACGCTGGGGCTGGTTGCGCAACGCGCACAAGGCCTTCATGACCTGGAAGCACACCGGCTGGTCGCCGCGCTGGATCGGGCGCCGGATTCCGGTAGTCGGACCGCTTGCCTGGAAGGTCTATGGCGTGATCACTCAGCGCAGTTTCCGCCTCCATGTGCTGGCCGAGCTTGCCCAGCTTGGCGATAACCTGCAGCGGCTGCAGCGTGAGGTGTCGAAACTGGACGCCACCGCCGTCGGTACGCTCATCCCGGTCACCACTGACCTGCAGTCGGAGCAGACCCAGCTGCGCGAGCAGATCGCGCTCGCCTCCGCGCGTTTTCGCGCCATCGAGCAGCGTCTCGCAGCACCTGCGCCGGTTGCGGGCATGTCATCGGGCAGCCTGTCCGACGCGAGCCTGTTCCCCTCCTGGTACCTTGCACTTGAAGCCAGCCTGCGCGGCGACATGAGCGACATCGAGGCGCGGCTCGAGCGTTATCTGCCCTATCTCGACTGTGCTCAGGTCGGTCAGCCTGGTTGGCCGGTCCTTGACCTCGGTTGCGGCCGCGGCGAATGGCTCACGGTGCTCGGCAAGCGCGGTCTCCTGGCTCGCGGGGTCGACACCAACCCCGCCATGCTCGACGAAGCCCGCAGACAGGGGCTCGATGTCAGCAATCTCGACCTGATTGCAGCGCTAAGGAGCGCCGAGACCTGCAGCATCGGCGCGGTCACGTCGTTCCAGGTCGTCGAGCATCTCGACCCGAACACCTTGCTGGAGCTCTTTCAGCAAGCCATGCGCGTGCTGCACCCCGGCGGCGTGCTGTTGCTCGAAACGCCCAACCCCGAAAACCTTCAAGTGGGGGCGTACAGCTTCTGGCTCGACCCCACGCACGTGCGCCCGATCCCACCGCCATTGCTCGCCCACAGTGCCAGCTATTTCGGTTTCATCGACGTCGCCATCGTGCGCAGCAACCCCTGGCGAGAGGACCTGCGCTTCGACGCCGAAGGGGACGCCGCCAGACATCTAGAGAAACTCATGTTCAGCGCCCAGGACTACGCCCTGGTTGCGCGCAAACCCTATGCAAAAAACGCTGCGCCTGCACTGGCCAACCACTGAGCCAGGCAGTGAGGCGTCGCGCTATGCCGAAGCGCTCGAGACCCGCTTGCGGGAACTCGGAGTCGCCCTGGCTGGCGACGACACCGATTGTCTCGAACTCTCCCCGCTCGACGGCGTCCGTGACCCGGCCAAGCGCCCACCGCCGCGGGTCAGCAACGCGGACGTGTTGATGGACGCCGCCGGCGGCGCCTTGGCGTGCCGGCCCGATCCGCGCTTGATCACCGTGGTGGCATTCGGCGACACGCACGCTGACGGCGCCTCGCGCCTCGTCGGCGAAGTCCACGCCGAGCTCACCAGGCTGGCCCCGTACCCGGTGCGCTTCGTCGTCGTCACCTCGGCCAAGGCCACAGCCAAAGTGACGGGCGCCGACGATGGCCTGACATACCGCGCCGCCAACGATCCCGATTTGCCGCGCCTGCTGCTCGCGGCAGACGCGGCGCTCGTTTCGGCCGACTGGCCTGGCCAGGATCTGCGG
>CZCA01002054.1_pt1 | contig 13138 bp, 14 predicted proteins | sample 591981 | NCBI WGS metagenome assembly CZCA01 (sample SAMEA3556810, study PRJEB10932) | anaerobic digester metagenome
AGACGGCGGTAAAAGCAATCGTGACCGGATTACAAAACATCAGGCACACACCGATGTACATAAAATCAAAGCCAAGAAAAGCAGGATTGCGGCTAAATGCGTAGATTCCGGTAGAAACGAATTTGGTTTTGTCTTTTTCCGGTATTCCTGCCCTCCAGCTGTCCTTCATGGTCAGCACCGAAACAAGGAAAACAAAATTACCAAGCATTCCGGTTAGGAAGCCGGTAAAACGAGCATTATTCGGCAGCCAGTTCCAATCAAATAGAATTGAGAGCAATTGTATCGGCACAATGCAAAGCGTGGCAACTGACATCAACACTTCCACGGTATGTATGCTTTTTTCCTTTCGCATTCCAATTTGATGTGTATGGATTCCACGCTTTTTCTGAACCAACAGTTTACCGAAATAAATTCCGTAAAAGACAAGCAGCACGAGCAATGCAAGTATTTGAAAAATCATTTCTTTGTTCATTTAATTCTCCTTACCGTTTATATTTTGTTCTATTTGCTCTGTATCAGTTTTAAGAACTTCTTATCATTGAATTGTTCATTCGTTAAGAACTCGCCATTATAAAACATAGCATAAGAAGTACAGGGACTTGGGGCTGCCTGCGCCTGTTCTTTTGTTTCAATGCGAACTGTCTTAAATGGAATATTGTTTTCTGCCGCTGTCTGCTCAACTATTGGGACATACTTGCCATTAAACGGGCACTGGTTCGTATAATATAAAACATATCCCTGTTCTTCAATATGTGGGTGCTTCGCTGTTTCTGTAAATTTTGGAGCAACTGCATTTTCATCAAATGAAAGATACATAAGATTGATTCCGGCATCAGATGTATCCGCAACTTTAAATCCTTTATAAACCAAATGCTTGGGGTCAGAAAGAAAAGGTTTCTTCTTTGCTGATGAAAGAATGCAAAGTCCCGATTTTCCTTTCGCCTTACTGTCCTCAATACACTTATTCAACAAATCATTTGAATAGCCGTGCCCTTTGAAAGAACCCGATACCCAGAAGCAGTCAATATACATATAATTTTCTGATATTATGGGAATCCACGCATTTTCAGCCGGAATATACTCAATAAAGCATTTTCCTCTCTCTGCACTTTTCAGAAAAACAAGTCCGTCATCAAAGCATTTTCTCATCCAATCTTTTTTTGAGGACACCTGAATATCTTTGTTGTTGGAAATTGCACAACAAATATGTTCTTTTTCAATATTGTCTTTGGTTACTTGTATATACTCCATTTCTTTTCCTCCACTATGATTTGCAGCTTGTCAAAGATGACATACCATGATATATTCTTCGCCATTTTCGTCTATAATTTCAAAGCCTACTTTTTCATACATCTTCGTAGCATAATTTGCTTTTTGTACGGCCAAAGATGCTTGTTTATAGCCATTTTCCTTCAACACTGTAAGCATTTCTTCCATCATTGCTGTACCTATACCAAAATTTCGATATTCTTTATAAAGTGAAATTGCAAACGATGGTGTGTCATTGTCAATATGTCCATAGTCATTCATAATGCGTACCCACACAGCACCAATTATTTCATCATCTATCTCTGCAACCAATCCAATATCACCTTTGTTTTTTCCAAAATCAGATATATAAATTTGAAGTTCTGGTCTATATATTATTTCTTTTTCTGGTGGTCTGATTCCCTCCGGAATGAATATTGCCTCATATAAAAAATCTCCCAAAATATTAAATTCATTTTCCCTTATCTGTCTAATCTTGTATTCCATGTTACCTACTCTCCACCAAAGCAAAGTCCTGCTGTCAGATCGATCAGCATTCCCATGCTGACTCTAAGTGGCAGTGAAACAACTCCCATTAAGCCAAGCCCGACACCGACCAAAAGCTCGATGCACATGCCCACCACCATTTTTTTGTCCTTCTTTCTTATACATTGACAATCGACTTTTTCATAAACCCGATAGCATTATCCACATCAGATAATTTCCCACTTATTTTTTGTACCAGTTTTTTGGTATTTCCGTGATGTATGGATGCGTAAATTACAGCTATCTTATTCATGACTATATCCTCCTTCATTACAATTACTACTTTCCATTTGCCATTTATTCAGCTCTACAATCGGGAGGTGTCTTACAGTTTGTACTGCATAAAATTATCATTATGAACGAATCCATATGCAGTGTATAATTTAACTCCCATATCAGAAGCAGTAATTTGAATAGTCCCACACCCCTGCCTCCTTGCCTCGTCGATAACTCTGTTCAAAAGTTCTTTAGCAATGCCCATTCTTCTATAATCCGGATTTGTATACATGCTTGATAAAATCCCCAGCTTTCCACTTGGGCATCCATAATACGGTGGTTTCTCAACAATTGACATTCCGATTGTACCAATTATCACGCCATCCGCTATCGCAAGCCATGACACAAATGAACTATCTTTCATATGTCTATCATAGTAATCCTTTAGAGCAGGTCTTAAATTAAAAGCCTCTTTCGCACCTTCTTCTCTTAATTGGTTTGTTCTTATATTTATAAAGGTTTCAAGTTCTTTTTTCTGTCAGTTTCTTAAATTCTATCTTCAAGATTATCCTCCTCGCAAATTCAGGTTATGCTTACAGTGCACTTATTTCCTCTGATATTTCTTGAATTGATTTTCCATCAGTGGCTATTTTGATACTTGTGAGTTTTTGATAAAGGGCTAACCTTGTTATGCTTCTGTCCAGTACATCAACTGTTCGGATGCCGTTTTTAACATCGCTCAAAATTCTTTTTGCAAGGTTTTCTTTTGTGGCGGTCAGTGACACAATTTTTACTTCGCAATTTGCGACATCCGTTCGGTTGATAATCGTGTCGATAATTTCCTGCTCGTGCATCACCCAGCAAAAAATAATGTTGCTGTAGGCCGAGCAATGAATAAAACTATTCAGCAGAAAACAAATATTATTTATCACCATATTCTTGGTTTCTTCCGTCACGCAAAAGGGGTTGGCATCCCAGCACCAATCACCATCAAGAAATACCGAATCGGGTAATTTTTTCTTGAGGTATTGTGCAGCTGCGGTTTTTCCCACACCCATTGGACCGCCAATCAAAAACAGTTTTTTCATAGAATTTCGCCCCTCATATTTTCATTCCATCAAATCGGAGTTTATTACAACAATGCTTTTTTCAAATCAGAAACATATAATGTCTGCTGCTTTTTCAGAAAAGTTTTTACAAATGGCTTCATAAACAATTTCTTGGCAACAACATTTTCTGTGAAATCTATTTCTGTCTGTTTGTCTTTCTGAGTGAATACACCTGTCCAATGACCTTTCATGTTGTCATTTTCCATGTCAAACTCCCAACGCCTGCAAGGTTCAACTACAGTAATTGTAAAAGTCGTAGTATATCCCTCTTTTGTGTACTCAACAAATTGCTGCTCATTTAGAATCTCTATTTTACTTAAATCACTGCGCCACGCATAGCTTTCAAGAGAAGTAACCACTTCCCATACTTTCTGAATATCCTGTTGAAAAACAGCCTTTATATTAGAAATTGCCATATTGTATTCCCTCCAAATTCCTATTTGCTGTTTCATAGCTTTCGCTCGCTCGCACAGCTACTCACTTATTATTTATGATTCGCCATGCGGCAAATTTCCCCATAACAGCAGCCGTTGGGAGCCCTCCCGGCCCCATCTGCCACTGACTGGCTATGTAAACATTTTCAATGCCCTTTATAATTCCCGGAACTCTGATATTCTTCGCTTTCTTTGTAATTACAAAGCTCATATATGCACCCTTGTAAGAATTGCAATACCGGTGATATGTCACAGGCGTCCACACATCCAAAATCCTTATTTTGCCTGACAGAAACGGATATTCTGCAATCAATCGATTCATTGTTTTCTTTGCTTTTTCTTGTTTAACACAACGATACGCCTCTGAATCTTCATAAAGCTTTTCCCAATAGGCATAATCTGCTTCTGTCTGTACAATGTTAGATTGCAATATTGTTTTACCGACAGGTGCAAATCCCGGCTCATAGGCGTAGGACTGAACACTCATCGCATTTACTGTATTCATCCCAATTAGCATTTCATCGCAAGGAAACAGTCTGGTTCCTGTCAGTTCCGGAAAAATTCCGTCTACTGCATAGGCAACCTGAAATCCACTGCTAACCGGATATTTCGTTCTTTCGGTGTATTGTTTCAACAATTGTTTTGGCAGATAGCTTCGCTCCAATAATGTTCCGAAAGTATAGTCAGTATCGCAGGAACAGATTACATAGTCTGCATTTACCTCTGCCCCGTTTTCCAACTGAATTCCTTCTGCTTTCTTGTTTGACACTCGAATCCTTTTTACACCGAAACCAGTATATAGTCTTCCTCCAAGTGCTTTATATCGTTCTGCCATTCGCAGTGACATGGCAAGTGAGCCGCCCTTTGGAATATCACCATTTCCTCCGGTAATCGTAGCGTATGACACAATAAAAGCATAAGCCTGATACCCTGACGGCATGTAATCTGTGATGGCACGTTGAATTAAGGGATGGTGAAAGCGGTGGGCAAGCTCTCCGATGTCCATATTTCCATATTCTTTCATGACTGCTCCCATATCTTTCATAGACAGCCCGAGCTTCATATAATCAAATAGATTCATGGCATCAAACGGCTTTTCCGTTGGAATCGACATAGATTCTGCCATTTGCACATACTTCATAAGCTTGTTTATTTCCACTTCATCCTCCGGAGAAAGGGCTAACATTTCTTTTCTTGTTCTCTCCTTATCTCTCCAAAAGGTCAAAGTGTCTCCATTTAGTTTGGAAGAATAAAACATCTTCTTTTGATAAATTTCCACTCCATCTCCAAGCGCACCCGTTTCTTCCCAGAGTTCATAAAGACCGCTGCCCGGTTTTGAGCCTGTAAGCCAGTGGATGCAATTATCTATGGTATATCCGTCTCTCTTCCAAGCAGTACATTGTCCGCCCGGCAAAGCATTTTTTTCGTAAATAGCTGTATCAAACCCTGCTTTTTGTAACAGGATACCGGCTGTCATACCGGCAATACCGCCACCTACAATCACTATTTTTTTCATATTGTTATACCTCGTATCCTTCAAATTGTTCTATTTCTCAAACTGAAAGTTGTCGAAAGGTCTATTCTCTACAATAATCGACTGCGTTACCTTTCCGATCATAACCGATAGCTTCGTTCCAATTGAAAATTGCGCTGCTATTGTTTCTATCAGTTTTTCTATCAGTTTGTATTCCTCATACTCCGGGGATACTGCCAGCAGTTCAATCGCATTTTCTTTTTTGGAAAAGATCGAGAGTGCCGCAATCTCGTTTTTATATCGAAAGACCCACACTTCTTCATCCTTAATTCGCTGTGCCAAATCACTTTCTGTCCACTGTTCATCAGGCTCGTCTAATTTTTCATGTATCCGCTTCAGAAGTCTTTGCATCCCCGCTATATCTGACAGCTCTGCCGGATAGGGAATTCGCAGTTCTTGTTCGCTAAGCGGCATTCCCATCAGCAGACTAATTCCCCTCTTTACTTCAGCTCTTTGATGCATATAGTTGTTTGTATCTTCATGTAAAATAGAACTGCCGACACCATAAGTCATAAACAGTGCCGCTACATCCGGTTTCACGGCCGGTGTGATTCCGTAATACTCACTTTGAATCGCAACAATCTGCTGCAAAAATGGTTCTATAATTTCCAAAGTATGCTCACGAATCGCCCAACGTACCGTGCGATGCATTTTCGAGGCATATTTCTCGCGAAATTCTTTTGTTTCTATTTCCATATATTCAAAAAAGTCTTCCATCAGGCGACATGGATTTCTTCTGCCATGTTCCACAATCTGTGCAAATTCCTTCTGATAATGGTCAAAGAACAAATTCAATACGGCATCAAATACAGCATCTTTATTATCAAAATAGTAATAAAAAAGTCCCACCTCTCCGCCTGCAAGGTTCATAATACTGCGCACGGAGGTTCCATCGAATCCTTTTGTGAAAAACAGTTCCAGCGCTGCTCTTGCAATTTCATCTCTTTTACCGCCTTGGATGACTGGTTTTCTTGACATAATCGATCTTCCTCTCTATTGAATATTGCTCAATTTATCTTCAATTATAATACCGCAGTTTCGAAAATGCAACGCTTTTTGAATATTGTTCAAATTATTTTTTCATTTATACAGTATTCTAGCCAGATGAAACTTCAATAATAAGAGAGAGCCTGTAATCCACACTCATGGGCTGCGGATTACAGGCTCTGCATTTTGGACAGGATAACGAGAATTTTTAAAGTACCATATCGCTTAATATTCTTACCATTTTTTATCAGATATAACCTAAAACCCATTTCTACAATCCACAGACCCATCCTTATATATCTCTCTTCGATAATTTTTTTGGACATATCAACCACGAAAGTATAAAGACAACTACGCTAAATACTGCAACTAATCCACATATTACAGTTATGTTTTTCATAAGATCCATAAATTGATTCAATAAAAAGACAAGCCCCGCAAACAATCCTGATGTGACGACATACGAAAGGATTGAACCCATGATGCTTTTTTCTTCATCGAATATAAAAGCACAGGGAATACTTATGCTTCCCGGAAGCAATGACATCTTTTTTGTCTATGGCGTCAAATTGTGCCGCACCGCATTTGATGATTCCATACTGGTATTTCAATTCATCTTTAGGTTTGCTAAATACTACTTTGCCCTTATGGATAAATACAATGTAGTCCGCAACTTTTTCCAAATCGCTTGTGATATGCGATGATACCAAAATCGAGTTGTTTTCATCCTGCACAAAGTCCAAAAACAGATCTAAAATATCATCACGGACAACAGGGTCAAGCCCACTTGTTGCTTCATCTAAAATCAAAAGTTTAGAATTGTGAGAAAGAGCAACCGCAATTGACAGCTTCATCTTCATTCCTTTGGAAAACTCTTTAATTTTTTTATCCGACGGCAACGACATCTTTTGCAGCAGAGAAAAATATTCTTCCTCGTCCCAAGTGCTATATATGTTTTTCAGAACATTGTTCAATTTCCTTGCTGAAAGCGATCTGGGGAAATTACTGCCGTCAAAAACAACACCAATCTGATTGCGAATACCATTATCAATTTCATTTTACAATTTACCTCTATTTTTTCTTACCCCAACATTTATTATAGAGCCGATTTTTTTATAGGGAGCTTTCTTATTAAATTTTATATTTAGTATAAGCGTTAGATAAACTCTTGCAGGTGTTTTAAGAAAAGCACATATAACAAGCATTTATTATAGAGCCGCAAAAGCTATATATTAATGTAGGGTTTTGCTTCATACTATAAAAATAGTTATGGTGAGGCTGTATATACACTATCTGGATTATATTGGGGGGGTGTTGTGTTGATTGTGGCAGATGGTGGTTACGGCAGGGCAATAGCTATACCGCTAACAGTAGAGCTTAGAATTTATAGCTTATATGTTAAATTACCTCATAACTAAAAAATACATCAAAAAAAGTTATAGTAATGAGTTTTTTTGTAGGAATTTTATTTTTTAGCCAGTGCTTTATAAACCTATATACGGCGAAACAGTGATGCAAAGCATAGACAAAATTACTAAAAAACACATTGGGATTTACATCGTATTGAACATAACATTATAGATTATCACTAAATGATATGTGAGGGCATTAGATAAAATAATGAACTTTTTTTATTTTTCTAAATGATATTGATTACCTAAAATTACGAAGGTATAATGTGGGCGTCGAAATAAATATGCGGTTCAAAATATTAAGCAATTAAGAGGAGGAAGTCAATATGACAGGTAAAGCTACATCATCAAAGAAGCTTCTTAGTATTATCTTATCTACAATGTTATTTTTATCCATGGTATCAACAGGAATGATATCAACAGCAGCTGCCACAATGGACAGCGAAGAAAAAATAGATGGAAAAGCAATAGTCCGTTTTTATGACACAGACGTTAATAATAACGTAATGGGTGAAACAAAGGTAACGGCAAATGTAGGTGACACAGTGGTCTGGAAAATGTATGCCAAATCATCTGTTGCATTGGCAAGCTTTACAACATTACCACTATATAATAATACTGGTGAATTTGATAAATCTTATAGCCCAATTGATAATAATCAAAATAAAAATGCAATAGATGAGGTACTTGGTGTGCCTACAATAGTATCTGACAAAAAAGCGTTACCTGGTATAATGCTGAATCCAAAGGCAGTAACAGTACCTTATGGCTGTGGTATCCAATGGCAAGATGGCTCTAAAAACTTTGATTGCTTTACGCAGGAGGGCGGTCAGCTTGTTGCTACTTTTTCCTTTCCTGTATTAAAAGAGGGCAATGTGTACATATGGTCAGAGATATGGGAACCATTATATTGCGATGAAAATGATAATATTCTTGACGCTAAGGATGTTAGTCAGCGTTCGGAGGTTTCTGTAATATCAGGTGCTACAGAGCCGCCAACAGTAGCCCCAACAGAAGCTCCAACGGAAGCACCAACAGCAGCTCCAACGGAAGCACCAACAGTAGCTCCAACAGTAGCTCCAACAGAAGCTCCAACAGAAGCACCAACAAAAGCACCAACAGTAGCTCCAACAGAAGCTCCAACAGAAGCACCAACAAAAGCACCAACAGTAGCTCCAACGGAAGCACCAACAGAAGCACCAACGGAAGCCCCAACAGTTGCTCCTACGGAAGCACCAACAGAAGCTCCAACAGAAGCACCAACAGTAGCTCCAACAGAAGCTCCAACAGTTTCTCCTACAGAAGCTCCAACAAAAGCACCAACGGAAGCACCAACAGTAGCTCCAACAGAAGCTCCAACAGAAGAAATGATTACAATATCCTTCGATAACAGCGAAACAAAGTGGTCAGCTGTGCATTTCTTTACATGGGGTACAAGTACTGAGCTTGATGGTAAACAGCTAAATCTGACACGTCAGGGCGAAACAGATATTTGGACGCTACAGATTCCAAAATCAGCAGACCTATTTGATGGCTATTTTTCAGACAAAAACAATTGCACAATTACTGAGGATATTGGTGTGATGGGTGCTAAGCTTTCAGTATATGATGGCGTAGTATTTAAAACATATGGAAAAAATGACGAGGGTTCATATCGTTTAACTCCAACACCAGAGCCACCAACACCAACTGAAGCACCAACAGTAGCTCCAACAGTAGCTCCAACAGTAGCTCCAACGGAAGTACCAACAGAAGCACCAACAGAAGCACCAACAGAAGCACCAACAGAAGCACCAACAGTAGCACCAACAGTAGCACCAACAGAAGCCCCAACGGAAGCACCAACAGTAGCACCAACAGAAGCACCAACGGAAGCTCCAACAGTAGCACCAACGGAAGCACCAACAACAGCTACAAGTGACAGCGAAGAAAAAATAGATGGAAAAGCAATAGTCCGTTTTTATGACACAGACGTTAATAATAACGTAATTGGTAAAACAAAGGTAACGGCAAATGTCAATAGATGAGGTACTTGGTGTGCCTACAATAGTATCTGACAAAAAAGCGTTACCTGGTATATTGCTTAACCCAAAGGCAGTAACCGTACCTTATGGATGTGGAATTAATTGGCAAGACGGTTCTAAAAACTTTGATTGCTTTACACAGGAGGGCGGCCAGCTTGTTGCTACTTTCTCCTTCCCTGTATTAAAAGAGGGCAATGTGTACATATGGTCAGAGATATGGGAACCATTATATTGCGATGAAAATGATAATATTCTTGACGCTAAGGATGTTAGTCAGCGTTCGGAGGTTTCTGTAATACCAGGTGCTACAGAGCCACCAACAGAAGCACCAACGGAAGCACCTACAGTTGCTCCAACAGTTGCACCAACAGTAGCCCCAACAGAAGCTCCAACGGAAGCACCAACAGTAGCCCCAACAGAAGCTCCAACAGTAGCTCCGACGGAAGCTCCAACAGTAGCTCCAACAGAAGCTCCGACGGAAGCTCCAACGGAAGCACCTACAGTTGCTCCAACAGTTGCACCAACAGTAGCCCCAACAGAAGCTCCAACGGAAGCTCCAACGGAAGCACCAACAGAAGCTCCAACAGAAGCTCCGACAGAAGCTCCGACGGAAGCCCCAACAGAAGCTCCAACGGAAGCTCCGACGGAAGCCCCAACGGAAGCACCAACTACTCCTAGTGATACTATAACAATCTATTTTAATAATTCACAGACTAGATGGAGGTCGGTATCATTTTGGACATGGGATACAGCTGATAAGGGCTTAAATAATAAATTCTTACCTATGACACGTATAAAAGGCACCAACCTTTGGTACATTGTGTTGCCAAAGTCAGCAAATGTTTATGATGGTGTATTTGTGAATGGTAAGTCGTGGGGTCATGGTCAGACAGAAAATATAGGTGATGAGGGTGCTAGGTTACCCTTATATAATCAGTATGTGTACCAGACATATGGTCAAATGCGAAATGGTAAGTACCGTTTGACCCCATATCTGCCATTATACTGGAACTGGAGTTATCCTGTATTTATGTTTTAATAAGTAATTAAGCATACAGCAGTGGTAGGACATTGTTGTATGTAGTAAGACTGAATAATGGTAAGAAGTTTTGTGGAAGACTTGTAATTAAGCATACAGCAGTGGTAGGACATTGCTGTATGTAGTAAGACTGAATAATGGTAAAAAGTTTTGTGGAAGGCTTGTAATTAAGCATACAGCAGTGGTAGGACATTGCTGTATGTAGTAAGACTGAATAATGGTAAGAAGTTTTGTGGAAGACTTGTAATTAAGCATACAGCAGTGGTAGGATATTGCTGTATGTAGTAAAAATAAAGTATGATAAATTTATGTGTATGAGTTGCAGGTTTCTCTTGCCTGCATATAAAAATAGCATTGGATTATGGATTTTTGGATTCCTTTAAAAAGGCTGTGGACACTTACCAAGGGTTCACGGCCTTTTTAAATTTGCAATAAAATTAAATTACAAATTGATTTTATTACTTTATATTAAAATAATGATAATCAATGTAAATATATAATATTTTAAGAAATATGATTATGGAGAAAATAGCAGGAAATATGCAAAACGCAATATAACAAAGACAGAATATCATAATATTATTAGTTGAATAGGGGAAGGTGCATGGTACAACAAACTAATGCACACGGAATAGTTGAATCCTCTATGCTTAAAAATTTTTCTGTAGAAATCACGAGCCTAACAACAGATAGTTATGATGCATAAAAAATCTTATGGACATGATAACGGTGAGTGATATTATTTTTATTAAAATACAATGTTTTTAAAATTGAAATAGTATAATATATTACAGTGATGAAATATGAACTAAAAATTTTAAAAAAATTTTAAATTAAGCGCTGATTTATTGGATTAAAATGTTAATAAATTATAAATAATTACCAAAAACGTACTAAGTTTTTTAGGCATTGTTTTGAAATTTAGTAACTTATTTAAAAATCTTGCAAATAAATATTCATTGTTGTATAATGTAAATACTGAAGTGTAGCTTCGGAAGTTATAATTAAATTTAAGGAGGAGATTGAAATGTCCAAAAAACTAATAAGCATATTGCTTACAGCTATGCTTGTGTTTTCTATGTGCTCAGTAGGCATAGTATCAACATCAGCAGTGTCAGACAATAGTCAAGCTATTAACGCTGGACAAGCGACAGTTCGTGTTTATGATGTAAACGTAAAAAACGAAAAAGTTGGCGAATCCACTGTTACAGCTAACGTCGGTGACACAGTGGTTTGGAAAATGTATGCAAAATCATCTGTTGCATTGGCAAGCTTTACAACATTGCCACTATATAACAACACCGGTGAGCTTGACACATCTTATAGTCCAATTGATAACAATCAAAATAAAAATGCTTTAGATGAGGTACTTGGTGTACCTACAATGGAATCTGATAGAAAAGCATTGCCTGGTATATTGCTTAACCCAAAGGCAGCAACAGTACCTTATGGCTGCGGTATTCAATGGCAAGACGGTACAAAGAACTTTGATTGCTTTACACAGGAGGGTGGTCAGCTTGTTGCTACCTTCTCTTTCCCTGTATTAAAAGAGGGCGATGTGTACATATGGTCAGAGATATGGGAACCATTATATTGCGATGAAAACGATGTAATTATGTATGATGCAGATGTTAGTCTGCGTTCAGAGGTTTCTGTAACACCAGGAGCTACAGAAACACCTACAGTAGCTCCAACAGAGGTGCCAACAGTAACCCCTACAGAGGCTCCAACAGTGACTCCAACAGTGGCCCCAACAACAGCACCAACAGTTGTTCCAACAGAGGCACCTACAGTAGCCCCTACAGAAGATACAACAACAGCTGGTGACAAGGCGATAATTCACTTGGGTGAAGAGGGTCGTAATAACGTTGGTGACAAATTCGAAGCCAATGTTGGCGATGAGTTTACATTAAAAGTTAAATTACAAACTGATTATAAATTAGTAGGAACAACCATGTACACATGGTATAATCAGAAGGGCTTAACTGAAAATGAATACCCAGCAGACGAAGACATGGTATTAACAACTGTATTCCCAACAGATGATGAACCTGAAGCTTCAATACTTGCTCCATTTAATACTTATAATCAGTGCAATCCTAGTTTGCCAACAATAGACAGAAGAACATATTTTATATTCTTCTGGTGTGATGTATATAATGTTGACAACATCGTTAATGCGGATGGTACAGATGGTGCAGAAATATATTACTTGAAGTTTAGAGTTCAAAAGCCAGGTGAAGTATGGATATGGACAGATATAATTGACTTATTATCAATTACAGATGAACCTAATATTGGTGATTTTATAGAGGTTTCTGATGAAACATTTGTTTATGATCAGATAACGTTTGACAGCAAACCAACAGAACCTGCAACGGAAGCACCAACAGTTGCTCCAACGGAAGCACCAACAGTTGCTCCAACGGAAGCACCAACAGTTGCACCAACAGTTGCACCAACGGAAGCACCTACAGTAGCTCCAACGGAAGCACCAACAGTTGCTCCAACAGAAGCACCAACAGTTGCTCCTACAGAAGCACCTACAGAAGAAATGATTACAATATCATTTGATAACAGCGAAACAAA
>CZCA01001179.1_pt1 | contig 13115 bp, 12 predicted proteins | sample 591981 | NCBI WGS metagenome assembly CZCA01 (sample SAMEA3556810, study PRJEB10932) | anaerobic digester metagenome
GTTCCGCTCAAACCGATAGCGCAGATGGAGTTCACATCACATTGGGCGGAATTGACTACTTCTTTAAGAACGCTAATGGCAGTAGCCACAATCCCGTCAGCGTCCTGAGTAGGGCCTGAAGCCACGTCTTTAGCGAAAGGCCGAGTAGCCTCTGTTATGACTCCTTCTTCAGGACAGAATATAATGGCTTTCGCAGATGAGGTGCTAACCTCTAGGCCTATAGCTTTCATGCTCTTCACCACGGTGTGTGTATTTTTCCTTTTGATTCTCTGACTGATGCGGTAGGGTCAAACGCCACTATAGGCAGCAAACCCGCCATCAATAGGCACAACTGTGCCGTTTACGAAACCAGATGCGTCAGAGATCAGCCAAACTAGTGTCCCGATAAGATCCTCCGGGACACCGTACCGCCCCATAGGAGTATGGCCGATGATCTGCTTGCCACGCTCGGTTGGTTCCCCGGTTGCTTCATCTGTAAGGAGGAAACGATTTTGGTTAGTTAGGAAAAACCCGGGCGCAATTGCGTTAACACGGATGTTCTTGGAGTAATTGAGGTTGAAGTGGACAGCCATCCATTGAGTGAAGTTGTTCACTGCAGCCTTTGCTGCCGAGTAAGCCACGATCCTGGTCAAAGGACGGAAAGAATTCATGGAAGACACGTTTATAATCACGCCTTCCCCACGCTTTGCCATTGCTTCACCGAAGACCTGGGTGGTCAGGACTGTGCCGAGAAGGTTCAGATTGAAAACCCATTGGATAGCATCAGCGGGAATATCAAAGAATTCAAACGTCTCAGTGGTAGTGGCCTCCTTCTTGTTTCCCCCTGCTCCGTTAATCAGGATATCTACTTGTCCGAAGGTCTCAAGGACGACATCCCTTGCGTCCTTCAGAGAGTTCTTATCCAGGACATCGGTTTTCACTGCAATGGCAGTGCCGCCATTTGACTTAATCTCGTCAGCTACAGCCTTTGCCTGCTTCTCATCGATATCCAAAATACAGATTTTAGATCCCCTCTCCGCCAACGCCTTTGCCATTCCACTGCAGAGGATCCCTGCGCCTCCTGTAATAACTGATACTCTCCCTGTGATATCAAAAAGCTCATCCATTTCATTAGTGCCTCCTTCTTGTTGAAAGCCTATGTATTTACGATTTAATAGTTAAAAGCCTTGTGTTATGCGAAAGACATTCTCATGAAATCCCCAGCGCTTCACAAGCATTGCCACGAAACAGCCTGTCCACGTCCCGCCTGATCTCATCTTCTGTCACAACCCACCCTGTCTGCATAAGATCGTAATACTTCTCTGTTAAAGCGTCTGCGATCACTTCCTTGCTATGCTTCCACTTGTAGACCAGCTGATCCAGCACTCTGGCGTCAGAGTGCTGAGGAATGAAGGCGGTGCCCAAAAGCTCCAAACGCATGGCCGTTATTTCCTGAACAAGACTTGGATTGTTGAGGAACCACCAACACCCAAAGATTGTTAGATTTGAGAACTTTCGCGCTGCTACACACAGTTCATGTTGATTCTCCCTGGACAACATGGAAACAAGAAATCGGATCTCCGGGTGCATCACACACAAATTCTCTATTGCCTCAATGGAAGCTTTGCCAACACTGTCGCCGGCCACGCCCAACGCCGGATTGGTCAGCTTCTTCACTCCCGGCATGAGGGCAAGAGGAACCCCGGCTTCCCTGCAAAAAGGCAAGACTGCGTCTTTCAGAAGCCTTCCGCGAGGCGATGCTTCCGGATAGGCAAAGTCCGGAGGTAAAGATACAGCCAGATATAAGGGGTCCATCATCTCGAAACTGCTTCTAAGAAAACGCCTGACTTCGGAAACAGTCTGTGGTGAGATATCATTATCTACTCGATAGCCTTTGCTTTGCAGAATCGAGACAGCATCAGTCCAAGTATTGAGTAATGGATCAATTCTCAAAGCTGGAAGAAAACGCGAGTCTCCTTGGAGGCCTGCTTCCCAACACTTGTATTCTTCTTGGTCGAAGGGATCATTTGTCATGACAATGGCTTCGATATTAGCTTTTTGAAAGGTTATGTCAACATGTTCTTCAATTGTGAGGCTCAAGAAGAATTCCCGGTAACTGTTGAGGTCTCTTTCTCCCGTATCAAGCCCGAATTCTTGCAACGTAGTCAAAACACCCCGACATGCCTCGCTTACGGGAGAACGTTCTTGGAAAAGAGTCCTCCAAACAAGATCCGCCTGCTCTGTCTTGTTCATAGCATATAAAGCCTTTGCACCTATTGACTTACAGCATAGAGTCTCAGCAATCAAGTAATGATAGGTCAGCAATTCATCGATACCGCGGAGTAACAGGCCTCCAAAAGAAGCAGGATACAAATGAGTGTGGACATCAACGATACGAGTGGAGTCAACGGTTTTTCGGACTGATTCGGACAGAAGTTCTTTTGTAATTGGCACGGGTCTCCCCTCCGATCATACTGAAACCTGAAACTATATGGAAATCATGGATCTAGATTCAAAACCTCTTAGGAACTATGACTTCCCTGGTCACCTTTATGTTGTTAATGGCCTTTTCCGGTTCGCAAAGACATACCCCGACAAATAGCGCGTCAATGATTGTGAGCTGCGCTATACGCGATGATGCACTCTCAATTCTGTATAGAGTCTCGCTGGAATAGACGCCGAGTTTTATGTCGAGAACCCTGTCAATAGGGGATCTGGCATAATGTGTTATCCCAATTGTAGTAGCGCCTTGGGATTTTGCCACTTCCAAAGCTTCGATAATATCCCGGTTGCTGCCGGAATGAGAAATTCCGACCACCACATCGCCTGGGCCTAGAAGAACTGCAGCTACTGCTTGCATATGTGGGTCATTGTAGGCGATCACAGGCTTTCCTGTTTTTGTGAACTTATGGGCACCATCCATAGCAATAGGTGCGGAACCGCCTAATCCGTAGAAATAGATCCGCTTAGCTTCAAAGAGGGCGCCTATTGCCCGCTTCAACTCGCCTATCGACAAGACATTAGCCGTAGTGTCGAGGGCCTTCACATTAGCCTGTACGACTTTTTTCAGAATCGTACCCGCGTCATCGCCTTCTTGTATCTCCTCATGAAGCGCTTGGAGAGGATTCACTATCTCCAAAGCCATGTTAATCTTAAGTTCCTGAAAACCCCGGAATCCGATTTGCTTACACATGCGCACAATTGTAGCTTCACTGACTCCTATCCTTTCAGCCAGTTCAGTAATGGGGAGATTCACCACTTCCCTGGGATGAGCAAGTACGTATTCAGCGACCTTCTGCTCTGATTCCCTAAATGTGGGTTTCCCTTCTCTGATTTTGCCTAATGTGGAACTATCCACTGTATACCGCTGCACCACCAATCCATGGGCATGAAAATTATTTTCTGTATGATATCCGGTGTTATGTCATAACTTCGCTGTATTCATAAAAAACCCTTCACTTGAGCGTGAAAATTATTTACAAATGCCGCGTCTCCCTGGAAATCCTCCCAAAGGATGATTATCAGAATGATATTCCTTAATATGGTAGAAAGCCTCAAATAAGTGCAGTAGAATCCTATTGAGAAGAAAGCGCCAAACATTGTGAACCATGAAGGGAGGGAAAACATGATTATGCGTCGCCTCGTATCCGCTTTTATGTTGCTGTTATTATGCATAGGAACAGCCGGCTGCTTCGGAGGCCATCCCATGGCACACCACGAAGAAACCGGTTCTATAAAGATCCTGATCTCCGGCCCGAAAGCGCATCAGGAGGAACTCACAGCAAGTGTGAGTGGAATTAATCCGTGTTTCGAAGAACACCCTCTCACACAAGCAGAGGTCGATCTCACCAACGGAACAACAGTCCTGTCTCAGACTGTCACATTGGAGAATGGCCAAGCAGAGGTTACATTTTCCAATGTCGTAGTAGGTCCGTGGACAGTAGTTGTGCGGTTAATAGATGGTGAAGGCAACGTTGCGTATGAGGGATCATGTAGGACCGTAATTACTTCTAGCCAGGTAGCTGAGGCAACTGTGGTTCTTAGGCCCGCCTTTGGAAGCCTTGAACTTAGTGTGGACTTGACGGGAATTCCGAATCATGAGAGGGTCGCAAAAGTAAGGCTGTACAAGGATTCAAACAACCTCAGAAGTCAGACTAACATATCGCGGGAGCCGGGAGTGGATGTAGTCTGTGCCACAGTCTCAGGCCTTCAACCGAAGACTTATGACATGATGATTAAGCTTCTGGATGAAAACGGTGATCTTGCGTACGAAAGCCTATGGACGGAAATCCAAATACTTCCGGGCAAGACGACAACGGTTAGCTGGGATTTCTCATCGGGAGGCGTATCGATTATTGTAGACTTCAATGAACCGCCGTCTGTGCCGACAAACCTTGAACCTGCCCTCTCTGAGGACGGCATTGTTCTGACGTGGAATGAATCCCGAGATTATGATCTCGTAGGGTACAATATTTACAGACGACAAACGCCTTTTGAGGGATTTAAAGTGGTGGCTGAAGTTCAGCATTCACCCGGAACTCAGCAATACTTCGTAGATACCGGCGCAAAGACCGGCGTTACCTACTCCTACGTTGTGACTGCTGTTGATGCCTGTGGCAATGAAAGCCCACGAAGCAACGAAGTCACAGTCGATGTGCCGTAGGAGAAGCGCTCTGATTTCAATCACAGTCAACCGCAGGTCATAACAACAAAGTGATGCAGCCGGCTTTAACCCGGGCTTCTGCCTATGATGGAAAAGGCCGGCTGCTCTTACCTATGTAGTTCGTGGTCGAGCCTTATGGATCGCAGCCGGCCCTCGCTTGGCTTCGTGACGACTCCTGGGACTTGCGTCCGAGGCTTCTTGATTCATCTGAGTAGATTACCACAAGTAATCACCGGTTCCAGTAAAGTGTACCGTACCGTGCGGGACCACCCAAGACCTCGGAAAACAAGCGAAAATTAACGTTTTAGAAGCGCGTTCGATTCCTACCTGCGCGAGGTATTGGAGGCAGGCTTTTCTGCCTTAAACTGCTTTTCAATGAGCCATACGATAGACGGAACAAGCACAAGTTGAATCACTATACCTGGGAGGCTCGTCACCAGTCCTACTGTTATTGGATAAAAGACCGGAACCGGATCGAATCCGAATAGCGGTAACACGTAAGCTGCGAGAACCCCATAAACAACGCGCCCACCGAACATCGCAATAATCAGTGACAAGACCACATGAAACTTCTTAATTCGGTATGCGAATCCTGAGAGCAGGCCGTACACGGCAAGTTCTGCCACCATCATCTGAGCCTTAGGAGGCATAAGGGGCGGCATCCCTGTCAGAAGAGAACTCAAAATAGGAGTCACAGCCCCAACGAAGCCTCCAACGGCAGGCCCGGTTATGAATCCTGCAAGCAAAACCGGAATATGCATGGGAAGAAACACAGGGCCCGCGCCAATAGAATGAAATGCTATTGGCAGAACAATTCCCAATGCCACAAATAACCCTCCTAGGATAAGGTCCCGAATACTGTTGTTCTTCATGGTCGATACCCCTTTCCACATAAAAACTTATTATGATATAATCGCAAAACCTTAGCAAAAAGAAAAAGCCTGCGCACTATCTTCGTCTACTGACAAAGAACGCAGACCTTCATGGTCACAATGACATTTCGCTATCCTATATTTTGCTGTCTATCAGGCAACTATTAGCTTCCAATCAACCCAAGAGCTCAATAGTTTTCTCAACTAAGGCATCAATCTGACGAGGCAATGTGTCTATCCTGGCACCCACGATCTCTACCCCGCAACGAGTCATGGGAATCACGAGTTTATGCGCTTTACATGACGCTATAGCAGTTGCCATTTTTGGAGTCAGTTCACCGAGTATAGAGTTTGCAAGAACTATCCCCAAAGGCCCTAGAATAATGTCTACAGTCTCAACTGTCCGCACAATGGCGTTCTCCCCTGTAGCCCCTTCATCAGCTCCTGCCTTTAGCATTGAACCTGTTGCAAGCGCATTTGTCCCAAGAGCGATTATCGTCACCTTCGTGGCTTGTTCAGGGCTGAGTTCCTTTCTCAGCTTTTCAATAACGCTCTTGCCAATCCCGCCGCCTTGTCCGTCCACAACAGCGATCTTCACACTCGGCCTCCTATGTGGTTTGGAACTTACCCCTTCATGGGATCGTCACTGCTGTTTATCTCAATTCTCGTTTAAATCACGGATTCCTTCTTTCATCACAACCACAGAGTTGCGTCCTAGGTTCACCTCGGAACAGCCCATGCCGCAACTCTTGCGTTCTCACCGGCGGTCAAGAGCATGCCGCTGCAAGATCTTATGCCTCTTCCCTCTCCTGAACGTGTGGCAGGATTCCAACCACCCTGAAGAGGTCCGAATAAATGACTTGACATTATGGGCCACATACTCTAAAGTGTTTTTTTACTGGATAGTAGTTGCGCCTTGTACTTACTCCTTAACTTAATACGGAGGACTCCCAGTTGAAATCACCTATCACTGTAATAAGTAACAACGCTTATAAGCACCAACTTGATGATTTTTCATACGGACTGAAACAAGGTATCCCTATTGCATTGGGTTATGTTCCCGTCTCCTTTACTTTCGGTGTCATGGCCGTAAGCGGTGGTATTCCTGTTTGGATCGCTATTCTCATTTCATTAACTAACCTGACCTCTGCCGGGCAATTCGCCGGCACAAACCTTATTATCTCCGGTGAGCCTCTTTTTGAAATTGCCTTGACTACTTTTGTGATTAATATCAGATATCTATTAATGTCTTTTTCTCTTTCACAGAGAATTGCGCCAGGGACTTCGTTACTTAAAAGATGTATTATGTCTTTCGGCGTTACAGATGAGGTATTTACCGTCGCTTCGCTGGAAAAACAAGACATTTCTTTTGCGTATATGCTGGGCCTTGTCTTCTGTCCCTATTGGGGATGGGCCTTGGGGACAGCGATGGGCGCTGTTATCTGTTCTGTTCTTCCTGCCGGAATACAGAATTCCATGGGCATTGCTCTGTATGCAATGTTTATTGCTTTAATAGTTCCAAGCTCCAAGAAATCCAAAGCCACTATGATCGTAGCTCTGGTCGCGATAACTATCAGTTCTTTATTTACTTGGGCGCCCTACCTTAAGCGGATTTCATCCGGGTGGAGTATAGTCATTGCAACCGTTGCCGCTTGCTTTATCGGGGCAGTCCTTTTTCCCAGGGAGGACCTCTAGGATGCAAAAAACAATTGTTGCAGTAATTCTAATGGCAGCTGTTACGTATATTCCGCGGGTATTGCCAATGATCATTGTCAAAGAACGGTCAAAATCCCGGCTCTTACGTTCTTTTTTGTATTATGTGCCGTATGCTGCCTTAGGAGCTATGACTTTTCCGGGAATCTTATACTCTACGGGACATATGACTTCAGCCTTGATCGGAATGACAGTCGCGCTGATTTTGGCATTCTTTGAAAAAGGCTTGTTGGAAGTCGCTGTCAGCGCAATCGTAACCGTCTATCTTATACAGCTGTTTATGAACTAATAAGTAAAAGGCGAGTACGAGGGCCTTTCTTACTCTTGAACGCCCCTATAAGTTATGCTATTATAGCAAATGGGAAGCAGCTTAGAAATGAGAAGCCACACTTCACAAAATAAGCTTTATACTGATGGAGTTTTTCGTGCGCCCGTAGCTCAGTGGATTAGAGCGCCTGACTACGGATCAGGAGGCCGCAGGTTCGAATCCTGCCGGGCGCGCCATTTTGCATATGGGGTTTTGCTTTGACGCAGAATCCTAATTTTTTTTGGCTCGCCGTCCACTGCCGACCTACATAAGATGGGGATTGTGTTCTTTAGAAAGCCGAGATTCAACAGCCGAGATTTGAGCGTAGACTTGCAGAGTAAAGATGCGACATTGCTAAAGTGGGACATTTCGGGTATATTCTATGAGCGGACTCATATGCCAAACTTCATGGAGAAAAGGAATGTTGAAAAGTGACGAGATTACCTGAGTACGTAGGGGTATCAGCGTTTGGCCTTAAGGTAGGAGTGGTCGTCCCAGGATCTGATATAGTCGGGATAACCTATGATGCGCTGGTCAAGTGTCACAATGATGGCCTTTTGGATTCCGGGGATACTGTATGCATCACCGAGTCAGTAGTGGCAAGAGCACAGAACAACTATGTTACTGTCGACGATATCGCCGGTGAAGCACGCAAACAATTGAAGATTGGGCCCTCCGCAAGACTCGGGGTTCTATTCCCAATCTTGAGCCGTAATAGGTTTTGGTTGGTTCTTAAGGGGCTTGCCAGGGCTGTCTCCGAAGGTGAAGTTGTAGTTCAGTTGTCCCATCCCACTGATGAAGTGGGAAATCCGATCCTTCAGCGAGATCTTGCAAAGAAGCTGGGAAAAGACGACAGTGACATCATAACTCTGGAGGAGGCAGGTTCAGACAGACTCAGGCATCCTATAACTCAAGTCGACTATGTTGACCTTTACTCTACGACTATTACTGAGCAAGGCGCGAAAGCTAACATATATTTCTGCAACGATCCTATGAGAATTGCTGAAGCTAATACTGATGCGGTTGTCGTGGCAAATGTTCATAACCGTGAAGAGATAAAGTCTATTCTTGAACCGGTTACAAACAAGTGCATAACTCTTCAAAGCATGTGTAATACACCTCCCGGCCCATGGTCTGAATGGGGACTTCTCGGAAGCAACATGTCCTCCGGAGACAGGCTGAAACTTGCTCCGCGCAATTCAGATGAAGTGGCTGAGGAGATACAAACCCAAATCGCCGACAACCTGGGAATAAGAATAGAAGTATTAGTCTTTGGAGACGGCGCTTATCGCGATCCGTCAACCGGCATCTATGAACTGGCAGACCCAAAACCTACTTTCGGCATGACACAGGGGCTTGCCGGAAGGTACCGCGAAGGACTGAAATACAAGTACATCGTTGACGAGATGTGGTATCAAGGCACCGAAATCCCTGACATTGAAAACGCTCTAAAAGCGAAGGCAAACGAACCTATAGATAGGCAAGCAAGAGCCACAGAAGGCACTACTCCGAGAAGAATCGAAGACGTTATCGCAAGCCTGGCTGACCTTGTCAGCGGTTCAGCAGACGCAGGCACGCCAATAGTGCTTGTGAAAGGAATTCTATAATACCACATCCTTATCCGGGCTAACCAGGCATTCGCATGGATATATTTAGGTGACATAGTCCTATCTTTACCAGTCCTCCGATCGCCGGAGGCTGGTTTTTTTTGGCCGGCCACGCAACAGCAACTATGCCCCAATCGAGGGACAGGTCAGAGGAATCAATCGGATGATTGAAGGGGATAGGTATTGCATTGACATCTTGAACCAGATAGCCGCTGCAAGGGCTGCTCTTGGTAAAGTCGGAACAACTATTCTAAAATCCCATATGCAAGGATGCGTAACTTCCGCGATAAAGGAAGAACGCAGTGAACAAGCTATAGACGAACTCATGGATGTCCTCACGAAATTCATGCGGTAACTCAGGGGGTGTGTATCTATGCGCCCGAACATTGATAAACACGGAAAAGAGCAAGTATTCGAAATCACCGGGATGAGTTGCGCCTCATGTGTCCGCCGTGTTGAGCAGGCCCTGGAAAACACGGCAGGTGTCATCAGCGCAACTGTGAACCTTGCAACCGGCCGAGCTACAATCACCTATGCTCCTTATGAAACGTCAGCCTCTCAAATAATCCAGACTATAAAGGATACAGGATATGAAGCAGAGGAAGTAGGCCGGGCCAAGGAGCGAGAAAGCGACAAAGACAAAATGGAGACCAGGCGTGAGGAAGAGACCAAAAGTCATTTCGCAAGGTTCCTCTTCTCCGCCATATTCTCGCTTCCGCTTATATCGCTGATGCTCTCTCATTTGTTCGGAGTAAATCTCCCAACCTGGCTGGAAAGTCCCCACTTCCAGTTTGTCATGGCCACACCTGTCCAGTTTGGCGCAGGATGGCAATTTTACCGGGGGGCGTTTTCCGCATTGCGCGCCAAAACAGCCACCATGGACACACTTATAGCCATCGGCACGACTGCAGCCTACGCTTTCAGCGTATATCACACCTTCATCTCTCCCGGCCACGTGTACTACGAGTCATCTGCGGTCATAATAACCCTGGTCCTCTTGGGCCGTTACTTTGAAGCCCACGCCAAAGGAAAGACCGGAGAAGCCATAAGGCACCTGATGCAACTTGCCCCGCAGAAAACCCATGTCGTTCGAGAAGGAACTGAAGTCCAAGTAGATACTGAGGAAGTTGTCCAGGGGGATATTGTCATCGTGCGGCCTGGAGAGCGCATACCGGTGGACGGCATAGTTGTCGAAGGGATGTCCATAGTAGATGAGTCTATGTTGACAGGCGAGAGCATACCGGTGGAAAAAGCGCCGGGTGCCCAAGTCATAGGCGGCACTATCAATAGGCACGGCACCTTTAAGTTCCGGGCCACAAAGGTCGGGCGAGATACTATTCTCTCTCAGATAGTCGAGATGGTTGAGAAAGCACAGGGGTCAAAAGCCCCAATACAGCGCGTAGCTGACACAGTAGCAGGCTATTTCGTCCCTGCCGTTCTCATGACAGCACTGGTCACTCTCGTTGCATGGCTTCTTGTTACAGGAGATCCCGGGCAAGCGGTCCTTGCTTTTACCGCAGTCCTCGTAATAGCTTGTCCCTGCTCTCTCGGTCTAGCCACCCCCACAGCCATCATGGTGGGAACCGGAAGAGGCGCTGAGTCAGGTATTTTGATTAGGGGAGCGGAGTATTTAGAAAGAGCTCACAAGATTGATACAGTCGTTCTCGACAAAACCGGAACCTTGACAAAGGGAGAGCCTGCGGTAGTCAGTGTACTGCTGATTAGCACACCGGATGATAAAGAAGAAGCCATCCGCGAAATGGTAAGGCTTGCAGCCTCAGCCGAACTACGTTCAGAACACCCTTTAGGAGCAGCCATTGTTAATCATGCTAAGATTCTCCGGCTGGACCTGACGGAGCCTTCGAGTTTTCAAGCGATTCCGGGTAAAGGAGTAAAAGTGGAAGTTGAAGCCAGACAAGTGCTGGTAGGCACCGTTCGCCTAATGGCAGATCAAGGTATCGGCACCGAAAATGTTGAACATAACCTGAGAATCCTTGAATCTCAGGGAAGGACTGCTATGATCGTTGCAGTAGACGGAAGTGCAGTCGGCATCATCGGTGTTGCGGACATGCTAAAGGAAACATCGAAAGATGCTATTCTCGCACTTAAAGACCTTGGAATTGATGTTGTGATGCTGACCGGCGATAATCAGCGTACAGCCGATTTCATTGCAAACCAAGCAGGGATTGAAAGAGTCCTGGCAGAAGTCCTTCCGGAAGATAAAGCAAAGGAAGTGGAGAGACTCCGCAGTGAAGGACGGGTAGTCGCCATGGTGGGAGATGGAATCAACGACGCCCCTGCGCTTGCTGCAGCAGACGTAGGTATCGCCATGGGCACGGGAACTGACATTGCAATAGAAGCGTCTGATATTACCTTGGTTCGAGGAGATCTTACACAAATTGCAGCTGCAATCAAGTTGAGCCGTCACACTATAGGCATTATCCGCCAGAATCTGTTTTGGGCGTTTATCTATAACATCATAGGGATACCTATAGCAGCCTTAGGATTCTTGTCCCCGGTGATTGCAGGCGCAGCTATGTCTTTCTCCTCAGTGTCTGTAGTGATGAATTCCCTGAGGCTGCGCAGGTTCGATCCAATGAGATGAGCCGGAGCGGTAGGCGGAGAGATTGTAGGCGGAGGTATTATCTTGGTCTACTTATCGTGCAGTTATATACCGTATGAAATACCCCTGGCAGCAGGAATGCCTGCCACAAGAGGCATATTTGAAGGACCGCTCCCGACAATGGAGGGATACCTTCCCCGGGATTTCTGTCCGTATGCCAGGGCATTTATACGACAATACGGGGATAAGGACATGGTTGCCATCGCCGAGTCGTGCGATGCAATGCGCAGGGCCTACGACGTGCTGAGCTACTGGAATCTGGCAGGCGCCGTTTACTTTGTGGATGTCCCGCGGACATATGACCCGGAGGCGGTTTCATTTTATGCAGAGGAGCTTAAGGGCTTTGCCTCCAAGCTTTCGGACTCTGGAACAGCTCCACGAGACGAGTTCTCAGAAAGGCTCACAGTGGCGATTAATGGCATGAACCAAATCCGCAAGGAGCTTTCCTGCGTCTTTGATTTGGCGTCCAAAAGGCAGCTGTCCGCTGTCAAAGCAACTCAACTTGCCATCAATGTCAATCAGCTCTTGGCTTGCTTTCCCTCTGCAGAGGATCCTCTTGACCCTCTTGACCCCGGGCCAAGCCACACTCACAATTTGGCACCTGGGATGTTTGATGCTCTCATCGAGCAAATTGAAAGAATGATAGGTCAGGCATTATCTGAATCCTCTCCCTTCAGCCAAGATAGAGACAGGATCTCTGTGGGAATCAGCGGAACCTGTTTACTGGATTTATCGCTCATAGAATGCATTGAAAATGCAGGTCTCGACGTGGTCTTTGTTGATTCATGCATACCTTTAAGGACCTACGATTTCGTTGTTGATAGCAAAACCACCTGCGACCCCTTTTACATGCTTGCTGAAGCCTACCTCCGTAAAGCGCCCTGTCCACGGATGTTTCAAGGGAAAGAGCGGATTTGGCGCCTCTACGAGCTTGCATCAGATTATGGCGTCCGAGGACTTATCTATTTCGCTCCCAAATTTTGCGACCAGGCATACTACGATTTCATAGAGATAAGACATGGCCTTAGGTCACTGGGAAGACTCCCTGTTCTTCTCCTTGAAGGTCAATACGGGATGGGAAGGACGGGACAGGTCCTGACACGAGTAGAAGCATTTCGAGAAATGCTCGAAGGCACACAAATCCTAAAGGCAGGTAAGTAGCAATGATACCGGGAGGAGTCAAGGCAAGAAAATCACATCATAAGATAGCCGGAGAGACCCGGCGCATCAAGATTATCCGAGCTCTTTCACGGAAGAGTTGGGTTCATGGTGCAGCCAAACTGGTAATCAACCACATGGAAAAGCGAGGCGGGAAGCCTTATCAGATTGATGCCATCCGATGCTTTGCAGA
>CZCA01002420.1_pt1 | contig 13098 bp, 11 predicted proteins | sample 591981 | NCBI WGS metagenome assembly CZCA01 (sample SAMEA3556810, study PRJEB10932) | anaerobic digester metagenome
GATCACCTCGAAGATGCACGCGATCGGCGACGAGGTCATGGACGGCCTGCTCGAGGCGATCGCGCGCGCCGAGATCGACCTCGACGGCCTGGTGATCTGGCAGCCGGCGCCATTCGCGGTCGGCGCCAACCTGCAGCAAGTGGGCGAGGCCTGCCGGGCGGGGCAGTTCGAGCTGCTCGAGAAGATGGTGGCCAGGTTCCAGCGCACCTCGATGGCGATCAAGCACGCGCAGATCCCCGTGGTGGCCGCGGTGCAGGGCATGGCACTGGGCGGCGGCTGCGAGTTCGTGATGCACGCCGCGCACCGGGTGTTCGCACTCGAGAGCTACGTTGGCCTGGTCGAGGCGGGCGTGGGTCTGATTCCGGCCGGCGGCGGCAGCAAGGAGTTCGCGCTGCAGGCGAACGCGCTCGCGCAGCGGGCGGCCGGCGGCGACGTGTTCCCCTACATCCAGAACGCCTTCCAGACCATCGCCATGGCAACCGTGGCGAAGAGCGCACTCGAGGCGATGCAGCTCGGCTTCGGCCGCGCCGGCGACGACATCCTCTTCAACGCCAACGAGATCCTCCATGCCGCGATCCGCCGCGCGCGGGCGCTGGCGGAGTCGGCCTGGCGGCCGGCGCTGGTGAATCCGGCGGTCACCGTGGCCGGCCGCAATGGCATCGCGACCTGCGAAATGATGCTGGTGAACATGGCCGAGGGCGGCTTCATCTCGGCGCACGACTACCGCGTCGCGAAGGCCGCGGCCACCGCGCTGTGCGGCGGCGAGGTCGACACCAACAGCCGGGTGAGCGAGCAGTGGATCCTCGACGTCGAGCGCGCGCAGTTCGTCGACCTGCTCAAGACCGAGAAGACCCAGCAGCGCATCGCGCACATGCTGGAGACCGGCAAGCCGCTGCGCAATTGAGGGAGAACCAGACAATGAGCAAGCAGATCCAGGACGCCTACATCGTCGCCTCGGTGCGCACCCCGGTGGCCCGGCGCAACGGCGCCTTCCGCCACGTTCGCCCCGACGACATGCTGGCGAAGGTGCTGCGCGAGGTGGTCGCCAAGGTACCCAACCTCGACGCGGGCGAGATCGGCGACGTCGTCGCCGGCTGCGCCATGCCCGAGGCCGAGCAGGGCATGAACGTGGCGCGCATCGGTCTGCTGCTGGCGGGCCTGCCCGAGACCGTGCCGGGCATCACCATCAACCGCTTCTGCGCGTCCGGCCTGCAGGCCGTGGCCGACGCCGCCAGCCGAATCCGCCTCGGCGAGGCCGACGTGATGATCGCCGCCGGCACCGAGAGCATGAGCGCGATGCCGCAGATCATGGGCAACAAGGTCAGCCTCAACCCCGAGATCTTCGCGCATGCCGAGAACCTTTCCATCGCCTACGGCATGGGCCTCACGGCAGAGAAGGTCGCGCAGCAGTGGAAGGTGAGCCGCGAGGACCAGGACGCGTTCGCAGTCGAATCTCACCGGCGCGCCTGCGCCGCGATCGCCGCCGGCCATTTCAAGGACGAGATCCTGCCCTATGCGGTGAAGTCCTACGCGCCGGGTGCCGATGGCACGGTGCGCATCACCGAGCGTCTGGTCGAGCACGACGAAGGGCCGCGCCCGGACGCCGCGGCCGATACGCTCGCGAAGCTCAAGCCGGTGTTCGCCGCGCGCGGCTCGGTGACCGCTGGCAACAGTTCACAGATGTCCGACGGTGCCGCTGCGGTGCTGCTGATGAGCGAGGCGGCCGTCAAGCGCTACGACGTCAAGCCGATCGCGCGCTTTGCCAGCTTCGCGGTAGCGGGTGTGCCGCCCGAGGTGATGGGCATCGGGCCGGTCGAGGCGATTCCGCGTGCGCTCGCGCGCGCCGGGGTGTCGCTGGGCGATGTCGGCTGGACCGAGCTCAACGAGGCCTTCGCTGCCCAGGCGCTGGCGGTCATGCGCCAGCTTGGCATGGACCCGGCGAAGGTGAATCCGCTCGGCGGCGCGATTGCGCTGGGTCATCCGCTGGGTGCGACGGGCGCGATCCGCACGGCGACGCTGATGTCGGCAATGCAGCGCGACCCGGGTCTGCGCTGGGGCATGATCAGCATGTGCATCGGCACCGGGATGGGGGCGGCGGGCGTGTTCGAGCGTCTCTGATGTTGCAATGCAATAAAAAGGCTGAACGTCAGCTTGCAGCAAGCTTGCTAGAGACCGTAGTGATGCCAGGTGGGATCCTGCGGTCCACGCTGTCGCCTATGTTGCGATGCAGCATGTCAGGTAGTTGCGTCTTCGTGCGCCGCGGCTTCGTTTCGCGGATTGTGGATTGTACGGATTCGGCCCGCATCCCATTCGTTCGCGCGTGATCCGGCCGTAACAATCTTTTATAATCCGGGCGTTTATCGACGCGGGACCGCCCCGGCGTCCGGACGCCTGGCGCTCCCGGATGCGTGAGCGGCGGCCCGTGCCTTTAGTGGAATCAACGGGCGAGAAGCGCATGATAAGAATCAAACGCGGTCTGGACCTGCCCATCACCGGCGCCCCCGCGCAGCGTATCGAGGCCGGCAGGCCGGTTCGCAGCGTCGCCGTCATCGGCTTCGACTATCACGGCATGAAGCCGACGATGGCGGTGCAGGTCGGTGACCGGGTGAAGCTTGGCCAGGTCCTGTTCTCCGACAAGAAGACGCCCGGCGTGGTCTTCACCGCGCCGGGCGCCGGCACGGTCAGCGCCATCCATCGTGGCGAACAGCGCGTGCTGCAATCCGTGGTGATCGACCTCGAGGGCGAGGGCAGTGCCGATGCCGCGGTCAGCTTTGCCCGCTACAGCGATGCCGAGATCGACCGGCTCGACGATCAGCAGGTGCGTCAGAACCTGATCGACTCCGGTCTATGGACCGCGCTGCGCACGCGGCCTTTCAGCAAGGTGCCCGCGATCGATGCCCGCCCGAGCGCCATCTTCGTCACCGCGATGGACACCCATCCGCTCGCAGCCGACCCGGTCGTCGTGATCAGCGAGCACAAGGAAGACTTCTCGCGCGGCGTCCGAGTCCTGGCGCGCATCGCCCACGTGGTCGTGTGCCACGCCGATGGTACCCAGATGCCGTGCAGCGGCCTCGCCAACGTGCGCACCGAGACCTTCGCCGGCCCGCATCCCGCGGGCCTTGCGGGAACCCACATCCATTTCCTCGCACCGGTCGATGCGCACAAGTCGGTGTGGACTCTCAACTATCAGGACGTGATCGCGATCGGCAAGCTGTTCGCGACCGGCAGCCTGTGGACCGAGCGCGTGATCGCGCTCGCCGGGCCGATGGTGGACAAGCCGCGTCTGGTGCGCGCCCGTCTTGGCGCCAGTCTCGACGAACTCACCGCCGGTGAGCTCAAGGCCGGGAAGACCGTGCGCGTGATCTCCGGCTCGGTGTTCGGGGGGCGTACTTCGCGCGGCGCCTGCGCATACCTGGGCCGCTATCACCTGCAGGTGTCGTGCCTCGAAGAAGGCACCGAGCGCGAGATGCTGCACTACCTGCGCGCGGGCGTGAACAAGCACTCGGTGATGAATCTCTACATCTCCAAGCTCTCGCCCGGCAAGCGCTTCGACTTCACCACCTCGACCAACGGCAGCCCGCGTGCGATGGTGCCGATCGGCAACTACGAGGAAGTGATGCCGCTCGACATCCTGCCCACGCAACTCCTGCGCGCGCTGATCGTCGGAGATACCGAGATGGCGCAGAAGCTCGGCTGCCTTGAGCTGGACGAGGAAGACCTGGCGCTGTGCACCTACGTGTGCGCCGGCAAATACGAATACGGTCCCATCCTGCGGGATAACCTCACACGCATCGAGAAGGAGGGTTGAGAATGGGTCTGCGCTCCTGGCTCGACAGCATCGAGCATCATTTCGAGAAGGGCGGCAAGTACGAGAAGTTCTACGCCCTTTACGAAGCCATCGACACCGGCCTCTTCAAGCCGGGCAGTGTCACTCGCACCACGTCGCATGTGCGCGACGGTCTCGACCTCAAGCGCATGATGATCACGGTGTGGCTATGCACCTTCCCGGCCATGTTCTTTGGCATGTGGAACGTGGGTTACCAGGTCAACACAATCCTCGCCGGCAGCTCAGAGCTGATGGCGGCGCAGGACGGCTGGCGCATCGCGCTGACCAGTGCGCTGGCGGGGCTGGATCCAGCCAGCGTGTGGGCCAACTTCCTGCATGGGGCGACCTACTTCCTGCCGATCTACCTGACGACCTTCATCGTCGGCGGCTTCTGGGAAGTGCTGTTCGCCGCGATTCGCCGTCATGAGGTGAATGAAGGCTTCTTCGTCACCTCGGTGCTCTTCGCGCTGACCTGCCCGCCCGATATTCCGCTGTGGCAGGTGGCGCTGGGCATCAGCTTCGGCGTGGTGATCGGCAAGGAAGTGTTCGGCGGCACCGGCAAGAACTTCCTGAACCCGGCGCTGACTGGCCGCGCCTTCCTGTACTTCGCCTACCCGGCACAGATGTCGGGTGACGCGGTGTGGACCGCGGTCGATGGCTACACCGGTGCGACCATGCTGTCGCTCGGCGCAACCGGGGGCATCGAGGCGGTGGTCGGCAACGGCATCGACTGGATGAGCGCCTTCCTCGGCACGGTGCACGGCTCGATCGGAGAGACCAGCACGCTGGCCATCCTGCTCGGCGGCGTCGTGCTGCTGGTGATGAAGATCGCCTCGTGGCGCATCGTGGCCGGGGTCTTCCTCGGCATGGTGGGCATGAGCCTGCTGTTCAACGCGATCGGCTCCGACACCAACCCGATGTTCTCCGTGCCCTGGCACTGGCACCTGGTGATGGGCGGTTTCGCGTTCGGCATGATCTTCATGGCCACCGACCCCGTTTCGGCATCGATGACCAACACCGGCAAGTGGATCTTCGGCGCGATCGTTGGCGTCATGACCGTGCTGGTGCGGGTGGTCAACCCGGCCTTCCCCGAGGGCATCATGCTCGCCATCCTGTTCGCCAACCTTTGTGCGCCGCTGATCGACCATTTCGTGATCGCGGCCAACATCAAGCGGAGGCTTGCGCGCAATGTCTAAGAAAGAATCGACAAGCCGCACGCTGCTGGTGGCGCTGGCGGTCAGTCTCGTCAGCTCGGTCTTCGTCGCCGGCGCAGCGGTGTCGCTGAAACCGGTGCAGATCGAGAACCGCCAGCTCGACAAGCAGCGCAGCATCCTGTCCATCGCCGGACTGGGCGAAGGACGCCTGTCGGCGCGCGAGGTCAAGGACCTGTTTGCCAGCCGGATCAGCGCCAAGGTGGTGGATCTCGAAACCGGGGAGTTCACCGATGCCCACGATCCGGCGGTTTTCGATCCCCTGAAGGCCGCGCGTGATCCGGCGCTGTCCGACGCCCTGCCGGGCGAACAGGACATCGCCATGATCAAGCGTCGCGAGCGCTTCACCACGGTCTACATGGTGGAGAAGGACGGTGCCCTCGATACTCTGATCCTGCCCATCCGCGGCTACGGCCTGTGGTCCACGCTGCACGGCTTCATGGCGGTGAAGGGGGATCTCAACACCGTCGTAGGCATGGGCTTCTACCAGCACGCCGAGACCCCGGGTCTGGGCGGAGAGGTCGATAACCCGAACTGGAAGGCGCAGTGGCCGGGCAAGGAGCTCTTCGACGAGTCCGGCAAGCCGGTGATCCGCATCGTCAAGGGCGGCGTCGACCCGGCCAGTCCGGACGCGAAGCACCAGGTCGATGCGCTCGCCGGCGCCACGCTGACGAGCAACGGCGTCGACCGCCTGATCCAATTCTGGCTCGGTGAGCAGGGCTTCGGCCCGCTGTTCGCCCGGCTGCGCACACAACAGGGGGCTTGAAAATGGCCAAACCGACCGTCAAGGAAGTCCTGTTCAATCCGGTCTTCGCCAACAACCCGATCGGCCTGCAGATCCTGGGCATCTGCTCGGCGCTCGCGGTGACGTCGAACCTGCAGACCGCGCTCGTGATGTCGATCGCGCTCACGCTGGTGACCGGCTTCTCCAACCTCTTCATCTCGATGATCCGCAACCAGATCCCGAGCTCGATCCGGATGATCGTGCAGATGGTGATCATCGCGTCGCTGGTCATCGTCGTGGATCAGATCCTCAAGGCCTACGCCTACGGCCTGTCGAAGCAGCTCTCGGTGTTCGTGGGCCTCATCATCACCAACTGCATCGTGATGGGCCGCGCGGAGGCCTTCGCGATGCAGAACCCGCCGATGCTTTCGTTCTGGGACGGCATCGGCAACGGCCTGGGCTACAGCGTGGTCCTGCTCACCCTGGGCGTCATCCGCGAGCTGTTCGGCGCCGGCAAGCTCTTCGGCATCGAGATCATCTCGCTGGCCAAGGACGGCGGCTGGTACATCCCCAATGGCCTGCTGCTGCTGCCGCCCTCGGCGTTCTTCCTGATCGGGCTGCTGATCTGGGCCCTGCGCAGCTGGAAGCGGGATCAGGTGGAGAAGCCCGCGTTCCGCATGGCACCGCAGGTCGTGGAAAAGGAGGCCTACTGAAATGGAGCACTATCTGAGCCTCTTCGTGCGCGCCGTGTTCATCGAGAACATGGCGCTCGCCTTCTTCCTCGGCATGTGCACCTTCATCGCGATCTCGAAGAAGGTCGAGACCGCGATCGGCCTCGGCATCGCGGTGGTCGTGGTGCAGACCATCACCGTGCCGGCCAACAACCTGATCTACACCTACCTGCTGCGCGAGGGCGCGCTGGCGTGGGCGGGGCTGCCGGACGTGGACCTGTCCTTCCTCGGCCTGCTGTCCTACATCGGCGTGATCGCGGCGATCGTGCAGATCCTCGAGATGCTGCTCGACAAGTACGTGCCCAGCCTCTACAACGCGCTCGGCGTGTTCCTGCCGCTGATCACGGTGAACTGCGCGATCATGGCTGGCTCGCTGTTCATGGTCGAGCGCGACTACAACCTCGCCGAGAGCACGGTATATGGCATCGGCTCGGGTGCCTCGTGGGCGCTCGCGATCGCGCTGCTCGCCGGCATCCGCGAGAAGCTCAAGTACAGCGACGTGCCCGAGGGCCTGCAGGGCCTGGGCATCACCTTCATCACCATCGGCCTGATGTCGCTGGGCTTCATGTCCTTCTCGGGCGTGCAGCTGTAAGGAGACCGTGAAACGATGAATACCGAAATCATTCTGGGCATCGGGATGTTCACCGCCATCGTGCTCGCGCTGGCCGTGTTCATCATCGCCGCCCGCTCGAAGCTGGTGTCCTCGGGCGACGTCACCATCGACATCAACGGCGAGAAGAAGATCACCGTGCCGGCCGGCGGCAAGCTGCTGCAGACGCTGGCCGAGACCGGGCTCTTCCTGCCTTCGGCCTGCGGCGGCGGCGGCACCTGCGCGCAGTGCAAGTGCATCGTCAAGGAAGGCGGCGGCTCGATGCTGCCGACCGAGGAGTCGCACTTCACCAAGCGCGACGCCAAGGAGGGCTGGCGCCTTTCGTGCCAGACCCCTGTAAAGCAGGACATGAAGGTCGAGGTCCCGGAAGAGGTCTTCGGCGTCAAGAAGTGGGAATGCACCGTCGAGTCCAACCCCAACGTCGCCACCTTCATCAAGGAACTCACCCTGCGCCTGCCCGAGGGCGAGGACGTGCACTTCCGCGCCGGTGGCTACGTGCAGCTCGAGTGCCCGCCGCACGTGGTGAATTACAAGGACTTCGACATCCAGGAAAAATTCCGCGGCGACTGGGACAAGTTCAACCTGTGGCGCTATGTGTCCAAGGTTGACGAGACCACGATCCGCGCCTACTCGATGGCGAACTACCCTGGCGAGAAGGGCGTCGTGAAGTTCAACATCCGCGTCGCTTCGCCCCCGCCGGGCCGCGACGACATTCCGCCGGGCAAGATGTCGTCGTGGGTGTTCAACCTCAAGAAGGGCGACAAGGTCACGGTGTATGGCCCCTTCGGCGAATTCTTCGCGCGCGAGACCGACAACGAGATGGTGTTCGTCGGCGGTGGCGCGGGCATGGCGCCGATGCGCTCGCACATCTTCGATCAGTTGAAGCGCCTGCACAGCACGCGCAAGATCAGCTTCTGGTACGGCGCGCGCTCGCTGCGCGAGGCCTTCTACGTCGACGAGTTTGACAAGCTGGCGGCTGAAAACCCGAACTTCACCTGGCATCTCGCGCTGTCCGACCCGCTTCCCGAGGACAACTGGACCGGCTACACCGGCTTCATCCACAACGTGCTGTACGACAACTACCTCAAGGACCACCCGGCGCCGGAGGATTGCGAGTTCTACATGTGCGGCCCCCCGATGATGAACTCGGCGGTGATCAAGATGCTGCTGGATCTCGGCGTCGAGCGCGAGAACATCATGCTCGACGACTTCGGCGGTTGAAGCCCCCGACGACTGGAGGATCGGCTGAAGCCCTCCGATCGCGCATAGGGTCTGCAGGCCCGTAGCCCTTGCCGATCGCGGCGGGCGCGGGCCTTTTCTATTGTGGAGGCCGGTGTTGAACCCTCAGCGGGTCCAGTGGTAGGCGATCTGGCCGAGCAACTCGTGCAGGGCGAACCAGCCTGCGTATGCAGTGTTCTGGCTGGGCAGCCGGATGAGCGCCTGGTCGTCGCCCGTGCCGGCTGCGCCGCCGCCCAGCCACGCGGTGGGAGCGGGGATGACCTCCAGTCCCGCCGCCTCGAAGGCATCGCGTGCGCGCTTCATGTGCATCGCGTGAGTGACCAGCAGGACGCGGCGCACACCGGCGGCTTCGAGGTGGACTGCCGAGAACGCGGCGTTCTCGCGTGTGTCGCGCGAAGCCGACTCGACCCAGCGTGCCCGCAGGCCGTAATCCTGCGCGAGCGCGCGCTCCATCAGCAGTGCCTCCGGGGTGTCGCCGCGTGCGGCACCCCCGCTGACCAGGATCGGCAGGCCGCTGCTGCGTGCCAGATGCGCGGCGTAACGCAGGCGTTCGAGCGCCAGGCGGTTCACCGTCTCGCCGCCGAACTCGGGTGCGTACACCCGACGCCCCGCGCCCAGCACCACGATCGCCTGCGCCTCGCGCGCGGCGGCGGCATCGAGGGTCTCGGCGTATTCGACCTGGCGGACCAGCCAGCTCACGCTGAACGGGGTGATCAGCAGCACGTTGATCACCACGCCTGACCAGGCGAACACGCTGCCCAAGCGCGGGCGGCTGCGTATCAGCAGCAGCCCGAGCACGATCGGCAGCAGAGGCAGCACGGGTGGCAGCAGCATGGCGGCAGTCAGCTTCTTGAGCCAGAAGAGCAGGGTCGAGGGGTCGAATGTCATGGTCGGGTGGCGCGCCGGCAGGGCGGGTCAGGCGTAGGCGTCGGTGACGACGAAGCTGCAAGACACGCGTACGCGCATGCCGCTCGGGCTGCAGTCCTGCCGGTTTGTCGGGCTGTGTGGGGCCACGTATTATCCGGGGCATTGCGTCCGCCCTGAACAACATGCACGCATCGATGCCCTCCCTCCTTTGCCCGTCCGTATCGGTTGCCGCCACGCGGCGCGGTGCGCGCGCGCACGGGGCCGGTCGTGGCCATCGGCGCGATGCGAAGGGAGACCGCCATGGGATTGCGTGAGGCGCTCTGGCTGGGCGGGTTCGTCCTGGCGTGCTACGCGACCTGGCAGTTCTTTCGCGCCTTGCGTGCGCCGCACCCCAGCGCGTCAGCTCCGCAGGCGGTCCCAGGGCGCGAGGCGACACGCGCCGACACCAGCGCGGACGCCAACGCCGATGGCGTCGAGGATGCGTTCCTCGACTATGCCCCGCTCCCGGCGCCACAGCCTAGCTCCGCGCCGGCGGCACCTCAATCTGCGGCCGCCGGACGCGAAAACGCCCAGCCCGACGTCTTCCAGCTCGAGCTCGATAATTCGCGTCTGCGTCAGGCGCTGCAGGCTCAACGCGACCTGGTCGCCCTGCAACAGGGCGAGATCGACCGGCTGGTCCAGGACATCACTGTGCTGCAGGACGAGCTCGACCGCCTGCGCGAACAGCCGACGGCTTCTCCCGAGTACTCCGAAGCCATGGTGCTAGCCGGGCAGGGGCTCAACGCCGAGATGATCGCGTCGCGGTGCGGGATCACGCTTGCCGAGGCAGAACTCGTGCTGTCGCTGGCGCGGCGAGGCGAGGGGAGCGCATGAGACGCACGCCGGGTCCTTCCGCTGGCAGCCCGCCCAGGCGTCAGGCGCTGACGAGGGCGGGTGGAGCCCTGGCGCTGGCGCTCGTGCTCGGCCTGCTGGGGCTCGTTGTCGGCGAGCGGGGTGGCGCGGTCCGTGAAGTCGTGACGAGCGAACTGGACCGGGCGCAGGTGCCTGCTTCGGTCTCGCTTGTAACGCCCGGAACCGCGCTGGAGGCGCAGCAGAGGGTGACTGAAGGGGCTGCGTCGACGGACACCCGCCTGCTTGCGCCCGCTTCAACCGCCGCCGGGAGCGTGTCGGCACCTCCCTCCGTACAGGCCCCGCCTGCGTCGCCGCCCATGGCGGACGCCGGTGCCGTTCCGTCGCCAGCCGTGGCGCCGGCTCCTGCGCCGGCCCTGGGGGACAAACCCGAGGCGCGCGTCGATGGCGTGCTGATACCCGCTGCCGCGCTCGCTGCAGGTGGGGCGGGCTACCGGGTCCAGCTCGGGGTTTTCGCCGACGCGGGCAACGCACTCAAGCTCTACGAGCAACTGGCTGCCGAAGGCTATCCGGCAAGCATTCAAAGCAGGGTCGTGATCGGCCCCTTCGCCGATCGTGCCGCAGCCGAGAAGGCACGCCAGGATCTGCGTCGCGCCGGCGTAGGGCAGGGCGTGCTGGTGGCGCCAGAGCGGTCCAGGTGACCGAGCGCGAATCAGCCTCCAGCGGGCGCGGGATGTGGCCGAACGCGTCTTGGGGTGGGCGGGTACAATGGCGGCTCATTTTCTCCGGAGGTTCCTACCCATGGCTCGTCAGATCATCTCCACCCCGAACGCCCCGGCTGCAATCGGCCCGTATTCGCAGGCGGTCAAGGTCGGCAACCAGGTCTTCCTGTCCGGTCAGATCGGTCTTGATCCCGCCACCATGGAGATGGTGGACGGCATCGACGCGCAGGCTCGCCAGGTGTTCGCCAACCTCAAGGCGGTGGCCGAGGCCGCCGGGGGCTCGCTGGGCCACGCCGTCAAGCTCACGATCTACCTTACCGACCTGGCCAACTTCGGGGCGGTCAATGAGCTCATGAAGGCGAGCTTCGCCGAGCCGTTCCCCGCCCGGGCCACGGTTGGGGTACGCGAGTTGCCGCGCGGCGCGCTGGTGGAGGCCGACCTGGTGCTCGTGCTCGACTGAACGTCGTCAAGGCCAGTGGGGGCAGTGGAATCGCCGCAGGGCTGGGCCGGTGTCGGCCAGCAGCTCGCTGGTCGTCTTGCAAGGCTCGACTTGCGGGGACCGCGAGATCTGCTGCTGCACCTGCCGCTGCGTTATGAGGACGAAACCAGGGTGACGCCGATTGCCGTCGTCCGTCCCGGTTTTGCCGCGCAGATCGAGGGCGAGGTCTTGTCTGCCGAGGTGACGCTGCGCCCGCGCCGCCAGCTCGTCGTCCGCGTGGGTGACGGCAGCGGCACGCTGGTGGCGCGCTGGCTCAACTTCTACCCCTCGCAGCAGAAGCAGCTTGCGCCCGGCCGCCGGGTGCGGCTGTACGGCGAGGTCCGCGGCGGCTTCCTTGGCGACGAGATGGTGCACCCGCGCGTGCGCAGCGTGGAGGCGGGAGAGCCGTTGCCCGACGCGCTGACACCCGTGTATCCGACCACCGCAGGGGTAGGGCAGGCGACGCTGCGCAAGCTGGTCGACCGCGCGTTGCAGAGCGAGGCGCTGGACGAGCTGCTGCCCGCCGAGTGGCGGTGTCGTCTGCAGCTGCCTGGTTTCGCCGAGGCGCTGCGTGCCCTGCATCACCCCGCCCCGGACGCGGATCCGCATACACTCGAGACCCGTGCGCATCCTGCGTGGCGCCGCATGAAGTTCGAGGAGCTGCTGGTGCAGCAGCTGTCCCTGCGCCGCGCCTACCTCGCGCGTCGGGCGCGGACCGCGGTCGCGTTGCCGGCGCGCGGGCGGCTCACCGCCGCCCTGCTGGCGAGCCTGCCCTTCAGCCCGACCGGCGCCCAGCTCCGTGTGCAGGGCGAGATCGCAGCGGACCTTGCCGCGCCGCACCCGATGCAGCGTCTGCTGCAGGGCGACGTGGGCGCGGGCAAGACCCTGGTGGCCGCGCTGGCGATGCTGCAGGCGGTGGAGAACGGCTGGCAGGCCGCGATGATGGCGCCCACCGAGATCCTCGCCGAGCAGCACTGGAAGAAGCTCTCAGCCTGGCTCGCGCCGCTCGGGCTGGAGGTGGCGTGGCTCTCGGGCAGCCGCCGGAAGCGCGAGCGTGACGCTGAGCTTGCCCGCCTGGCGAGCGGCGAGCTGCTGCTCGCGGTCGGCACCCATGCGCTGATCGAGGATCCGGTGACGTTGCCGCGTCTCGCGCTGGCGGTGGTCGACGAGCAGCACCGCTTCGGCGTGCGCCAGCGCCTGGCCCTGCGCGAGAAGGGCGACGCGGGCCGTCGCCCGCACATGCTGATGATGTCGGCCACCCCGATCCCGCGCACGCTGGCGATGACGCACTACGCCGACCTCGACGTGTCGGTGCTCGACGAGCTGCCGCCCGGGCGCACGCCGATCCGCACCCGCCTGGTGTCGGATGCGCGTCGTGAGCAGGTGGTCGAGCGCCTGCGCGCGGCCTGCCTCGGCGGACGTCAGGCCTACTGGGTGTGCCCGCTGATCGAGGAGTCCGAGGCCCTGCAGCTGCAGACCGCGCAGGACACCTTCGCTGCCCTGGTCGAGGCGCTGCCCGAGCTGCGCGTCGGCCTCGTCCATGGCCGGCTGAAAAACGACGAGAAATCCGCCACCATGGCGGCGTTCTCGGCCGGCGAACTCGACGTGCTGGTGGCCACCACGGTGATCGAGGTCGGCGTCGACGTGCCCAACGCCAGCCTGATGGTGATCGAGCACGCCGAGCGCTTCGGCCTCGCCCAGCTGCACCAGTTGCGCGGGCGAGTCGGGCGCGGCACGGCCGAATCCGAATGCATCCTGATTTACGCCCAGCCCCTGTCTCAGACCGGGCGTGCGCGGCTCAAGGTCATCTACGAGAACACCGACGGCTTCGCCATTGCACG
>CZCA01002368.1_pt1 | contig 13090 bp, 12 predicted proteins | sample 591981 | NCBI WGS metagenome assembly CZCA01 (sample SAMEA3556810, study PRJEB10932) | anaerobic digester metagenome
CTCTACGGCCCTTTCTCGGAGCAGCTTGCCAATGAACTGGAAGAAATGAAAGGTTTCGGGCTGGTGAGAGAAATCCCGGAACCTGCTTATTCAGGTCGCAAGTACAAGTACTCTATAACTGAAGAGGGCAAGAGACTTCTTCGATCCATGCCTAATTCAGGTCTGAAGCCTTTTGAGGAACTGATAAGGGATCTAGGGCACCGTAATACACGAGATCTTGAACTTATGGCTACTTCCCTGTTTCTTTCGAAAAATGCACGCGGCGTCCATGAAAGTGGCATAGTGAAGAGAGTCAAAGATCTTAAGAGTGAGCAGGAATACAGCAATGAAGAAATTGAGGAATCATTGGAATATCTTCGTAGCCATGGATTTCTGCAAATGTCGAATGAAAGAGCTTAGGACAAGAGATCATCATAGCTCCCGGAGCTCGCAAAGATAGAGACGAATCCTCCGGAAACTGGGGCGCACATGAGATTTCTGCCCGCACATTGGAGCTATGGGAATCGCAGATCAAATGAAATGTGCAGACGAATGACCTAAGGGATTACCGTCAGACCCATCATGAGGGAAGGGATGCCGGTATGAACTTGGACGATGCCAATGTATGATCCAGCAATTTTTCAGCTGCTGCTGCCATCATATAATGCCAACTCACAGCGCCAAATTGTCGTAAGTTGGGGGGTGCGGACGTTGCCGAAAAGCAAGAATCCAACTAAAGTGTAGAAGGAATTTCCCGGAGCAAGACCGAATAATCTATTGACGTTGCGTCGTGCTCCACGATTCCACGGTTTGATTACTCAATCTTGCATCTTGCACCTGTAGCAATGAGATACTAACACAAAGGGGAGGCGGGATCATTGACTACTTTTGTGCAGGCACCCAATATACTCTCGGAGAAAACAGATATTCAGGGCAAGCTTACAGACAGTCAAGAGAAGCTCTGTGCGTTTATCTCAAAGATCGGACCAATTCATGATGAAGTCGTCCTCCACACATTAGTCTACCTGGCACAGATTCTGGGCACGCTTGACCAGCTCTACGAATTCAGTTTCAGCCAAAACATGCCAATAAGTTCGGAGTTGTCTTTCGATTTATATGATTTGATTCAACATGGACTGATTGTTGACACTCACAAACCAGGCACTATTTACGTAAGTCCAAAATACGGACATTCAGTGGAGGAAAACAGCGCTGATTCGCTTTCTTTGGATCCAAATAAGTGGAAGGTCATACAAGAGCTATCTAAGCTGGAGGAACCGGTAATTCTAGCACTGTACCGAATTTCAAAGATACACAACTACGCTAAGACTATCGAAAACCTGTTCAACCTATTAACAAGGAAGAACTTCGTCTATCCTCAATATGCAGAGAAGGCAGTGAACTTCTGTGTGGAACAGGATATCTTCGACCTCAGACAGCGTTTCGGATCTCAACTTTCGTACTAGTTGCGATATTCTTAAGGACTCCGTTCACGGCTACATTCGTTTCACATGTAATCCGAAAAACAATGAAGTTACTGAAAAAGAGATTATTGACTCACCGTGGGTGCAAAGGTTAAGAAGGATTAAGCAGCTCCAAACTGCTTGGTATGTATATCCTTCCGCTGATCACTCGCGATTCATTCATTCTCTGTCAGTTATGGAGTTAGCTGGGCGATTTGCCCGAGCCGTGTACGAGCCTTTCTGGAGAATGCATAGTAAGGAGATCGAGCTCCCCAGCCCTGCTCTCGTCGTGGAAACAATGAGAATATCAGGCCTCCTTCACGACATAGGGCACGGGCCTTTTTCTCATCTACTTGATAGTGAAGTCCTGAAGCCCTGTTTTGAGCTCACCCACGAGGCTATCAGTGCTTACCTAATCACTAACGAACTCCAAGATATGATTAGGGGAATTCGTCGTACCCCGGACGGGGACTCACTTGAATCCGGAGAGGAAATAGACCCCGAGATAATTGCAGCCCTCGTTACAACCGGAGGAGAGGAACAGTTGAAGAAAGAACCCCTGTGGCTGGCGCTCCTACCAATCATCAGAGGAGCCTATGATGCGGATAAAATGGACTTCCTGCTTCGTGATAGTGCGTGCTGTGGGCTTCAAGGGCTGGATAAGCACGAAGTTCAGAGATTGATTCTTACGTCATTTATCGCTCGCGGGAAAGACGGAACCCCTATTTTTCTTCTGGATAGTTCGTCCCGCATATCACTTATGGCTTTTTTGCGCCAACGGCAGTATCTGATGGAAGCAGTCTACTATCATAGAACAGTTCGAGCTCTGGAACACACGATCGCGCCTACATTACGCTGGGTGGCAAGAGAAGCATTATCTGAATCACCAACCGAAAACCCCGAAAACTATCTCCGTTTTGATGAGTATCATCTTCATACTCTACTCTCGGGAGCAGTTAATGATATCCTACTTGGCGAAACATGGAAAGCGGTTAATGAACGTAAAATACCCTGGAAACAGGTTTATGAGTATTCTGAGAAGCAGAAAAAGATACTTCCTGTATCTAAGCCCAGCGCAGAACGTGTTTACGAAGCTTTGATGGAAACCGAGTGTTTACGTGAACTACTGGGGCAACATGATAATCTTAAGGATGGCATCTTCATAGACATCCCTATCACAAACGCGCCTAAAGAAGTAAGAGAAGCGTCGATGGCAATTAATGTTTCGCTCCATAACCGTCAGACAGACCAAATAACGCACATCAAACCACAGGAATTTGAAAAGGAAGGGGTATTCCCACACCTGGTTTTCTACAGGGTCTACTTACACGATAGCCTCAAGCAGCTCAAGCCCAACATCCAGAAAGCCTGCGATCAGGCCTTTGGCCAAAGCACAGGGGACATTACAAGTTTCTGAATTCCGCCTGGTACTGGATGACAGGGAACGTCAACGGCCCCTTCTCGGAATAGCTTGCCAATGAACTGGAAAATGGGTTCCTGCAATAGTCTGAGGGTAAGAAGGTGTGAAGATGGGTAAAACAGGAGTAAAGCTCTCCGAAGGAAAACAGCTCTTGATGAGAGACAAGGAATTCCAAACAGAGTACGAAAGGCTAAAGCCACGTTATGATTTGATTTCTCAAGTCATCGAAGCAAGAACAAGTCAAAACATCACCCAAGAAGAATTAGCGCTCCGCGTTGGAACTCAGAAGTCCAATATCAGCCGTCCGGAAAGCGGAAAGTACAATCCATCCCTTGACTGTCTGACTAGGGTTGCCCGTCTGAGTACCCCAACCCACTTTACTGTTCAACGAGGTCATACATTGTCAGTCCTCTGAGTCGAAAATATCATCAAAGCGAGAGGCCGGCTGTACACCGTCAGCGATTCTGTCCGCTTCCTCGCGTAACCGGTCGACTGCTTTCTTGACTCTGTACTGCTCTGCTTCGAATTCTCTAACCAGTTCATCACCGGAAAATCCCTTTGATACCAGATCCTTCAGTATTTCAACGGAGAACTCATCATCGGTGCGGCGCAACGGGCGAATAACGATTTCCCCACCCTCCAGAGAGCATTCAACTTGGTCTCCGAGACTCAGGGCTTCATAGAACTTCAGCGGAATCGTTATCTGACGCTTGCGGGATACTCGTATCACCCTGCTGTCCATGTAATCACCCTCCGTTGCCGGGGTTGACATGAAAACCCTCCCTCTAGTATATGTCGCATTGCTACTCGCAATACGTAATTCCTAGATATTAGTATCTCAAAGAAACCAAGCGGACTCAACCCAGCTGATGTTTCAGTCCGAGAGATACACAAGAAGCCTAACTCGCGATTTGTCGTCTCCTACGAGAAAGGCAACAGGAAAGCAATACATTCAGGACTCAGATGATTACTACATGTCTTGTGAATTGGGTGCTGCATCCCTGCCGTTCGGAGGCTTACAAGGTTCAGCCAAGCCGCCTCTCGCCTCCCTTCGAACACGCATTCGAACATCCTGTTGTAAGCGATCGATTATCGTCCTTATACGACACGAAAGTGGTGGGTTCAATCTATCTACCATTTTCACAGCAATTCTACTCACAGATGCACGAAGACTGGGGTCCGGGGCGAAAGCTCCAGCTTCTATCCAGTCTGTCATGAACTCAAAGAGAGGGTCAATCACTGGTGAATAGTTCGACTCTTGCATTAACCGATATCCGGTTGCCACAAGCGCTTTGGCTTCCGCCTTAGAGTGCGATGTGACTCTCGCACGGATTGCAAAAAGGGCAGATTGCGAGCCCCGTTGGTCTTCAGGGTTCTGCGACCGAAGCAGCACTTCCATAGCGAAACGTGCCTGGGTCCAGGCATCTTCTATTGGCAGGTCATACAAACGCATTATTACAAGACGGCAAATGTCTGACAATAATGCGTCAGGGAAATATGATGAAGTATTGGCAATACCTTTCCAGGCTATAGCATTACAGCTTTCTCTTTCTAGAAAACCAAGAGCACTACGCTCAGATGCAAGGCAACGTAAGAAAGACCGAGCCAACCTCAAGCGCCCTTCTCCATGTGTCGCTCTGAACAGAAGCTTTGCCATCTTGATTCCTAACGTTATCTCTTCGGTAGTCGCATTTTCTGCATCCCAGAGTTCATCAAGAGCCTTAGCTGTCCTGTAAGAAGTCTCGTCAGTAATAGGCAGGCTTGGACCTACTGGATAGGAGTAATGTCCAAACGACCATTGTCTATCGTTCTTTCGAGAGGCTGCGCACTGACAAAGAGATTCCAGAGTCTCAAGCCACACTTCAAAAATTTCACCATGACCTTCAGAAGAATCCGGTCTGGCTAAGAACTCAATGGAGATTTCCCTCTCTCTATTGATCGGCAGTGCTTTCAGCGCTTCTACGAAAAGCTGGTGTTCCCCGGACCCATACCAATCTTGCGCCCGACGCTCCAGAAGTCCCTGTCCTACTGCGCTTGAGATTGCTTCTGTCCAGTCAACACTTGAGCGTGGATAGATCAAGTTCTCGGAGACAAGCCTGATAACAAAACCTGCCACCGCCCAAGGCGCCCGGGCTACTACTGCACGGATAATTTTGGCGTGAGTACGACACATAACCTTTCTCCCCCGGGCGGCATAACGAATCAAGGGATCTAGATTCTGCCACATCTCAGAAGTAAGATCGGCGTTCCTCATCAACTCCGGCCATATATCAAAAGTCATTGGCCAGGATTGCTCAAGAGGATCCTGCAATTCTCTGGCGGTCCAGGCAATCAATGTACTCAACATGTCAGATGAAATCGTATCACTTAATACGGCAATACCTGGGTGTCTGGTATTGCCTATCCGCTTGGGGGAAATTGCAATCAAGTCACAAATCGGCTTAAGCTTGTCAACTGTAAGATTCGGTTCGATACGATAGAACAGTTTCTTTAACATATCTCTGCTATTGCCGGCGTAATAAGCCCCCCAAGGCAGGCGTAAGATTCCGTCGAGTACAGGCTCAATAGCGATATCGCCTTCTAGCTGCATGGTGTAGGCTAGAGAAATACTAGTTTGTACATGATAACCAACGACTTCTTGCCAAGACATCAAGTACCAACGTCGTAACGCTATTCGTTCACCAAGGAACGCCTCAAATGGATGAAAATTAGCACGGCCGACAAAGTAAATCATGCCATCTTTCTTGGGTTCAATTCTAGTATTCAGCAGCAATGTGACTGCCTTGCTCACCATTCTATATGCATCATCTCTTTCGGCTACATCTCCAAACTCCTGCATAAGATGAAGAGAGTCATCATCTCCCTGTTCTTCGTAGGCAGTACCGCGTGTAACCAGCCGCTTGGCTTCCAGGGCGGCCATATAAAGCTCAGACCCTGGAGGGTTAGCTTTTCTTGCCTGTCTTGCTGCTTCAACAAGGTCATCACGATTACTGTCAAACCACGATATCCAAACCTTTGCTATTGCCTCGCGACCAGGGTCAGGTGATAAGTGATAATCATTGCGTCCCAATGAACTGTCAGGCGCCCCGGCCCAAGTTCCATATCCTCTGAGACAATATCCTTGTATAGCCATGCGCCATGATAATTCAGCCAGCATCAAACCGTAAGGCGAATGTTGCCTACATTCCAAGTCTAGCAACATGCCATAGCGGCTCAAAAATGATTCATCTACAGGCTCATCGAAGCAGCCAAACGCCCACATGGCTTCGATAAGGTCATGCCAGGCAATTTGCTCTTCCGGCTCAAATGTGGCACTCTCGAATTCAAGACGGTTGTCCACAAGATCAATGATCTCTTGTAACTCGACTCTTTGCTCCTGTCTTAGAAGTTCCAAGGCGAAAGACACTATCCTCCATTTTACACGGCTACCCCCAAAGACGTGAGTGGTTCTATCATTTGATTGCCTCTTGAGCATTGTCTCTAGCAACCTCAAATCATAGCTACAGTACGCCCAGTGAAGGCCATAAACCGCCGCCCAAAAAGCACCTTCTATGGATCTTTCATTATCAACAATGTCCCTACAGACTAGGGTGCTCAAACGCCTGACCATGTCGATGTCGCCTCGCAATTCCGCATCGATTGCTGCCCTGCGGAGAACACTAAGGGCTGAAATGCGTTGCTTTTCTCCACGGCGAGTTGCTGCGGCGTAGGTAATCTCCAGATCTGAACGGCCACAGATCGCCCCCAAAGGCCCAAGCGCAGAATCATAAATGTCACGATTTATCCGCTTGAGTTCAACATCCCGCCATTGAACCGGAGTACCGGCAGGTTCACGATCAGTTGCCGAAGGCATGACTTCATCTGGAAACGTTCGCATCAGGTGTACTTCCGGCTCGCAGAGGAGCAACCTCAAAGGTGGTTCATCCGGCACACAGTCGTAGCTAGTTGGGTTTAAGAAGTGAACCCTAATCGACGCGTCCAGAACGCTTAGTAGCTCATTGTAAACCTGCGCTGACCGCAAGTGATTCCGTAAGCTTTCAACTGCTGAGTCTATCTTTCCGCACAAGTTCGACGGTATCCTAATCTGTACTTTGACTATTCCCTTTTGAATCTGCAGCTTATCGGCAGTTAGCAGGTGTCGCAACCAGTGTGCTCTATTCATCAGGTTCCCTGCTTTGTTGGCAAATAAGGTCATGCTGTCACAACGCCCACTGTCCTCGTCAAGCAGATCAGCCACTGCGAGTATAGCAGCAATTCCGCGAATCCTTTTCGGATCAAAGCCAGCTACTTCAGCACAACGCTCCAACTCTTGATAGCCTTCCTGACCAGGCCAGTATGCGTGAGAACGCGCGAGAGATACAACCAAAGGGAGTACATTGCCCCTAAGGAATTCAGGGTATTGACTTTTCATGAGGCGCTTCACAATCCCGCGTATACGAAAGATGTGTGTACGCCGAATCCAACTGGGAAGGTCAGCAAAACTAGATGCGTATCGTGTGCGATCTCCTTCATCTAGATCATCCTCTCGTTGAGCCAACATGCCTATGTCGTGCATGAGAATACCCACAGAAAGAAGACATGCTTCATCAGTCGTCAGTACATCGAGCAAGCGCTTTCCATCTGCACAGGTCCACGTCCCAACTCGCTCCACCAGACTGGCCAAATGAGGCGGACCGTGCTCAGTGAACTCTGCTAGTTGACAATGCCGAGCCAGTCGATCAATCTCCTCAAGTAGCTCTCTTAGGAAATTGGCGGCACATGGACGCCCGTCTCTCTGAATCAAATTTGTCTCAACAGCTTTTCGACACAATTGGGAACTCAGAATATGTTCAATACTTGGCATGCTCGGTGTTCCCCCCAGCTACTCCTCTATGCATTCGAATACTGTAGCCCATTGACAAGTTCCCAAGCCGATTATTTAGAAAACACAAGTCTACCGGTATTCATACCTCTATCCGCAACTGGTCATATGAAGACACACTATCCATACTATTCAAGCATTTGTCAATGCCCACTCTGCCTTATCCTTACGAGCTATCGTCAGCAAATTCGCGACTGTCTTGCCGGCACCCTCTCTGATACGTAGAAGAAGATTACGTGACATATTGGTAGCCGAATCAGGCTAGAGTGCTCCTTGAACGCAAAAGAATGCCTCTGGACAACGAACAGAAAGATAATTGATGCGCTCTCCCTCACCTGAGAGCAACAGTAAACCGTGAGAGATTGCATCGAGGTATTCTCATCAGTTCCAAGAGCCATCTAAATTCCACCTATGGCGCACCGGAAGTCTAAGGATCCACTGAACGCTAGCAATCAAGAGCTTGCGACATGGGCCAACAAAGTCGCCAGCCTCACGGCTTTCTGGATCTGGCGAATAGCCCAGTGAATGTGCTTCTTCCTCCGTTGCCAGTCGTACATGAATCGAGTACTGGTTCCCATGCAAATGACGAAGTTACTTTTCGACATGCCTGTAGGGAGGATAGTATCTATGCTGGTAGTCATCAACTATTAGAACCGCGTTATCCGGCATCGGTTCCCCCACTTCAACTGCAGCCCGATCGCGATCGGCAAGACCAAAAGGCTTGAACACGCACCCACACAGAATGACGGTTAATATTGAGCCATCTCCTAATTTCGGCACCATCGGTTAACAGCAACCCCATAGCAATACCCATGTTGCCGATGTCGCCACACGTGATGAGAAGGGTCTATTCTCCTCCTCGTGAAGCCGCCTGCAATCCTGTAGGTTTCTTAAACATGAATGGACTGCTCTAATAGTCATAGATGACACGCGCCATCATCTGAGTATCGCTCAGCTAACAGCCCGATCATTCTCTGCACGTTCAACGTAAACAACGCGCATCCCATAAAAAGACGGGCAGCAGTTGATGATTTAGGTACTGAGTCCAGATCAATCCGAGAGAGTAGAACATTGGACCACCCATTTTCAGGTGTGTCAACATACTTGTTTGTTGATCGTCGCAAGTCACGCCTGGCTTCATCTTGAGATCGATAGCCTAAAGCGCTCCATAGTGTGTTCGTACATGTGTAGGAATCTATTATCTGCTGCAGATCATGTGACTCAATTGCCCCAGCCATGAAATAGGCAGCTAGCAGCATACTGAGCATTTGCTGTAGCAGCGTTTCTTCGAGTGCGACCTTCCACGCAGATCTCAGTTTTTGAATGCGAGCTCCATACCTTGGACGCCTCCGAAAGCCAAAGTCCTGCCACGGTTCATCCAGCAGAATCGTCTGTAAGCACTCGGCTGCGACTTGTCGAATAGAGTCCTTCATGTATAACCACCTCTCTAAGTTCACGTTGCCAAGTGTAAACGGAGGTTTGTAGGATCTACGATAATTTTTGTCTCCAAAATGTACCCCATAGCTACCATTCGGCTCCTAACAGGTGATAATGACCGCCTTTCTCCAAGAGATAGATATCTACCAGCCCAACTAATTGTGACGATCTATTGCAAGGAGTAAGGAACCCTCCTGACCGTCCAAGGATGTCTTTGACGCATGCTGCTGACGACGAGCTGTTCTTTCGAAGACGTCTGCGTTATGGTTTTCATAGTTACTGGCGTACGCCATGACACGATCCACATTTATCCTAGCTACACGAGGAATGCAGCAATAGTCGCAGGGGCTCTCTACCTAAGTAACCTAAGCCCACGCCTGGGATCACGATCAAGTTCGGTAGTAATAAAGCTGGTTAGTTTTCGGATGTCTTCAGAGGAAAGTTCGATTTCACCGATGAACTTGACTTTTTGGAACTTCTCAACAAGGATTCGCTCACAGTCAACTAGGGAGACACCCGTTTCCAGCATAGCAAGTCCACCCCATGTGAGACGTTTTACGAAGCCCTATTTGTTATTTCTACCATTTCATCTAATTCCCTTGTCGTATCGACAAGCATAACGCGGTCACATTCTCTAGAGAAAGCATTCAAAACGGCTCTCTTTGCTTCGCCTGGCTACAGAATCACCATGGGAGAGGGAATCCCAGTATGAGATGGCAAATTCATGCGCTGGATTCAGCAGGCTGTTCGATTTCCAAATGGGAAACGAGCATTGAAGAGTCTGCCCAACACAAATCATTCGAAAGAAGGATGGTTACTCTCCCGCTACACGTGTTATGGTTGGGTACCAAACCCAGCGAAGCGCTTTGATTTATGTTATCTTATATGATAACATGGCGGTAGGGCATATCATATATTGAGGTTGGAAATATGTTATGGAATGCCAGGTGGAATTCTATAAGAAGGTAAATGGGGATATCCCCGTCCTTGATCATTTGTCTTCGCTAGATGCAAAAATGAGAGCGAAGGCCTTTAGTCAAATAGAACTGCTCAAAAGGCATGGTTTCCAATTAAGAGAGCCTTATGTAAAGCCGATAAAAGGTGCGCGATACAAGGGGATTTTTGAACTGAGAGTTAGATTTGCATCGAGCATCAGCAGAATAATGTACTTTGCATATCAGGGAAAAACCTTCGTGTTGCTCCATGGTTTCACCAAGAAAACTAAGAGGACGCCTCGAAGAGAACTTGAACGGGCACTGCGTTATAAGGAAGATTATGAAAGAAGGTGTGAAGATGAGTAAAGCAGGAGTAAAGCTCTCCGAAGTGAAAAAGCTCTTGATGCAAGACAAGGAATTCCAAACGGAGTACGAAAGGCTAAAGCCACGTTATGATTTGATTTCTCAAATCATCGAAGCAAGAACAAGTCAAAATATCACCCAAGAAGAATTGGCGCTCCGCGTCGGAACTCAAAAGTCAAATATTAGCCGCCTAGAAAGCGGAAAGTACAATCCATCTCTTGACTTTCTGACTAAGGTTGCCCGTTCCCTGGGAAAAGAAGTACAGATCATACTCAAATAAAATGCCGTCCCCCTAGACTCTTGGCGTGACTGACCAATAAAAACATCCGCGCCAAGTTTCCCGTCTGAGTACCCCAACCCACTTTACTATTTAAGGAGATCATACATTGTCAGTCCTCTGAGTCGAAAATATCATCAAGGCGAGAGGCCGGCTGTACACCGTCAGCGATTCTGTCCGCTTCCTCGAGCAACCGGCCGGCTGCTTTCTTGACTCTGTACCGCTCTGCCTCGAATTCCCTAACCAGTTCATCACCGGATAATCCCTTTGATACCAGATCCTTTAGTATTTCGACGGAGAACTCATCATCAATGTGGCGCAGCGGGCGAATGACGATTGCCCCACCCTCCAGAGAGCATTCAACTTGGTCTCCGAGATTCAAGGCTTCATGATATGTTGAAACAGGCAGAAGAAGCTCTACAATTAACCTGCCTTGTCCCGATAATGCCATCATGTTCTGCTGTTCACTACCTGTTTTATCTGTCGGCATACGAAGAGTGCCATCCCAAAATATATACCTCAGTTCGTACATGTAGTTTTCTCAGATTCCTATTGAAAAAGACCAACACCTATAATAGAATATTGTTAACCAATAAGTTAATTCACCAAATGGTTAAGTTGGGTGGCGGTGCGGGGTGTGGAACTAGAGTACGAAAACCAAGCGGTGGCAAAGTACTTCAACAATTTCAAATTAATGAAAAGGCAAATAGGCAAAGATTTGACGAGAAATACTAAGAAACGATGTGATCAATTAGAAGCTGCCGCTAACTTCAGCATCTATCTAAGTACAGGGCTAGGGAAACCTCATGCATTGGGCGGTGATTTGAAAGGATGCTATGGAATTAGCATTTCTCGTAGTATTAGGCTTATCGTTAAGCCGGTTGTGGAGAACACAGACCCGACTTCTTTAAAAAAGTGTGATGCGGTCATTATACGGGGGGTGGTGGATTATCATGGTCAAAAGTACGAGTGGCTTATCCCTTGAATTCATTATTCATCCAGGGGAAACTTTAAGAGAGGTTCTGGAAGACAAGGGGATGAGTCAGAAAGAATTGGCCTTGAGAACCAATGTGACGGAGTCGCATATCAGTAGTCTGGTTAATTGTCAGAAGGCCATATCGATCTCTTTTGCCAAGAAACTAGAATATGCCTTAGGTATCGATGCTAGTTTCTGGATTAATCTACAGGCAAATCACGATAAGGAATTGGCTGATTTTGAAGAGGTTAATGGAATTTCGGATGAAGAACTTGGAATTGCCAAGAGGATGACCGGCGCTGTTAAATACCTTAAGAAAATTGGATTCTTGGATCGGGAAGCTTACGGGTCAATGCTTGTGATCCAGCTGAGGAAGTTCTTGAATGTCAGTAGTCTAAAACGAATTCCAGAAATATCACAGGTAGGCGCCTATCGCATAGCGTCCGCTGCTAATGTGGATCCATATATCTTGTTTACATGGCTAAGAATGTGCGATTCGATAACAGATGACCAAGAAATTGAGAGAAAACTGGATATAGCCGAGTTGAAGGGGAAAATTCCTTTGATGAAAGAACTGATGTTTGAAAACGCCACCATGATTCAAACCCAGCTGAAGACTTATTTGGCTGAATGCGGAATCAAGTTTTCCATTGTCAAACACTTTAAAGGTGCACCGGTTCAGGGCGTGATTAAGAAGGATGATGGTACTTTGAGCTTGATCATGACCGTCAGGAGTAAATTTGCAGATATTTTTTGGTTCACTTTATTTCACGAAGTCGGGCACATTATCAATGGAGACATTGAGAATAGGTTGATTGACTATGACTTCATAAGAAATGATATAGAAGACAGAGCAGACGAATTTGCGGCAAATACCTTGATTGAAGCGAAGGAATATGACGCATTTGTGAAAAGAGGAGATTATTCACTATCTAATATCCACCGGTTTTCTACCGAACAGAAAATCCCTCCCTATATTCTCATTGGTAGGCTCCAGAAAGATAAGCACCTTAAATACCATCAACACTCGGCTGAGAAAGTTCGATATGAGTGGATAGAAACATGAGCAAATCCGATGTAATTGGCGCAGATCCTCCTAGATTGGAAAAGCAGCCCCGTAAGAAAGCGAACACTTGCTCTCTTCGGGGCTTTCACTTTTCCCGCGAAATTTGAGTAATACTATTGAAGCACTATAACTTCTTAGAAAACACTCCCAGCAATATGATCATAAATAACCCAAAGAGCATCAGACTTCTCTGTTCTACAGCAGCGATTCCCATGACTGCAACGACGGCGATTACAACAGGTATGACATATTTTACGAGATTGTACCATGCCTCGAAGAATCCGAACGCTACAGTGCCATCATTTGTAAGCTC
>CZCA01000986.1_pt1 | contig 13082 bp, 13 predicted proteins | sample 591981 | NCBI WGS metagenome assembly CZCA01 (sample SAMEA3556810, study PRJEB10932) | anaerobic digester metagenome
GCGCAACTCAGCGCGTCGGGTTTGACCATAGTGCTGGCTTCGCGGTATACTGACATTTCGTGGGTGCAAAATACACTCAGTGATGCTAGTTATCGTTCAATGGAGGTGCGCCCTCGCCTTTCAGGGTGCATCGCCGCTCCGAAGTTTTGGTATGCAACATTGCCAAACGCGGCACAGGAAGGGAGTAATTTATGTACGCAGTCATTCGCACTGGTGGCAAGCAATATCGCGTCGCCGCCGGTGACACCGTCGAAGTAGAAAAGCTCGACGGCGCAGTGGGAGATTCAATCTCCATCACCGATGTCTTGCTGGTTGCAGCTGGCGACAAGGTGCAGGTGGGCACGCCAGTTGTAGCGGGCGCCAGCGTCTCCGCCAAGATTACGGGCCAGTATCGCGGCACCAAGATCATGGTGTTCCGGTATCGACCCAAAAAGCGCATCCGTGTGCGCAAGGGGCATCGCCAATATCTGACCCGCTTGCAGATTGAATCAATCAACGCCTGAATGGGGCGCAGCGAAGATTGAAAGGGGTAATACCGCATGGCACACAAAAAAGGTGGCGGCTCCAGCCGCAATGGTCGTGACTCAAATGCGCAGCGCCTTGGCGTGAAGCGGTTTGGTGGGGAGCTAATTCCTGCGGGCAGCATCATCGTCCGACAGCACGGCACCCGCATCTATCCGGGCGTCAACGTTGGCATTGGCAGAGACAACACCCTGTTTGCAACGACAAACGGGTATGTGACCTTCGAGTGGACGCGCAAGGGTCGCAAGCAGGTCAGCGTCTATCCTGAAAAGGCGAATTGACATGAAGGCAGATATCCATCCCAAATACTATCCAAATGCCCGCGTGATCTGCTCGTGCGGGGCCACATGGATAACGGGCAGCACGGTGCCGGAAATCCGCACCGACGTATGCAGCACCTGTCACCCCTACTATACAGGTGAACAGCGCATCGTCGACACCGCAGGTCAGGTGGAACGCTTCATGAAGCGCTTGGAGCGCCGTCAGTCGGAGAGCGCCCGCCGCGAGTTGGAAGCGCAGATGCGCCGCGAAGCCGAAGAAGCGGCGCGCAAGGCGCGGGCGCGCGGTGGCAACCCGGAAGCGGCTGCTGCTGAGGTCTATGCAAGGTACGAACGCGCCGAGCAAAACTGAGGCTGGCGCCGATCAATAGTTCAAAGGGCGGAGACAATTAGTGCTCTGCCCTTTTCTTTTGTCCTGTGCTTCCCAATTGCGTGCGGACAACCCGCACGCCTGCGACTGACAACGAATCCTATGCACCACCCACCACCCGACGGCTGGCTGGAACTCATCTGCGGTTCCATGTTCAGCGGCAAGACTGAGGAACTGCTACGGCGCATTCGTCGCGCCGAGATCGCTCGCAAGAAGGTGCAGGTCTTCAAGCCTGCCATCGATAACCGCTACGGCGTCGTGCGCGTGGCGTCGCACAACGGCGCAGTGCGTGAGGACGCCATCGTCGTCGCCAGCGCGCAGGAAATCCTCGCTTGCCTCGCACCTGACACCGAAGTCGTCGCCATCGACGAGGTGCAGTTTTTCGATGACGGCGTGATCCGCGTCTGTGATCAACTGGCCGGACGCGGGCTGCGCGTGATTGCGGCCGGTCTCGATCAAGATTTTCGCGGCGAGCCATTTGGTCCTATCTCGGCGTTGATGGCGCTGGCGGAGTACGTGGACAAACTCCAGGCTATTTGCGTCGTCTGTGGCGCCGCCGCCAGCCGCACGCAGCGGCTCATCAACGGCCAGCCAGCGCGCTACGATGATCCGGTGATCCTCGTCGGTGGCAGCGAACGCTACGAAGCGCGCTGCCGCACTTGTCATGAGGTGCCGGGAAAGCCTCGATAAGCGCGCAGCGCAGCGGGTGTAAGCGCCCAGGCTGGAGATTTGAAACCGGAGATTGACGTTTACACGGTATGTCGCTGCCTATCGTCTATCACCCCGACCACGTGGCTGCACTGCCTGAAGGCCATCGCTTCCCAATGGCCAAATTTGGCAAGGTGTATGAATGGTTAGTGCGCGACGGCGTCGCCACACTCGACCAGTTTCACTTGTCGCAACCTGCTGCGGTGGACGTGGTAAAGTTGGCGCACGCCCCCGCCTATGTGCAGGCGTATCTGGACGGAGCGCTCGACGCGCGCGCAATGCGGCGCATTGGCTTCCCCTGGAGCGCACAGTTGGTGCGGCGCACGCTCACTGCGCTGGGCAGCACCCTGCTCACCGCCAAATTGGCACTCCAACATGGCATTGCCTGTAGCACTGCTGGCGGCACGCATCACGCCCACTACGATTTTGGCTCTGGCTATTGCATCTTCAATGACCTGGCAGTTACAGCCCGGGCGCTCAAGGCGCAAGGGCTGGTGCAGCGCGTGCTCATCGTTGACCTCGATGTGCATCAGGGCGATGGCACAGCCAGCATCCTCCAGGCAGACGCCGACCTTGTCACCTTTTCCATGCACTGCGACGCCAACTTTCCCTTCCACAAGCAACAGAGCGACTACGACGTCGGGCTGCCTGTTGGTCTGGACGATGACGGCTACCTGGGCATCCTGGCGGCGTGGCTGCCCGATCTCCTGACTGAGGTGCGCCCCGATCTTGTGCTCTATGACGCTGGCGTTGACCCGCACATGAGTGACGCGCTCGGCAAGCTGGCGTTGAGCGACGCCGGGCTGTTGCGTCGCGACCGCTTCGTATTGGAAAGTTGTGTGCGGCGCGGGCTGCCTGTCGCCACTGTGATCGGAGGTGGCTATAGCAAAGATATCGATGCCCTGGCGCGGCGCCACACGCTCGTTCATCGCGTCGCCACTGACCTATGGCAAAGCATCCCCGCCCTGTGATCCCACCAGGAGGCGCAACAATCCGCCCCGACTGACACCCCCTCTGACCGTAGGCGCGCCACCGCTGAGGGTCACAAGTGCTCACCCCGAACGCAAAATCAACATCTTGCCGCAAGGAAAAAATGTGCTTGACAACAGAACAGATATGCTATATTCTTGCCACAGAACACTTGTTCTATATTCACAGGCAGGGCAAAGCAAGATCATGGGAAACCGCAGCCGCATCCTGGATATGCAGGCAGATCGTATCGAAGCCGTGCTGGCGCGCCACCGAGTGCAGGCGCATGTGGAGGGCGGCACCGTCACGCCGCGCTTCATCCGCTTCCGTCTCGTTGCTGATGGCTCGACGCGCGTGAACAAGATTACAGCGCTGGCGGATGAAATCGCGATGGAGCTTGATCGCCGTGAGGCGCGTGTCTACCGCGAGGGTGGGGCAATCCAGGTCGAAGTGCCACGCATGCAGCCTGCGCCCGTGCGCTTGCTGCCGCTCTGTGATGGCTTGACAACAGTGCCTGCCCTGGCGGCGGTGCTGGGGCTGGAACAGGACGGCACGCCGCTGTTGCTGCGACTACCCGCCCCGAACGTCGCACATGTGCTTGTTGTAGGCACGACCGGCTCCGGCAAGACCGCACTGGCGCGAGCGCTGTTGGTGTCGCTGGCGATGTACAACCGCCAGAGTCAGGTGCAGCTTGTCCTGATCGATCCGAAGGGACGCGGTTTTGGCCCGCTGGGACGTCTGCCCCACACATTGGGCAACGTCGCCAGCACGCCGACGGAGGCGACCGACCGCCTGCGCTGGTTGGTCGAGGAAATGGAACGTCGTGACCGCGAAGGATATAACCGTCCAGCGCTCGTGGTAGGCATCGATGAGCTGGCGGATCTGCTGATGACAGGCGGCGCGCCGGTGGAGAGCTTGCTAACGCGTCTCAGCCAGCGTGGGCGCGAAGCGGGCATCCACCTGGTTGCATGTACGCAGAAGCCGACGGCGGAAATCCTGGGCGGCGCCATGAAGGCGAATTTTCCCGTCCGGCTTGTCGGGGCCGTGGCGAGCCGCGACGAGGCGCGCTATGCCAGCGGTATATCTGACAGCGGCGCCGAAAAACTGGAGGGCAAAGGCGACTTTCTGCTCATCGCTAAAGGCGAGAGCGTGCGCTTTCAAGCAGCCTGGCTTGGCCCCGAGGATATGGAGCGAGTGTGTCTGGTGCTGCGGGAAGGCAGCCGTGGGCAGCGGCGTTGGTCCGGCAACCCGTCGCAACCTGCGGCTGCCACACCCACCGGAGATACGGGCAGCCGCCTGCGTTCCCTGATGCAGGGGGCGGCAGCGTAGCAAGTGCTGAAATTCTGAAGTATCAGCCGCAAGGCAGCAATGAGGAGTGATGCAAATGAGATTCTGGGGATTGGTGGCAATCGTGGTTGTGGGCGTCTTTGCCTTTGTCGTAGGACAACGGTTGAGCGCCGACGCGGTCGGCATGGCGATCGGTGTGCTCTTTGGCGTGCTGGCAGGCATTCCGGCGGCGCTGTTGATGGTGGCCTCAGGGCGGCGGCGCGAAGCCGAATTGGATGACGACGTCGGGGAAGAGTACAACGAACCATACCCGGCGCAACGCGGACGCCACCAGCCAGCTTATGGCGCCATGCCAGCGCAGGCGCCGGTAATCGTCTTTGCACCGCCGGCAGCGCCTTCTGCAGCGCCCTATGCCGGCTATTCTGATCACTACGTGCCGCCGCAGGCGCCGCCGCACCAGCCGATGGCATCCCCGCGCGCACTGCCTGGACCTGCCAACGGGCCAGGTGAGGGGCGCCGCGCCTTCAAGGTCATTGGCGAACAAGAGGAATGGATTACTGAATGGTGACAAAGTAATCAGCAAAGGTGCATAACGCGAACATCCCTGCATCAGAAGGAGCTATAGCGCTCATAGCCCGCCTGAGGGATTTCGCTCTCCAGTAGGCGCTGCACCTTGTGGGCGTCCAAGTTAAACGTGTAGCCATGCGTCAGCGTGTGAATTTCGACGCCGGTAACATGGAATGGTTGATCGGGCGGTGTAGCATACAGGTCGCACTCTTCGATTTGCGCACCATCTACGATCAGCGCGCTGCCTGCGCCAAAGACCTCCAGCGTGCTGTTGGCGTAGAGCACGATGCCGGTGTCGGGATCGAGCGCCACTCCGATCAAAAACGGATTGTAAGCCACAGCGGTCAGCAGACGCGGCAAGTGCGTACGCAAGTTTGTGCCTGCCTCGTTGTCGCTGTCCACTGTCAGGCGGTTGACGATGCCCAGTCCCGGTGCAAAGCGAATCGATGCCGGTGTTGGCGCACTGGAGACGAACGGTTCCGGTGCGACGACCATGTGCTGGCTGAGGACGGCGCCTCCCTGCCCGATGCCAGCAACCACGCGCCCGCGCGCGTTGGCGCGGCGAATCGCCTGTGCAATGGGCGTGCCGCCTAGCATCCCCACAAACCGAAGTGGGTTGCCGTCGGTGATCAGGATGCCGGTGGCGTTTTCGACGCGCTCAACCAGGGCGGGATCGTGCGCCGTGCGGCGTAGCGTGACCGGCAACAGCTCGACCCAATCGACCTCTGCCTCAAGCAGCCAGCGGCGGTAGCGCTCGGCGGACGTAACGTCGGACGCAGCCGTTGGCACAATCAGGATGCGCGCACCGTAGCCGCCTGCTTCATCCCAAAAACTCTGCATCATGCGTGCAAAGGCATGATCAGCGGTCAACGGACCCATGAACATGATGGGGCCTCGGGTGAAGCCAGGCGGTACAGGTGCAGGCATAGGTTACTCTCCAGACGCATAGATGGTCGGCATGTTGAGTGCGCCGACTAGAGTGCGGAATAGACGTTCGCTCTCCTCGCTGTCGGCGTGATTTACCAACGTGACGATCAGCAAGTGGGTTCCAGAGGCATCGAAGGTGGCGGCCTGTCTACCGCTGACTTCACCCCCAGACGCAGGCATGATATAGCGGATAAAGGCGACGGGCAGACCGTCGTGGCGCAGATCAGTGACGACGCGGGCATCGAGCACGTCGACGCCTGCCGTACTGGAAAAGACCTCGTTCACATCGAGCAGATAGCGCTCCAGCGACAACGCCTGCCGTGGTAGGGTGGCAATGCTGAGGCGGGTCAGGCTCGTCTCAAAGCTACTGCCAGCGGGCCAGGCAATTACCACCGGCGTCACCGAGGCAGTGACTGGAGCGTCGCCAGTCCACGCTTGCGTCGTCCATTGCCAGCCCTCCGGCAAAGTCACCGTGTACAGCTCGGTAGCCACTACACTGCTCGTGGTTGCATCAGGCAATGCGGTCGGTGGGGGCGCAACGGTCGGCGGTGGCGTGGCGTCCACCTGCGGCGTGATCGCTGCGGGTGAAGTGGGCAGTGGGCGCAACGCCGCCCAGCCCAGAAAGGCGAGGGCAAGCAACACCAACAGCCCCACACCAGCCAACGCCAGATTCTGCCGTGACATACTCGTCGCTGCTTACGGCGCTTATGCCTGCGCCGCCGGGCAAAGATGGCGGATAACGCAACCAGGGCAATTGGGTTTGCGTGCATCGCAGACGCGCCGTCCGTGAAAGATCAACAGGTGCGACAGGTCGATCCATTCCTCACGCGGCGTGATCGCTTGCAGGTCGCGTTCGATCTTGTCCGGGTCGTTTTGGGTGCTTAACCCCAGGCGTTGCGCCAGTCGCTTGACGTGGGTGTCCACTACAATGCCATCAGCCATGTGGTAAGCCGTGCCCAGCACGACATTGGCGGTCTTGCGCGCGACACCTGCCAGCGAAAGCAAATCATCCATCGTGGCAGGCACTTGCCCGTCATAAACTTCGACGATGCGCGCACACGCCTCCTGGATGTTCTTTGCCTTGTTGCGGTAGAAGCCGGTGGAGTGGATCATCTCTTCCAGTTCGGCGCGGTCGGCCTCGGCAAAGGCGCGCGCATCGGGATAACGCGCAAAGAGCGCAGGCGTCACCTTATTGACGCGCTCGTCGGTGCATTGTGCCGACAGGATAGTGGCGACCAGCAGTTCGAGCGCGTTGCGATGGTCGAGTGCGCAGCGGGCGTCAGGATATGCAGCGTGCAGCAGCGCCAGGATCGGGCCGATGCGTTCGGCAGCGGGCGCAGCGGCGGTCAGCTCTGCAGACATAGCAATGGCTCCTTCGACGGGCGTTAGGAATAGACTGGCTCGGCGCGCACGCGGTAGTCGGAGTCGTCGATGCGCTGCCAGGGATAGTGGATGAAATCTTCCGTCATCTGGACGTAGAAGTCCGGCTCATCCTCGGTGAAGACGCTGCTCTCCTTTTTCCAGTGCAGCACTGCAATCTCCGGGTAGCCGCCGGCAATCTCGATGCGTCCTTTGACAGCCATCGCCGTGCGCCCGCGATACCACAGGTTATCTACGACCAAAATCTTGCGGTCGCGCAGGCGGTCGTCGGAAGGGAATTGCACAAAGCGCGGCCAGCTCAACGTGGTGCGCTGGCTCGGATTTTCAGGGAAGAGCACGGCGGCGGTCAGCACCTCCTTCATCTTGAGCGCCTCGGCAATCATACCGCCAGGGATGATGCCGCCGCGCGTGATCGAGAGGATGGCGTCGTAGGGCGTGTTGAGCTTGAAAATCAGCTGGCTGACTAGCTCCTCCAGCTCGCTCCAGGTAAGGTAGACATGCTTCATGGATCTTGCTCCCAAATAACCACAATCGGATCACGCCTATTGGCGCATCAATGGCGACGCCATCCACTGTGCAAGGGCGGCGCCCGTCTGGCTGGCAACATGGTGCGCGGCTGTTGCAAAGCGATTTTCCCCTGAAACGGCGGTTATCGCAACATCGTTGACTGCTAGCGACAGATATGGCGGCGCGGACAACAGCACATGATAGCTGCCCGGGGCAACATTCCAGAAGCGCAGGTCGCCGCGCGCATCTGACGTGGCGACGGCGAGGGGAACGCCCGCCGCGTCGAGCAGCGTTGCATCCACACCAGGATAGCGAACGTTGCCCGCGATCCACGCGACGCCACCAGGCCAGATGCGTGCAAGCACCGGATCATGATCGCTGGCATGCAAAATCGTGGCGGCGTCAGGCGTCGCTCGCGCGGCGTAATCGGCGCTGAGGCGCAGCGGCCGCACCTCCCCCACCTGTTCCGCCAGCGCAGGTGTGACCAGCATATGATCGAGCGCCTGGCTGGCGCCGTTGTAGATGTAGGTGTAACGTTGCAGCGGCGGCAGACGATCATAGAGGTGCACCAGGTCGGGATCGGGTGTGACCTGTAAGGTGCGCACAACTTCGCTGCCGTAGTAGTCGTTCAGATCGCCAATGACGGCCACGGCAGCGTTAGCGTCCACAGCCAGGCGCTGCTGCACCTCGACGGCGACGGCCTGCGCCTGGGCAGTGCGTCGCCGTGCGTTCACACTCTCATCACCGGCCTTGCTCTTGAGATGATTTACGATCACCGTCAGCGGAAAGGGCGCACCCCAATCGCCTGCCACCAGCAGATCGACCGCCAGCGGCGGGCGGTCGAAGAGCGGATATTGTCCACTGGCGCAGGCGCCAGCATCGACGACGTCGTAGTCCACGGGCGAGCACGCCTGACGGCTCTGCGCAGCCAGCACCTGCACACGGTCGGTGCGCGTCAGCAGTGCATTGGTCAACGGAAACTCGACGTTGCTACTCTGCGGACCAGGCAGGGCGGTGGCGGTGTAGGGGAGATCGTACTCGGCGGTAAGCAGCTCGGCCAGCTGCGCCGCGTCTGCGGGCTGACCCGCTTCTTGTACGCCAATGATTGTGCAGCCTGCCAGCCCTTCGGCAATCACTTGCGCACGGCGGCGCACTTCACGGTCATAGTCAGCCGGATCGGGATGCTGTTCTGTCCCGCGCCCAAGCGCCAGCAGGTTGCACGAGCAGAGCGTAAAGTCCTGATCACCGGCAGGCGTCGCCACACTCGGTTCGTTCGGCGCGGCCTCGCCGGCTTCGACCATGCTGCCGGGCAACAAGAGCAGTTGATACTTGCCAAAGTTGTAGTCAACGATTGCCTGCACAGGTGCGCCTGCTGGCCCAGTGATGCGGACGTGCACACCGTGATCCAGATCGGGCAAAGGAACCCCCAGCGCGCCGCTGACGTAAAGTAGTTGCGCCACTTCAAGCGTCTCATCGAAAAAGATGCGGCCATCGCTCAGATAAGGTTGCACAGTAAGTGGCGCCAGGGCAATTTCCGCCTCGCCGCTGGCGAAGCGCTTGGTGGGGCCATGCACCACGCCCTCCAGACGCGGCAGGCTGACCAGCATCCCCTCCAACGCCTCGTAGCGCGCGGCGGGCGCATCATCGTAGCGAAAGGCAGGCAACTCAACTGGTGCAGGCGCGGTGCTGCGGCACAGCGATGACGGGGCAATGGCCTTGACGCGTGAGAGTTCAGTCTTATCATAGAACTCATCGATCAACGCGCCGCGCACAGCAACACACTCGCCAACCTGCACCGCCGGCCGCGTGCGTGTGTAGACATAGATGCCATCGCTGGTTTCGCGGCGGCCATCGCCCGCTGGGTCTTGCAAATAGAAACCCGCCAGTGCAACGCCGGTGACGACGCCTACACTGTCGACGTAGCGCCCAGCCAGTGGTGTGGCGGCGCCGTCACCCTGCAGACGATAGACCGGGATCGGCTCCTCAGCCTGGGCGAGCAGCGCGGACGGCGGCGCCGGCAACAGCCAGGCAATGGCGCCTGCCAGAAGCAACAATAGGCGTGGGAAACGATGCATAGAACCTGTCACGGAAGCTGACCTATCTTTCTGTGGTCTCTGTGAACATGATTGTACTATGATAAGATGCGGAACCAGCAATACGCCACCGTCGGGCGTCGTCACGTGCAACGAACGGCGTCCAGGCTTCCCATGCTCACCCACAAAGGTCGGTTCACGCCATGATCCTACGGCTACGAATTACCCTGCTGATGCTGCTGGCTGTGTTCGGCGGCGCGCTCCTATCCACACAGCATGCGACAGCGCAACCCGACGCTGCGCCGCGCGTGGCATATGTCCTCGAACTGGCAGCGCCGCCAGCCGCGGCCTTCTATGCCGCACAGCAAACCATTGCGGTCGACGCCGCCAGCGTTGCGACCGCCACACAGCGCTATCTTGCCAGCCTGGAGCAGACACAGCAGCGCCTCCTTGCTGCTGTGGCGCGTACGGGGGCGCCCGTGCTCTACCGCACCCAACGCGTCTACAATGGCATTGCCGTGTTGGCAAAAGCTGAGCAGATCACAACCCTGGCAGCGCTGCCCGACGTCAAGGCTGTGCACCGCATCGTCACCAAGACGCCAGACAGAGCGACCAGCGTACCCTTCCTCGGCGCGCCGACGCTGTGGCAGGGGCTGGCCAACACACTGCCGGTGCGCGGCGAGGGCGTGCGCATCGCTGTGATCGACACGGGCGTCGATTACCTCCACGCTGACCTGGGCGGCCCAGGTGTTGGCTATACGCAAAACGACGTTACCCGCATCGGCGACGTGTCTGGCTTTCCCAGCGCCAAGGTGGTGGCAGGCTACGACTTCGTAGGTGACGCCTACAACGCGGCGGTAAATAGCCCCACTTACAACCCAATCCCGGCGCCCGACCCCGATCCGATGGATTGTTACGGGCATGGCGCCCATGTGGCGGGCATCGCCGCTGGCTATGGCGTGACCGCCACACAACAGCCCTATGCCGGGCCGTGGAATGCGACCACGAACTTTGCCAGCCTTCGCATCGGCCCCGGCGTCGCCCCACTGGCCGAGATCGTGGCGCTCAAGGTCTTTGGCTGTTACGGCGCATCCGATGTCGTCGATGCGGCGATCGAGTGGGCGGTCGATCCCAACGGCGATGGTGATTTCAGCGACCACGTCGATGTTATCAACTTGTCGCTCGGTTCACCATTCGGCGAGCTGGACGACACCACGACCATTGCCGCCAACCATGCGGCGGCGGTGGGCGTCATTGTTGTGGCCTCAGCCGGCAACGCTTATGACTATCACTTTGCAGTCGGCAGCCCTTCTAACGCCGACCGCGTAGTCAGCGTCGCCGCCAGCCAACATGGCATCCTGTCATCATGGGGCAGCGTTGAACAACGTGTGGATGCCATCGCAGCCTTTTCATCGCGCGGGCCGCGCACCGGGGATGTCTCTTTGAAGCCGGATCTGGCGGCGCCGGGCGTGGGCATCGTCTCTGCCTCCAACCGCACAGGCGCGGGGGCACTGGCGCTATCAGGCACCTCGATGGCGGCGCCGCACGTTACCGGTGCGCTGGCCTTGTTGCACCAGCTTCACCCCACGTGGAGCGTGGAAGAAATCAAGGCGCTGGCAATGAACACAGCCCATCCGCTAGTGCGGGCGGGATTGTCGCTCACCTCCACGCTGTTTGCGCCCAGCCGCACTGGCGCCGGACGCATCGACCTGCCCGCCGCCGCCCGCGCCACCGCCGTTGCCTATGCCGCCGCTGCGCCGGGTCGAGTGGCGCTGGGTTTTGGCATGCCCGAAGTCCTCACTACCTACAATGCGGTTCAGCCGTTGCGCATCGCTGCCAAAACAGTGCAGCCGGACGCCTACACCCTGAGCTATGTCGCCATCACCGACATGCCTGGGGTCACGATCTCGCTGCCAGTGACTCAGGTGACGCCGCCTGCCAACGGCATGGTCGATGTGCCGGTGGCGCTGACCGCCGAAGCCGCCGCTATGGGACGTGCGACGCCGCCCGATCCCGCTGCAGTGATCGCATCGGGGCGTCCCTGGTTTGACGAGGAGAGCGGCCATGTGTTGCTCTGGCCGGTGGGTGGCGAATGGTCGGCGCAGGTGTCCGACGGGCACGCGGCGCTGGGCAACGGCGCCTTTGCCTACGATCCGGCAACACGCGCGCTGACCTACACCCTTGCGCTCACCGGCGTCGCGCCCACTGCCATGCTCACTGTCACACTCACTGCCACGTTCGACGCGGAACAGCCAGATGAGAGCAGCGCTCACACCTACATGCTCTATGCCGGGGTTGCGCCGGGTGCTGCGCCAGTGACCGGCGCGCTGACTCTGTCGCCAACGCATGAATTACTGCTTGCCGCAGATTCACTTTATGTCAAATCAACCTATCGCAATACGTTGGCGCCAGGACAAACAACGGTGTACGGCCGGCTTGTGGCGCAAGCGCCAATTCTACACGTGCCAGTCTATGCGGCGCCGCGTCCCGTGGCGGCGATCAAAGCCGCCCCCGCATCCATCACAATTGCCGACGAACCGACAGCCACGATCACCCTCACCGGCCAGACGTTGATCGGCAGCACCCCTCCCACCGATAGCGTGGCGCTCGTCCACGTGCTGCAACTCGCCGTGCAAAGCCCCAACACGCGTCCGCCCAGCCTTGACCCTGCTGCGCCCGATCGCTATGACGCCGCCGACCTCAGCCACGTTGGCATCGCCACCGATTTTGCGCGCGTAGGCGCGCAGGACGCTATGCTTGTCTTCGGCGTTGCCGCACACGCGGCCTGGTCAACACCCAATCAAGTGCGCTTCGACGTCATGATCGACACGAATCAAGATAGCGTTGCAGACTATCGCCTTTTCAACAGCAGCCGCGAAGGGTATTTGGCGAACCAGTTTATGGGCGACACTTTTGTCAGCGTGCTTGAGAACCTGCGCACCGGTCAGCGCAGCATCCAGGCGCCGCTCAACGGGATCGATCCTGCCACCGCCGACAGCCGGCCCTTCCAGAGTCGCGTCCTGGCGCTGCCGGTGCGCGTGGCTGACCTGGGATTGACGACCGGACAGACGGTCATCTCCTATACAGTGACAACTTATCATGCGGCGCTGAGGATGGCGCCCGAAAACATCGTCGATCAGACGCCGCCGCGCGTTTTCGATCTGGCGCATCCGGCATTAGACGCACCAGGGGTGATGGGAGCGGCGCCGCTGGCAGTGCAGAGCGACACAGGGCTGACACTACAGTTGGACATCTCTGGTCATGCCAAGCAAAATCCCGGCGGCATCCTGCTGCTCCATCACCACAACCGCGTAGAGACGCAGGCCGAAGTCGTGACGATCCGGTACGCCTGGCCATATATGCTACAACTGCCGTTGGTGGGGAAATAAGAGACAACGCGTCACAGGGTCATCCAGCAAACAGGATACGTCCGCAACTTGGGCAGAAGACGGGGTTGCCCTCGATGACGCGAGCGTTGGCAACGATGCCGGTGGGCAGTGAAACATTGCACGCGCTGCACGCGCCATTCTGCAC
>CZCA01001826.1_pt1 | contig 13063 bp, 8 predicted proteins | sample 591981 | NCBI WGS metagenome assembly CZCA01 (sample SAMEA3556810, study PRJEB10932) | anaerobic digester metagenome
AGAGTGTGCAGTTATCGGCATACCCCATCCTCGCTGGGATGAAAGACCCTGTGCCTGTATAGCTCTCAAACCTGGAGAAACCGCTACGGCAGAAGATGTCAAAGCTCACCTGGAAAAATTCGCTGAAGAGGGCAAAATTGAAAAATGGTGGATACCGGACATCCCCGATGGTTACTTCTTTGTGGACGCTATCCCCCACAACTACATTGGCAAAATAGAGAAGAATGTACTTCGCCAGATGTATGCTGAGAAGGATAAATAGGTAAACAAATAAAACAGCCAGCCGTTAGTGAAAAAAGCGGCTGGCTGTTATTATATAATTACGTTCACCTTAGCCTTGGAGTAAAGTCTCCTGTGTATATTATTTACCGATAAAATGTATAGGCCAGGAGCAGCCATACCGGTATACTCAATATAATTCCCCAGCGTTCGTTCTTAGTCAGGTCTTTGCCTTTGGCAAGCAGATAGAGCCCCATGCCAAGTGAAGCTATTAGTAAAGCCCCCGCTATAATATACTGTCCAGCTATTCCCGCCTGATGCAGCGGAGCCACCAAAAAGGCACACAAAAGCCAAATAGCCACCAATACCCAGGCCACTCGTGTAAGCATGTATTCCTCTCCCCCCAGTTTCTGCTCAGAAATATAATCCAGCTTATCGAGACCAATAATCCATTACTTTCCACAATAGTATCATTCCGCCAGATGCCGGTAAAGACCGCTTTAGCATTACACTATACGGCCTTTTTCTGGTTTCGCCCGGTGATAACCACGGGGACGGAGGTATTGTCAACCAGACAAAGTTTCGACAACTCCGTTCCCTGAAAACAGACAACCAAATGTTGTTTGACATTTTATGCTTTATGTATTAGTATAATAGTGCACTAGGTAATTAATGCACTAGGCAGGTGATGTACTCGTGAATTTTAATGCTGCTCAACCGATTTACCGCCAAATTATTGATGATTTTAAGAAAAAGATGATTCGCGGTGAGTTGAAGCATGGAGATCGTATTCCTTCGCAGCGGGAATACGCAGAGATGGCCAGGGTTAATCCCAATACAGTGCAGAGAGCATATAGGGAGATGGAAGCTATGCATATGGTAGAAACCCTTAGAGGCCAGGGAACCTTTGTCAGCGCTGATGAGGCAATGCTGGCCAGTTTGAAAGAAGAAATGGCCCAGTTTATTCTAAATCATTTTGTGGCGGAGATGAATGCCCTGGGTTACCGGGACCGTGATCTGATCAAGATGCTGGAGGACTACATGCAGGCCAAGGAGGCGGAGAACCAGTGATTGAGTTTAAACAGGTAAGCAAGTATTTTGGTACCGTACGCGCCCTGGATAATTTTCAGGCGCAGTTGGCTTCAGGAAGGGTCATCGGTTTGTTCGGCCCTAATGGAGCGGGAAAATCAACCTCTCTTAAAATGATTGCCGGGTTGAACCGGCCTAACCGGGGACAGGTGCTGGTGGATGGCTTAAATCCCTGGATGACCCGGGATCGGGTTGCCTATCTGCCCGAAGTAGATCATTTGTATCCCTGGATGACAGTGGGAAAGGCAGCTCAATTTATAAGCACATTTTACTCGGACTGGGATCAGGCCAAGTACCAGGACTTGTTGAATTACTTAAACTTAAATGAGGATATGAAAATCGGTAAAATTTCCAAAGGCCAGCGGGCTAAAGTCAAACTGCTGTTAACCTTGTCCAGGTGTTCCCCTTACCTGCTGCTGGATGAACCCCTATCAGGCATCGACCTTCTCACCCGGGAAGAGATTATCAATTCGGTTATCCGGGATTACCGGGAAGGAGAACAGACGGTCATTATTTCCACGCATGAGATTGACGAGGTGGAAGGATTAGTGGATGAAGTCATATTCATCCAAAACGGGAAAACAGTATTATCTGGTAATGCCGAGGATTTACGGGAAGAGAAAAACATGTCTCTGGTGGAAATCATGAAGGAGGTGATGCGCAGTGCTTGCTAAATCATTGACCAGGTTTGGAGCCCTTTACAAAAAACAAATGCGGGAAATGGCTCCTGAAATGGTGGTAATAGGCGGGGCAGCCGTTTTAGTAAGCCTGGTGCTCTACCTGAAAGTAGGCTCCATACCCATGGCAGTTGCAATTGCTATGTTCATGGTAATGGGTTTGGCCTTTTTCCTGCCTATCGTTTCCTCTTTCCGGCTGGGGCAGGAATGGAATAACCATACCATTTATCTGATGATGTCCCTGCCGGTAGGAGGCAGCATGATACTGGGCAGCCGCCTGGCAGCTCTTTTGACTCAATATGTATTCGGTACCTTGATAGTAGGTATCTGCGGCCTGCTGCTGGTTATAGGATTGGCTCCGGAACCGATTTATAATGACCTGGACCTGGACCTGATTCTGCCTTACCTGGATATAGCCGTGCTGCTATATTTGGTCACCATAGCCTGGATGGGTTACCTGATTTCCGTCAGTTTTTTCAGCCAGATTATCGGCAAGCTGGTCAGCCGCTTCTCGGGACTGGTCACCATCGTCACCTTTTTTGCCACCCTCTGGCTGTCGGGTAAGGTGATGGGCTTAATGTTAGGGCAACAACATACAGCCATACCGGCTCCAGATCTTATGGCCCAGCTTTTGTGGATTCTGTTAGGGGTAATCGCATTGGTCGCTGCAGTTATAATGGCCCTATCTATCTGGGTCTATAACCGGCGGGTGGAGTTGTAGGATCCCAAAAAGGAAAGGGGGTTCTTTGCAACCCCCTCCCCTTTACCGTTGGAATACTATTTCCCTTCCTTTAGAGCTTTTTCCCGTTCTATTCTACGAAGTTCTGCCCGCATTGGTTTTCCCACATTAGTACGGGGCAATTCATCAATAAACTCTACCAAAGTAGGAACCTTGTAGGGGGCTAAATACTCCCGGCAGTATTCTTTCACTTCTTCCTCAGTCATGGTTTCTCCCGGCTTAAGAATCACGAAAACTATGTATAATGTGTCGAAATGAATCGGTAAAAAGGAGCTGTTATCCGGTGTTTGATGTAAAATTGACTATACCAACGGAGGAAGGGGTTGTCGTTAGGTGATAACCCCTCCCCTGGAGGTCTCTAACAATCCCGTAGTTGGCTCAAAAATTGTATTACTGGTCCCCGTTTTAAGTCTTCGTGGCAAAATTGGTTGCGGTAGTTGCGTAGGCAACCTTGACAGCTAGCATCGCCTTCCTTTCCACCACATTCACAGACTTCTAGCTTTTCACGGGTGCGCTCAAGTATTGCCTCTAAAACATTTGGTTCTGCTATGCGATAAACATGACCAGCCCCACCAGGTACATCGTCGAAAAGAACTAATTCAGGTGAGTAAAGACCTCCGCTAGGTCTATAGATACAACCATCCAAGTCTTGCCGTTCTATGTCTAGCACGCTACTGGCACCCTCCAGAAGTCCATATAATAAGGACAACCAAAAGCCAGAATCTGTATTTTGGTAGCCTTGAAAGTTTATCCGAAGGATATCGCTATAAAACTGATGTCCCAAAGAATAACGTTTCCTAAGGGTACCGCTGCATTTTTGCCCCCAAGGTGTTTGATGGGCAGAAGGAACCTTTTCCGTGCCCATACTAGCAAAGCCACAGTATGGACAAACGCGGAATCCACTACTGCCTTTATTAATTACTACTAGTTTTCCTTGTGACTGGGCAGTTGCCTTAATCCTTATATGTGGATACTTAAGGAATATACTTTTAGGTTCAGCACTAGGATTTCCTGGGGAGAAAAATACTCTCATAGAGTAAGTACGCTCCGGTTTTTTCTCCCTAGGACGTTGCGGAGGATCGGGAGAGGAAATAAAACCAAAGTCAGGAATGATAAAAGTGCCTTGGTTATTCCCAAAAGATCTGTCGCAAACCGGACACTTCTGTAATTTGTCCTCAAACTCAGCCCGTTGAGGATAAAAATTGTGGCAATACTTACAAATAGCATAATCATACGTATCCCATTGTTTACCGGGGGGCAACTTAATATACCTAGAAGTCCATAGCTTTCCGGCAGCAACTACTTCACTTCCCGGAGCATACTCTGACAATGCAATGCGTAAATCTCTTTCCAACTCTATCATGCGAGCCTCTTCGGAATGATTTATTATATTCAATTCAACCACATCCACTGGGAATCCATATTTAGGCAGCACGTTGCGGGAAGAGAGAAAGTTAATCAGGTTTCTTTCTTTTATCGTTTTGATCAAGCGTGACAGGTGATCAACGCCCCCTTGATTACTCTCAAAACGTTTATGGCGCAGGTTTTCCAGCTCAGTTACATCATTGACTACCTCATCTTCCGCCCGTTTTAATACACCAGAGTCTCCAAAAAGGTGTTTTATCCAGGACCAATCCTCGATGCCCAATATAGGCTGCATATCCAAAGGTACAATCCGCTGCAGAGAATCCAGTAATTCACTCGGGTGTTCTTTTAGGTACTCCAGGAAAAGATCAGGGCCGGAGATGTCAGGAGCAAAAAAGAAGCCTTGCACCTGCTCAAAATAGTCGGGGTATTGCCTCCAAAAAGAGGCCAGAGCCACTGCATTAACATGTCTTAGGATAATTTTGGGGTTTTGTAGCTGAACATGAGGAACTCCTATCTTTCCAGCAACCATATTAAGGGGATTGCGGAAATGATCCAGATCATGGGAACGCCGCTGGGCATAGGTAAGAACAAAGGCTGTAGATTCCACCCTTCGCCCAGCCCGGCCGGCTCTTTGGACATAGTTAGCTGCTGAAGGCGGCACATTGCGCAATAAAACAGCTTCCAGCTCACCCACGTCAACCCCTAGTTCAAAGGTTGTCGAACAGCTCAGCACATTAACCTGCCCGTTATTGAATTTAACCTGCAAATCAGCGGCTGCTTCACTAGTCAGCTGGGCGGTATGCTCCCGTACAATCATTCTCCTAGACGTCAGTTCCGTATATAACCGGTAGTAGTGATTATCGCGTAACACTTCATAGGGCTCACAAGGCACCAATTTTCCAGAACAACGGTAATTGGGGCATACCTCACGTAGATTATATAAAGTGAGACTACGACAACGATCGCATCTATACCACTGTATGTCCGGTTTAACCAAGGTAGGCTGTAGTTCCCACATCTCATAACGCAGTTGTCGGGCGGTTATATCCCGGTTTATGGTCACTTCGGCAAAATAATCATTTGTATGCTGTCCTAAGCGAAAATTCTTTTCCCAGATTTTCTCCAGAGCAAGACGGCAATCCTCAGGAGTGGGATGCCCTTCCAGCCGTGCCGACAAGCGGTGTAAATAATCCAAACGGCTGTTAAGATGACGCGGATTCCAGCCAATAATGCCCAACTTGGCAACCTGCGTATTTGAATGGGAGCGAACTGCTATTTCTCGATTGCGAGGCTGAAATAGTTCATCACGGGGAGAAACATTCTCGGGAAATAGTATCGCTCCTTGGCGACGTAAACTGTTTATAAGTATCTGAAACAGCATCCAAACCTCATCGCTACTTAGATTCCATGGAGGTCGAGTTAAGGCGGGAAAAGGGCTCCAGTCTTCCGGTTTTAGCAATGTAAATCCCATCAATCCCAAGCCTTCCAGGTTGATATGATTATCTAAACCTAAGAATTCAAACATGACCCAGCGCCACACTTCGTTAAATTGTTCCTGGGGAGTTTCTCTCTCGATAAAAAATCCAGAGCGGCGAGCCTGCTCAGCCAATGCGCGGGCTAAATCAGACAGGCGCCATCCATAGGTTAGAATATCGGAACGGCTAGTTTCCAAGGTCTTCAAGATAAGTACCCGGCGGAGTATTTGACTATAAGTACGATCAAGGTAGGGAGCGAAGAAAGCCGCATCCTGTCTACTGTCGGAAAAAATCAGCAATCGAGGTGGTTCTTTGTTTACGCTGATATTCATAGCATCCTCTGGAGCGCTCTCCCAACCGTCGTCAGTTGATGCAGATACTGAGATTTCCTCACGTAAGCTGGTATACTCTGGTTTCTCCTGGTCCAACTGCTGATAGAGGGCTGTTGCTAAAACACTTGCAGTAGCATCTGTGCCGGTTAAAAAGCGCCATACCATTCCGGCAATACTTCTTTTGCCGCAGGCAAGGCACGTGATTACCCTTCCTTCCTCATTACCAGGCACCTCTAGCAAATATTGATAGTGTTCAGGTCCACAATCACAGGGAGGTAAAACAGTGTTTGCTAAATCAATAGTTCCACATTTCCCACAAATAACCAGTCTGTTTTGTTTACAATCTAGATATGTTTGGGCAGTTAATACAGTTTCATCATCTTCGTCCAACTCCTCTTCGGTTACTGCTTTACCAAGCAGGTAAAAATAACTCACTTGATATTCATCATCCATTCGAGGAGGCTGAAGCTTAGCAGGAAGCTCATTGTTGATAAGGGTCCCTACTAAGTAGGTAGCTCCACAGTTCCGGCAAGCTGCTAATTCAAATACTGGATAGCGATGGCCTTTTTCTTCAACAAAATTGCGCCTTTCGAGAAACAGCCGAGGTTTAGGTTCCAGCTGTTGATAAACCCCTTCCACTGCCCTAACAAATAAATGGTACCGAGCCGGGATTAAGGATTGTAAACTGGGCTCGGGGCGGGCAATTTTGGCTATATCAACTAGGGCAACCACTTTTTCCATCTGCTCTGGGTCATCACTAAAAAGCTCTTTGGCCACTTCCTCCAACAGACAAGGACTTTCCTGTAGTTTCTTTTGTAGATTAATAACCCTTAAGTCATGTTTTAATAGGCGATATAGAAAAGCAGGCCAACCGTTTTTCTGAGCAGCAGTCACGGCTTGCTGAATTACTAATTCAGGCAAACCAGCCTGCCGGCTAATTCTGGCTAGATCGTTAAGAACATCCGTCGTTTCTTGAGACAATATGGTTTGATACCAGTTTAAATACAAATCAGAATCGTACTCCCAGCCTTCGAAGGCATCTTCAGTGCTAATTATCGGAAGTCGGGTAGCGTAAACCACATCCTGTCGGTCCTGGTTATCCTCTTCCCACTCAAAAGACTCGCCGAACAACCGACTGGCGAAAGCAACTACTGCCGGTGCGTCATGACGCCCATTTCCCAGAGTGGCACTGGTAGCCACACATTGCAAGTGTTCGTCTTCCGATGCGAAAATGCGCTCCTTCAAGCGCCTGATCAGCATGGCCATTTCAATTCCCCTAGCACCAGAGAAAGTATGGGCTTCATCAACTACCAGATAACGCCAGTGACGAGCCAGGGAGCCATCAAAGAAAACAGTATCTTTCGGGCGCAACAAAAGGTATTCCAACATCGCATAGTTGGTCAGCAAGATATGGGGAGGGCTGTTGCGCATTTCCTCCCTGGATATCAATTCATTTTCCAGGGGATCACAGCTAAAGACTTTACGATAATGCTCCAAGGCATCGTTTTTTCTTTCTAGAGTTTCACCAATATAGCGTCCAAAGGTTATCTGCGGACAATCTTTTAATAGATTGCGCAAACGCTTGACCTGGTCATTAGCCAAAGCATTCATGGGGTACAACAGCAAAGCCCTTACCCCCGGGTCTAGAGAACCTTGTTCATATTCTTGCAACAAATCACTTACAATCGGTAATAGAAAGGCTTCCGTTTTACCACTGCCGGTTCCTGTAGCTACCACAAGGTTGCGTCGCTTAACCAGCAGTTTGGTTATAGCCTCTTCCTGATGCTTGTATAAGATCATTTCCGGCGAAATTGCTGATAATTTTAGCAATGATTTACTTAACACTCCAGTATCAACCATCTCACTGATGGTTTTCCCCCGGGCAAATTCTGGAGTAGCCTCCAAAATAGGGCCTTTTATTAAGCGGCCCGGCTGATTTAGCAAGCGGGTAAACTCCTCTTGCAGAGCACGGTCCATGAAGCTAAAAGTGGAAGAGAGATAGCTGATATAGCTATCCTGGATCGCCCTAGCAGCATGAAAAGGATTTATACTCATTCATTTTTCCCTCCCCACACAGTTGCAACCATAGTTTTTTCACGTTCCCATAGTATCTCAGCAATTCTTTCCCAGGCTGGTGGTCCATTTATCTGCAATTGTTTCCATTCCTCGGCAGTAAATTGATGAATTAACGGCAGAAGCGGGTTGTTCAATTGAAATTTTTCGCTATACATCCTGGCTAAATCATTAGACTTCAGCGTCCAAAACAAATGAGCGTCCACATCACTTACTACCGCTAAGCAACTACAACTATGGTGATTATTTAACCAGTAATCTAAATCATGACAAAACTCACCCTGGCGAGGGCAACCAGGTTGGCTGCATACAACAGCATGGGCCACCTTTAGGTCGATCACCCCTCCCCTCCCTTTGATAATTAGCTGATGTTCTTTGGGCAGGGTTAAGCGGCATTCCTGATCATGTTTTAGCGCCTTCAAAATCGTGTCATTGAAATGCCCAGGCAACTGTAACACTATGGGCCAGGCAACTGTAACACTATGGGGTATCTCTCATCAATCATCCCGGCAACGACAAAACTTAATAACTCCGGGGGTAAATCATAGGGAAAAGTAGTAGGGCTATATAAATTTTCTACAGGGGCAGCCCCAGGCAGCAGGTAAAAGTTCAGAGTAGCTTCTCTATGTACAGGCCAAATTCCGATCCAATGGAAGTATTGGTCATCAGATAATTGATCATTCTTAATTGACTGGTGTTTGGAGTAAAATTCGTTGAAGTTTATTTCACCGTGTTTACACCCAAACTTATGCACCCGATAGATAACTTTCCCACTCTGGCGACCTAAGAGAATAATCCTTACTCTTTGTACCTCATCCGGATGGGAGAGCCATCCAATAAGGTTTTGTTCTTCATTGCTGCTGTCCTGGTATAGTCCCAGTAGCACAGGGGTTTTCCCTGTGAAGGTACAGTCAAGACAGTTCCCTAGTTGTTCCGAAGGAAACTGCTTTACTGGTTCCACATCCCATGGATCCTCCAGGGTAAATAGCAGCCGGTAATATCCTCCGCTCATATCATCACCGGATATCTCCAATTCAAACTGGCCATCCGGAATGGGAAACTCTTTAGGTGGGAGCCAGGCTTGATCTAGCTGCCATATATTTGCAACCCGGTCAGTAGCCGGCCTTTTCTCCTTCCAGCCAAGCAATAAAGTACCATCCTCCTTTTCGCTTATCTGCAGATCCTGTACTTCCCATTGGCAGTGGACAGTAAACAATAATCCCTCGCCAATTGCTTGGCGGCGCTGATTATATACCATAATTCCAATCTTTTTAGTTGCAGCTCCTTGACTCAGTGAATCAAACCAAGGCAACAGGTCAAATTCCGCGTGATAATCTTTTAGGGGAACAGGACGACCCTGGGGCACTCCATCTATTTGCAAAATTACACATTTAGCAATAGATAATGGTACATACACTTGCAAACTGATTCTCTGGGCACCTATCCAGTCACTTAGCCAGTATTCTCCTATTTGGCTACTCCATTCCTCTCTGTCCTCTAATTTATGCAAACGCCATTTCACCCGCGGAATTTCCAATGTAACCGGTAGCTGTGTATAACTGTCAGATAACTCCCCCTGTAAACTATCTGCCGAAGACGAAAAAGCAATCTCATGTACGTCATCTTCCACTTGACGCAAAAAGGCTGGAGGGAATGGAGTAAAGCGGCAATCCATAGGTGCCATAAAGGTTAAGCCAGTCGTTTCGTCTGTTGCCATTTCCGGCCAATATAGTGTTTCTTCATATTCCCAGTCCAGTTCTGGGAAGACTGCCAAACTAATGACATATTCACTCCAGCCAGGTCCACGCAACCGTATGCGGTACCATCCGTGAGGTTCCTCATTAAAGAGCGAAAATAACGGAATATATACATCATTAGCCTTACGGGTAAACTCAATCTCAGACAAGTGGACATTTTCATAGCCAGAGTTTAACGAGCGTATCCCCAATTCCCAGTCTTCGGGTTCGGTTCCTGTCATGGGCAAAGTTATGCCTTCCGGTAGCTTAACATATAAAGGATCACCATTAATCCATATACCTGGTTTTATTTGACCTCCGCTCAATTTCACCTGAGGAACTTCCTTAAAAGTCAAAGTATAATGGTGACCTTCATTATCCATCAGAATAATTTCACTGGCACTGGAATTTACCGGATCAATCAGGAACATAATGCCTCCCGGCCCAATTTGCGGCATAGACTCCTCGGCCAGGATGGGTATTTCTGTACACAAGGTCGTCCCATACAACAACAGCAGCCATAGTCTGGATCGGGGTAATTCTGTCTTAGCAAGTAACAGCCCGGTTTCATTGAAAACAAGAGCAGGATAAAATTTTATACTCGTTTCCACTATCCATTCCCGCTGTAAAATGTTTTCTATAAATATTCGCACCCGATAATATGGGTGAACTTTGGTTATAGGGATAGCCAACGGCCTGGTTTCCAGCCATCCTGCCTGATCTAAAGACTTATAGAGTCGAATAGTATGTTTATACATCAGTGTATTTTCGTCTCCGCCAGAAATAATTAAGGTAGCGATTCCTGGCAAAACATCTCCTTCAACATGATAAGTCTGCCGAGAAAAGATCATTTCCAGGTTACCTTCCAGGAGATTCAGTTCTAAATAAGGTGCTCGTGAATACTCCTTGGTAATTGATGAAGTGGTTTGTTCTTTGTGAGATTCGGAAAAGAAATCCTCGTTTAATTGCTCAATTAGCTCCTGTAGATGCTTTCTAGCCCAGGTTGGCAACATAGCGCTCTTTGTTTCGTTGGCATGTTCTATCCTTTGACAAGCAATTACCAGATTAATGCTTTCCATAATCCAAGCTTGCGCCCATTCGCCACCGTAAAGTAGAAAACGAGCTACAGGTTCATCTAAACCAGTAAAAATACCTGGCTGCTTCATCAGGCGCTGATATTTAACCAGCAGCTGGTGTCCTTCCTCAAGGTTCTTTTCCCAAAAGACAATTTGTTCCTCTAAACAGCTGCTCTCTAAGCCTAGCGCAGAACTCAATTGATCTCTTTGCTGGCGTAAATGTTCCAGTTGCTGCTCCAGATGAATATATTCCTCTAATAGCTCCAGACCAGCCTGCACATCACCTTCGCCCATTATCTTTAAGCGCTCGGTAATAATTAAGAGCTCTTCTTCAAGCATTTTCTGCTGTATATGGTAAAATGTGGCAATGATCTGGCGTCGCAAGTAGCCCAAAGCAGCTTGTTCCTGCTGACCAGCCAAATTCTCCAACTCATGGGTAAGGTGCTCTTTCAACTGCATTAATGACTGTAGGTAGTCTTTGCCAGGTAAAAGAGAAAATTCTTTCAACAAGTCCATTACTTTGCCTTTCAGTTGGGCTTCAGTTTCAGCAATATGGCAGGATAGACTCTGGATGGCCTGTTGCTGCAAGTGAGCCTGTTGACACTTTATGTTTAGCTCCTCTAGCACATCAATCCAGGAATCTGTGAGAAAAACAGTTTCTTTTACAGGAAGGGGAAAAGGAGAGAGAGCCTGCCCTAACTGGTTTTTAGCTGCCTGTAACTGTCCCTGACATTGCTGGTAATTTTGCCAACTTTTCCTGAGTCGTTGCTGGGGAGTTAATTGGACAGCCTGAACTACTTTGGACTGCTTTGTGAGAACATGATGGACCAATACAGAGGGCTTAAAACCCACAGCAGCCATCTCTGTTTCCAGTAACTGCTGGCATGTAAATACATGCTGGGCCATGTTTCTATTGGTATAGCTTAAGATAGCAAGAGCCAGTGATAACTCTAATAAACAGCGTCCATATTCCAATCTACAAAACTTGTACCTCTGCAAAGCCTCACGGATTTGCCCAATATCCAGTAGGTTTATGGACATCAACTCTTGCAAATCCACATCCTGCCCCCATACCAGGCCAGCTAGAGAGAGACACTGTTCCAGTAAGTACCTCTCCTGGTCATGTTCATCCTTAAGCCTTTCTTTTTGCTTATGCAAATCAGCAAAAGAGTTCTGAAGGGCATCTGTTTGCTCATAAGCACTGCACAGTTTTATTTGTTGCGACTGCAATTCGTTTAGATTGTTTCTTTCCTTTTCAATGGCAGATTGCCAGTAGTTAATTTGATTTGTTAAATAGTCCCATTGGTTAATTAGGCCATAATACTCCTGAAGTAATTTAGAATCTAGGCCTGGGTCAAAAGACACAAGACCCAGGCTTTTTTCAGTACATTCTATTTCTTCCTTAAGAACTTGCAACTTCTTGATAGATTTGAGTTTTCTATTAATTGAGAACTGCTTCTTCTTTAATCTAACTATCTCTGCAGCTGCTTCTTGCCGTCTCTTTTCTCTTTGGCGAAAAAGATTTATTTCCTGATGTACTTCCTGACTTTCAACAATATTACGCTTAATTAAAGGTAACAAGACACGGTGCAGGAAATTTTCCAGACAATTTATTGGGATGCCTCCCTGCAATAGAATAGGAGTCACATAACGTAGAGAATCCTTAATGACAGGCATGTCTATCCCCTGACGCCTCAGCACACTGAGAAAGCTTTGTCCCCAGAAGGATTTCCAGGTAGGCTCCAGTTCTATCTGCAGGCGTCTTTCCACTCCTGACCAGTAGTTGCCTTCCTCATAGTCAAATATCCCCGTAAAAACCAGAAAAAAGGCTAAGCAAAGAGGAGTTTGCTGAGCCACCAGGACAGTCGTTGACCAGTCCCCTCGCAACTTCTGTCTGATTAATTCACCCAATCTTCCTATATCTTCAGCCGTTAAAGGAACTCTGCCTATGAATTGTTCTCTTTCCAAGCAGGACGAAAGAACTAGTTCACAATCATTTAACCCTGAACAAGCACTAAGGATAGACATTTTGCCCCCTCAAAGTGAACAGTAGTAATTAGGATTATAATCCTAGTTTTCGCTGTAAAAGCTGATTTTCCTTGAAATTTTCCAAAATTAATTATAATTGGACAAATCTTGTCATTCCCAAAGCTTTAACATCGTCATCAAAAGCTGCCACCTCCTCAGTCAGGATCAATCCATTATCTATACCCACGCAAAACAGTTTTACTTTTTTTGACAACAAATTTTGTTTCTTTTATCATTTGGTATAGATATCA
>CZCA01002441.1_pt1 | contig 13054 bp, 10 predicted proteins | sample 591981 | NCBI WGS metagenome assembly CZCA01 (sample SAMEA3556810, study PRJEB10932) | anaerobic digester metagenome
TACTATAACATGGGATGGTAAAATGTTAGGTTGTCAAATTCTTGATGATATATATACCAATCCTATAATTACTAGTTTGGCTGATGCTTGGGCTTTGTTAGAAGAAAACATTGAACCAGCTTTGCCAAATCCCTATTGCTCTTCATGCCAATATGTTTATTATTGCACAGCTTGTCCAGCCTTGATAAAGGCGGAAACTGGAATATTTAGCGGTAAACCTGAATATATTTGTGAGGACGCTAAAAGGTTATATGACCTTGTAAATAGCATATCTATTTTGTGAGAGGTAATAAGCATGAATAAATATATCTCGCCAAAGCTTGTATTTCAAAAGGTGGAGCTGTTTGAAAAAATAGCTGATAAATGTTGGGGTTATGGAAAAGCAGTATACAATGGATTTGATATCTACGGTAAACCAGTTACTGTATATGCACAGTGGGATGGTAATGGCTGCTGTGGCGGTTTACCATATGGCTTGGTTGTAGCATTGTTTGAAGCCAATGTTAATATTAGTGGTTTAGGGCATAGCTTAGCAAATACAAAAGCACCAGAATTTACACCTTTGGAAAGGAGCTAAAAAATTCTTTGACAGCTACAAAAATGAGAAATAAACCTGTTTCCTTAAAAATTGGCAATATCAGCATGGTGTTATCTGAAACAGAAAATAATAATTATGATTTTACACCACCTGTTTCGTGTAATGCTTTTTTATCTGACGAACACAAATCGCCTGACATTTTATGCACCTTTACAGGTGAGAAAATTTTAGTAAACAAAGGTGACAAGGTGCTTACAAACAATAAATCTGGTTTTTTTCCATATAAGGTTACCAGCAGTGACAAGGCATACGTCTGGGAGGTGCAAAATCAAAAAAATCAATCAATCATCATCTGTGAAATATCAAAGAATTGGAATGTCTGGAAGGTGAATACAAATAATGAATATACAAAATTTACTGATTGTTTTTACGATTTAGGAAATATATTTGCGTGTGCCGCGCTACAACAAAATATGCTCATGCTACATTGTGCTGTAATTGAATGGAATGGTAAAGGGATAGTAATTTGTGGCAAATCTGGTGACGGTAAAACAACACAGGCACGATTATGGCGGGATTTAGAAAATGCTTTAATTATAAATGGTGACAGGGGCTTGTGTGGAAAAGAGAATGAACAGTGGTTTGCATATGGCTCGCCTTGGTTTGGGTCCTCTGGCGAATATGTAAATAGAAGGGTTCCTATTAGCTGTATAGCTTTTCTTCAAAAAAGTCATTATAACCGTGTAGTGCCTGTTAGCTTTTTTAATGGAGTTAAAGCATTGATTCCACGCACCTTTGCTCCAATATGGAGCAGTGATTTAACCAGCAAAGCAATAGATTTATGTGAACAGATGGTAAATGATATTCCCGTATTTTCTATGGAATGTACCCCAACCGCTGATGCTGTTGTGACCTTAAAAAATATATTATGTAAGCTGTGATTTTTTGATTGTAAAGAAATACACCTGTGATAATTTGTTTTCCGAACTGATACACCAGCTTAAAAAAACAAAAATCCGTTTTCCAGTATCAGGTATTAGTATGCTGCCATTTATTAGGGATAACTATGATAGTGTTTTATTAAGTCAATATAAAACACAAAATTTAAGGGTTGGTGACATCATATTATTTATATATTCGGACAACCTGAAAAAACTTTGCCTACACAGAATAATAAAACTTGACGGTAAAATCATCATAACAATGGGTGATAGCTGCACTTGTTATGATAATCCTATTATTAGAGAACAAATTATAGCCATAGTAGAAAAGATATACAGGGGAAAATTAACGATAAACTGCGATTCAAAATTTTGGAGAGCAATTTTCTTTATATGGCTGTATTTATTGCCAATTAGAAGGACTTTAATAAGGCTTTATTACTGTATTGCTAAAAACAAAAGTAAAATATGCAGGTGGAAAGATGATTGTATTTCTACATAAGGTAATTAATAAGATTAAAGACGGATACATAAAAGAAATGTTTATAGAGGGTAAATGGATTTTAAAATATGTAAAGCTATATAGGAAAAGTGTGATTTTCTATATATTACTAGGTATCTTGGGCACAGCCATGTCTTTTGCCAGCAGTGTGGCCTCTAAATATTTAATAGATGCTATAACAGGCTATGATTTGTCAAATACTACTTTTATTGTTGTAACAATAATTTTTATGGGTGTTGGAAGCATAGCAACTACAGCATTTTCATCACGAATATCAGCAAAAATAAATTTAAGGGTTGACAAAGAGATTCAGTGTATGGTATATGACAATATTATGACATCCGATTGGGAGGAGCTGAATTATTACCGTACAGGTGATTTATTAAACAGATTAACAGGTGATGTTTCCACCGTATCAACAGCTGTGTTAGGTTGGATACCCAATCTGATTACTAGACTGGTACAGTTTATTGGTGCTTTTTCTATTATAATTTACTATGATTATACCATGGCTGTTATCCCATTAATTTCTGCACCAATATCTATAATATTGTCCAAGCACTTATTGAATAAAATGAAAAGCTATAATGTAAAAATGCGAAACGTCAGCAGCGAGGTTATGGCATTTAATGATGAATCATTTCAAAATTTACTTTCAATTAAAGCACTGGGGCTGTGTGACTATTTTACAAATAAGCTTCGAGCGGTACAATGTAAATATATAGATACCAGCTTAGAATATAATAAATTTTCCGTTTATACGTCTGCCTTTATGTCACTCATAGGGATGGTCATTGCGTATATGTGTTTTGGCTGGGGTGCATACCGCTTATGGAGCGGTATTATTACATTTGGTACTATGATACTTTTCTTACAGTTATCTTCTTCCTTATCTTCATCATTTAATTCCTTGTTAAGTTTGATACCATCCGCTGTATCAGCAACAACCTCAGCAGGCAGAATAATGGAATTAACCACATTACCACATGAAACAATTAAAACAGATTCTGCTTTACATAAGCTGATAAAAAAGCAGAGCCACGGTATAACAATAGAAATAAGAAACTTAACTTTTAAATATAAAAATTCCCGTAATATATTGGTAAATGTTAATATCTATGCTAAACCAGGAGAGGTGGGACCATCAGGTCAGGGCAAGACAACATTGCTTTCCATATTGCTAGGTGTAATTAAACCACCGCCTGCTACAGCCATATTGAAAAATTATCAGGGCATAATATGTGAAGCTTCTGCTGCCACACGACCATTGTTCTCTTATGTACCGCAAAGCAATACAATGTTTTGTGGTACAATTGCAGAAAACCTACGCTTAGTTAATCCAGCAGCAACTGATGATGATATTATAAATGCCCTTAATATTACCTGTGCGTATGAATTTGTAAGCAAGCTACCTAAAGGAATCCACAGCATAATAGGTGAAAAGGGTTGTGGCCTTTCTGTAGGACAAAATCAACGTCTAGCCATCGCCCGTGCTATACTGAAGGACTCACCAATACTTTTGTTGGACGAGGCAACCTCAGCCTTAGATGTGGAAACAGAGGAACGGGTTTTAAGAAATATAATGGCTGTATATCAAAACAGAACCTGCATTGTTGCTACCCATAGACCAAGCGTTTTAAAGCTATGTAACAGAATCTATAAAGTGGAAAATAAATGTATAACCCAAATTTAGTAAAAAATATTTCATATTGCTAAACCTGCTTTATTTTATATATAAGGCAGGTTTTTCCTTACATTTCTTTGAAACTTCAATTTTACACTTTTCAATAAGGCAAAATTAGTATATAATCAATTATATATGCTTTAATGATAGTGGGTTGTTGTATAAGAATGACTATGGAAGTCGAGGTGATCTAATGGCAAATTCATCCTGTGACCACACAGGTCACAGAGATAGGATGCGAAAAAAGTTTATAACCAATGGCTTTGACGGATTTGAAGAACACGAAGTTTTGGAGATAATGCTGTATTATGCTATCGCAAGAAAAGATACCAATCCTATTGCACACAATTTATTAGACACCTTTGGCTCTATATCTGCTGTATTAGATGCACCTATAGACAGGTTGACAGATGCGGGTTTAAGTCAAAATGCTGCAGTGTACTTAAAAACCTTGCCCGAAATCAGTAGAATATATTTAGACGATAAGCATAATAACAACAGCAAGGTGGTATCTAGCGAAAATATAGGTGATACTATTCTTAGAAAATTTATTGGCAGAGATTACGAAGCTGTGGTTCTGTTGTTATTGGATGCTAAATACAAGGAGGTCTTTTGTGGCGTTATCAGCAAAGGCTCTGTAAATGCTTGTGAAATATATATCCGAAAAATCATAGAGCTTGCTGTTATGTATAACGCACGTTTTGCCGTAATGGCGCATAACCACCCAAGCGGTATTGCGTTGCCATCCACAAAGGACTTAGATACTACAAAAAAGGTTGTAAGTGCCTTAAAGTTAATAGAGGTTAGCATGATAGATCACATAATTGTCGCTGACAATGACTATGTGTCCTTATCAGAGTCAGGGCTAAAGGAAGAATTGTTTATGTAAAGGGGGAAGCGTTAATATGGATTTTAAATTAGTGTCAGATTATTCACCTACCGGTGATCAACCACAGGCTATAACACAGCTGACAAAGGGCTTAATGAACGGTGAAAAGGAAGAAACTTTGCTTGGCGTTACAGGCTCTGGTAAGACCTTTACAATGGCAAATATTATCGCTAGGTTAAACAGACCCACCTTGGTATTAGCACACAATAAAACATTGGCAGCACAGCTTTGCTCAGAGTTTAAACAGTTTTTTCCAGAGAATGCCGTGGAGTATTTTGTTTCATATTATGACTATTATCAGCCTGAAGCTTATATAGCACAGACTGATACTTATATTGAAAAGGACAGCTCAATAAATGATGAGATAGATAAGCTGCGGCACAGTGCTACCCTTGCGTTGTCGGAACGACGAGATGTTATTATCGTATCCAGCGTTTCGTGTATTTACAGCTTGGGTAATCCTATTGATTACCGAACGATGGTTATATCCCTGCGCCCGGGTATGGAGAAAAGTCGTGATGAGCTGCTAAAAAAATTGGTAGAATTACAATATGAACGCAATGATATTAACTTCATTAGAAACAAGTTTAGAGTTCGTGGTGATGTGGTAGAGATTTTTCCAGCTAACGCTGATGATAGAATAATCAGGGTAGAGTTTTTTGGAGATGAAATAGACCGATTAACAGAGATAAACCCATTAACAGGAGAGGTACTGGGTGTTATACGACATGCTGCTATCTATCCCGCGTCACACTATATTGTTCCTAAGGAAAAAATGAAAAATGCTATAAAGGAGCTAGAGCTAGAGCTGGCAGACCGATTGGAGTATTTTCGTTCAGAGGGTAAGCTGTTGGAGGCACAACGCATTGAACAGCGTACACGCTATGATATAGAAATGCTACAGGAAATAGGCTTTTGCACAGGTATAGAAAACTATTCTAGGGTTTTATCAGGTAGAAAATCTGGTAGCTCACCATACACATTACTAGATTATTTTCCTGATGATTTTTTAATGTTTGTTGATGAATCTCACGTTACGTTGCCACAGGTGCGTGGTATGTTTGCCGGTGACAGAGCCAGAAAAATGAATTTAATAGATTTCGGCTTTCGCTTACCATCGGCATTGGACAACAGACCGCTAAATTTTGACGAATTTTATGAAAGAACCAATCAAATTGTCTTTGTCAGTGCAACACCTGGTGATTTTGAAATGGAGCATTCACAGCAAATTGTTGAGCAGGTAATCAGACCTACAGGTCTGTTAGATCCAGAAATATCTGTGCGTCCCATAGAGGGGCAAATGGATGATTTAATTTCAGAAATTAATATGCGTGTTGCTAAAAAAGAAAGAACTCTTGTAACAACCCTTACTAAAAAGATGGCCGAGGATTTAACGGCATATTTTGAAACTATGGGTATAAAGGTGCGTTATATGCACCACGATATTGACACTGTGGAGCGTATGGAAATTATTCGAGATTTACGTCTGGGTGAGTTTGATGTTTTAGTGGGCATCAACCTGTTACGTGAGGGCTTGGATATTCCAGAGGTGTCGTTAGTGGCGATATTAGACGCAGATAAAGAGGGCTTCTTGCGTAGTGAGCGGTCACTAATACAAACAATTGGACGAGCCGCTAGAAATTCACACGGACAGGTTATTATGTACGCTGATCACGTTACCCCTTCTATGGAAAAGGCAATTAGAGAAACTCAGCGTCGACGCACAATTCAGGAACAGTATAATACAAAGCATAACATTATACCAACAACTATTACAAAAAAGGTTGCTGACATTTTAGAAATATCATCTGGCAGTAATGATAGCAAAAAACGTAAACAGCCTCTTACAAAATTAGAGAAGCATCAATTAATAGAGTCCTTGACCAAGGAAATGAAGGCGGCGGCAAAGCTGTTAGAATTTGAACATGCAGCATATTTGCGTGATAAAATAAATAAGCTGAAGGACAGCAAAAGTAAAAAAATTATAGATTAATTTTTTCCACAGAAAGGAACGTACAAATGGCGAGAAAGAAAGCAGTACAAGAATATGGTAATGACAGCATTACCACGCTGAAGGGTGCAAACAGAGTTCGTAAACGTCCTGCTGTTATTTTTGGTTCTGATGGAATAGATGGTTGTCAGCATTCTATATTTGAGATTGTATCTAACTCCATAGACGAAGCCAGAGAGGGTTATGGTAAGGTTATAACCGTTACACGCTATGCTGATAATTCCATAGAGATAGAGGACCATGGCAGGGGTATACCAGTTGATTTTAATAACGTGGAACAACGTTATAACTGGGAGCTTGTGTTCTGCGAAATGTATGCAGGTGGTAAATACAATAACAATGAAGGCGAAAGCTATGAGTTTTCTTTAGGATTAAACGGACTAGGACTGTGTTCTACGCAATATGCATCAGAGTATATGGATGTGGATATTAGGCGAGATGGTTATCGTTATACATTGCATTTTGAACACGGTGAGAATATCGGCGGCATGAAAAAAGAACCATATACCAAAAAGGATACAGGAACAAAAATACACTGGAAGCCCGACCTACAGGTGTTCACTGATATAAACGTACAGCCAGAGTATTTCAAGGATATGATAAAAAGGCAGGCTATTGTAAATGCTGGTGTAAACTTTGTATTTCGCAATCAGGTTGGACGCTCCTTTGATACTACAGAGTTTATATACAACAATGGTATTACTGACCATGTAAAGGAACTGGTAGCTGGTAAGGAGCTAACTCCTGTACAATCATGGACGGCGGAAAAAATGACTCGTGACAGGGCGGATAAGCCAGAATATAAGGCAAAAATAAATGTGGCCTTTGCTTTTTCTAATAAAGTAAAAAACGCTGAATATTACCATAACTCCAGTTGGTTAGAGTATGGAGGTGCACCAGAAAAGGCTGTTACTAATGCTTTTGTATATCAAATAGATTCCTATCTAAAACAAAATGGAAAATACAACAAAACTGAAAGCAAAATAAAATTCATGGACGTAGAGGACTGTTTAGTAATCATAATTTCCTCCTTTTCCAGCGTTACATCATATGAAAATCAGACGAAAAAAGCCATTACTAACAAGGGTATTCAGGATGCAATGGTGGAAATGCTGCGTCATAATCTTGAAATATACTTCATTGAAAATCCTATTGAGGCAGAAAAGATTGCAGCACAGGTACTGATTAACAAGCGTAGCCGAGAGGATGCAGAAAAAACTAGATTAAACATAAAGAAAAAGTTAACAACAAACATGGACATTACTAGCAGGGTAGCAAAATTTGTGGATTGCAGAAGCAAGGACACTGCGGTACGAGAAGTGTTTATAGTTGAGGGAGATTCCGCTTTGGGTGCTTGTAAGCAGGCTCGTGACCCAGATTTTCAGGCAATTATTCCTATTAGAGGTAAAATATTAAACTGTTTAAAGGCTGATTATAATAAGATTTTTAAGAACGAAATAATAACAGACCTTTTAAAGGTTTTAGGCTGTGGGGTACAGGTGAAATCAAAGGCAAATAAGGATTTATCATCATTTGACATAAATGCGTTACGCTGGAACAAGGTTATCCTATGTACAGATGCTGATGTTGATGGGTTTCAAATTAGGACACTACTGCTAACCATGCTGTACAGGCTAACTCCTGATTTGATAGATTCTGGTAAAGTGTATATTGCAGAATCACCGTTGTATGAGCTTAATACTAAAAGTAACGTTTATTTTGCCTATACAGAAGCCGAAAAGGATAGATTTATTAAACAAATCGGTAATGAGAAATTTACCATACAGCGTTCAAAGGGGTTAGGTGAAAACGAACCAGATATGATGAACCTAACAACTATGAACCCTAGCACACGACGTTTGATAAAGGTTATGCCAGACGAGGCACAAAAAACAGCGGAAATGTTTGACATAATGTTAGGTGATAATCTGGCAGGCAGAAAAGAATATATTATACAGCACGGTGCAGAATATACAGATAATCTAGACGTTAGCTGATATTTCGCTTTTATGAAAATGAAAGTAGAGAGGAATTTAAAATTATATGGCACGAAAAAAACAACCACCAAGAGCGAGAGCAACCAGCAAGACCGTTGGTGTAATAGATGGTGCAGGTGAGATAGTAGAGCAGAAAATTTCTGGCACAATAAGAGAAAATTATATGCCATACGCCATGAGTGTTATTTTATCACGTGCAATACCAGAGATAGATGGCTTTAAACCAAGCCATAGAAAGCTACTCTTTACAATGTATAAAATGGGACTATTATCAGGCAATAGAACAAAATCTGCCAATATAGTAGGTTCTACTATGAAGCTAAATCCTCACGGTGACGGGGCAATATACGACACTATGGTTAGGCTAAGCCGAGGCTACGAAGCCTTGCTGCACCCTTATGTGGACTCTAAAGGTAACTTTGGTAAATTCTATAGCCGTGATATGGCATGGGCGGCTTCCAGATATACCGAGGCAAAGCTGGACTCTATTTGTAACGAGCTATTCCGTGATATTGACAGGGATACAGTGGATTTTGTAGATAACTATGACAACACCTTAAAAGAGCCGTCCTTGTTGCCTGCAACCTTTCCATCAATTTTAGTTAATGCCAACACAGGTATAGCAGTAGGTATGGCAAGCTCAATATGCTCCTTTAACCTAAAAGAAGTGTGTGAAACAACTATTGCCTTGTTAAAAGATAAAGACCACGATATTGCCAGCACTATGCCAGCACCAGATTTTACAGGTGGTGGTCAGATAATATATGACAAAAAAGTGTTTGATGAAATTTATAAAACAGGTAGAGGTAGCTTTAAGGTTCGTTCACGATATTCATATGACAGCTCAGCTAACTGTATAGATATAACGGGCATACCGCAAACAACTACCAGTGAAGCTATCATTGAAAAAATCATTGATCTAGTTAAGCAGGGGAAAATAAAGGATGTTTCTGATATTCGTGACGAAACAGGCTTAGATGGTTTAAAAATAACTATCGACATTAAGCGTAATGTTGACCCAGATAAATTAATGCAGCGTTTGTTTAAAATGACCCCGTTGGAGGATAGCTTCTCTTGTAATTTTAATGTGTTGGTGGCCGGTGTACCACGCGTTTTGGGCGTGGCTGAGCTTATAGAGGAATGGACAGCCTTCAGAATTGAATGTGTACGTCGTAGGACAGCCTTTGATTTAAAGAAAAAACAAGATAAGCTGCATTTGTTGCTTGGCTTAGAGGCTATATTACTTGATATTGATAAGGCAATTAAAATTGTTAGGGAAACAACGGAAGAAAATGAGGTTATACCAAATCTTATGATTGGTTTTGGTATAGATGAAGTTCAGGCAGAATATGTGGCAGAAATAAAGCTCAGACATTTAAATCGTGAATTTATTCTTAAACGCACCCAGGAAACAGAACAGCTAAAAAAGGATATAGAAGAGCTGCGTGCTATACTTGCCAGTAAATCCAGAGTAAAAACTATAATAGTTAATGAACTAAAAGAAGTGGTGAAAAAATACGGTCAGCCTAGAAAGAGTATTTTAATTTACGCTGATGATATTGAAGAAATTGATATTACAGAGGAAATACCAGATTATCCTGTTAATCTTTTCTTTACTCGTGACGGATATTTTAAAAAGATTACACCTTTGTCATTGAGAATGGGTGGTAATCAGAAGCTAAAAGAAACGGATGAAATTATTTTATCTGTTGAAGCCACCAATACAACAGATTTGCTATTCTTCACCAACAAGTCGCAGGTATATAAGGCAAAGGCATATGATTTTAGTGACTGCAAGGCCAGCTCCTTAGGCGACTATATACCAGCCAAGTTAAATATGGAACAGGGTGAGCTAGCCGTATGTATGGTGGTAACAGGTGATTATAGCGGAGTTCTGTTGTTTGCTTTTGAAAATGGAAAGATTGCGAAGGTACCACTAAAATCCTACGAAACAAAAACTAACCGTAAAAAACTTACAGGTGCATATTGTGATAAATCGACCTTAGTTGACATTGCTTTTTCTATGGAAGATAGGGAATATGTGCTTACGTCGTCAGCTGGCAGAATGTTACTGTTTCACAGTGGAGCTGTAAATATAAAATCCACCAGAAATACTCAGGGCGTAGCTGTTCTAAAGCTTAAAAAAGGTCACCGCTTAATGAGCATTAGAGAATATGTGGAGGGTGAGTTTGTTAGACCTACACGATATAGGACACGTACTCTGCCAGCAGTGGGAGCATTACCATCCCAGGAGGATAGCAAGGATGAACAACTTTCGCTAATTTAAAAAAATTTCCTATAAGCTATTGCATAAAAAGAAAACATATGGTAATATATTAGAGATATTTATTGAATGTGAAATTGTGCATTGTCACAATATAGAAAGGAAAGGTTATAAATGGGTATTTGGGATTACGTTTTAGGCGGAGTATTGGTATTGTTTTCCATTGCAATTATTATTGTTATTATTTTACAGGAGGGTCATCAGCAGGGCGTAGGTGTTGTTACTGGCGGTGCTGATACATTTTTCTCCAAAAATAAGGCTCGTTCAATTGACAGCTTCTTATCAAGATGGACAAAGGTTTTTGCTGGTGGATTTGTTTTGTTAGTTATTGCACTTAATGTATTAGCTTACTTTATTGGTTATACAGCTTAATATTAAGTCGAATATTTAACAGTAAAAATGGCATCGCATTTTACAAAGATGCTTTATAGTACAGTCGTATATGTAGAAAACGGTGTAGTCAGGGATGATTGCACCGTTTTGCTTCGTCTAATTCTAATAAGTTAGCTTTATGATAAACACCAATATAACAAGAGATAAAAGCAAAAATATTGTATTAGAATTAAAACTGTTAGTAAATATAATACACTTAGATGAATAAAAGCGGGGTGGCTTACTATGATTAATATAGCGATTTGTGATGATGATAAAACTATGCTGAATACAATTACAAGAATAGCCCAAAAAGAGTTTGCAGATGATGATATAAAATGTGTTATAAAACCATTTTCTAGTGGAGTAGCATTACTTAATAGCCATAAAAAAGAGGCTTTCAACATATTGTTTTTAGATATTTGTATGCCTAGCATTGATGGCTTTTCTGTGGCTAAACAGGCTAAAGAACTAAATAAGGACGTTTTTATCATCTTCATAACATCTAATGATGAATTGGTTTATGAAAGCTTTATGTATCAACCTTTTTATTTTATAAAAAAAGATAGTATTAATGGATTAAATCACGACGTATCATCAGTAATAAAAAAGCTAATTGCACATGTACGCCAGTATGACAGTATTCTTTTAGAGATTTCCCCAGGTAGAAAGGCTGCTGTACTATATAAAAATATTTTATATGTTAAAAGCGATAAGCATTATCTTGATTTCTATTTAATAGATAAAAAATTGATACATCAAAGAGGAAATATTGCAGATATTGAAATATCCTTAGCAGATTATGATTTTATAAAGGTACATAAAAGGAATCTGATAAATATGAATTATATAAAATACATTGACAATAGAATGCTAGAAATAGTCCTAAAAGATGGTACAAAGCTGGAAATGAGTAGAAATTACAAAAAAGAAACTGAAGAAAAATATATAAAATTTACGAGGTCTTTGTTATGAATATTCAAAATGAGCTTGTATTTTCTATACCACGTTTTTTGTCATCTGTATTTGAATGGATGCTCTGTTTACATTATATTTGCTCTATTAGTGGGATAAAAGTAAACAAAATAGCATTGAGAACAGCAACAACAATAACAATAGCTACTGTTATTACTGTCAAATGCTTTAATTTTTTGTATATTGGGACTATAGTTACAGATCCTATAATGCTGTTGTACCTGCGTATATTAGCTAAGATTTTTGTGGCAACGTTAACGGTATGCTTTTTATTGTATTCCTGCAATGGGAATCTATTTAGCAAAATTCGCACTTTGATTGTGCCTGTTATTCTGTTAAGCCTTGCAAATAACGTTCATCTCCTTATTGGGTATTTTTGTAATTTTATACAAAAAGAACAACTGCTTTTGTATATTCTAGTGCTAACTATATCATTTGATATTATTTATGCGTTCTGTTCCATTTCAGCTGCCAGACTTGTAAAAAGCAAACAAACAATATTTAATAAAGAGGATAGCAAAATGATGTTTGTTGCATTTTTGGTATCTACAGTAGTTTTGGTTGTATCATCTATTGCATTATCAGTATTTATGAGTACCGCCTCATTAAAAAATATAGTATATATCATGGTGACAGTATTATCTGTGCTGGTTGTTGACATAGTAATACTAAATCTGATAATTCGTGTGAGCAGAAATAATTATCAAAAACGTCAGGATGAGCTAAAAGAAATAGGTAGGAATTTTCAGGAACAATATGAAAAAAACATAAAGGAACAGGACGAAGCAATATGCAGACTGCGTCATGATATTAAGCATCATTTATGTGTTGTGGATGTTTTACTAACAGAACAGAAATATA
>CZCA01005073.1_pt1 | contig 13047 bp, 11 predicted proteins | sample 591981 | NCBI WGS metagenome assembly CZCA01 (sample SAMEA3556810, study PRJEB10932) | anaerobic digester metagenome
AAACCTTATGATTAGGGAGTCCAGTGTCATTCTAGAGGTGAAAGAAGCGCTGTCTGATTAGAAGATGCCAAGGACTGTACAAGGGAACTGTTGGGATTTACTCGGAGGTGAATGCATAGGGTAAAGGATGATTAACAATGAGCCAGTTCCGGGGGTTGATTCTTGATTATTGCCGTGTAAATGCTTGGGTTGCCATTAGAGTAGCGAAACAACAACAAGGGAGGTCATGAGATTGAAGAAGAAGAGGATTTGCGCCATTGTGTTGGTCGCAGTGTTTATCCTTGCGATGGCAGGTGTCACACAGGCGTCAGACAAAAAGCTGAAGATTGCGTTTATCCCGCAGCTAATAGGAATTCCTTACTTCAATGCTATGGAAGATGGCGGAAACGATGCGGCAGAGCAATTCGGTGTTGAGTTTACGTACATCGGCGCAACCATCGCCAGCGCACCGGAACAGGTGCGGATCATGGACAGCCTTATAAAACAAAAATATGATGCTATCTCTGTTTCGGTGCTGGACTCAGTCTCTATCAATCCTGTGATTAAGAAGGCGCGCGAAGCCGGCATTGCTGTTTATACATCCGATAGCGATAGCCCTGGCAGCGAGCGACAGGTTTATGTCGCGCAGGCCATGGATGATGAACTCGGCTACACGCTAATCGATACGCTTGTGGAACAGATGGGTGGAGAAGGCAAGATAGGTATTGTTTCCGGTGAATCAACTGCCACTAACCTCAATACTTGGATCGATTTCATGAAGGAACGAGTGAAGGAGTATCCCGACGTAAGTATTGTTGACGTGCGCTATACTTCAGGGGGATCCAGTGAAGATGCCTTCCGTCAAGCGCAGCAGCTTATGGTGCGTTACCCGGATTTGAAGGGCCTTGTTGCGGTGGCTTCTACGACTGTGCCCGGTGTAGCAAGAGCGGTGGAGGCAGCAAACAAGATCGGTAAGGTCAAGGTTATTGGATATGGATCTCCGGATACGGTACGTCCGTTTGTCAAGAAGGGTATCATGGAAGCTTCAATTTTGTGGAATCCGCGTGATCTGGGATACTTGACAGTTTGGGCAGGGATGAGACTTGCTGAGAACAAACCCTTTGAGCCGGTGAACAAGGTGCCGGGCCTCGAAGAAGAAATCAGGTACTATCCTGAGCAGAAAATCCTATTGCTTGGTGCGCCACTCATAATCACAAAAGACAACGTAGACGATTTTAACTTCTAGGAATAGGCCGGAATTACGGTAGTAAAGTCTGCGGGGCCGGTGGGAATTCCTATGTCAGGGTTGCCGGCCTCCGTCCTACCTTACTTAGCTCTTCAGGTAGGGGGATATTATATGGGTGATACGTTTTTGAGGCTAAGAGGAATCTCTAAGTCGTTCGGAGGAGTACACGCCTTAGTCGACGTGGATCTGGATGTTCAACCAGGTCAAGTTCATGCTATTGTTGGCGAGAACGGTGCGGGCAAGTCAACTTTAATGAAGATAATTGCCGGCGCTCATAGTCCTGACAAGGGCGAAATGCTGATCCGCGGTGAAAAGACTGTGTTTACAGGGCCGCGGGATGCAGCTAGGCATGGAATTGCCATGGTGTACCAAGAACCGGTGTTCTATCCTTACCTAAGTGTTCTCGAGAACTTTTTCACCGGAGAAGAATTGGTAACCAGATGGGGTCGTATCGATCAGCGCCGCATGCGGGCTGAGGCGGCGAAAGCCGTAATCGAGTTCGGTTTGGAGCCGGATGTGCTTGATGTGCCTATGAGCGAGCTAAGTATGGGTGATCAGCAGATCGTCTTAATCTCGCGTGCCGTGTACCGCAATGCGGATTTGATTATCCTGGACGAACCGACGTCTATCTTGAGCCAGGCTGAGACTGATATTCTTTTTGATATTATTAAGCGTTTGCAGGGGCTTGGCAAGTCGATCCTATACATATCACATAGGCTAAAGGAGATATTCACAGTCTCTGACTGTATTACTGTACTGCGTGACGGTCAGGTGGCTGGATACATGAGTACCGAGGACGCCACTGACGACCTCTTGGTCCATCTAATGACCGGTCGTAAGGTCGAGCGTACTGTTTACCAGTCGCGTACAGCGGCCTCGGAAAAGCCAATGCTCCAAGTGAAGGATCTTACACTTGAACCTCTTTATCGCCATGTCAGCTTCTCTATACATCCTGGAGAGATCATAGGCTTCTATGGGCTTGTAGGATCAGGGCGTTCTGAAGTAGCGCGCACTATCTTCGGAGATCTCCATGCGGACTCTGGAACCATTCATTATGAAGGCGAGTTGTTCGCTCCCAAATCGCCGAAAGATGCTATCAGTCACCATATTGCCTACATTCCTGAAGATCGAAAGAGGCAAGGAGTCTTCGCTATCCGCTCAATTACTGAGAACTTGGTTAACGTAATCATGGGGCGAATTGCGAGAATGGGTTGGTTGCTTAATAAGTCTGGAGAGCGTGAAATAGCCGGTAATTATGTGGACGCACTTCGTATTAAGGTTGCAGGTCTCGAATATCCGGTGCTGAGTCTCTCCGGTGGAAATCAGCAGAAAGTAGTAATAGGCCGTTGGCTTGCATCTGAACCGGACTTAGTAATCATGGATGAGCCTACGCGTGGAGTTGACGTGGGTACTAAGGCAGAGATACATCGCCTTATTCGCAAGTTCGCTAAAAAAGGTAAGGCGGTCATGTTGATTTCCTCTGAACTACCAGAGATTCTAGCGCTAAGCGATCGTATTGTCATCATGTATGAAGGCGACCATGTTGCCGAGCTTGCGCATGACGAGGCCAACGAGGAATCGGTTCTTCGTTGGGCTATCGGTTTAGGCGCAGCTGCGTCGTAGATTCAGCTACTTGGAACGGGGGTAGAAGGTACATGACCTATGAACACCGGAAGATAAAAGAGACAATTGACCAAGTAGTGGATGCTGAACCCCAAATAGCACTTGACCTGGTGACCCAATTAGTGAGGCAGCCTAGTGTTAACCCGTGGTTTTCCAAGGATTATCCGCGGGGTGAAGAAGCTGCCCAGGAATTTCTAGCAAAATGGCTATGTGAACTGGGTGCTGAGGTAAAACTCTGGGAGCCTTCAGCGGAAGCCCTAAAGGACTACGCCGACGGGCCTGGCTACTACCCAGATCGTAAATTTGATGGCCGCCCTAATCTGGCGGCTCGTATCTCGGGTGAAGGCGGCGGTAGGTCACTCCTGCTTTTCGGCCACATTGATGTGGTAGAACCTGGCGGCAACTGGACAGTTCACCCGTTTGCAGGCGAAATCCGAAACGGCAAGCTATACGCTCGTGGAGCAGCGGACATGAAGGGAGGGCTTGCTGCCCAAGCGGCAGCATTGGCGTACTTGCGTCGTATTGGTGTTCGCCTCAAGGGCGATGTTCTAGTCGGCAGTGTGGTAGATGAGGAGGCAGGAGGCATGGGTACTCTTGCTTATGTTGCTGAGGGTTACAGGGCTGATGCCGCTATCGTCGGAGAACCTACAAATCTTACAATAGCGCCGATGTGTCGTGGAATCTTATGGGGCAAGATTAGGATCCAAGGCCGTAACAGCCATATTGAGCTGCCGCAATCACACTGGAAAGATGGGGGAGCAGTTGACGCCATTGACAAGGCGCGCCTCTATCTCATGCATATCGATCACCTCAACCGTGACTGGGCACTCCGAAAAACACACCCTCTGCTTGAGATACCGTGCCAGGTTAAGGTAGCTATGCTCACCGCGGGCGACTATCCCACGACGTATGCATCAAGTGCAGAGGTCACTATTAATGTTCAGTACCTGCCGTCTGAGAAGGATGAGCATCATCTTGGAGGCCATGTCAAGCGAGAAATTGAGGCCTTTGTTTCCAGCGTGGCTGAAACCGACGATTGGCTGCGATGTAATCCACCTACAGTCGAATGGATGGTTGATGCAGATTGTGGTGAGATTCCAGCTGATCACCTATTTGTGCTCACGCTTGCAGATAACGTGCGCAATGTTCGTGGCTTGTCTGAGGAGGATGAAGTCATCAAGGGCATTCACTGCCACACTGATATGGGGTTGCTGATTGACCATGGGATTCCTACAGTTAACTTCGGTCCGGGTGTACCCACTGTTGCGCACCAGCCTGACGAACATATTTGCCTTGACGACTACCTAAGTGCCGTAAAAGCTGTTGCAGGAGTCCTTGTGGATTGGTGCGGAGTAGCTAATGTTGAATGAGGTGGTGGGAAGTCTGTGGCGACTGAAACGAGTTCTCCAACCCGGACAGGTGCGAGAGGGCATGCAAGGAGCAGTCCTTGGAAGAGACGTGAGGTAATTATCCTATGCTTGCTCCTTATAGAAACTGCGATTTTCGGGATTTTTGCCCTCGGTTTTTTCCAGCCGGGAAACTTGATAACTATTATTCAAAACAGCGTTGATGTCGCTGTGGTTGCAGTGGGAATGACCCTGGCAATGATTGTAGGCGGGATAGATATCTCTGTTGGCTCATTGCTTGGCGTAGTGGCAATTGTGGTTGGCTGGATGGTTCAGGGAGGCTACGGTGTAATACCCATTGCTGCGGTGGCGATCATCATTGGCGCTCTTGCAGGGTCTGTGAATGGCATCATCATTGCTTATGGTAGGGTACCTGCGGTAATCGCGACACTTGGCACCAGCAATATACTCCGCGCCCTTATTTTTGCCATGTTGGGCGGTCGTTGGATTACCGGATTGCCGCCTACGCTGGACTTCTTGAACGGGCGACTTGGTGGGTGGTTTCCTACGCCAGTTCTCATAATTGCTGCGGTTTACTTAGCATTCCATTACTTTACTAACCATGTGCCACTTGGACGGTTTATCTATGCGGTAGGGAACAGTCAAGAAGCAAGTCGGCTCGCCGGGATTAATACTGCCCATGTGATACTTGCAGTTCATATGATAGTGGGTTCACTGACAGGCATTGCTGCGCTGAGTTACGTTGCCCGTATGGGTAGTGTTGAAGTTACAGTTGGTCAGACACTTGGGCTCCAAGCGATAGCTGCAACTGTAGTAGGCGGGACCTCAGTTACTGGAGGCCGCGGTACGATCTTTGGGACCTTGTTGGGAGTATTGTTCATAAATGTGTTGCAGAACGGTATTCTGTTATTGGGAGTTCCGTCATTAATGGAATGGGCAATTATTGGTATGTTCATGATCCTTTCAGTATCACTCGATCTCTTATGGAGTCGTCCGGTGCTTCGATAAGGCAGAAGGGAGCGTATCGTCCCCATGAAGACTAGTAGGCTGCAGTTTTTCTCAAACCGTATTACCTTCTTGGCTCTAATGATCGTGGTGCTGACGATCGGACTCTCGTTCGTCTCTCCGTACTTCCTTAGTCTGCACACCCTGTTAGACATGACACAGTTCGGCGCGCTTACTGCGCTTCTTGGAATGGGGCAGACACTTGTTATCGTCGGAGGGCGAGGCGGTATTGATTTATCAGTAGGAGCAATCGTCAGTCTTGCCGGCGTCCTTATGGCGATGCTTGTCAGGGCAGGAATCAATATTGGGCTTGCTTGTTTGCTATGCGTTGTGATAGGCGCCCTTATGGGCTTCATCAACGGTATTCTTGTTGCATGGCTCAACTTGCCTCCGCTTATTGCCACGCTAGGCACCTCATATGTGTACAGCTCAATTGCGCTTGTCATTACTAGTGGCATTCCCGTGTCCGGACTGCCGGAGAGCTTCAGTTTTCTCGGGCATGGGCAGATTCTTGGCGTTCCTGCACAGGTCTTCTTAGTGGTAATTCCGGCTTTTCTCTTTCTTAGCTGGTTTGTTGAGAATACTACTTTTGGACGTACCATATACATGACTGGGGTAAATGATACTGCAGCGCGCCTGGCCGGAGTTAACGTTAGGCAAGTTCGGACTTTGCTGTACGCAGTAAGCGGTGCATTGGCAGGTCTGGCTGCGATCGTGGCGACTAGCTGGTTGATGGGGGCTAAACCTGACATTGGAGTAGGTTATGATATGCAGTCCATTACCGTGGCTGTGCTAGGTGGTACCAGTATGGCAGGCGGCGAGGGGCGGCTTGCCGGAACGATGATGGCAGTAATCATAATTACGATGATTTCATACGGTATGCAACTTGGCAACATCAACTCTGTCTGGCAACTTGCTGTGATTGGCGCTTTACTCCTTGGCTCGATTATTACTAACAACTTCTTGGAAAGCCGTCGGGGTTGAATGAATATCGCGTCGGCAGTCTCTTAGGTTCTTGTAAAGTAACAGATTAACTTGTCAACAGGGGGAATGAACGTGAAGAAGATACTGATTGCCGGTGAATCATGGTTAACTGTCTTAACACACATGAAGGGCTTCGACTTCTTCATGAATGCTGACTATGGTGGTGGAGCTGACAAGATAATAGAGTCGCTTGAAGGTGCAGGTTACGAAGTGGACTACATACCAAACCATGAAGCTCCAAGTAAGTTTCCCACGACGAGGGAAGTCCTGGATACCTACGGAGCGGTTATCTTAAGCGATATCGGTTCAAATACGCTGCTGCTTCATCCCGATACCTTTAATAAGTCTCTGCGCACGCCTAATAGACTCAAACTGCTGCGAGAATGGGTCCTTGACGGTGGTGCGCTTGCGATGATCGGAGGATACCTCACGTTCCAGGGTATTGACGGCCGTGGCCGCTGGCATGGCACTGCAGTTGAAGAGGTGTTACCGGTTACGATTAGTGTAAATGATGACCGAGTGGAAGTGCCGGAAGGCTTCAATCCTAAGGTGGTTACCGAGCATCCTGTTCTGGCGAACTTATCCAAGGAATGGCCTTACTTTCTAGGGTACAACAAGTTGGTTGCAAAGCCGGATGCCAAAGTATTAATGACAAGTGACATCGGTGATCCGTTCCTGGTATTGGGAGAAGCAGGAAAAGGGCGCACAGCCGCCTTTGCCTCGGATTGCGCCCCGCACTGGGGTTCCAGTGAGTTCTATGAATGGGAGTATTATGCGCAGTTCTGGATTCAGCTGGTTCAGTGGTTGATGCGCCAACGGTAGCTGCTTTACTATGGTTTCAGCAGTGAATTCGCAATACAGAGTCTAATCTCATTCTAGAATCCAACGCTGTTATGCGCATATTGAGGCACGTTATTTAGCAGCGGGATAGGGGAAAAAGCGAATGAATGAACTTGTTGTTGTTGGCAGCATGAATATGGATCTGATAGTGAAGGTGAAGAACCTTCCGGCACAGGGTGAGACTGTAACGGCCGGCCATTTTCAAGAGTTTCCCGGGGGTAAAGGGGCAAACCAAGCTATAGCTGCCGCGAAATTAGGGGCAATCGTCAATATGGTTGGCCGGGTTGGATCGGATCCGTACGGTGAAGCTCTACTAACAAATCTTGTAGCTAATAATGTGGACCCGTCATTCATACTCAAGGACTCCCAATCTCCCACCGGCATAGCGCTGATAACCGTTGATGAGGCAGGCCGAAACACCATCGTGGTATATCAAGGCGCAAACGGGAGGTGCCTGCCTGTAGACGTTGAGGCAGCCGAGGATATCATCAAAAGGGCTAATGCCCTTGTGGTCCAGCTCGAGATCCCCCTCGATGTAATGGAGACAGCTCTTCAAGTCGCTAAAAAGCATTCGCTGACAACTGTGTTGAATCCTGCGCCCGCCCAGGTGGTTACAGAGAGCGTTCTTTCAAATGCTGATATCCTAATACCTAATGAAGTGGAAGCCACAACTTTATCCGGCCTCCCTGTAGTAGATCCGGATACCGCGTTTAAGGCAGCTGAGAGGCTTCTCTGCATGGGATCTCATAGAGTCGTTATAACCCTGGGAGAACAAGGGGCAATCTATGCCGGGCCTGAGGGAAAGCTTCACTCGCCTGCGTTCACAGTTAATGCAGTTGACTCAACCGGTGCAGGCGATGCATTTATAGCTGCGTTTACTGTTGCCTGGATGGAAGGCATAGGAATAGAACGGACCCTTAGATATGCATGTGCTGCCGGAGCAATAACCACTACACGGGTCGGGGCTCAGTCGTCTCTTCCTACACGGGATGAGGTGAGTCAATTCTATGACGCAGTGCTCCAAGAACGTGATTTTCCGTGTTGTACAGAATAACTCGATGGAGGTGAGGTTCGGGCAATATCGTGATGCATTTGGCTGACAGTATCGGTACAAATTGGCTATCAGTTTCAATTGACTAAGCATAGTAAGGAGGAATCCAGATGTCTAGAAATAGGACGTTCTTTGTGGTATTGAGTGTGCTCCTGGTTCTTATGCTTTCAATAGGGTTACCGGTCTGTGGCGCGCCTAAGAAGCTCCGTGTTGCGCTAGTGCTCTCCGGATACCTCGGAGATAGGTCATTTAATGACAGTGCTTTCCTCGGCCTACAGCAGGCAGAGAAGGAATTCGGCATTGAGTACAGGGTACTGGAGTCGAAGGTTCCTTCAGAGTGGGAGCAGAACTTGGTTGCTATGGCCTCGGCAGGGTACGATCTGGTTATTGCTAATTCTACTCAATTCATAGAGATTTTGAATAACAACGCTCCACGCTTCCCAAATGTCAAATTCGCCATTATTGACGGAGTAGTGAAGCTCGACAACGTGGCATCCGCCATCTTTGCACAGAATGAAGGCTCCTTCCTTGCCGGTGCAGTAGCTGCCATGATGACCACTCGCACTGAGCTTCCTGGTATGAATGAGGAGAAGGTCATTGGGTGGGTCGGCGGCATGGACATCCCTGTCCTGCACGATTTCTTCGTCGGATATGAGCAGGGCGCCAAGTACATCGATCCGGATATCAAGATCCTCCAGTCATTCGCGGGGACCTTTACTGACCCTGTCAAGGGGAAGGAACTTACACTGGCCCAGTACAGCCAGGGCGCAGATATTGTTATGAACGTTGCAAGTGATACAGGAAACGGAGTACTCGAAGCCGCGAAGGTGGCAGGGAAGTATGCTATCGGTGTTGACTTGGATCAGGATGCTATTTACCCGGGCCACATTATCACCAGCATGCTGAAGAGAGTGGACATGGGCGTCTACACCATCATCAAATCTGTCGTGGAGGGAACATACAAGGGTGGGACCGTCGTGAAGCTGGGAATCAGCAATGGCGGAGTCGGCATCACTGACATGTCAGTAATGGGAGACAAGATTCCAACTGAAGTTCGCGAGAAAGTCAAAGAGCTTGAAGCTAAAGTCACATCCGGCGAAATTAAGGTAGTAAACTATCCTGGTTTTGAGATAGGGGAATAGTTGACAGAAACCGGTTTCCTTAAGTTCTCAGCTGAACATTTCTGAAACACGAAGAGGCGCACGCTCGTGGGCGGATGCTTCCGCATTACGTCCACGAGCGGTTCCAGCCTGGAAGGGTGGCTCAAAGTGGCAGATACTGCTATTGAGATGACCGCGATGCGGAAAGCATTTGAGAACGTGGTAGCTGTGGACAACGTAGACTTTTCGGTCAGAAGAGGCGAGATCCATGCCCTGGTAGGAGAGAACGGCGCCGGTAAGACGACCCTGATGAACCTCTTATACGGAATTTACCGCCCCGATCATGGGACCATTAAGGTTTTCGGGCAGCAATGTAATATCGAGCATGCCCGACAGGCAATAGCACTTGGAATAGGAATGGTCCATCAGCACTTCATGCTGCTTCCCCCTCTCACAATCGCAGAAAATCTTGTGCTTGGTAAGGAGCCCAGAACACAACATCGTGTTCTCCTTGACTATGACAAGGCAGTTGAATTGGCATCTGAGCTCTCGCAGTTGTACGGCCTCGGCATCGAGCCGAAGGAGCGGGTCATTGACGTTTCTGTAGGAGAACAGCAACGTGTGGAGATACTCAAAGCCCTTTACCGGGGCGCTGAAATCCTTATTCTCGATGAACCTACTGCAGTGCTTACCCCGCAGGAATCAGGAGACCTCTTTAAGGTTCTGAGATCCCTAAAATCAGCCGGCAAGACCATCATATTCATCTCGCATAAGCTTAGAGAAGTCATGGAAATCGCGGATCGAGTAACCGTCATGAGGCACGGAAGAATAGTTGATACCGTCAGTAAAGAAGAAACCGACGTGGAAGCTCTTGCCAAAATGATGGTGGGGCGCAAGGTCAGTTTCCAACGGAAAGAAATTGAGCCGGCCCTGGGAGATGTGGTCCTTTCCGTTCGGGACCTTGAGGCAAGGGGTGCGCGGGGCTTGTCCGCCCTAAAAGGTATTTCCTTCGACATCCATAGCGGCGAGATCCTAGGAGTGGCGGGGGTGGACGGGAATGGACAAAGTGAACTGGTTGAAGTTGTCACCGGATTGAGAAGGGCTGACTCAGGGAGAGTGGTTTTTCGCGGGCAGAGTATCATTAACCTATCACCTGCCGACATCCGCACGCTAGGGATAAGCCATGTTCCTGAAGACAGGCATAGACGAGGCATATGCAAAGGGTTGACTGTTGAGGAGAATCTCATAGCGGGCGGACACCGGAGTGCGAGGTTTTCACGGTTAGGCCGGCTACAGGCCAAAACAATCCGAGCATTTGCCGAAGGCCTCGTTTCTGAGTTTGATATTCGGCCGGATGATCCTACGGCGCGGGCAGGAAATCTCTCAGGCGGAAATGCACAGAAGGTGGTTGTGGCGAGAGAGGTGTCCACTGAACCCAGCCTACTTGTGGCCTCGCAGCCTACAAGGGGATTGGATGTTGGGTCAATAGAGTTTATCAGAAAAGTGCTTATTGCTCAGCAACAAAAGGGGCAGGCCATTCTTCTCGTCTCCGCAGACCTGGAGGAGATTCTGTCCCTGAGTGACAGAATTGCAGTTATGTATGAAGGACGGTTCACCGGGATCCTCCGGGCTGAGGATGCCACTGAGACTCGCCTCGGGCTCCTGATGGCCGGTATTACCGAAGGTGATGAGGCTGTAGTGGAAGCTTGCCGATATGGTGGGGGTGAAGATGAATGAGTAATATAACGAAGGCGTTACGTAGAGGCCTATCCAGCGGGTTGCCAACTGTACTTGCGATACTGGCTGCCCTTATTCTCGGCGGGGTTATCATGGTTGTTCTCGGCTATAATCCCGGTGAAGCCTATGGCGAACTCTTGCGCGGCGCGTTTGTCGGGGCTTTCAATTTCGGAAGCACCCTCGAACGGTTCACACCGCTCCTTCTGACCGGACTGGCTTTTACAGTTTCAGCTACTGCCGGGGTTTTCAATGTCGGAGTTGAAGGCCAACTCTACTTAGGCGCGTTTGCGGCAACATGGGTAGGTCTGTTTGTTAAGGGTGTTCCTCCATTCATCCACATAACCCTTGCCATACTTTTCGCTATGGTTGTAGGCGCGCTTTGGGGCGCAATACCCGGCGCGTTAAGGGCGTACTACAACGCCAATGAAATTTGTACTACCATAATGCTAAACTACGTGGCAATACTTTTCACCTCATACCTCGTTAACAGACCTTTCAGCGGAGGCACCGGAGCTCCTGAGACAAAGACCATTGCTTCATCAGCGTTTCTGCCGTGGATCATGCCGCCGAGCAGAGCAAATATCGGGCTGTTTATTGCAATTGCGGCAATGATCATTACGTACTGGATCATTCACAGAACGAGTTTTGGTTACGAGATTCGTGCTGTGGGTCAAAACACGAGCTTCTCGGAGTATGTCGGGATAAAGCCGAAACGGACCGTCTTGATGGCAATGATGTTGAGCGGCGCTATTGCAGGCCTGGCAGGTTCCATAGAGATCCTCGGTATCAACCGGCGCTTTGTGGACAGTTTCTCGCCGGGTTACGGGTTTGACGGCATAGTTGTCGCAGCTCTTTCAGGGAACAACATCACAGTACTCCCGATCTTCTCGTTTTTCCTGGCGGTTTTGAAATCAGGGGCGGCTGCGATGGAGCGATTTACAGGAGTTCCCAAAGAACTGTTAGGAACGATAGAGGCAATCTTCATAATTCTCACTGCTTCCAAGGTCGCTTTCGAGATACGAAGGCGCCGCGCTGATGAGCCCATTGCAGGTGCCGGGAAACCCGGAGAAAAGGGACGAGAGGCGGAGGTGACTGTAAATTGAGCAACATACAAATGGTTCTTAACGTCAGCCTCCTGCGGGCAGCTATTCGATGTTCGACACCGATATTGCTTGCCGCTCTAGGTGCAGTGTTTACCCAACAAGCAAACATCCTAAATATCGGGATGGAGGGCATGATGCTTCTGGGCGCGTTTACCGCTGTTGCAGTAAGCTTTACAACGCAAAGCGCTTTTCTGGGGCTCTTGGCTGCCATTTGCGTAGGTATTCTACTTGCTCTTGTCATCGCAGTGGTAAGCCTGAAGTTCAAGGCAGACATGACCCTTGCCGGAATCGCTATCAACTTGCTGGGCACGTGGGTCTCACGGTTGCTCTTGAAAAACCTATTTCACCAGGTCGGCTCCTTTTACTCTCCGGATATTGTTCCACTACCTACAGTTAACATAGCGTTTCTCGACAAGCTGCCTCTTATAGGTGAGATCATTAACAGGTTTTCAATCTTGGACTATGTTGCAATCTTACTGGTCCTCATTACTTATTACGCCATTTTTCGGACACCGTGGGGACTTAGGGTCCGTGCAGTAGGCATTCACTCTCTGGCTGCAGAGACTACAGGCATAAATGTGCCGGTCATTCAATACACAGTTTTGATTATCAGCGGAGCGCTCTCCGGAATGGCCGGGGCTCATTTGGGACTTGGTTACACAACCATGTTCAGCGAGGGAATGAGCGGAGGTCGTGGCTTCATGGGAGTGGCTGCCATGTTCTTTGGTGGAGCAATGCCTGTTAAGGCATGGTTTGCTGCGATCCTATTCGGCTTTTGTGATGCGTTGGCTGCCAGACTGCAAGTGTTTGGTTTGCCACCCCAGTTCCCGTTGATGCTTCCATATGTTGCTACAGTGGCAGTGTTAGCGGTTAGTATGGCTCAAGCAGGGAGGCCCAGGCCTCGGAAAGAAGTTTCCACGGAAAGTGGCTCATAGCTCAATGATCAATAGTGCGGGAGGGGAGACGGGCATGGGTAGAAAAATCATTCTTGATGTAGATCCAGGGCACGACG
>CZCA01002365.1_pt1 | contig 13027 bp, 7 predicted proteins | sample 591981 | NCBI WGS metagenome assembly CZCA01 (sample SAMEA3556810, study PRJEB10932) | anaerobic digester metagenome
CGGCGGCCGGCAGTGGCAAGCATGTGGGCATCCGCTCCGTCCGCTCATGGTTGCTGGCCGTGATGAATAGCGCTGTCGCGGGGGAATTCATCCCTGAGTTCTCGCCGAATATCGCCCGCTGGCGAAAGAACCGACAGGAGACGATGGAGGCAGTGCAATTGCGCGCCCCTGTGCAACAGTCAGAAGCCGAGCGTCAAAAAGCAAAGGCTGAACGAGTAAAGGCCATTGCCGATTTGAAAGCGATGTTTCAGGGCCGGAAGCAATGATCGACGCGGATGAGATGGTTGCGCTCATCGAGAGTTGCCGGCGCGAGATGCAAGCCATGCTTCCGGCCGATGAATTTGCCAGCTTGAGCAGCAAGACCAGGCAAGACTATCGCCAGCTTGGCCGCACGCTGCTACAGCGTGCTCGCTACGCCGAAGGTGGGGTGGCCGAAGTCATGACGGCCACCCTGCGTCCGACAACCTTCTACAAACGCGTCGCAGCGCTTCGCTACTGCCTGTACGCCGATCTTGTCGAGCAGCTGAAAAGCCTGCGTTCCGCGCTCTCTGCCCGACCTATGGACAGGTTGCAAGTCATGGCCATCCAAGCCCAATTGCAACAACAGCGTACATTTCTGCGCGAGTTCGATATAGCCCGGCAAAGCGGCCCTACCGATGAGCGCCGCAAGCGTGCCAGCAAGCGGCAAGCCTTGCGCGGCCTCCCCGGCGACTGGCGCGAGCGACTGTATCAGCGCGCTGCGAAAGGCAAGTATGCCGATGCGATTCTGGTCGCCGCGCTGACCGGCTGCCGCCCGGAAGAACTGCGGCGCGGCGTGCTCATTCGCTGGGTGAACAATCCGCGCAACGACATGGGCGAGATCAATTTCGAGATCGATGGCGCCAAGGTCAAGGCGCATCAAGGCCAGCCGCACCGCTTGATCGCCTATGGCGCACACGATCCTCATCCATTGCTGGAGGCTCTGCGCATCCGTCTAGCGGGGCGGCGGGAATTGCTCGTTTGCATTGACAGCCCGGTCAACTTCACCGTCGAAGTCCGTCGGCTAGCACGTAGCCTCTGGCCGAAGCACAAGCACGCTATCACGGCTTACTGCCTGCGCCACCAATGGGCGGCCGACCTGAAACGGCACGCGGCAGCGGATTCAGTCAGCCAGGGGCTGGGACATGCCAGCGCCAAAACACGGCGTCACTACGGGCAAGCCAATCAGGCCAGCAGTCGGCATGCCCTGCAACCCATCGCCATCGAGGCGGAGCGCCCTGTAAAGCCGACTACCGCTAAGGGGCCGCGTCATCGAGCCGCCTCAAGCACGGAATCCACGCCCTGACGAGAATCGTGGCGAGGTGGGGCAAGATGCAGTACATTTGCGTGACATCACTGACGAGACGCTGCCATGTCACGCCTGAAGGACGAAACCCTATCCATCCGCACCTCCGCTGAGATCAAGCAGCTTTTGCGCTTGGCGGCTGAGCGCGAGCGCCGCTCGGTGGCTTCGATGATCGAAATCCTGGTGCTGGAGTACGCCCGCGCGCACGATCTGCACGCCGATGGCCTCGCGAAAACGCCAGTCAAGAGCACGCCATCCAAATGACGCAAGCAGCTTCGACAATCACACTCAGCCAGCTTGAAAGCCACCTCTGGGAATCCGCCAACATCCTGCGCGGCCCGGTGGATGCGGCTGACTTCAAGACCTACATCTTTCCGCTGCTGTTCTTCAAGCGCATCTGCGACGTCTGGGACGAGGAGTACCAGGAGATTGTTGATGAGACCGGCGACGAGCAACTGGCCTGGTTTCCGGAGTCGCACCGCTTCCAGATCCCGGAAGACTGTCACTGGAACGACGTTCGCACCAAGGCCAGCAATGTCGGGACGGCCCTTCAGCGCGCGATGCGCGAGATTGAGAAAGCCAACCCCGACACCCTGTACGGCGTGTTCGGCGATGCCCAGTGGTCGAACAAGGATCGGCTGTCTGATGCCTTGCTCAAGGACCTGATCGAGCACTTCTCCAAGCTGCCGTTTGGCAACAAGAACGTCAATTCAGATCTGCTTGGCGACGCCTACGAATACCTGATCAAGAAGTTCGCCGACGCCACCAACAAGAAGGCCGGCGAGTTCTACACCCCGCGCAGCGTCGTGCGGCTGATGATCGACATGCTCGATCCCAAAGAAGCCGAGACCATCTACGACCCGGCCTGCGGTACCGGCGGCATGTTGCTGGCCGCCGTGCAGCACGTGAAGGAACAGCATGGCGACGTGAAGCGGCTGTGGGGCAAGCTGTACGGACAAGAGAAGAACCTCACCACCTCGTCCATCGCGCGGATGAACTTGTTCCTCCACGGCATCGAGGACTTTCAGGTGGTGCGCGGCGACACGCTGCGCAACCCAGCCTTCTTCGAGGTCGATCGACTGGCCACCTTTGACTGCGTGATCGCCAACCCCCCGTTCTCGCTGGAAAAGTGGGGCGAAGACCTGTGGCTGAACGATCCCTTCGGCCGCAACTTTGCCGGCCTACCGCCCTCATCCAGCGGTGACTTCGCCTGGGTGCAACACATGGTCAAGTCAATGGCCGACGTCAGCGGCCGGATGGCCGTGGTGCTGCCCCAAGGCGCCCTGTTCCGCAAAGGTGTGGAAGGCAGCATTCGCCAGAAGCTGCTGGAAATGGATCTGATCGAGGCCGTAATCGGCTTGGCGCCCAACCTCTTCTACGGCACCGGCCTGGCCGCGTGCATCCTGGTCTTGCGCAAGCGCAAGCCGGCCAAACACAAGAAGAAGGTGCTGATCGCCGATGCGTCGCGCCTGTTCCGCCGGGGTCGGGCGCAAAACTATCTGGAGCCCGAGCACGCCACCGAAATCCTCGGCTGGTATCGCGGCTTTGCTGACGTGCAGGACGCAGTCCGCGTGGTCAGCCTCGACGAGATCAAGGCCGAAGACTGGACGCTGAACATTTCGCGCTATGTCCTGCCGCCATTGCAAGAAGATATCCCACCGCTGCCCGATGCCATCGCGGCATTCAAGGACGCGCTCACCCGCTGCCGTGAAGCCGAAGAGCGGCTCGCGCAGGTCATGACTGAAGGGGGATGGCTGCAATGAGTCACCCAAGTAAACGCATCAGCCAACAAGAACTCGAAAGCTACCTCTGGGGCGCCGCCGTGCTGCTGCGCGGTCTCATCGACGCGGGTGACTACAAGCAGTTCATCTTCCCGCTGCTGTTTTACAAGCGAGTCTCGGATGTCTGGGAGGAGGAATACCAGGCAGCGCTGGCCAACTCAGGCGGTGACCTCTCTTACGCGCAGTTCGCGGAGAACCACCGCTTCCAGATTCCCGAGGGCGCGCACTGGAACGATATACGCCAGACCCCGAAGAACGTCGGTGCCGCCATCCAGAAGGCCATGCGCGCCATCGAAAGCGCCAACCCGGATCTGCTCGACGGCATCTTCGGTGACGCGCCCTGGACCAACCGCGAGCGTCTGCCCGACGAAACGCTGAAAAACCTCATCGAGCACTTCTCGACGCAGACGCTCTCGGTAGCCAACGTCCCCGAGGACGAGTTGGGCAACGCCTACGAGTACCTGATCAAGAAGTTCGCGGACGATTCCGGCCACACGGCGGCCGAGTTCTACACCAACCGCACCGTCGTTCACCTGATGACGCAACTCCTGGCACCGCAGACGGGTGAGTCGATCTACGATCCTACCTGTGGCACCGGCGGCATGCTGATCTCGGCCTTGGACGAAGTGAAGCGCTCGGGCGGCGAGTACCGCACGCTCAAGCTCTACGGGCAGGAGCGCAACCTCATCACCTCATCCATCGCTCGCATGAACCTGTTCCTGCACGGCGTGGAGGACTTCGAAATCATCCGGGGTGACACCCTGGCTGAACCCAAGCACATCGAAGGCGACCGCCTGCGCCAGTTCGACGTGATCCTGGCCAACCCGCCGTACTCCATCAAGCAGTGGAATCGCGAGGCCTGGAGCAGTGACAAGTGGGGCCGCAACTCGCTGGGCACGCCGCCGCAAGGCCGCGCCGATTACGCCTTCCAGCAGCACATCCTGACCAGCCTCACTGCCAAGGGGCGTAGTGCCGTGCTCTGGCCGCACGGCGTGCTGTTCCGCAACGAGGAACAGACCATGCGCGCCAAGATGGTCGAGCAGGACTGGGTCGAGGCCGTCATCGGCTTGGGCCCCAACCTGTTCTACAACTCCCCGATGGAGTCGTGCATCGTCATCTGCAACCGCAAGAAGGTCGCCGCTCGCAAGGGCAAGGTGATCTTCATCGACGCGGTGAACGAGGTCACCCGGGAGCGGGCGCAGAGTTTTCTCAAGCCCGAGCACCAGCAGCGCATCCTGAGCGCCTACCAGACCTTTGCGGACGTGCCCGGTTTCGCCAAGGTCGCCACCCTGGCCGAAATCGGCGCCAATGCCGGCAACCTGTCGATTCCGCTGTACGTGAAGCGCATTGCCGCAGCCGTCGCTACCGATAGCAATGGTGACGCAGTATCGCTGCGCTCGGCCTGGGACCAATGGCAAACCGATGGCCGCGCGTTCTGGCAACAGATGGATGCGCTGGTGGAGACGCTGGATGGCCTGGCTGAACAGGAAGCAAGCAATGCGTAGCGCCGTCGATCTGCTGGACGAACTCAACGCGGTAGACGAATCCATCGGTATCGAGGCCAAGCGTGCCAGCGACCTGGGAAAATCCGTGATGGAAACCGTGATCGCCTTTGCCAACGAGCCCGGTCTGAACGGTGGCTACCTGCTGATGGGCGTGGACTGGTCGATCAACGACAAGGGCGACACGGTTTACACCCCGGTGGGTTTGCCCGACCCGGACAAGGTGCAGCGTGATTTAGCCAGCCAGTGCGCGAGCATGCTGAACGTGGCCTTGCGCCCTGAGATGCAATTGCAACAGGTCGACGGCAAGACCTTGCTGGTGGTTTTCGTATCCGAGGCCGACGTTACCCACAAGCCCATTTACAAGAAATCCACGGGCCTGCCCGGCGGCGCTTACCGGCGCATCGGCTCCACCGACCAGCGCTGTGTGGACGAAGACCTGTGGGTGCTGCGGGGTGCCAGCCAGCCCCTGCACGGCCCGGACTCCAGCATCTTGCCCGATGCCCGCATGGACGATTTCGACCCCGCAGCCCTGGCCGCCTATCGCCGTGAGCGTGCCCGCATCCATCCGCAGGCTGAAGAGCTGAGCTATGGCGACGAAGACCTGCTCGAAGCCCTGGGTGCCCTACGCCGTAGTGAGGGTGCTCTGCAGCCGACGTTGGCGGGCATCCTGCTCTTTGGCAAACCCATGGCGCTGCGCCGTATGTTACCCATGGTCAAGATCGACTACATCCGCGTTCCCGGCATGGAGTGGATCGAAGACCCGCACCAGCGCTTTCAGTCCATCGAAATCCGCAAGCCGCTGTTGCTGGCCTTGCCACAGGCCGAGGCCAGCGTGGTGGACGAGCTGCCCAAAGGTTTTTATCTCCCCGAAGGCTCGCTGCACAGCGTGCAAGAGCCCATCGTGCCGCGCAAAGTCATCCGCGAAGCCATCGCCAACGCGGTGATGCACCGCACCTACACCAAGCACAACCCCATCCAGATCATCCGCTACAGCAACCGCATCGAAGTCCGCAATGCCGGACACTCGCTCAAACCCATGGCGCAACTGGGCACACCCGGCTCCTGGCCGCGCAACCCGCTGCTGGGCGCCGTGCTGCACGATCTGAACCTGGCTGAATCCAAAGGCTCCGGAATCCGCACCATGCGCCGCCTGACGGCTGAGGCGGGCCTGACCTTGCCCGAGTTCCAGTCGGACCGTGAAGCCGATACGTTTTGCGTCACCTTGTTTCTGCACAACCTGCTGACCGAAGACGACCACGCCTGGCTGCGTTCGCTGACCACCGAGCCACTCGACGATGAAGAAACCAAGGTGCTGATCTACGCCCGCGCCACTGGCGCTGTGGACAACACGGCTTGCCGCGATTTTTCTGGACTCGATACGCTGACCGCCAGCCGCGTGCTGCGCCGCCTCCGCGACAAGGACCTGCTGGATAAGCAGGGCAGTGGCAATCGCACCTATTACACCCTGAGCCTGGCGGCGCAGAAGTCTGTGCCGTTGGTAGAACCTTCTATGCCAGCCATAGAAGGTTGCAAGCCAAGCATGGAAGGTTGTAAGCCAGCCATAGAAGGTTTGTCCGCAGAGCTGTCTTTGGCCCGTCTGCTCGAACGATTGCCCCACGAGCTGGCTGGGGAAGTCACCCAACAGCGCGGTAAACGTCAAGCAAAGACTGAGTTAAACGCTTTACTGGTGCGCGTGTGCAGCCATGGTTTTTTTACGATTCAAGAGCTGGAAATACTGCTAGACAAGCACCGCAACTATCTGATGACGGACTACATCCGGCCGTTGGTGCGTGGAGGGCTGCTCCAGTTGCGTTACCCCGAAAGTGCCAAGCACCCGCACCAGGCGTATGGTGCCGTAGAGGACAAGCGTAATGATTGAAAGGGATTTGAAGCCCGGCTGGCGTCGAGTGAAGTTTGGCGATGTGGTAAGGCTGTCCAAGGCGCGTAGCAAAGACCCAATGGCCGATGGCATTGAACGCTACGTCGGTCTGGAACATCTCGAGCCAGGTGATTTGCGTATCCGCAGCTGGGGCAGCGTCGCTGACGGCGTGACCTTCACCAGCGTGTTTCAACCGGGGCAGGTGCTGTTCGGCAAGCGACGCGCTTACCAGCGCAAGGTGGCTGTGGCGGATTTCTCTGGGGTGTGTTCCGGGGACATCTACGTGCTGGAGACCAAGGACGCACAGGTTTTGCTGCCGGAGCTGCTGCCATTCATTTGCCAGACCGATGCCTTCTTCGATCACGCCGTGGGTACGTCGGCAGGCTCCTTGAGTCCCCGCACGAACTGGACAAGTTTGGCGGACTTTGAGTTTGCGCTGCCGTCAATGGAGGCGCAAAAATTGATCTTGTCTGTGCTGACCAGCTACTCCGCACTTGATGACAATTACGCGTCCGCCAACCGTTGCGCCCTTGATCTATTGGGTTCGCATGCAAATGCAATTTTCTCAAATCGAAAATACGATCTTGTCTCATTCGAAAAGGTATTGACCCGGCAGCCACAGAGCGGGCTTTACAAGGCTCAGGAATTTCTAGGGCGAGGCACGAAGATCGTAAACATGGGTGAGTTATTCGGCTTTGACACGATTGACAGTTCAATTGACATGAAGCGCATGGAGCTTACCCAAGAGGAAGTTTCAAAGTACCAACTCACCCCGGATGATCTGTTGTTTGGACGGCGTTCGATTGTTCTCGAAGGCGCAGGAAAGTGTTCAATGATCGGAGACCTTCAGGAACCGGTAATTTTTGAATCTTCAATTCTCCGAGTGACAGTTAATCCCGAAGTCGTTCTTCCGCAATTCATCTTTGAATGGCTGAGAAGCCCCAAAGGCACTCAGCAGATCACCCGGATAAGAAGCTTTACTACAGTCGCAGGAATTGCCGGGTCAGATTTAAAAAGAATCGTTGTACCTGTGATGCCAATCAAAGAGCAACTTGCGATCAGCGATGAATTGTCGTCAATGAGAGCTTCCGTGGGTGCGTTAAGTCAGCGTCAAACGGCAAATAGGGCTCTCAAGAAAACAATTTTGGAAGAAGTTTTGGGGGGCTGGGATGTTCACTGAATCAAACACCGTCGAAGCCTACGTCCGCGATCTGCTCGCCGGCCCAGTCAAGGCTGTCCCGGCCAACACCGCCCAGGAACCTCAAGCCAGCTACGGCCCCAGCCCCAAGGGCATCGGCTGGCGTTACGCCGCTCCTGCTGAGGTGCCGCGCCAAATTCAGGAAGTGCTGGTCGAGCCTTGGCTGCGCGACGCACTGATTCGGCTGAACCCCGAGATTGCTGCCCAGCCTGACCGGGCCGATGAGGTGCTCTACAAGCTGCGCGCCATCGTGCTGTCGGTGCGCTCGGATGGGCTGATCCGCGCCAACGAGGAAATGACCGCCTGGATGCGCGGTGAGCGCTCGATGCCCTTCGGCTCAAACAACGAGCATGTGCCGGTGCGGCTGATCGATCTAGATGACTTGTCGCAGAACCAATACATCGTTACCCAGCAGTACACCTATCGCGCTGGCTCCACCGAGCGCCGCGCCGATCTGGTGCTGTTGGTCAACGGGCTGCCGCTGGTGCTGATCGAGGCCAAGACGCCAGTCAAGAAGTGCATCAGCTGGGTCGATGGCGCGGTGCAGGTGCACGACGACTACGAGAAGTTCGTACCCGAGCTGTTCGTCTGCAACGTGTTCTCGGTGGCGACCGAAGGCAAGGCTTACCACTACGGGTCCATCGGCCTGCCGGTCAAGGATTGGGGGCCGTGGCATCTGGACGGTGACGGCGAAGATGGTCAGCACCACCCGCTGAAATCGCTCAAGCTGTCCGCTGAGAGCATGTTACGTCCGCATGTAGTGCTGGACATCCTCTGCAGCTTCACTCTGTTCGCCACCAACAAGAAAAAGCAGCGCATCAAGATCATTTGTCGTTACCAGCAGTTTGAAGCGGCCAACAAGATTGTCGAGCGCGTGCTGGCCGGTTACCCCAGGAAAGGCCTGATCTGGCACTTCCAGGGTTCGGGTAAGTCGCTGCTGATGGTGTTTGCCGCGCAGAAGCTGCGCATGCATGCGGGATTGAAGAATCCCACTGTGCTGATCGTGGTGGATCGGATCGATCTTGATAGCCAGATCACCGGCACTTTCACCGGAGCGGACATTCCCAACCTGGAAAAGGCGGACAGTCGCGAGAAGTTGCAGCAGCTGCTGGCGCAGGACGTGCGCAAAATCATCATCACCACCATCTTCAAGTTTGGCGAGGCCACAGGCAGCCTGAACGATCGCAGTAACATCATCGCCCTGGTCGACGAGGCCCACCGCACCCAGGAAGGTGACCTGGGCCGCAAGATGCGTGAGGCTCTGCCGAATGCGTTTCTGTTCGGCTTGACCGGCACGCCGATCAACCGGGCCGATCGCAACACCTTCTACGCCTTCGGCGCCGACGAAGACGAGAAGGGCTATATGAGCCGCTACGGCTTTGAGGAGTCGATTCGCGACGGCGCTACGTTGAAGCTGCATTTCGAGCCCAGGCTCATCGATCTGCACATCGACAAGGCGGCGCTGGATGCCGCCTACAAGGACCTGACCGGCGGCCTGTCAGATCTGGATAAGGACAACCTCGCCAAGACCGCCGCCAAGATGGCCGTGCTGGTGAAGACGCCTGAGCGCATCCGCAAGGTGTGCGAGGACATCGTCGAGCATTTCCAGACCAAGGTGGAACCCAATGGCTTCAAGGGCCAGATCGTCACCTTCGACCGGGAGTCCTGCCTGCTGTTCAAGGCCGAGTTGGACAAGCTGCTGCCGCCCGAGGCCACGGATATTGTCATGTCGGTGCAGGCGGCGGACAAGAAGGAACATCCAGAGTACGCGCCTTACGACCGAAGCCGCGATGAAGAAGAGCGACTGCTCGATCGCTTCCGCGACCCGGCCGACCCGCTGAAGCTAATCATCGTCACAGCCAAATTGCTGACCGGCTTCGACGCGCCCATCCTGCAGGCCATGTACCTGGACAAGCCGCTGCGCGACCACACGCTGTTGCAGGCCATCTGCCGGGTAAACCGCACCTACTCCGAGCAGAAGACCCATGGCCTGATCGTCGACTACCTCGGCATCTTCGATGATGTGGCGGCGGCGCTGGAATTCGACGACCAGAGCGTCAAGCAGGTGGTCAGCAACATCCAGGAGTTGAAGGACAAGCTGCCTGAGGCGATGCAGAAATGCCTGGCCTTCTTTAACGGCTGTGATCGTACCCTGCAAGGCTATGAGGGCCTGATCGCGGCTCAGCAGTGTCTGCCCAATAACGAGGTGCGAGACAACTTTGCTGCCGAGTACAGCGTGCTCAACAAGATCTGGGAGGCGCTGTCACCGGACACCGTTCTGGGCCCCTTCGAAAAGGACTACAAGTGGTTGTCGCAGGTGTACCAGTCGGTGCAGCCCTCCAGTGGCCACGGCAAGCTGATCTGGCACTCGCTGGGCGCCAAGACCATCGAGCTGATTCACCAGAACGTGCATGTCGACGCGGTGAGGGATGACCTCGACACCCTGGTGCTGGACGCTGATCTGCTGGAAGCCGTGCTGTCGAACCCCGACCCGAAGAAGGCCAGGGAGATCGAGATCAAGCTCAAGCGCCGACTGCGTGGGCATGGCGGCAACCCCAAGTTCAAGAAGCTGTCGGAGCGGCTTGATGCGCTGAAAGACCGGTTCGAGTCTGGCCAGATCAACAGCGTCGAGTTTCTGAAGCAGCTACTGGAAATCGCCAAGGAGACGCTGCAAGCCGAGAAGGAGGTCCCGCCCGAAGAGGACGAGGATCGCGGCAAGGCGGCGCTCACTGAACTGTTCAACGAGGTCAAGACCGCCGAGACGCCCATCATGGTCGAACGCGTGGTCGCGGACATCGACGAGATTGTGCGTTTGGTCCGCTTCCCGGGCTGGCAAGATACGCAGGCCGGCGAGCGTGAGGTCAAGAAAGCGCTCAGGAAAGCGCTGTTCAAGTACAAGCTGCATGCGGATGAAGAGCTGTTCGAGAAGGCCTACAGCTACATCCGGCAGTATTACTGAGGGAATGAACATGAGCGTCAACGCAAGCCCATCCTGGCCTTACCCCGGCGCACGCTGGTGGAAGTTCGATTTCCATAGCCACACCCCGGCTTCCAAGGACACCGGAGCCTGGCAGGCCGCCATCGGCACGCCCAATGAGCTGACACCGCAAAAATGGCTGCTCAAGTACATGGCCGCCGGGATCGACTGCGTGGCGGTCACCGACCACAACACCGGCGAGTGGATCGACTCGCTCAAGGCGGCTTATGCAGAGATGAAGCGCGAGGCCGACGCCGGCACGCCACCTGAGGGGTTCCGTGAGCTGTACCTCTTCCCCGGAGTAGAAATCTCGGTGCAGGGTGGCTTCCATATGCTGGCGATCTTTGACCCGTCCGCCACCAGTCAGACCATCAGCGACCTGCTGGCGCAGGTGGACTACCAAGGCACGCGTGGCGACAGCGATGGCATCACCCGCATCGGCGCCGCCCAGGTGGTGGAGCGCATTCTAGCGGCGGGCGGCCTGGCCATTCCGGCACACGTCGAAGGCGACAAGGGGTTGTTGCGGGTCGAGCCTGGTACGCGTAAATGCGTGATGGATGCCAACACGGTTAAGGCTGTCTTGCAGGAGCCCGGCATCCTGGCGCTGGAGTGGACTGCCTCCTCCAGCCCCGTGCCGATGGTGCTGGATGAACTGAAACTGCGCTTTGCCAGCGTGGTGGGCAGCGATTGCCACAGCTTCCAAGGTACGGCTGTTCCGGGTTCGCGCTACACCTGGATCAAGATGGCGCGGCCTAGCTTGGAAGGCTTGCGTCTTGCCTTGCTGGATGGGCAGGAAGTCTCTGTTCGGCGCAGCGATGAGAGCGACGGCTTTGCGCCGTTCAATACGCCCGAGCATTTCATCGAATCGATTGAAATCCGCGACGCTCGCTACATGGGGCGCGGCAGGCAGCCTGCCGAGTTGCCGCTCAATCCGTACTTCAATGCCTTGATAGGTGGCCGTGGCACAGGTAAATCGACCGTCGTGCATGCCCTGCGTCTGGCTTATCGCCGTGAGAAGGAGCTGTCGCTCAGCTCGGAAGCCGGGCAGACCTTCAAGCGTTTCAATCAGGTTGCCAGGGGCCGCAATGACGAAGGCGGACTACGGGCGGAAACCAGCCTCTGCGTGCAAGTGCAGCGCGATGGCATGCCCTATCGCCTGATCTGGCGGCAGGATGGCCAGGGCCACGCGGTGGAGGAATGGGACGCCGCTACGGGCAGTTTCAAGCCTTCGGCCAGTCAGGCCATCACCGAGCAACGCTTTCCGGTGCGCTTGTTCAGCCAGGGGCAGATCGCCGCGCTGGCCGGTGACAGCCAACAGGCGCTGCTCAAGGTGATTGACGATGCGGCGGGCACGCAATCGCAGCAAGCCGCTTTCGAGGAGGCCAAGCGTGCCTTCCTGGCCGCACGGGCGCAGATGCGCGAGCTGGATGGCAAGCTGCAAGGGCGTGAAGCGTTGACGCTGGCCCTGCAAGACATTCAGCGCAAGCTGGCCCGCTTCGAGGGCGCCGATCATGCCGCCCTGCTGAAAAACTACCAGCGCACCCACCGGCAAAGCCGCGAGCTGGAACGCCAGTTCGACGCCTCCGCCGAACTGGCAACCCGCTTGAAAGCGCTTGCCGACGATCTGTTGGCGGAAGACTTGCCGGAAGGCTTGTTCGATACCGCTGAAGACGGCCCGGCACTGAGCATTGTCCAGGCGCTGCACGCCGCCATTGCCAAGGCGCAGCAGGATGTCGAGCGCGCGGCAAACGTGCTGCAGGAGCGTGGGCAAGTCCTGAGAGGTGAACTGGAGGCTTCGCCCTGGTTTGCGCGGATCGACGCTGCCAAGGCGGCTTACGAGCAGCTCAAGGCCGACTTGCAGCAACAAGGCGTCAGCGACCCCAGCGAGTACGGTCGTCTGGTGCAAGAAAAGCAGCGCCTGGAAATCGAGCTGAAGAAGCTGGAAGCCTTGCAGAAGCAGCACACCGAGTTGCGCGAGAAGGCCAAGTCGTTGCTGGAACAGGTGCAATCCGCCCGCCGCACTATCAGCGCCCAACGGCGCGCATTTCTGCAGGCAACGCTGCAAGGCAATCCCTTTGTGCGCATCGAGCTGATCCCTTACAGCCGGGACGCGCAGGGCATCGAGCGCTCCTTGCGGGAGGTGCTTGGGGCCGCTGAAGGCAAGTACGTGGACGACCTGTATCAGGAACAAGAGGGGGCATCCCCCAAAGGGCTCGTGGCCGATCTGCTGGGCACGGTTGATCTGGTCGAGCAGCCGGGCGTATGGGATACGGCGGCCTTCGAGCAGGCGCTATTGACGCAGAAGAAACGCCTGTCGCAAGCCGGTCGCGGGCAGGCGGAGTTTGGAGGCTGGTTCAATAAAT
>CZCA01005807.1_pt1 | contig 13027 bp, 10 predicted proteins | sample 591981 | NCBI WGS metagenome assembly CZCA01 (sample SAMEA3556810, study PRJEB10932) | anaerobic digester metagenome
GGGGAGCAGCGTCCAGCCCAGCGCCAGCGGCTTGAGGCTGAAACTGCTGGCCTCGCCGTAATCCAGCCCGCTGCTGCGCAACCCCAGCCCGCTCAGTTCGAGCGTCGGCAGCAGTTGCGGCGCGGCGAGCAGAATGCCGATCACGACGCCCGTGAAATAGACCAGGAGACCGGGAGACAAGGAGACCAGATATTGTTGAAAAGCTGAACGGCGAAGGACGTTTTCTTTGCCCCCCTCCCGCTCCTTCTCCTGCTCCTTCCCCCACGGCCAGACCAGCCACATCCCCAGGCCAAAGAGGTTGATGAAGACGCTCTGGGTGTGACCGGCCAGCAGCATCAGCGCTGTCAACACGGCAAAGCCGGCGCCGGCCAGCAGCAGTGTACGCCAGGCGGGCCAGGGTTGCCCCGGTGACACCCGCACGGCGGCGAGACAAAGCGCTGCCCACGGCAGCCAGGTCACGGCGTTCAACTGGTTGATGTGCCCCAGCAGACCGCCCACAAAGCCACTTCCGGCCAGGACGACGCCGGTTAACAGCGCGGGAGCGACAGCATAGCGCCAGCGCCGCAGCAGCGCGTAGCCCCCCAACCCCAACAGCCAGGTGTGCAGCGCCGCGCTCCAGTAGATTTGTTGCGTGACGGGTAGACCGACTCCACCTGCGGCAAAGAGCGGCCAATGCAACGGATAGAGCGCCGCCGTCTGTGGATTTGCCAGCAGCGGCGCGCCGAGAAAAAGATACGGATTCCAGAAAGGCAAGCGTCCTGCCCGCAGGGTGGCGCCGACATATTCCCAATAGGGATAGAAATAAAGCTGGATGTCGCCACCTGCCAGTACACGGTTGGTGAAGAGCAACTGTGCGTAAAGAATCAATACAAAGCCGGCAAGCAGGCAGGCGGCCAACCCATCGCCCACCCAACTGCGACGACGGCGTCTGACATCGTTGTTGCCGCCGTTCACGGTTTTTCTCCTACTAAACATGCGGCAAGTTGCGACTGTGGCAACGCCTGTTGCACAAATCCTGCAAAGGTTGCAACATTGTCTACTTCGGTCATCGTTGCCCCTTGCCCTGCGTCCTGTGCTTCTTCTCGACACACGCGCCAGGGCGCCGGCGTCGTCGCCATCTCGACCACTTCGTACACGGTGAAATTGCCAGCGCGCAGGCGCATCTGTGTCCTCAAGCGACGCCATGCCAGTTGCGAGGTGAGGTTGCGTTCCGGCGACCAGTCGGCGACGACGAGATAGCGCGGGCGATGAGGCGTCTTGGCGGCATTATCCGCCAGATAGACTGTGCTGGGATACCAGCGCAAATCAGCCTGACCCGCCTGCACAGTATCGAAGAGATAGAACTGAAAATGCCAGCCCAGGTTGCGTTGATAGACGATCGGTCTGGCGTCAGCATGGTCGTTCAGCCAGGCTGCGACTGTCTCCAGCCCGGTGTATGCCCCATGATCGCCGCCGATGGGCAACCGTCCCTGCGCTGCCTGCACCGCCGGCCAGAGCAAGGGCGCCATCAGCAGCATTGTCAGCAGGTGTGGCGTCCACCCTGCGATCTTTGGGGTAATAGCAATGTGTGGTTTCCAAACCACACCTGCATTCAGAGTGGCTTCCAGTGCAAAGGTCAGCAACAGCGCCACGATCGGCGCCAGCGGCAGCAGGTAACGATCCCATATCTGCACCGTGGTGACAATGTGCAGCGCCAGAAACGCCGCTCCCCAGAGCGCCAGACCCAACGCCGGCGCCGCATCGGGAGCACGGTGGAGTTGTCGTCGACGGAAGGCGCCGAACGTCAGCAGCACCAGACTTAGCCACCACAGCCAGCCACTGCCCAGGAGATGGCCGCCGAGTTCCAGCCATGCCGGGGCGCGTGCAAACCACTGTCCTGGTGCAGCCAGTGTCAAGCCGCCGGCGTTGCGCGCCCCCAAATCCCACGGTGAAGGCGCCACCGCCCAACGCAGGCTATCCCACCACACAACCGGCGCCACAACCAGCAGGAAGCCGACCCCCCCCGCAGTTGCCCGGTGCAGCAGCCTCCCATGACTACGTTGAACATAGAGGGCAAAGCCAAGCGCCAGCGGGATGAAGAACACGCCCTGTTGCTTGGTCATGATCGCCACGCCCAGCCAGACGCCCATCCAGAAAAAGCGGCGATGCACAGCGTTCAGCAGCGCCAGCATCCCGGCCAGCACCAGCAGCGGATCGGTGAAGGCGGTGGGAGCAAAACTGATGGCAAAGGGATTGAGCGCCAGCAATAGCCCGGCCAGCACACCGGCGCGTGCCCCCCACCACGTCCGCGCCAGCGCAGCCACGGCTGCAATCGTGAGCGTGCTAATGGCAATGTTGAGTAAGCGGGCGGCGGCGGGCGTCGTTCCCAGAAGTTCGAACGTTCCACTCAGCAGCCAGAGATAGAGCGGTGGCTTGTCCGGCCAGACATGCAGAAAGAACGGATCGACGTGACGGGCGTAGCGCGCCCAGTAGCCGTAAATGGCTTCGTCCTGATGAAAGGGGAAACGGTCGAGCAGCGGCAGACGCAGCGCCAGGCCCACCCACAAGACGCCGATCAGCAGTAGCCGTTCCTTCATCGCAAGGCGCTGCACCATCGCACCGCTGCGCACCAGCCATGTGGCAAAGTGCACCTCTCTGCGTCTCTGCGTCTCTGCGTCAAGGTAAGGCTTGTCGGAGCGATGGGGCGGCGCTGAAGTCGCAGCAGGCGGCATGGTCTAGTCGACGAACCGGTACTTCACCAGCGTGCGCAGCGCCGTGATGCCGTCGCGCCAGGTGATCTTCTTGCCCTCGTGGAAGGCGCGACCGTTGTAGCTGATCGGCACTTCGAAGATGGTGTAACCGCGCTTGAGGATTTTAGCGGTCAGCTCCGGCTCGATCTCAAAGCGGCGGCTACGCAGCGGCATCCCGGCGATGACATCACGGCGGAAGCACTTGTAGCACGTTTCCATATCGGAGAGCGACGTGCCATAGAAGAGGTTGGTCACAATGGTGAGCATCTGATTGCCGAAGGTGTGACTCAGACTCATCGCCGCGCGTGGCCCGCCCAGGAAGCGACTGCCGTAGACGACCGGGGCGCGTCCATCCAGGATCGGTTCAAGTAGCTTGACATAGTCGCGTGGATCGTATTCCAGATCGGCGTCTTGAATGACAATGATGTCGCCGGTGGCGTGTTCGAAGCCGGTGCGCAATGCGGCGCCCTTGCCGCCATTTGTCTGGTGGAAGATGATTTTGGTGTCCGGCTGCGGGCTGCGTTGCCACTCAGCCAGGATGTCGCGCGTGCCGTCGGTGGAGCCGTCATCAACAATAACGAGTTCGCGTTCCATTCTGATCGGGCCGCTGAGATTGGGATTGCTGCTCAATGGATTGACCGTCAGATCGACGGTGCGCACCAGCCGCACGATTTGTTCCAGGGTGGCCCGCTCATTGTAAACGGGCATGACAATTGATAACTTCAAACTGGCACCTGTTGGCGAGGGGCAAGGGACAAGAGGCGCATTGCTGACAATACCGCCGCCTCAGCTCCACCGCAGCCCCCAAAATGTTTACTGCTCGCTGACCTGATGCGCCAGGATGATCGCTTCGGCGACGGCGCGCATCGGCTTGCGGTTGTTCATGCTCATCTTCTGAATCTTGCGGAAGGCTTCGGTCTCGCTCAGACCTTGCGTGTCCATCAAGATTCCCTTGGCGCGATCGACCGCTTTACGCGTCTCCAGCGCATCTTGCAGGCTTGAGACTTCGCGCTCCATGGTGCGGAACTCGCTGAAGCGCGCCAGCGCGACTTCGATGGCAGGCGTCAGATCACTTTCGCGGAAGGGTTTGACCAGATAACCGGCCACGCCTGCCTGCCGCGCCCGCTGGACAAGCTCTTGCTGACTATAGGCGCTGAGCAGCAACACAGGCGCGATGCGTTCCTCGGTCAGCACCTTGGCCGCTTCGATGCCGTCCATATCCGGCATTTTGATGTCCATGATGATGATGTCTGGGCGCAACTCACGCGCCAGGTTGACGGCGCTGCGCCCGTCGCCCACCTCGCCCACCACCAGGTAGCCCAGGTTGGTCAGCATCTCCCGCAGATCCATGCGGATCAAGGATTCATCGTCGGCGATAATCACTCGTGTGCGTTCCACGCTCACTGCTCCTTTGGCTGGCGACTGGGTTTACCGGCATCGACGCTGCACACAGCAGCGCCCATACCGTGATGAACAATCCAAAACAGAATTGCAGGCATATCATGTGTGCTGTGCACCGGCGCCTGCAATCAATCGACCTTCAGTTTTACCGCATATCCGGCTATCTGCGCAACTTTTCGTAGCAAATGACAACACTGCTAACTGGCGCGCCCGCTGCGTTTGGGAAATGTCACGATGGCACGCGCACCGGCAACGGCTGGCCCGCTCTCGCCTGTGACCATGATCGACTCCATGCGCAGCGCCCCTTTGAGATCGTCGGTCACCAACGTGTGCACGATCTGCAACCCCAGGCTATGGGCGGTGTGCGCCAGGTCGAAATCAGGCGGCAGTCCGCTTCCATCATCCTCAACCTGGAGCAGAACGGCATCGCCCTGATCTTCCAGCGTGATGCGGATCATCCCATGTGGGCGATCCTTGAGACCGTGCTCGACGGCATTGAGTAACAGCTCGTTGACAACCATCGCCAGCGGCGTGGCCTGGCTGGCCGGCAGGCGCACTGCCGAACCCTGCACCTGGATCGTGATCTCCTGTTCCGGATTCGCCGACACCTGCTTCACCTGGCTGGCGATCCGTTGGCAGACATCCTTGACATTGATCGGGCGATGTTCGTCCTGACTGAGGAATTCGTGGATAACCGACATGCTAAGCACACGGTTGACCGCGTCGGTGAGGTGCTGGCGCGCTTCATCGCTCTGCACGCGGCGCGCCTGGATGCGCAAAATGGCAGCGATGTTCTGCAAGTTGTTCTTGACGCGGTGGTGCACTTCCTGGATGATGGCGGACTTGACGTTGAGCTCACGCTCTTTTTGCACTGCCTCGGTCGCGTTGTGCAGCAGCACCAACACGGCATCGACGCCGCCATCGCCAGCCGAATGCGCTGCAAAAGGCGTCCACGGCAGCGCCAGCCAGTAATTGCGCCACGAAATTGTCGGCATACGCAGCGGGATGGCCGAGCGCACCCAAATCCGTCCATCATCATTTTCGACGCGCTCTGTGTGGCAGGCATGGGTGGCAAAGACGCGTTCGACGATCTCGCGGTCGCATGGCTCTAGCGCGGCCAGCCGCTGCTCGCGCACCTCCGGCGTGATGCCGATGCTGCGGAACAGGTTGGCGGCGATGCCGCTCATATAGACGACCGTGCGCGTGGGATCGACCATGTAGACGCCATCGTAGAGCGAGAACCTGGGCAGGATGGCGCCGCTTTCCAGTTCACCGCGCGCACACATCTCCTGCATCCACACCACCGCCTGACGAAAATGGCGGTTGCGCCGGCGTTGCCGCTCATGGGCAATCATGTTTGTTTCGACCAGCATGGCGCCGATCACCTTGCCCTCCTGGTTGTGAATCGGGAAAACATCCTGAATCACCGGGGCGCCATTGCTGAGCACTTCGCGCTGGCGACGCCCGCCGCTGCCGCTATTGAGCGCCTGCATCAGCAACGGCTGCTCTTCGGTGTTGAGGATGCGCCCGCCAGCATCTTTGCGATAGAGGGAAGAGATCGAGTTGGGGATGGCGTGAAAGGCAACAATCGCTTTATCTTTGGCAAGCGGTGTGCATAATAGAATATCTGCGCGGCTCACATCCGCCGTAATCGGCAGCCCGGCCTCGACTTTACGGAGCAACTCCAGATCAGTCGGTGAGATTCCTGGTAAGTTAGCGATTTGACTGTCCATTGTCGGTTGCAAACAGACGTTGTTCGCTGTGCGTCAGCACCCCTCTGAGCATCTGTTTGATGAGTCGCCCAATTTGACGCAAAGGCGCAGAGAAACGCAGAGAGAATCAAGCGAATGCGCATCTGTAGTCAGCTCTGCAACTCCTCTGCGCCGCCGCGTCTCCGCGTCAAACTTCCACCCTCTTCAAACACTCTTTGAGCGTGCCGCAACGTGCAAAAAAGCTCCCGCAGATTTCTGTGGGAGCTTTCCTTGCCGCTGGTCGGGGCGAGAGGATTTGAACCTCCGACCTCTTGAACCCCATTCAAGTGCGCTACCAAGCTGCGCTACACCCCGAAGTCCCAAAAGTATAGCACGGCGTAGGGTGTGGAACAAATGTGGAGATGAGGAGATTGGAGATTCCGTGTACGGTCTTCCGCGTCAGGCGACGCCCACTCCTCACAACCCGCCCTCCGCTCTTCCTCACAACCTTGTCCCGATGAAGTCGGGGGCGCCATTGAGAAAGCTGCGCACGTCCAGCGGGCGCTTGCCGGCCGGTTGCACGGTGCGCAGGTGGAGTAAGCCGGCGCCGGTGCCCACAGCCGCTCCCTCCGCTGTACGGATCACCTGGCCTGGCGCTGCTGCGCCGGGCATGACGGTCGCCGCAATGATCTTGAAAGGTTCGCCTTTCCACTGCGTGTACGCGGAGGGCCAGGGCGTGTAAGCGCGCGTCATGCGTTCGATGAGGGCTGCGGGCTGCGTCCAGTCGATGCGCCCATCTTCCTTCTTGATGAGGCGGCAGGACGAAGGGGCGCCGGGCAGCGCAGATTGCGCCACCGGCGCCACAGCGCCGCGTCGCCAGTCGACCAGCGTCGCCACCAGCAGCGCGGCGCCCTGATCGGCTAACCGCGCACTTAAGGTCGCTGTTGTATCGTCGGGCTGAATCGGTTGCACCGCCTGGCGAAGCACCGGGCCGGTGTCCATACCTTCATCCATCAACATGATGGTGACGCCGGTTTCCGTCAACCCATCGAGGATAGCGGCAGTGATCGGTGAGGCGCCGCGATAGGCGGGCAGCAGGCTGGCGTGTACATTAAGGCAGCCAAAGGTGGGAATCTCCAGCACGCTCTGGGGCAGGATCAATCCATAAGCCGCCACCACGATCACATCGGGCGCCAGATGGCGGAGTGCTTCGACTGCCGCTGCATCTTTGCGCAGCGACGCTGGCTGCAGCACTGGCACGCCCGCAACCTGCGCCGCCTGTTTGATCGGGCTGCTCACGGGCTGTTTGCTGCGCCCGGCCGGGCGGTCGGGCTGGGTGGCGACGGCGACGACCTGCCAGTTATGTTGTGGGCCGGCAGCCAACAGTGCATGCAAGGTGGGCGCCGCAAATTCGGGCGTCCCCATGAAGATGATGCGTGTAATACCATTTCGTGTCATGGTTGGATTCTACCACACGATGGTAGCGACGGCGCTTGCCACCATGCACAACACACCGATTGGGGGCAGTGAAAGGATGGGGTGCGTCGGCGTTGCCTCTCTTTCAACAATTTCTTAGCGCGGCAAAAGTGCGCGGCGCACGAAGCCGGGAAAATCAGCTTCAGGCTGGCGGTCGAGTTCGGCGGTGAGCGCGGCATGCTCCCAGTTGAGGCGCTGCCGAGTCTGCTCCAGGCGGCTGATCTCTTGTTCCACGATTGACGCAAAACCGGTTGCCTGCTTCTCCACCTGAGCGCGTTCGCTGCGTAGCGTCGCAAGCTGCTGGCGATGGCGTTTGCGAATCGCAGCGACCTGTGCGCGGTGGCGTTCCTCGATCTGCTGCTCCTGCACTGTCAGCCTGGCGGCGCGTTGGGCGGCCTGCTCGCGCGCTGCCGTCACCTTCCGGGTCAACTTGTGTTCCAGCCGTTCGCGCTCGCGGGTTAAGTGTGCGTGCATGCGTTCGTGCTGATGGTGAATGTCGCGTTCGTCGCGACGGTCGAGCCGGGTTGGCGCCCCCTGCCAGGCGAGTTCCTCAACGCGCTGCCGCCAGGTGAGGAGTGTATCGGCGCGCCCGACGCCAATGCCTGGTATATTCGCCAGCCGTTGGGTCGTTATGTCGGTCACGCGCACAATGCCATGTCGTTTGAGCTGTTCCTTGATGCCCGGGCCAATGCCGGTAATCAACGCCTTCTCAATCTTTTGCCGGCTCAGAAACTCCTTCACAAATTCCTGGCGACGCTGTTCTAGCCGGCGACGCTGCGCGGTGATCTCTGATTGTTGGAGCGCGCCCAACTGTTGGTCGATGTCGGCGATGCGCTCCTGGTAGCGTGTTTCAATGCGCTGAATCGTCAGCGCCGTCTCCTGTTGCAGGCGATGGCGCTGCACTTGCAGATCGTCGAGCGCACGCTGATAGCGTTGATTCTGGGTGGTCAGCTGGCGCTGCTCAGCCTGCTGTTCCTGGTCGATCAGCCGGTCGATCCGTGCGTATTGTTGCGCCTGAATGAGNNCGGGCAGTAGTGCGCTGCTGACGCGCGACTGCCCCTAAACGGCTGCGCACATTCCGGCGGGTTGTCACTGCCGGCGTACGCCAGTAATGCAGCGCCAGATAGCCAGTGTTTCCGGCTGCCAGCACTGCCGTCAGCAGCGCCGGCGCCGCCAGTCCGACCGCTCCCATGCCAAACAAGAACCAGGCCGCTATTGCAAACAGCGCTGACGCACCGGCGACCAGACGCGGTTGCCACTGCGCGCCGGGCGGCGGGTGCGACGCCACCGCTGGCGGCGTGATGATGAAATCGGCAATCCAGGCCGGCGCAGGGTGAGATGCACCAGCGCGGGGCGGCGCAGTTGCATTGCCTGGCACATGGTCGCGTATCCAGGCGGCGGCCGGACGCGTGCGCATGGCGTTGAGATCAAGCTGACCGTCGATGGGCGGCGTCTGCGTTGGCGCTAATGTAAGCAACCCGCGCAGCAAGTCGGCCAGACGACCGAGGCGCACGTCGCCACTCTGCTCCAATGCGGAGAGGGCAGCCGACTGCATCGGGTTGGTGAAATCCTCGCGCCGGAAGATCAGGCACTCGTCGCCGCCGCGCAGTTGCTGCCAGAGCGATGGCTGCACTGCAAGCGCCACCAACGAGCTGTAGATGATCCAGGTGGAGAAATGGTCAAGCTCTGGGCCAAAGAGCGCCTCGTTGCGTTGAGGGTGCTGGTAGTTGCGGTGACCGACCTCATGACTCTGACGCCCCGCCAACGCTGGCACATACATCCCATCATAGTCGATCAGCTTTAGCCGTCCCTGCACGACGATCACGTTGCCATGTTGCAGGTCGCCGTGCGCAATGCCAGCGCGCGCCAGCGTCTGCGCCATTTGCACCCACTGTTGCGCCAGGTCAAGCAGTGCACCCGGCGTCTGGAGATGGCGTTCGACATAATTCAGGAAGGGTTCGCCCTCGACCCACTCCATCTTGAGGATAGGGTGCAGCCGCCCGCCCACGCGGATGCCATCGGCCAGGAAGGCAAAGTTCACCATGTAAGGCAGGTTGGCGTGGGCAAGATGTGCGCTGATGGCGGCATAACGCTCCTGGTGATCGCCAAAGTCGCGCAGGAAGCAGCGCACCGCCCATACGCGCTGGTGGGCGCAAACCATCTGGTAGACGCTGGCAAAGCCTCCGGTGATTGGGCGCGGCAAGCCAAGCGGCGTCAGCACGGGTTGCCCGCTGCGTAGCTCCGGGTCGCTGAAGGCAGTGGATGGGTTTTGGATCGCTTCGTTATATTCCTGGGGTGTGGGCCACGCCATAGCCTGTTATCGTTCCAGCCAAGTTACGCGCAGCAAGGTGACATCGTCGTTGCGCATTTGCCCGGCGCGGCGAAGCGCATTGATCCAGCTCCCAAAGCCGCGCCGCCGTCGCGCCAGCGCGCCATCGATCTGGTTCCATGGCATGGCGCCGCGCTCGATTTCATGCATCCACCACTGCCCCAGCGCATCAGAAACCAGATAGAGGCGGTCGCCAGGGCGGAAGCTGCCCGACGTGCGGCGCATCTGCGCGGCCAGCCCGGCGTTGCCAGCGGGCGTGCTGCCGATCAGCAGAGGTCGGCCGGTGAAGAAAGCGCTATCGATGGCTGGGAAGCCAGTCAGCAGGTCGTCGCTGCGCACATGGAAGAGCGCGCAGTCTCCTACCGCCAGCGCCTGCCACGGTCGCGCGTTGTGGCTGTCATCGTTGGTTGCTGCGCCAAAGGTTACGCCAAGCAGCGCGGCAAACGCACCGCTGCGCACCTTCTCTTCGGCGTACCAGGGCAGTGCTTTGGCGCCCACTGCCGTCTGCCAGGCAACCTGTTGACGCGCCAGTTCGCGCGGCCACTCGTCGTTGTCGAACGCGCCGCGTCCATACGCGCGCACCAGTTGCTGCGCCCACGCGGCGGCAAACGCGCTCTCCGTTGCACCGTCAGCTACGGCGCAGCGCACCACCGATTGCGTTGCCGTCAATGACCGTTCGGGCCACGTCGCATCTTCATATTCATCGTCGCGGTTGCCCGCCTTGGGCAGCCACTGTACACGGATCGAAAGCATCAAGTCAGATGAGTCTAGTGGTGATTGTGAGATTGGAGATTGTGAGAGTGGAGATTGTGAGAGTGGAGATGAACGATGTCCGCTTCCCCCAATCTCAATTTCTTACTGATTGCTAGGCAGAGTTTTCATATTTTCAGTGTTACGTGTTGCGTGCTACGTGTCGGAACCCCTCACGCAACACGTAATACGCAACACTGCGCTCATAAAATGTCAACCTAGAAATCAGTAACACTTTCACCAGATGCAGTACGCTCGCATCACGCATCTATTATGGGCTGACGTACAGATACCAGAAGCGTTCGCGCGGGAAGAGCGGCGCCAGGCGACTATCCCAGATAAAGTCCGCCGGCTGCACGATCAGGCGGATACGTTCGTCGACGCGCTTTAGCTCCGCTTTGAGTTCCGGCGTGAAGTCCTCCGCCAGCTCATCCACCATGACGGCGATGCGCTGGCGATTGCGAATCTCATAGGGATACTCCGTGCGCGCCCGCCTGGGGTCGCCCAAGACATCGTCGAGAAACCAGTTGAGACTGTCGATGCGCGCTTTCACCTCTCGCGTCAGCAGGTCATGGAAGCGAGTGCGCAGGCTGTAGATCGTGGAACGGGCTTGCAGCGCCAGGTCCTTGATGCGCGACCGTTGCTCGACCGGCAGCGACTCACGCTCGCCTTCAAGCCGGTAGAGGCGCGTCAGCAGATCGCCGCCGGACATCTGCACCTGTTGCACGCCGGCAGGGGTAGGCACGCGCAAGGTGCGGTAGACCTCACCCTTGACAATGTATTCTTCCAGTTCTTCCACTTCCGCCGCCAGCACCGCCAGATCGATCTCCGGCGATTCAGCGAGCACGTGGCTTGTCTGCGACATGCGAACTCCTTTCACCAGCGGTGATGGACGTGGGGGCGCACATAGGTGTCGTACAGCACACGGATCGCTTCCATTTTGCTCTCTTCAATAGGAGCAAGCTCAGACGCTGCGCAGTTGTCGAGCACCTGATCGGGGCGCCGGGCGCCGGGAATGGTGCAACTGACCGCGTCGAACATCAGAATCCAGCGCAAGGCGAATTGCGCCAGCGTGGCGCCGGGCGGGACCAGCGGACGCAAACCTTCGAGGGCGGCAAAGGCAGCGTCGAGTGGGACGCCGCTAAAAGTCTCGCCCACATCGAAGGCTTCACCGTGACGATTGAAGTTGCGGTGATCGTCGGCGGCGAATTGGGTCTCCGGCGTGATCTTGCCCGTCAGCAGACCGCTTGCCAGCGGCACACGCGCCAGGATGCCCACCTGCCTGGCCTGCGCAGTGCGGAAAAAGGTCTCCGCCGGCTTCTGGCGGAAGATATTGAAGATGATCTGCACCGTCTGCACGTTGGGATATTCGACCGCCTTCATCGCCTCCGCCACTGTCTCGACGCTGACGCCATAGTAGCGAATCTTGCCCTCGGTAGTCAGCCGATCCAGGGCAGCGAAGACTTCGGGGCGATCATACACCGGAGTGGGTGGGCAATGCAGTTGCAACAGATCGAGGCAATCGGTCTCCAGGTTGACAAGGCTGCGTTCGACAAAGGCGCGCAGGTTTTCGTAGGTGTATCCATCAGCGACATGCGGGTTGAGCCGGCGCCCGGCCTTCGTCGCCACGAAGNNACGTTTGAGACGCGCAATCAGCCGTTCGCTGCGCCCGTCGCCGTAGACATCCGCCGTGTCGATGAAGTTGACGCCCGCATCGACGGCCTGATGCAGCGCCGCCATCGATTGCTCGTCATCGACTGCGCCCCATCCTCCGCCGATGGCCCAGGCGCCAAAACTGACCTCGGCGACATTCATGCCAGTCCTGCCTAGTGGTCGGTATTTCATGTAACACCTCCGCAGATTTTTTGAAGTATGGATTGGAATGATGAATCGTGAATTGCCAGACGCGCGTCAGGCGTCATCTATGCTTGCCCCTCGCAACTCGCCCCTCCTACATCAACGTCGTCGTGTCAAGCCAGATCGTCACCGGGCCATCGTTGACCAGGGCGATCTCCATATGCGCCTGAAAGACGCCCTGCTCCACTGCCACGCCTTCCGCCGCCAGCAACTGACAAAAGCGTTGATAGAGCGGTTCTGCGTATTCGGGACGGGCGGCGTCGATAAAGCTGGGGCGACGCCCCTTCCGCACGTCACCGTAGAGTGTGAACTGGCTCACAGCCAGCACCGCCCCGCCGATGTCGGTCAGACTCAGATTCATTTTACCATCGTCGTCGTCGAAGACGCGCAGCCCGACGATCTTGCGCGCCAGGTAAGCCGCCTCTGCCTCGCCGTCGCTGTGGGTGACGCCGACCAACACCAGGAAACCGCGCTCAATCTGCCCGACGATCTCGCCCGCAACCGTCACCTGCGCCGAAGTGACCCGCTGCACCACCGCGCGCATGGAGCACCCTCACTTTACAAATCGAACACTTGTTCTTATAATGAAAGTATGAATTTTCGGACAACGCCCGACGCCATTCAGAAACTTTCTTTGCTCGACGACGCCACGCGCTTCGAGCCGGCCGGCGATCAGCCAGCGGCGGAACGCCAGGAGGCGCCCCCGCGCACGCCCAAAGCGCTGCCCTGCATCTCCGAGGCGTCGACGCCCACTGGCAAGAAGCCGATCCTCAAGGCTGTCTCTTATACACATC